>ERZ826764.117-NODE-117-length-118854-cov-5.717355_pt1 | contig 118854 bp, 97 predicted proteins | sample MGYA00519870_ERZ826764 | MGnify/ENA primary metagenome ERZ826764 (study PRJEB31778, sample SAMEA3449239) | human gut metagenome | biome: human gut; feature: human-associated habitat; material: faeces | place: United Kingdom | collected 2010/2012 ... | reverse complement strand
GCCTGTAGCTAGCGTTCATCCTGAGCCAGGATCAAACTCTTCATTGTAAAAGTATCGTGACTGCGCAAATTAAAGTGCGACAGCTTAATTATCTGTTCAGGACGCTCGAATTCAAAAAGTTTATCTTTACCTAATCTATATAGAATAAGTATTGACGGTTCTTTTGTTTTACCCAGGTACGACGCGCCTTAATCATTAGGTTCCAATTATTAATTTGCGAAGCACCTGCTCTTGTACTACTTGTATTGTTTATGTAAATCTGTTCAAAGATCGCTTGTTTCACGATTGCTGTTCTTTTCAGAAAGCGGATGCAAAGGTAAGAACTTTAAAGCATATCTTCCAAATATTTTCGGAAGTTTTTTTATTTTTTCTCTTTTCTGTATTTTCAAATCCTTTAAACAAGGATAAGAAAAGCAAAACAAGAAAAGTTCTTTTTCTTTGCGAGTCGGACTGCAAAAATAAGGAGAATTATTAATAAGTTCCAAATGTTTTTCGAAAAATATTTTTATCTCTTTTTATTTCTCTGTGTCACCTTCCACACTTCTGTTTCAGTATTTCAATCTTACCACTTTCCTTCTCTTGGAAAGCGGGTGCAAAGGTATAGGATTTAACAATACAAGCCAAACATATCTATCATTTTTTTTAATAAAAATGAAACTTTTTTGTAACTTACTGATTCATAAATGCATTTCGCATGAACAATTTTGAAGAAAGGAAAAAGAGAGAAAATAACTATACATTATATATATACGTGCGCGCGAAGAGCACGAAGAAAGAGAATAAAAACATTTTATAAGCATGCCGGATTGGGTGGTGGCGGTTCTGTCAGTATAGTCGCCGCATCAAAGCAGGGACATTGTTTCACCCACTCTTCCGGCTCTATCTCCCCGTTATGGTTCAGGTCGGGGCTCAGGTCGCGGTGACCGCAAAGCCGGGAACCGGGATAATCCTTCAGCAGCAGCAACACAAGCACATGCAGGGAGTGCTTTTGGAAAAGGGTGCGTGTATCGGCAGGGCGACCGCACTCGTCAAGACCGCCTTCGTAACAGACACCGATGCTACCTGCATTCCAACCCCGGACATGGGCACCAGGCAGGGACAAGGGACGCAGGGACTTGATGTCACCGTTCTTGCGGATATAAAAATGATAACCTGCGCCGGAGAAGCCCCGGCGCAGGTGGTCTGTCGTCAAGTCGTGCTCCGTATAGCAGCGGTCGCAGCGGGTGGCGGAACAATGGACGACGATAAGATTGATGAATCTCATGAGAATTAAAAATTAGAAATTAAAAATTAAAAGTGAAGGAAACCCGCTACACTGTCATGGCATGGGCGCTCAGGGCACCAATAAGCGCGGAGGCTACAGCGATTATCACTTTCAGAATCTTATCCCAAACAGATGATTTTGTACTCATAAAATTAAGGATTAATAGTTAAGAATTAATGGTTAAGGATTAGTGATTAAGGATTAAGGGCTAATGATTAATGGTTAATCATTAGGGATTGATTAGCGATAAGCGATTTGCTTGTGTTCATTAACCATTAATCACTAACCCTTAATCATTCCTTCTTTATCCCAGCGGATTTTCGCCCTGGTCGCCGTCGTCGCCGGAGCCGCCTCCGGAACCACCGCCTTGATTGCCGCCGCCGGAGCCGCCCTCCTCGGGCTTGTCGAGCACAAAGCCCACATTCGCCGGGCTGCGGGTCACGGCGGTACTGCCGTTCACCAGCTTCAGCTCCTTGTCGGGGATAAAGCGGATATTCACCTTCGAGATATTGCGCACCGTACATTTGTCCGAGGCCTCCATGCCGGGACAGCGGAACGTCATGTGGAAAGTGCCCAGCTGGTTCAGCTTCACCTTGTCGCCGTTGGCAAGGTTGCCTTGAATCTCCTCCACCAGGGCTTCGATGACGTGCTTCACGTCGCCCTTCGTCATGGCACAGTTTTTCTGAATGGAGGCGGCAAGGACATCGATGTCCACGGTGCCGCAGGTCTTGGGTTTCTGACGGAGATAGTACAACATGGGCGAAGCCGGGTTGCTTACGATTTTACGGCGCTGGAAGCGCTCTACAATTACATCCATAAATTTGAAAAGTTAAGGTTTAAGTTAAGAAAAATGAGTTATAAGAGAGAAGTGGGTAAGGGAAGGGATAGGGCGCCCGAATCAATGATTATTCCTTTTCTTAAGCACATTACAAAGATACAACATTAAGAAGCGGAAGTCAAGTGTTTTGCCATTTTTTTTACTACAAAAAACACGGAGACACAGAGTTTTTCAAGCAATAAGAAAAATCTCCGTGTCTTTGTGTCCCTGTATTCTATAAATTTCCATCCATCACTTTGCATTCCTCGTCAGCCACTCCAATGGTGGTATGTAGTCCACCAGTTTTGTCATGCTTTGGTTATGATGGAAATAGACTTCACCGGTTTTGCCATTACGGTGCTTGGCTATGATGACGATACCCAGGCCATCGGTGGGATAAGTACTCTTCTTATCGACGGTCTTGCCGTAGAGGGCAGGGCGGCAAAGCAGCATTACCATATCCGCATCCTGCTCTATGGCGCCGCTCTCGCGCAGGTTGCTCAGGGTGGGGCGATGGTCTATGCTACCGTCGCTCGCCCGGTTCAGCTGACTCAGCAGCAGTACGGGGATATCCAGCTCCTTGGCCAGCAGCTTTGCCTTGCGGCTTGCCTGCGCCACTTCCTGCTCGCGGTTGCGGTTTTTCTGGTCACTCCTCATGTCACATAGTTGCAGATAGTCCACAATCACCATGTCACAGCGATTCTTGCTCTTCAGCAGGCGGGCGGAAGAACGCACGCGGTCCATGCTCGTCATCGGATGGTCGTCTATCAGTATGGGCAACCGCGACAACTCGGCAGACGCCTCATGCACCTGCCTCACCTCGCCGGGTGTGAGCTGGCCGCTACGCAGGTGTTGCGGGTCTACCCCCTCCGTAGCTGCAAGCAGCCAGCGGTCTCCCAGGCGCTCGCCTTGCATTTCGAGGCTGAAGACCACCACATGACGCCCCGCCATGGCAGCGGCACGGGCCAGGTGGAGGGCAAAGGCCGTCTTCCCCACCGACGGACGGGCAGCAAGGATGTTCAAGTCGCCGCACTGCCAGCCCGCCGTAACGTGGTCCAGAGCGTCAAAACCCGTAGGGATACCCGTAATGCCGTTGCATCCGTGCTCCATACGCTGCTCCACCTCGGCCAGCGTGTCGTCCATCAGCCGGTCTATGGAGCGAAGGTGGTCGGCTACGCCGCTCTCGTCCTCCAGCCCCTCCAGCAGTCGATGGGCTTCCACCAGGATGTCGTCAATATCCATCGACTCGTCGGCACTGAACGCCAGCAGTTGCTGGAATCCCGTACGCATGATACGCCGCGTGTGCAATTGCCTAAGGATGAGCGCATGATACTCCAGATGAGCACTGGAGCTGACCTTCGAGCTGATGCGTAACAGTTCGTAAGGCCCGCCCACGGCATCGAGTTTGCCACGGGCTGCCAGTTCGTTCTTCAGCGTGATGGTGTCTATGGACTTCGCGCTGCGATACATCGATTGCAGGGCGGCAAAAATTTCCAGATTCTTCTCCTCGTAGAACATCTCAGGACGAAGTTTGTCCGCCACCAGAGGCATGGCAGCGCGCTCTATCATGCAGGCACCGATGACAGCTTCTTCGAGGTCACTGTCGTGGGAAAAAGTAGTTTCAGTCATCATATTCATTTTCAAAAGATTTGTCCGCCAGATAGGTGGCGGCTTGTTTACAATATTTTTGGTTGTTCAGATGGTCGTAATATTCGTCGATGTTGTCCAGTGCCCGCTGTTTCTCGCCTGCCGTCAATTTTTTCCATTCGCGACGGGCCCGGCCGATGTTTACCTTGGGATGCTCGGTGATGTCATGAAACTTTTCCCAGAAGATGCAGAAGTCCTCTCCCACCCCAGCCACCGGCGCTGCCTTCTTCTTCCGCGGGGCTGCTTTAGGACGGGCATTGCCAGTAAGGAAATCATAATCGGGGATACGGATGTGCATCACGTAGGGGTTGGCCACCCGCTCCACGATGCCGGCGTCGAACATCTTGTTGAAGAAGTAGCGCGTACGGTTGCGGGGCCACCCCAATATCTCCATCCAGCGGGCCAGGGAAAGTACGGACTCGCCACGTACACAGTCGAAAAGGTGTCCCCTGACGTTGCAGGTCACCGTGCTGTAGTTGACGTGTGTCAGCACAAAGACAAAGGCTTCGAAGGCATCGGCGGCTTTCTCTCCGGTTTTCATATTCATTTGTTCCTCAAACAAGGCTTTGGGGAAGAGGAGATAGCCTTTCTTCAGCATCTCCGTTGTCATGGGTCTCATTTCTTTTTCCATTTTTGTCTATTCTTAATTCGATAATGCGACAAAGGTAAGGGACCAGCCAGGGGGATACAAATAAGCAGTTAGAATCGGCTAAAAATTAATGAAATACATAAGGTGGCGAGAGAGGGGTTCACCTCATCCTCCACCACCCTATATGATAATATACTAAAATAATCAGAATGTATTAGAAATACATTCTCTATTTCGCATATTTTTTAGAGACCAGAAGATACGGATTTTTCACGGTCATATCCTTCACGTGGTCGGGCATCCCCCAGTAGCTCAGGAGGATGCCTATCTGTACGGGGGTGAGGTGGGCAGTCCTGGCGGTATAGCCCTGGTCCGTCAGATCCTTCAGCAGGCAAGCGTGTTCCGCAATGGAACGGCGCAGGGCCTTTACGGCCGAGCAGGCATACGCGTAGTTTGGGTAATAGGCCACTGCCACATCTGCAATGCGATGGCATCCCTCGAGCAGCCATTCAAAACTTTGTTCTTTTATCATTTTGCATATATTTATTAATAAAACATGTTGCAAAGTTAGAATGGGAGGGAAAACTGGGAAAGTTCGAGTGGCAATAAGAAAACTTGCTCAAGAAAAATGAATGTGTCAAAACGGTTGATGACACACCCTCACTGTCTTATTGATAAAAGCAACACTTTCATACTATAATAGTAAAGCACACATTTTGTGTATTTCATGCAACTTATCGGTCAGCGATTTTTCTTTAAGAGAGACAGCCATATTATATCTCGCCTGCCTATTAACGAGAAGTTCCGCACTAATCCCTAAGGCTGCTTCTACCATAAGAGCGAAGTCACTGGTTACATCTCCCTCTCCCTCTTGAAGTACCCCAGCACCGTGGCCGGTGTAAGACAGCAGCGTTCCACGCTTTTCAGGCGGCTCTGAAAAGTATATCGGGAGCATAGCACAAGGCAGAACCAAGTATAGTTCAAGCTACGGTGCAAGCGGTGCTGAAGGTGGTCGAAAAAACGGGAAACACGGGCAAAGAAGCTAGCGATACGCTCGCGGGGGACAAAACGGGAAGGCTGTACGGCAGCATTGCGGGAGCGCTTGGCGGCACGTTCCATCTGTGCAAGGGTATACTCCAGTTGCTCGATGTCATTGCGAGTGTTCTCCATGGTTTGTTCCAATTTCTCGCGTCGTGCCTGCTGCTTGGTATATCGTTCTTTTCTGTCAGCGATTCGGTTTTTGAGGTCTTCTGCGGTGAGGTTTATTCCTTTGTTCTGGATTGATTTCATTATAAACGTCTGTTTTATAGTTGTTTGTCTGTATATAAGTTCACGAAAACACATCATCCGTCTGCACCGAATACATAATGCATAAAGGGCAAACGGATGATATATCAGGAGCAAATGTACGATGAATATTGCAGATAAAGTTCTTAATGACCATTAAGTCTTGTTATAAAACATGATATTATCTACTGCAAATTTGGAGATTATCAGAAAACACGTACCTTTGCAATGTGTTTTTCATAGTATTAGATTTAAGGTTAACAAAAGATTGGCTGTCTGGGATAGATAGCCTTTTTTTTATGCCCGCACCATTCGATTCATCCAATTAGTATCAATTCACTTTATACAACTTTTTAACCCACCAAAAGTGTTTTTAAACCCCAAAAGTTGTAGATTATAAATACTATGTTTATATTTGCAACATGAAAAAAGCGCTCGAGAAAATGTAGTATCTACAACTCGTCTGTGAAGTAGGTGGCGGTTGTGATATAGACAGCGTTCATAAGACAAACAAGCAAGCAATCTACAACAATAAAAATATGAAAGTTAGACTTATGACGAAAGTTAGTGCTGCAACCCTCATTTCAGCAATTGCCTGCAGCATATTCACGGGATGTACCGAAAAAGACCTATACAATCCCGAACGTGGAAAAACAGAACTAAAGCCGGAGAGCGAATACTTTGACTTTGCAACAACAGCCCAGGTAGCTTTTGACGTGAATTATGGAAAAATCGCAGGAGGCGCATTAATAGAGGTGTTTACAGAAGACCCCATCACCTATCAGACAAACAACCTCTACTCCATCAACGGCGAAGCGGTTTTTAAAATCTTTGCAGATGCAGACGGACGCTTCACCGGCAACGTAGAACTGCCCAAAGCGACAGAAAAGGTATATATCATCTCACAAAGTTGGGGAGCCCCCATGTATGTGGAAGCAGATGTGGAAAATGGCAAAGTGGTGGTAGATATGACCGAAAATAATGCCAACACCCGCTCAACTGCCATGACACGTGCAAAATCCAACCTGACTATCGACCTAAAGGATAGGAAGGAACGGGTATACTCCATCGTTGGATGGGGACAATCTCACGGTGAGATTATTGATAATAATGACATTGTAACTACGGGAAATTTCAATGACGGAACTTTAAAGCAGTTACAACACACACTGTGGAAAGGTTATGACAGCAAACCCAGCAATCTGGACAACAGAGCTTTGGTGAGCGATACAAAGCATGTGAACACCACCATTGCCCAAGCATATATCAACAACCAGGGACAACACGTAACGATTACCGATGCAGAACTGTATCTGACCTTCCTGACCGAACGTGCCGGTTACCTGACTTCCATCGGCTATTATTACTACAAGACCAATGAAATTCCCAACAGCCCTGACAAGGTAGACAAATTCATTATCATTCCCAATGCATCCATTGCAGGAGACGACCCGTATACCGGATGGTCTGGAAGTGGTAACAAATATTCCCGATATGACGCTCCCATACAGAAGAATACAAAAATACAACTTCTGTATCAGGACGAAAACGGTAATGTCTCCACCAAATTCCCGGCAGGATATACCATAGGATATTTCATCATCCCCAATGGATATACCCCCAATAAAGGTATCGACTACTCTATAAATTATATATATTCCAATAAAGAATGGAACAAGATATATGCAGGCCAACAAGCTCGCTTTATCTCCCTCTCCACCAGCAACGGCACGGTAGTCTACGGAGTAGAAGATGGCGATGATACCAGCTACGAAGACATACTGTTCTGTATCGATGCCAACCCCAATGAAGCCATTCAAGACCCGGACCGTCCGGTCATAGACCCGGAAGAGCCTACGGTGACGAGCTCCGAAACAACCTACCGCACGTATGCCTACGAAGACATCTGGCCCAATGGCGGTGACTATGACTTGAACGACGTGATTATCGAACACAAACGGGCCATTTCATTCAACAGCAACAATTATGTGCTGAAGGTGGAAGACACCTTTGTACCCGTACAGCAAAGTGGTGCCGCCACATACTCCAACGCATTTGCCGTGCAATATGTGGCCAGCCAGCGAGGCAGCATAGAACTGCCTGCCGGAGCAGTCGATGAAACAGAGACCTCTTCTGTCATCCTATTCCCCGATGCAAAGTCTGTGCAGGGCAACGAATTTACCGTAACCCGTACATTTGCAGACAACACATTGCCTAAGAAGAATCTGGAGAGCGACTTGAACCCGTTCATCATTGCCCAGTATACAGCCGGAGCCGACAACCGGACAGAAGTGCATCTGCCCAAGAAGAAAGCGACCGGTAAAGCCAACGCAGAGCAAATCGGAGCCGAAGACGATGCCTACTACATCAACAAGGACGGCAAATATCCATTCGCCATCATGCTGCCGGCCACAACCGGCACGGAAGGCCCCATCCGGTTCACTCCGGCAAAGGAAACCGTACGCATCGACCTGGAGTATCCCGATTTCGCCAAATGGGTAGAGTCCAATGGTGCCACCAATAATGACTGGTATCTCTACTACCAGTCGTCCAAAGAGTGAAATCCTACGACATTGCTTAAAGAAGAGCCGCGCAATAGTTGCATTTGCGCGGCTTTTTCATGCATGACCATTACCGTTATGAAATTATTTTTTCTACATTTGCATCCGCTAAAAGGAAACAAAACCGCATCAGGCTGAAAAAAACATGAGGAATACATCACCCGCCGCACCTACCATCCGCTTCCGCCGCTGGAGCAGAAAAGCCTACGCTGCATTTGCCAGCATAGGACGGTGTGTCACCATCGGTTGCCTGCGCAAAAGCGTGGCAGACAGCTCTCTGTCCAAACAGAAGACTGCGGGAACCGCCGGACATGCCGGATGCGGGGAAGAGAGTACCTGGAAAGGAGAAACGGAAGGAAGGGAAACCGACACCGGCATTCCGCTGGGTAGCAGCAGCGTCCTGACAAGTATCCTCACGGAGCCGGGAACGAACCGGCACATTCTTTTTGAAACACAATTCATCCGCCCCTGCGGGAATACGGGCGGACAAGACACATATAGCCTGAAACAAAAGAGAACAAGAGGTACGGATTACCGGAAGCCATGCAGCAGAATGACGAGCTGCACCGCCCCGGCAATCCGTACCTCTGTCTTTATCCATGAACATAACCCAAGAAAGATATGACCCTACAGAAATTAAAGGAACAAGTGCTGCGCGGCAGCCACATCAGTAAGGAAGAAGCCGAATGGCTGGCTGTGCAACCCGACAAGGAAGCGCTATACGAAGCTGCCCACGAGATAACCCGGGGCCTGGCCTCGGAGGAGTTTGACATGTGCTCCATCATTAATGCCAAGTCCGGACGATGCCCGGAAAACTGCAAGTGGTGTGCACAGTCGTCGCACTACAAAACCCAGGCAGACGTGTACGACCTGGTGGACAAAGAAGAATGCCTGCGGCATGCCCGGCATAATGAAGCCCAGGGCGTGGCACGTTTCTCGCTGGTGACCAGTGGACGGAAGCCCTCCTCCAGAAACATGGAGAAACTGTGCGAAGCCGCCCGGCACATGCGCCGGCACTCGTCCATCCAGTTGTGCGCATCACTGGGACTGCTCAACGAAGACGAAATGCGGGCACTGCACGACGCAGGCATCACCCGCTATCACTGCAACCTGGAGACAGCCCCCTCCTACTTTCCCCAACTGTGCAGCACGCACACGCAGGAAGAGAAGCTGCGCACCCTGCAAGCCGCCCGCAATGTAGGCATGGACATCTGCAGCGGCGGCATCATCGGCATGGGCGAGAGCATGGAGCAACGCATCGAATTCGCCTTCACACTGCGCGAGCTGGAAGTACAGTCCATCCCCATCAACCTCCTGAGCCCCATCCCCGGCACACCGCTGGAACGGCAGGCACCACTCAGCGAGGAGGAAATACTGACCACCATCGCCCTCTTCCGCTTCATCAACCCGACGGCTTTCCTCCGCTTTGCCGGAGGACGCTCGCAACTGAGCAAGGAGGCCGTAAAGCAAGCGCTACACATCGGCATCAACTCCGCCATCGTGGGCGACCTGCTGACAACGCTCGGCTCGAAAGTGTCAGAAGACAAGGTACTGATAGAAGATGCCGGATACCGGTTCTGCGGCTCGCAGTTCGACAGAGAGCACCTATGGCACCCCTATACCTCCACCACCAACCCGCTACCGGTGTATAAGGTGAAGCATGCCGAAGGCGCCACCATCACCCTGGAAAGCGGAGAAACACTCGTAGAGGGAATGTCGTCGTGGTGGTGCGCCGTCCACGGGTACAACCACCCTACACTGAACCGGGCGGCAGAGAAACAGCTGGGCAAGATGTCGCATGTGATGTTCGGAGGGCTGACACACGACCCTGCCATTGAACTGGGCCAGTTGCTGCTACCGCTTGTCCCGCCGTCCATGCAGAAGATATTCTATGCCGACTCGGGCTCGGTGGCAGTAGAGGTGGCCTTGAAAATGGCCGTGCAGTACTGGTATGGCAAGGGAAAGGCGAAGAAGAACAATTTTGTGACTATCCGTTCGGGCTATCACGGGGATACATGGAATGCCATGTCTGTCTGCGACCCGGTGACGGGCATGCATTCGCTGTTCGGGGCATCATTGCCGATGCGCTATTTCGTGCCGCAGCCGCGCTCGCGCTTCCACGGCGAATGGGATGAACGGGATACGGTGGAACTGCGGAAACTGGTAGAGGAGCATCACGAGGAACTGGCAGCGCTTATCCTCGAACCTGTGGTGCAGGGCGCTGGCGGCATGTGGTTCTACCACCCCCAGTACCTGCGCGAAGCGGCACAGATATGCAAGGAACATGGCCTGCTGCTGATATTCGATGAGATAGCCACGGGCTTCGGACGGACGGGAAAACTCTTTGCCTGGGAGCATGCGGGTGTAGAACCGGACATCATGTGCATAGGAAAGGCCATAACGGGCGGATACATGACGCTGTCCGCCGTACTGACGACGAATGAAGTGGCGGATACCATCTCCAACCATACGCCGGAGGTGTTTATGCACGGACCCACCTTTATGGGAAACCCACTGGCATGCGCCGTAGCGTGCGCTTCGGTGAAGCTGCTGACCTCGCCCGAATACGACTGGCAAGGCAAGGTGACTCGCATCAGCCGGCAACTGCAAGAAGAGCTTGAACCGGCACGCCGATTACCGCAAGTGACGGATGTACGTGTGCTGGGAGCCATCGGGGTGATTGAGACAAAAGAACCCGTAGACATGGCGTGGATGCAAAAACGCTTCGTTGAGGAGGGAATCTGGGTACGCCCGTTCGGAAGATTGGTATACCTGATGCCTCCGTTCATTATAGAGCCGGAACAGCTGAGGAAGCTGACGGGGGGATTGATGAAAATTATAAGAATGTGCTAATATGCTAATGTGCCAATTGGCTGCGCAATGTTTACGCTGCGCTATCACGCCGCAGGTCATTGGCATATTAGCACATTGGCACATTAGCACATTAAAACCACATTGGCACATTTTAAAAGAATTATGAATGCAATAGAATATATGCAGCAAGAGCTGCAAACATTGAAAGAACACAGCAACCTGCGCCGCCTGCCGCAAGTGACACACGAGGGACGCACGGTTATAGCCGATGGCCGGCATATGCTGAACCTTTCGTCCAACGACTACCTGGGCCTGGCTGCCGACCGCCAGCTAAAGGAAGAATTCCTGCAGACACTGACACCGGACACCTTCCTGCCGACTTCCTCCTCCTCCCGCCTGCTGACGGGGAACTTCGGGATTTACGAAGAACTGGAGACGGAACTCGCCACACTTTTCGGCACAGAGACAGCACTGGTGCTCAATAGCGGCTATCATGCCAATATGGGGATTCTGCCCGCCGTGAGCGATGCACAAACCCTAATACTGGCAGACAAGCTGGTGCATGCCAGCATCATCGACGGCATCCGCCTATCCACCGCACGCTGCATCCGCTTCCGCCACAACGACCTGGTGCAACTGGAACGCCTGCTGGAACAACACCATGCAACATTCCGGCAATTGATTATCGTCACAGAAAGCATCTTCAGCATGGACGGTGACCAAGCCGACCTCACGGCATTGGTGCGTTTGAAAAAAAGATACTCCAACGTACTGCTCTATGTGGACGAAGCCCATGCATTCGGCGTAAGGGGACTGCGCGGCCTGGGCTGCGCCGAAGAAACCGGATGCATCCGGGATATAGATTTCCTCGTGGGCACCTTCGGCAAGGCAGCGGCATCTGCCGGCGCATACATCGCCTGTTGCCGGACGATACGCGAGTATCTCGTCAACCGGATGCGAACCCTCATCTTCACCACGGCATTGCCTCCGACAAGTATTGCCTGGACACTGTTTATCGTGCGGAAACTTGCCGGAATGCAGGACCGCCGCGAGCATCTGGCAAGAATCAGCCGGACGCTGCGCGAAGCATTACAAGCCAAGGGGTACGGATGCCCTAGCGCAAGCCATATCGTCCCCTTGATTATCGGCCCCAGTGCCGACACTGTGCTGTGCGCAGAGTTGCTGCAGAGGCATGGGTTCTATGCACTGCCGGTACGCCCGCCCACAGTGCCCGAAAGGACATCACGCATCCGCTTTTCGCTGACGGCAGACATACGGGAAGATGAGATTGGAGAACTGATACCCCTTATTCCCCTAAAGGAAGAGAGGAATACTAACGCTATACGATTCTAAAAACAGATGAAACAAAGTTACATTATACACGAGCATCATCCCCGGCTATTGCTGTTCTTTGCCGGCTGGGGAGCCGATGAGACGCCTTTCAAAATGTATCGTCCGGCAGCCAGCGACTTCATGGTGTGCTATGACTACCGCACACTGGATTTTGACGCCTCCGGACTGGAAGAATACCGCGAAATCAACCTCATCGGCTGGTCTATGGGGGTATGGGCGGCTTCGCAGACCGTGCCACAGCTCTCATCGCCAGGTACGTCCGGCGAAGGTATCCATATGGCAAACAGCATCGCCATCAACGGAACGCCCTACCCCATAGACCAGCATATGGGCATTCCACCCGCCATCTACCACGGGACATTGGACGGACTGACTGGGGCTTCACTGCACAAATTCCTCCGCCGCATGTGCGCCAACGGAGCAGCCTTCAAAGCTTTCCTGGAAATCACCCCCCGCCGTCCGCTGGAAGAGTTGAGAGATGAGTTGACGGAGATTGAGAAGATGTACCACACACTGCCTGCTGCCACCTTCCATTGGCAGCAGGCAGTAACGGGAGGCAACGACCGCATCATTCCACCAGCCAACCAGCTGCAAGCCTGGGAAATACTCGGCACCCCCGTACTGCAAACGGAGGATGCCCACTACCAGGAAGAGTTATTCAGACATTACCTGCAAGACCTATGGACAAGCCACTGAACCCGATGGACAAACAACTGATAGCCGCCCGCTTTGCCAAAGCCCGGAATACCTATACCCGGGAGGCCCGCGTGCAGCAACAAGTCGCCGAGAAGATGATGCAGCTCATAAAGGAACCATACACACGTTTCCGCCGTGTCGTAGAGTTTGGCTGCGGAACGGGAAGCTACTCACGTATCCTCCTCCACACCTTGCAACCGGAAGCTCTGCTGCTGAACGACTTGTGCCGGGAAATGGAGGAGTGCGTCAAGGAACTTTGCGACGGCACTACCGTGCAGTTCGTCCCCGGTGATGCCGAAGCCATCGACTTCCCCGGAGAAACCGACCTGATAACCTCGTGCTCCACCCTGCAATGGTTCAACGACCCAGGTGCTTTCTTCACCCGCTGCCACCAAGCACTGGTGGCAGACGGCCTGCTTGCCTTCAGCACCTTCGGCGCCACAAACATGCACGAAATACGCCAACTGACTGGGCACGGGCTGGACTATCTCTCCGTTGAGGAGCTGCAAGCCCTGCTGTCTCCCGGTTTCGATATTCTTCATGCCGAAGAAGAGGTGATATCCTTGCCCTTCCCCACTCCCCAGGCAGTGCTGAAGCATCTGAAGCAAACCGGAGTCACGGGTACGGAAAAAAGGATGTGGACGCGTAGTCGCCTGCAATCCTTCTGCAAAGAATACACAACCCGGTTCAGTGATGCCGCAGGCAACGTAAGCCTGACCTATCACCCTATTTATATCATCGCACGAAAAAAAACAAAATAATGGAAACAAAAAACATCTACTTCATCAGCGGCATTGATACAGATGCCGGAAAAAGCTATTGCACCGCCTGGTACGCCCGTGAGCTTATGCAACGCGGCCTGCGCGTCATCACCCAAAAATTCATCCAGACCGGCAACACCGGTCATTCCGAGGACATCGACCTGCACCGCCGCCTCACCGGAACCGGCTACCTGCCGGAAGACAAAGAGGGGCTGACCATGCCCGAGATATTCTCCTATCCCTGCTCTCCCCACCTCGCCGCCCGCATAGACAAGCGCCCGATAGACTTCGGAAAAATAGAGCGTGCCACCAGGGAACTTTCCCATCGCTATGATACCGTGCTCGTAGAAGGCGCCGGCGGTCTGATGGTTCCCCTTACCGAAGATTTCCTGACGATAGACTACATTGCGGAGAAGCAGTACCCGCTTATCTTTGTCACCTCCGGAAAGCTGGGCAGCATCAACCACACCCTGCTGAGCTTCGAAGCCATCAAGAACCGGGACATCGCGCTCGATACGGTACTCTACAACCTCTATCCCACGGTAGAGGACAAGACTATCCAGGAAGACACGATGAAATACATCAAGCAGTATTTGTCCAAGCACTTTCCCGGAACAAAGTTTGAGGTAGTGCCGGAAATTGTGTAAATTTGCAGCACATAAACGTCCTACTGCACATGGAAGCATTTACATTAGATTCAACTGAAATTATCGTACTCGCTACGGCGGGTGGTCTGTTCCTTATTCAAATTATCTACTACCTCTGTCTCTACAACCGTATTCATGCGCGCAGCCGTGCCGTGAAGCAGGGAGACACGCACTTCACCCAGGAACTGCCCCCCATATCCGTCATTATCTGCGCCCGCGAGGAATCCGAGAATCTGCGCCGCAACCTGGGCGCCGTGCTGGAGCAGGACTATCCCCTATTTGAAGTCATCGTCATTAACGACGGCAACACTGATGAGAGCGAAGATTACCTGACCATCCTCGAGGAGAAATACCCCCATCTCTACCACAGCTTCGTGCCCGATTCCTCCCGCTACATCAGCCGTAAGAAGCTGGCTGTGACGCTTGGAATCAAGGCCAGCAAATATGAATGGCTGGTGTTTACCAATGCCAACTGCATGCCCCAAAGCAACCAATGGCTGCGACTGATGGCACGCAACTTCACATCACGTACCCAAGTGGTGCTGGGATACAGCGGCTACGAACGCGGCAAAGGCTGGCTGCACAAACGGGTGGCATTCGACAATCTGTTCACTTCCATGCGCTATCTGGGATTTGCCCTGGCAGGCAGCCCCTACATGGGCATCGGGCGTAACCTGGCCTACCGGAAGGAACTCTTCTACCAACAGAAAGGATTCTCCGCACACCTCAACCTGCAACGGGGAGACGACGATTTGTTCATCAACCACGTGGCTACCCCGGAGAACACGCGGGTAGAAACGGATGCCAATGCCATTGTACGCATGCAACCGCTTCTGCGTGCCAAGGACTGGAAAGAAGAGAAAATAGGTTACGCCTCCACAGCACGGCTGTATCATGGGATGCAACGCTGGCTGGCCGGTTTTGAGACCCTGACCCGCCTGGTATTCCACGCATCCTGGATAGCCGCGATGGTCATCGGCATTCTGCACTTCCACTGGCTGGCAGCAGGCGTCGCTTGTCTTTTGTTCCTGTTCCGTTTCACCCTGCAGGCCGTCATTGTCAACAAGACCGCCCGCGACCTGGAAGAACAACGTAGATATTACTTCACACTACCGGCTTTCGACCTATTGCAGCCGATACAGTCTTTACGTTGGAAATGGTACTGTCTGTTCCGCAAGAAAAGCGATTTTCTGAGAAAGTGATTCTCTTATTCGTAACGGATGGAAGTTGCCGGATGGATGCGTGTAATCAGAAATGAAGGGCCCAACAACATCAGGACTGAAGCCAGCAATGTACCGGCATTCAGTAGCAGGAACAGCCAGATATTGAAAGATACCGGAACAGTAGCCATATAATAGGTCTCAGGGTCGAGCTTGAACAAGCCGGACCAGCGCTGCACAAAATAGAATGCAAGGCCGATTATGTTCCCCCAGAGCATGCCTTTCCCGATGAGGAAGACCGAAAACCAAAGGAAAACTTTACGAATAGTAAAGTTGTTGGCTCCCAAAGACTTCAGCACACCTATCATGGAGGTACGCTCTATGATGATAATCAGCAGGCCGGATACCATGGTGAACCCCGCCACTCCAATCATCAGAATGAGAATGACCCAGATGTTGACATCCAAGATGCCCAGCCAGGCAAAGATTTGAGGATTGAGCTGCTCTACATTGCGGACGCAATACTCGGCGCCATAACGGTCGGGATTCCCGTCCGTATCGGCAGCTACCTCATAGGTGGTTTCTTCCAGCTTGTCATAATCGCGTATTTCCAGCTCCACGCCACTCACCTGGTCTGGCTCCCAGTTGTTCAGGCGATTCACCAGGTAGAGGTCGGTAAGCAGGAATAGGTTGTCGTATTCAGAGAAGTTGGTTTGGTAGATACCTGCAATCTTCAGGCGGCGGGCACGCACATCGTCCTGGATGAAGTAGGTGTCTATCTTGTCACCGAGTTTCAATTGCAGCTTGTTGGCAAGAGACTTTGAGATGACTACGCGGTTGGACGAAGCGGAATCGCTGAATTGCGGAAACTCCCCCTCCAGCAGATGGCGGTGGAAAAAGGTGCTGTCATACTCCTGCCCCACACCTTTCAGCACCATTCCCTGAAAGGCATCGGCGGTCTTTATCATCCCCGGCTTGGTGGAGTAGCGTTGTACATGCTTCACTTCGGGATAATCGGAAAGCGCAGCCATCATGCTGTCGCCCACCACCACCGGGCGCGTCTCATAAGAGCGTGCAGCATCCAGGTTGCCTATCTGGATATGGGCACCGAAACCCACGATTTTATCCCTTACCTCGCTCTTGAAGCCAACAATGACGGACACGGCAATAATCATCACCGCCAGTCCGAGAGCAATACCCACCATGGCAATAAGGACAGCCGGACGGGAAACTTGCTTGCCCGGCTCCGAGTTGCGATAAATGCGCAACGCTATAAAGCGAGATAAGTTCATAAATTAATCCCTAATCCTTCATTTCTCTTCCCGGATAGGCTTCCAATGCTTTTTGCAATACAAACAAGGCGCGGTTCAAGTCGTCTTTCTTCAGTACGTATGCGATACGCACTTCGTTGCGACCGGAACCCGGCGTAGTATAGAATCCGGACGCAGGCGCCATGAATACCGTCTGTCCCTCGTATTCGAACTCCGACAGACACCAGGCACAGAACTTGTCCGAATCATCTACCGGAAGCTTTGCCACCGTATAGAATGCTCCCATCGGGATGGGCGAATATACGCCCGGTATACGGTTCAATCCGTCAATCAAGCATTTACGGCGTTCTACATATTCATCGTATGTGTCGCGCAGATAATCCTCATCGGCATCCAGCGATGCTTCTGCGGCAATCTGGCCTATCAACGGAGGACTGAGACGCGCCTGGCAGAACTTCATGACAGCATCCCGGATTTCCTTGTTCTTCGTTATCAGGGCACCGATGCGGATGCCGCACTCCGAATAGCGCTTGGACACGGAATCAATCAGCACCACATTGTTCTCAATGCCCTCCAGATGGCAGGCAGAGATATAGGGAGAACCCGTATAAATAAATTCACGGTACACCTCGTCCGAGAAGAGGAACAAATCGTACTTCTTCACAAGGTCGCGAATCTGGTTCATTTCACGGCGTGTATAGAGGTAACCCGTAGGATTGTTGGGATTGCAAATCAAAATAGCACGCGTGCGCTCGTTAATCAACTCCTCGAACTTCTCTACCTTGGGCAACGAGAAACCCTCTTCGATGGTCGTGGCAATGGTGCGTATCTTGGCTCCGGCAGAGATGGCAAACGCCATATAATTGGCATAGGCCGGCTCGGGAACAATGATTTCATCCCCCGGATTGAGGCAAGCCAGGAAAGAGAACAACACCGCCTCCGAGCCGCCGGAAGTGATGATGATGTCGTCTGCAGTCAGATTGATATTGTACTTTGCATAGTAACCCACCAACTTCTCGCGGTAACTGCGATATCCCGCACTGGGACTGTATTCCAGAACTTTCCGGTCGATGTTCCGTATCGCTTCAATCGCGACTTCCGGAGTAGGCAGGTCGGGTTGACCGATGTTCAGGTGAAATACATGTATACCCCTCTGCTTGGCAGCATCTGCCAGAGGAGCCAGTTTTCTGATAGGAGATGCGGGCATCTCCATTCCGCGAATAGATATTGTTGGCATGAGGTTTATTTACTATTTGACGATTTATGATTTACTATTTAATAGAGTATTTATAGGTGATATTGCTATCACTTTATCATTAAAGTTGCAAATGTAGCGAATTATTTGAAACCAAAAGGAAGGCAAGACCATAAAAACTTTAAAAAACTTATCTATCGTAAAAACTCTATGATATGTAAACAGAAACTTGTATCTTTGAAAAAGCAAACGAGCCAAGTAGAATCAATTGTAAATAGTAAATAGTCAAATAGTAAATAACACCATGGTCATCAACCTTATAACTTTTGCTTCCATACTGCATAAACAAGCATCAGTCCGTAGCTCCCACGAAGTGATATTGACTGAATTGGAAAAATACTTTACCGTCAACTTCATTGATTACAAAGACATAGACAAGTTATCACCCGATGACTTCAGTATTATATTCATTGCCACCGGAGGTGTGGAACGGCTGGTAATCCAGCATTTCGAATCCCTTCCCCGCCCCGCCATCCTCTTGGCAGACGGCATGCAGAACTCACTGGCCGCCGCTCTCGAAATATCTTCCTGGCTGCGCGGCCGGGGAATGAAAAGCGAGATTCTTCACGGAGAGCTCCCCGAGACCATCAAGCGTATTTTTGTCCTGCACAGCAATTTCGTGGCACAACGCAGCCTTTTCGGCATGCGCATCGGCGTAATGGGCACTCCGTCCAGCTGGCTCGTTGCCAGCAATGTGGATTATCTGCTTGCCAAACGCCGCTGGGGTATCGAGTACACAGACGTCTCATTGGACCGCATTTATGAATACTACGGACAGATAACGGACGACGAGGTGGGCGAAGCATGCGCCGGACTGGCAGGAAAAGCGCTTGCCTGCCGAGAGGCAAGCCCCGAAGACATGATAAAAGCCATGCGGCTGTATCGAGCCATCAAGAGGATTGTAGAGGAAGAGCGACTGAGCGCCATTACCCTCAGCTGCTTCCGCCTGATAGACCAAACGGGAACCACCGGCTGCCTTGCCCTTGCCTTGCTGAACGACGAAGGAATCATTGCCGGATGTGAAGGCGATTTGCAATCCGTCTTCACCATGCTGGCCGTAAAAGTGCTGACGGGGAAAAACTCCTTCATGGCCAATCCTTCCATGATAAATGCCCGTACCAATGAAATCATATTGGCACACTGCACCATCGGCATCGCACAAACGGAGCAGTTCATCATACGCAACCATTTTGAGACGGAAAGCGGCATCGGTATTCAGGGAATCCTGCCGACGGGAGATGTAACCATCGTAAAATGCGGAAGCGAAAGCCTGGACGAATATTACTTGAGCACCGGCACGCTTGTTGAGAATACAAACTACATCAATATGTGCCGCACCCAAGTGCGGATAAAAATGAACTCCCCTGCCGACTATTTCCTCAAGACACCGCTGGGCAACCACCACATCATGCTGTATGGCAATTACGAGGATATATTGGAAGAGTTCCTGCAAGCCAATGCCTGCAAACGGATTGAATGATTACTCGTTCGCATCCGGTATCACCACCTCGAAACGCGTTCCTTTTCCCAACTCTGAGGAGACCGAGATAGAACCATGCAGGCGGTCTACGATGGTCTGGCAAATGCTCAGCCCCAAACCGGCGCCCTGCGTAAAGCTGTCTTCTTTGTAAAAGCGTTCGAAGATATGTTTCTGGGCGTCTTCAGAGATACCGCTTCCCGTGTCTTCGACAAAGATGGTGGTATATCCTTCCCGGTTCGTGACATAGCCGAAGGTGATGCTGCCCGTTACCGTGAATTTCTTGGCATTGTTTATCAGGTTGTTCACGACCTGCTTCAAGCGGACGGAATCGGTGATGACCAATTTGTCTTCCCCTTCCGGAATCTCTATACGCAGCTCTACATCCCGAGGCATACTCAGACGCTGGGATTCATGGACCTCCTGCATGATAAACGCCAGGTTGAATGCTCCGAACTTAAAGTCCATCGTGCCCGATTCTATGCGCGAGAGGTCCAGAATATCGTTTATCAACGCCAGCAGCAATGTACAGTTGATGTTGATTGTTTCGACGAACTGCTTTACCTCTTCCGGAGAAAAAGCGTCCAAATCCTTCAACAAATCCGAGAAGCCGACAATGGCATTCAAAGGGGTGCGTATCTCATGGCTCATATTGGCAAGAAACGCAGATTTGAGCTTGTCGGCCTGCAAGGCACGGTCACGTGCGGCAATCAAGGCCTCTTCCGTATCCTTGTAACGCTGGATGCTCTGGCATACTCCCAATACCATGTATGGGGTATCAACCGTCAGTCCGTCATAAGCGGTACTGCGGAACTCCCACCATTCATAGCTCCCATCCGCACTCTTCAACCGGAAACTCATCCGTGAATTGATTTCATTGCCCAACAGAATGGCATCAAAATTCCTGCGCGTATGCAGCAAGTCTTCCGGATGTATAAGGGTGTCCATCTCATCACGTGCCAGCAAGTCCGTATCATCGGTATACCCGAAACGGCGCAGCAATCCACCCGGGAAATGGAAACGGTTCATATGCATGTTGTACTGCCACGGATAAATGGAGCTTTCCTCCACCGCCATATTGAAGAAGCGTCTCTGCATCTCTTCTTCGGAGATATTGCGGCATACAATCGCCATTCCCGTCATCTTTTCATTGGCAAAGATAGGTACTACCTCGCCGGAAACGGGGAAATACGTTCCCTGATGGTTTTCCTGCATGAAGGCTTTCTCCGGAATAGAAATAGGTCTCTTTCCGGTACGTACTTTCTTCAACAAGTCCTGCAGGATGTTTTCTCCATTCATGTAAATCCTGAAAATGGAGCCGGCCATCTGCCCTTCATAGAAACGGGACGTATAGGTTTCGGAAGAAAGTCCCAACATCTGTAACAACGGACGGTTGACAAAATGGATGCGCAGGTCGGTATCATACGTAATCAAGCCGTCGCGAATGGAACAGAAGATATTGTCGAACTCGTCGCGCTGCTCCACCAGGCGGTGCTGTATCAACAAGCGGGTCTGGGCATGTATGCGCTTACGCGACTCCCTGCGGTTGGCACGGAAAAGCCAGGCAACCAGCAGCACCAATGCCCCGACAATCAGCGAATAGAACAGAATGAACCAGACACGGTAACGCTCCATCAACGGTATATTCAAAATGATGCCCTTGCTCTCCGCACGGTTCGTGTCCACACGGAAAAACTGCAACTGTTTGTAATCGAACAGCAACTTGCCCCCAAAGTCCTTTACTTCCAATGAGGCGGGTGACTTGCCCTTCAAAATACTTGCAGCCTGCCGGCCGGCAGCAAAAGCATCCTCTCCGGGAACGGCATCATACACACACAGAACACCGTTCGTCATAGCCAGGTTCTGGCTGGTAAACACGGGGGCCTTCAACTTCAAGGAAAGAAAGGGAATCCATTTGGGAGCAATGACAATATGCTTGTAGGCATTGTAGTCATAGCAAATGGAAGTGATGATAGAGTTCAAGGACTTGGCCTGCACATTCAGCACTTTCAACTCATGCTCCGGATAGTTGCTCTTTATGCGTTCCCAGGATTCCTCCACAGCCTTAACCCCTTTAAGGCTCAGGAAACTGCTGTCGGACAGACAGACCAACTCCCTGCGGGAAGGAAACATGCGGACAGCCGCATCCAGCAAGACATCGAAATCCGTTTTCGAAACATAGCCGGAGACGTTGGGCATTCTTTCAAAGACCCTCTCATCCGGGTATTTGATACCCGAAACCACTACCGGTATCTGATAAGGCAGGGAATCACCGCAATGGGTCAATGTGAAGAAAGCCTCATCGCTGGAGGTCACAATCAAGTCCGTTTTCCGTTGCCTGGCACGCTCGCAGATGCGGCGCATGATGAAGCACTCGGAAGCGAAAGACCAGTAATCGGCATTCAGATATTCAGTAGTGATATTGGCTTTAACTCCCCCCTTGTCCAGTCCGTTCTCCAGATTTTCTGTCAGGAGGCTGTGCCAAGGAGTATTTTTTGTATAAGACTGTATGAAAAGTACATTGTACGTACGTTCCGCAGCCGAAAGTGTTCCCGACATCAACCACAACAAGCCTGCAAGCAATGGAAAGAAAAGGCGTTTCATCATAATATAGATTTTGTATACTCAACGCAAAAACTCTTATTCGTCACGCAAATATACAAGTTATATTGAGAATGAGTACAGATTACTCAAAAAAAACTCATTCATCATGCAATGCTTCGGCAGGCTGCACCTCCATGGCCCGTGAAGCCGGATACCAGATTCCTGCAATCACCATTAGTGCCATCAATACCCAGACAATAGAAACGCATATGACAAATCTCCCCCAAGTGGCATCCGTGGCTTCTGTAAAAGTGACATCTGCCATAACCATGTTAATACATATTATCAAAGCCGGGATAGAAGCAAGCGCCAACAGCAGCAACCCTTCACCCAGCAATTGCCAGCGTATTCTTCCGCGGCTGCTGCCCATGGCCATGCGCAAAGCAATCTCGCTGCGGCGATGGCGGGTACGGAACCAAAAAGTTCCCATCAGCCCGATGAATACATTGAAAACAAAGAATATCACAATGAGCCTTGCGCTGCGGATATACGGGGTGATTCCTTCGGCAGCATCCCGCTCTATCTTCTGGTCCTTATAGCTCTGTATGTCGAAAAGATAGAATGGAGCGACCTGCAGCTGCGACATCATATCCTGATAAAAACGAGCTGCAAAATTATCCGTATCCGCCTCCGGACGTATCCGTAGGGAGATGAACGGGAGGTACTGGTCCTCATAGAACCAACCGGGGAAAGGAGTCAGGACAAAAGGTCCGTAACGGGCATAGTCATCCGTCTTCTGCAAGGCACAGACTGCAGAGACACGGTAACGGAGACCTCCGCTGTAATAATCCAGAAACTCGCGGCCCACCGCCCCGGCACTTGTCTGAAAAAGACTGTCTGCCAAATCACGGGTCACCACGGCAGGCAGAGGACTGGCAGTGGAATTCCAATCCGAGACATTCCCCTGCAACAGCGGAATGCGCATGACGTCGAAATATTCGGGAGACACATAGCGCACTGTAGTCTCGACAACATGCACGCTGTCCGTCGTATACCCCTGGTAAACACGCCCGCGGGTATAAGTATCGGTACCCAGCCACGTGGCAGCACTTTCCACTGCAGGATATTGCCTGATACGCCGGAGCACTTCCTCCATCGGCTTGAACCAGAAGGTCTGCAGGCTGTCTTCCGACGTGCACGGCACTATCTGTGTGGGGTTGCAGGAAATCCTTATCTTATAGACATGCTCCAAATCATACCCCTTAGGCTGCCGTTCTGCATGGGTAAAGCCATAGAGCACATCCACACAATACCACATCAATGTAAATACAATCAATAGCTCGGCAAACAGCCAGCCATTACTGCGGCGCTGGTTCCATATCTGATGTAAAATAGAATGTATCATACTCGTTACTGTTTTTTTAATTGGGATTCGTTTATCCGTTCATTCTCCACCAAGAACCTCGGCTATGGGACGGCGGGTGGCATGCCAGGCAGGAATAAACACAGAAAGCAGGTTGAACAACAGGCACACCACCAATACAGCCACGAAAACCGTGGGACGGAAGAAAAGCCAGACACTTACATCAAAATTCGTTCCGGGAGCGCCATAGCCAAGCATCCAGTCCTTACCCAGCCATAGGAATATGCATGAAAAGAGAAAACCGAGCAATGCGCCGGCAAATGCCAAAGCCAGATTCTCACGGAGCAACTGCACCATTAAAGTAGAACGGCTGGCACCGTATGCTTTCCTTACCGCAAGCTCAGCCATGCGACGGGACATTTGCGAAGATATAAGTCCGCTGACATTGATAGCGGGCACAATAAGCAATATCAAACCCAGGATGATGCAGGTTACGGCAGGACTCATCGTGTCATTACGGAAGAACTGCCGTTCCGTATAGGTGCTGAGGTCGGGAAGCTCCAGTTCATATTCGACCAGTATCTCGTTGAAGCGGGCAAGCGACTGTTCTATCTGCCGCTTGAGTTCCTCTCTGCCGACACCGGGCTTGACAAGGGCCACAGCCTCGAAATCTCCCCGTAGCCCTTCACTGCCCAGACCGGAATCCCGGGTGGAATAAGGCATCCACAACTCTCCATAGGCAAATGTGAACAGAGAGCTCACATCCTTGGTGACCCCGACAATGCGCTTAGGGCGAAAGTTGACAAAATAATTTTTGCCAATGGCTGCTTCGGCAGACCCGAAAGCTTCGCGGGCAAGCTGTTCGCCTATAACCACGACATCCCGGCAAGCATCGAACTCTTCGGTACTGAAAAGACGGCCCGCCACAAGAGGGATATCGTAGACACGCCAATAGTTCAAATCCACCTGACGAACCGTACGGCGCATTCCCCGCGCGGGCGATTCCCCACAATATCTAAGATAGGTAGGTCCCAGATAGGTGACAAGTTCCGCACCCGGAAGTTCTGCAAAAATAGCGTTGACAGCCCGATAAGACATGCCCGTATTGGAATTGCTGTGGTCGGACTTGCGGTAAGAGTATCCATAAGAAGAATATACCATGCTACTGCGGTGCGACTCGGGAGCCAAGTCAGCCGTCTGGATGTCATACACCATGTAAATGACCATGACAAAGGTTATACTCACTGCCGTACCGATGACGGAAACAGCACTGAAAAAGGGATTCTGGCGGATAAGAGCTAAAATTTGTTCCATAACTTTCTATTCATCATGTAATGCTTCGGCGGGCTGCACCTTCATCGCCTTGCGGGCAGGAATACCTATACCGATGACAATCATTAGGGTAATCAGCACAAAGCTGATGGCAGCACAGAGCAGCAGGCGGTCCCACTCCAACGTCGTACCGTTCCTCCAGGAATTCAACTCCAGGTGTGCAAGATTATAATCGATGAGCAATGCAACGGGGGTGACAATTGCCAACAACAATATCCCTTCACTAAGCAGCCGGCTGAAGATGGCACGGTCTGTCGCTCCATGCGCTTTGTGCAGTGCTATCTCCGAACGGCGTTGCTGCGTACGGAACCAGAATGTTCCGAGCAAGCCGAGGAAAATGTTCAGCAGCAGGAATCCCATACCCATCACATAGTTACGGATGTCATTGGTCCATGCCTGCTGGTAGTTGCGACGAATATCCTTGAAAGAACGTATCTCCGAAATGAAGATATTGCCTATGCGGAACTGGCTCTCACTGTCTGCCTTCAGCCTCTCAATGAAGTCATTGTCCTGCCCTTCACGGACGCGGACACAAAGTTCGAGACCGATATAGTAGAAACTCTGCTTCACCATCATGGAATATGAGCTTCGCGCCTGGTCATAATCGTGATAGCGTACATTTTGCAGTGCAGCACCCAGCCGGTAGGTCTTCGTAGTATCACCAAAAAGATAGAACCGCTGGCCTACGAGATCTGTCATCCGGCGGTCGTATTTCCGGTAGAGGTTATCCGAAGCCATAAACTCCCCGCGCTCCAACATTTCAGCCAATTGTTCGGGTGTCTCGCCACGCGTGCCCCGATAGCGGAATACACGGGGAAAGTCCGGTGTCACTAACCTGCGGATGGTCCAACCGGGAGAACGCAAAGTGTCATAACTTACTTCAGCGCCTGAATTGCTTCCGTTGTAAGGATACGAATTCTGCGAAAGGCTGACCGCTTCTATCTCCGGCCGACGACGCAGACGCTCCAACAACTCGGCTATGTCATCGTGGGTCTGCTGAGAGGTATGCCCGGCTATGTAGTCGGGACTTTTGGGTGTCAGTTCCCCCAACTCTATAAGGTAGCAGTGCTCTATATTAAAGCCTCTCGGCTCCAGATAGGTGGCGGCGCGCGTGTAGAGATAGTCTACCACGTACCACATCACTACACTCACTACCAATAACTCCAACACCAACCATAGGTTTGAGAGCCATTCATTCTTTATCTGTGTAAGAAGTTTCTTAGTCATTTTCTTCAATGATTAATGTTTTGTGATGGAGTTATTTATGCAAACGTCCGCCCAATGCATTTACAATCCCTATTCTTGATGCACGCCATGCGGGAATACCGGAACTTAGTAAGTTTAGCACAAAGCAGAACAACAACGCCCAGCCAAAGGTGGAGCCATGCAGCAATATGCTCGCATCCACTGCCGGAGGACTCAGCGTCTGGCTGAATTCCTGCGCAAACAGCAGTGTATTTCCCAAATAAGCGAATGCTACACTCAGCAACAATCCCATCACCCCTGCCAGCAATGTCACCACCAGATTTTCTGCAATGATTTGCCCCATCAGTTCCAGTCTCGTTGAACCGAATGCCCGGCGCACACCAATCTCTGCCACACGCTGGCGCAGACGGCTCTGCGTCATCGAGCTGAGGTTGATGGCAGGAACAATCAGTAGAATGATGAAGATAATGAGACGCTGCCTGCGTGCCTGGTCCACGTCCGGTTCGATGTTGGCAGCCATTCCTGCGGCATTTTTCTCCTGGTCATAAGGACGGTTACGGTAAATCAACGAATAACCATTCTCGCCAATTACAGTGTCGTACTCCTGACGGCGGCGTTCCGTCTCCTCACGAATAGCGGGAAAATCATCACGGCTTTTCGCCAGAATGGTAACGCTCATCATCCCCATATGCTCATCACTCCATGTGCTTTTCGTTATCTCAGTAGAAGTATAGGGCACCCATACCTGCGCATAGGCAGTGTTGGCCAAAGTAGAAACATCCTTCACTACACCGGACACTGTATAAGGAGCATGGTTCAAAAGGAATTCGCGACCAACAGCCTCCGTTGTCTGGAATAACCTGCGCGCTACACTTTCCGTAATTACCGCTACGGGTAGTCCGGCATCGAATGTAGCCTGGTCATAAGGTTTCCCGGCAACAAAAGAGAAATCAAACACACGCCAGAAAGTATCATCTGTCTGCAACAGGTCGATACCCGTTGCAGGTTGTCCCGGCAGATTCACGGGGGTAGAAATGACCATACAGGTATAAATCGTTACTGCTTCGGGGGTCTTCAGCGATTTGAAGCACTCAAGCGCAGTCTTTATCCCCATCGGTCCGTTGGAACTGTTTCCCTCTCCCCAGCTTTTGTTGGTGATGCTCATATAATGCACATGTAGAAAGCGGTCGCGGTTGCTCTCCGGAGCAAACGGAGCTACCTTCACCTGCTGCATCATCACCACCAGCATGATGAGGAAGATGGCAAGTGCCGTACCGGCTATGCTGACGGCACTAATCATCGGTTGCTGCCGCAACTGTGCCCAGGCTTGTGTGAAGTATTGCTTTATCATATTGATATTTACGATTAGACGATTTACTATTTACGATTGGTGTTACCGCTACTCAACGGCCCACCTTCAGGTTACATGTATTCACTCCGCCTATGCCTCCTTTAGAAATGTCAGCATGCCCGGCAGTTCCGCTCAAAGTGACGTCACCCACACCACTCATTCTGGCAGTCAAATAATCGCAGACTACATGAATATCGGTGCTACCTACTCCGCGTAAAGTAACTTTCAGCTCGTCACACGTCAAATCGGATACATTCACTTCACCCACTCCCTTTACCTCAAATGACACTTCATCCAGTTTCAAGGGCTTCTCACAATTGAATTCCCCTACACCGGTAAACTCCACCTTCTTCAAATCAGGAGCCGAAATCCAAATGGTCACGCCATCTTTCTGATTTCTCATGCTCTTGTTTTTCCTATCCTTGAAGCCTATCAGCAGACAGCCGTCCTTCACTGTGGTTTCTGTATTCTTCACGTGCTTCTCCTTACCTTCAATCTTGAAAGAATAAGTGTCACTCTGTGTAAAATAAATTGTTCCCACAGACGTTATCTCAATGGACGAAAAGGCATCCACTTTGCGCACTTCACTCACTTTGGTATCTTGTGCATAAACACTCAGCATACCTACAAATGTCAATATCAATGCAATGATAATACCTACTATATTAGTTTTCATTTTTCTTCTTTTTTATTGTTAATCCTCTATTGTTTTTCATACTACTCTTCATGCAACGCCTCTGCCGGCTCAATCTTCATAGCCTGCCGTGCCGGAAACCATATTCCAATCACTACCATCAGAGCTATCAGTAACCAAGCCCCTAGAGAACCTGCAAGGAAGCGTATCACACTCCACTCTATCGGCCAAGTGGATATGAGAGAGGTACGTCCTATAGTAAATTCCGCCATCCCCACATTGTAGCATACAACTATGGCAGGCAATGTCACTAACGCCAATAACAGTAACCCCTCACCTATCAGTAAACGAAACACACCGCCACGCGTACTGCCCATCGCCATCCGTAGAGCTATCTCCGAACGGCGGCGGCGAGTACGGAACCAGAAGGTGCCTATTAACCCCAAAAATACATTCACCAGCAGGAAGAGCACCACCACAGCCTGACTGTTCACCTTATCCGTATCGCCATTCATCACCTCGAACTGCAACTGTTGTTCAGTATAGGGAGCGGCATCTGCCACAAACGCATTGTCCGTGTCCAGTTTAGGCGCTATTTCGCGCAGAAACTTCTCCCGATAATCCGGTCCGTCGGCAGCAGGCTTCACGCGGAAAACAATCTGCGACCAATTGTCGGCAAACTCTGCCTTAATCATATTCTCTCCCAAATGATAAAAGAACCAAGGTTCCTCAACTCCATAACGATAGGAACGGAAAGCACCGGTCTTCCCCATCTGCTTGATGATTGTAACAGAATCACCATTACCTAACGGCGTAGTCTGCGAAAACTCCGGCATTTTCTTACGAAAACGTTCAAAAGCGGCATTACTCAGTGTCACATTGTTCCATCCTGCGGGAGTGTCCCGGAACGGGTGACGCGGGTCCTCACTTATCCGGAAAACATCCATATATCCTCCAGTCGTATAAATACAGCGTCCTTGCACCCAGGAAGTATCTTGCACAACCAACGCATTGTAACTATTACTGCCACTCATCGGAAGGCTCCAATAACAAAGGGCAGCTGCCTCTACGGAAGGCTCTTGTTCCAATTTCGCCAATATACCCAGATATTTATCGGCATCAGTCAGACTCGTATCCCGACTTTCTCCACCTACAACGGTGGATAATTTATAGACATGTTCAATATTATAACCCAGCGGACGGTAGAAAGTATATTTCATGCATCCCAGTGAGTCACAGAGGAACCACATCACGATGAATACCAAGAACAATTCAGCCAATACCCAGCCGTTACTGCTGAAGCGTGCCTTTATCATACGTAAGTTATGTATCGTAAATTTCATATCAAGTACCTCCTTCTATTTATCATTCAAAGAATCTACAATAGTGCGCCGTGCCGCTATCCATGCAGGCAGTGCCGCACTCAACAGATTGATGACCACACAGAAAACAAATGCCAGCAGGAATACCCACGGACTAAACAGCGCCTCCATGTTCAAGCTGAACTCGCCCGACGTACCCACATTCTGATTATTGGTGAACAGCCACATACGCATGGCATATACTGCCAAATAACTGAAAAGCAGTCCCACTACTCCACCCAGTAATGTCAACATCAGATTTTCGTTCAGTATCTGCCGCACAAGCACACTTTTCGTTCCTCCAAAAGCCTTACGTACACCTAATTCAGTAATACGTTGCTGCATGCGGCTGTTACTCAAGCCACACAGATTGAGTGACGGTACCAACAAAATGATAAATAAAGCTACGGCATATTGAAGATAAAGCATTGTCAAGTCTGGCCCTACATTAGCCCATACGTGGTTGACGTGCGCCACGATATTGTCCGGCTGTTCCATGATGTCTATCTGTTTATTACCCAATCCGGCATTAACACGTTCCACCTGCTTGGCAATGCCCTCCCGGATGGCAGGAAAGTCATCGGATGTACGTGCCAATACAGCAATCTGCATGCCTCCCAAATAACTGTGGACTCCGGTAATTTTCAGTTCGTCGGCACTGTACATACCCCATACTTGTGCATATGCATCCTTAGCAGTGACGGAAACATCTTTCACCACTCCCACGATACGCGCAAGTTCCCGGTTCAGCAGGAATTCCTGTCCCACTACATCTGTACTTCCATACAGTTTCCGCGCTACAGACGCACAAACTACTACAGCCTTGCTTTCTCCAGCACGGTCGGCTTCGCTGAAGCCGCGTCCGGCAAGAAACTGCATGCTGAACACTTTCCAGAAGTCGGGATCTGTCCGCATAGCATCCACTTTCACCCGATTGTTACCGTCAGTCAACGAAGCCAACGACAAACCGGCTGGGGAAAATGCCGTACAGTATTCCACTTCGGGCACCGGCTGCACGCATTCTTTCATAAATGCCGCCGAAGGATTACTCCAATTATTATTGCCGTCCTTTTCCTTGTCGTATACGTGCATAGCGGAAAAGTAAAGACACCGACTGCGGTTCACTTCCGGTTCCAAGTCAGCATATTTCGTCTGCCAAGTAATCACAATAGCCATAATCATGGTGATAGCAAAGGCCGTACCCAATATGGAAATCGTACTTAGCAGCGGATTCTGCTTCAAGATTGTAAAAGCTTGTCTTACGGTTTGCATTTCATTTATTGATAGTTGATAATTAATAGTTGACAGTTGGCTGTTAAGCAGTAATTATTCCACCTGACGTCCGTCGAAGAAGCGGACGGTACGTGAGGTCTGTTTGGCCTGCTCTTCATTGTGGGTCACCATCACGATGGTACGTCCGTCTTCCTTGTTCAGTTGATGCAACAGTTCCATGACTTCGGCACCCATCTTGGAGTCCAGGTTACCGGTGGGCTCATCGGCGAGGATTATCTCCGGGTTGCCGATAATGGCACGGGCAATGGCTACACGCTGGCACTGACCGCCGGAAAGCTGTGTAGGCATGTGACGCATGCGGTGGCTCAAACCGACCTTCTTCAATACCTCTTCCGCCAGATGACGGCGTTCCTTGGCAGACACCTTTCTATACAGCAAAGGCAGCTCCACATTATCCAGCACATTCAGCGAATTAATCAGATGGAAAGACTGGAACACAAAACCCAGCTTCTGGTTACGGAAAGCAGCCAGCTCCTTGTCCTTCATGCCGTCCACTTTCGTACCGGCTATTTCGATGGTACCGCTGGTGGGTGCATCCAATAAACCCATAATGTTCAGCAACGTAGATTTTCCGCAACCGGAAGGTCCCATGATACTGAGAAATTCTCCCTTGTTCACTTCGAGGTTTACATTTTCCAATGCCACGGTTTCAATCTCGTTTGTACGATAAATCTTGTTGATGCCAGTTAACTTAATCATAATGGTAAGTATTTAATTGTTATTATTCTGTTCCGTTTCTATTCCGCACAATTTCTGTTTCAAGAGGTCAAAAGTTGTGCCAAAACCGTTTATTATTGATTATCTGCTATTTATACATGCAGTAAGGTGTCCGAAAATGAACACCTTGTCCGTTTTCATCTATTCGTCACGCAGAGCTTCCGTAGGTGGAATGCGGCTGATGTTGCGCGCTGGGATATAGATTCCCACCAACACTACCACCAGCAGTATCAGAAAGATGACGAGCGACACGAGCAGATAATGCGAGGTGAAATCCGACACCCAATAGCTCTCTGTACTCTCCACCCAATTCTGTCCTTTGGCCAGCCCTTCTTTCAGTGCATATTGCAAATAAAGCAGAAAACCAGTCAGTGAAGCGACCACGGTCAATACCGTGCCTTCGCCCATCAGCAGGCGGACAATGTCACTACGTGTAGCTCCGAACGACAGCATCACTCCCACTTCCTCGCGCCTCGTACGTGTCTGCAACCAGAAGGTACCGATGACACCCAGGCAAAGATTCACCAGGAAGAAAGCCGCCATCGCCAGATTACGGCGGTAAATCGGTGTGGAATTGCTGGCTTCGCTCTCCGTTATAATCTGCTCATAGGAACGGACACTGCGGGCAAACAGATTGCCCCGCCTCATCTCCTTCACCATCCAGGGACGGAAATCGTGCAGAAAACGCTCCATGCTGACACCTTCTTTGAGGCGTACCAAGATATGGGCACTTTCAGGGATATAACTTGTATCGATGGTAAGCATCGGCATAAATGCAACGGGGACGGGACGCCACTCGCTATACATCTTCATGGCTCCTATCGTACCGACAACCGGCATGTACAAGGTATCTCCATGGTCTCTGCTTACACAGCGTTTGCCATGCGCGTCTTTGGTATGGAACAACTGTTCGGCAGCATTCTCCGTCAGTACAATGTCATTCGGGGCATAGGCGTAGTCGGACAGCTGTCCGAGTGTCCGCCCCTTACCGGAACGGAAACCATACGTATCGAAAAAGTTCGTATGAGGCAAAAATTGTATCATCATAATAGATAAGGGAATCGTATCCCCTTCGGCAAACAATTGACTATTCGAACTTCCCGAAGAATTGGGATAACAGAATCCCAGCACGGGAGTGGCCGATTCCACACCGTCAAAGTCCTTGACATAACGCACCAAATTATAATAGTTGTCCACCAACGTAGCAGAGTCCTGCGCTTCGGCGTCGTATCCCGGTGCCTGGGGCTGCAATGCGCCCAATGAAATGAGGCAAAGCCGCTCCGCATCATAGCCCAACGGGATATTACGGTCGTGCGTGACCACAATCACCGGGTCCAATACAACCCAACTGATGATACTCACCAATATCAATTCGGCCAACAACCATCCGTTCTTGCGGCGGCGCGCCCAAAGATTCTTCCATATTAACTTAAACATACCAACCTCCCGTGTCTTATCGTTTTTCATTCAGTGAGTTCACAATCGGTTTCCGCAAGGAATACCACGCCGGTATAAGGGCCGACAACAGATTCAGTACGACACACAGCACCAATGCTGCGAGAAAAACCAACGGAGCAAACAGCATCTCACCCGATACGCGGACATCCACTCCTTCGGGCACCATGCCCGGCCAACTGTCGAGTACCGTAAATATCCACTCGCGTCCCGTGTAAAGTGCCAGCCATGCCAGCAGCAAGCCCAATGCTCCACCCAGTGCAGTCAACAGCAGGTTTTCCCACATCACTTGTGAAAGCAGTATCTTACGTCCGGCTCCAAACGACTTCCGCACCCCCATCTCTGCCAGGCGTCCCTCCATACGGCTCGATATCATGCCACTCAGATTCAAGGCAGGCACCAATAGCAATACGAGCAGGACAAGCAGGAAGTGGCGCACTGTGGCCCAAAGGTCAAACTCCATACCTGAATAAGTCTTAAAGACACTCAACAGATGGGAGGTGGGCTGCTCCCAAAAATCCACTTGCCATTCATCGGGATGCATAAGATTCTCCTTACGGCAGATTTCCTTTATCTCAGCCCGCAGAGCATCTCCCTGCTTACCGTCCTTCACCAGAAAGGTAGCGCTGAAAGCTCCCAGATAGGGAAGGTTGTATTTAGGACTGCTGTAATCGGGCGACACCGTATAAGGTACGTAAAGCTGTGCATAGGATTTGGAGGTGAGGTAACTGGCGCTACGCACCACTCCACAAACCCGGTAGTCGATATAGTTCAGGCTGAACGAGCGTCCTACTACCTCTTCCGTCGTACCGAACAAGCGGCGTGCCAAATCATCGGTAACGACAGCAGTGGAAATGCCACTTGCCAGGTCGGATGCCGTGAATGGACTACCTTCCAGGAATTGGAAAGAATATATCTTGAAAAAAGCAGGGTCTGTCAACTTTACCATAACCGGAAAATCACCGCTACGGTCGGCAGGCTGTATATAACTGTTTTCCGACAAGTCATTATGCAGCTCGGCCGAAACGACAAGGGCATTCTCTACGGGATAGAACCAGTCTTGCAGTGCCTTGTAGGAAACAGCCCATTGCATGGTCCTGGTATTGTTGCCGCTTCCCTGCGTGAATTTTGAATTGCTGAGGTAAAGCGTATTCATGCGGTTTGCCTCTGGATAGACGGGCGCAATCTTCACATAATACACCACCGCCATAATCATTGTCATGGCAATGGCCAGCCCCGTACCCACAATGTAGAGCATGCTGAACAGTTTATTCTGCTTCAACAGCTCCCAGGCTTGTTTCAAGTAAACCTTTATCATTTTAGCTTCAACTTATTCTTGTTCTTATAGTTACTCATATCGCTCACCACTACTTCATCACCCGGTTGCAAACCACTGACCACTTCTACAAACTCAAAGTTGGAATCGCCCAGCTGCACCTTGCGCTTTACAATTTCCTTGTCGGAATTGCGTACAAAAAGTTCATACTCCCCACGTCCCACATAATAGCTGGCATTGGCTATGCGCATCACGTCTTCCTTCACTGCATTCATCACATAGACGTCGGTTTTCAGACCGGAACGCAGTCGGCGGTTGTTGTCCTCATTCAACTGCACGGTAAAGGAGATGACGCCATTCTTTGAAAGCGGAGTAACACTGCTTACGGAACCTTCCAGCTTTTCGCTGCCAATCTTCACAATGGCCTTGCCGCCGGCAGCCACACGGTCACCGTAAGTATCGGCAATCTCGCCTTCCACCTTGAAGTGGCTCAAGTCGGAGATGACGGCAATCTGTGAGCCTTCGGGCACTTGGGCACCAATCTGATTGTTGATATAAGTAAGGATAGCCTTCCGGGGCGAACGCACCTGCGCATCGTCGAGCGTACGTTTGGTTTCGGCCAGTGTCTTCTGGAACATGCTGAAATCCAGTTCCTGTACTTGGTATTCTGCAGCCAGCACTTCCTTCTCGTTGGCATACTGCTGCTGTAATTGCTCATATTCCAGTTGTGCTACGTTGTAGCTCAGTTCGGCTTGGCGCACTTTGTCGGTGGTGCCGGAACCGAGGCTATCGAGGTACTGCTCGTTACGCAGTTCCACCTTCATGCGGTCCAGCTTCATGGCGGAGACTTTGATTTTCATCTGAAGGTCGGTCAGCTTGGTCTGGTTGTCGAGTTTCAGCTGTTTCAGCTTGTAGCTGCGCATCTGCTCTTCATCCAGCATCTTTTTGTAGTCGGTTTCGGCGCTCTGCAAGTCCAGTTTCAGGATGGGGGTACCTACATCCACGCTGTCGCCACCTTTTCTGTACACTTCCAAAATGCGGGTATTGATGGGCGAGTTGATGATTTCCTCGAATGCCGGGACCACCTTGCCGGAGGCGCTGACGCTGACTTCAATCGTGCCTTTACCCACTTGGGAGAAAACGAGGTCTTTCTCCTTCACTCCCGTACGCATCAATGAAATGAGTACACTGACCACTACGATACCTGCCACGCCGATAGCACCGTAGCGGATGATTTTCTTATTGCGTTCTTTATTACGCACTTCTTTCGGAATTTCTCTATCCATATCTTTTAATTTTATTGTTTGCGAACATAACGCTTAATATATACTAAATCCATGCCAAAATCATAACCCCCTGAAAGTAAGCGAAAAGACAAAAAAGAAGGGTGTCCGTTTTCGGACACCCTGTACATTTTCGGATAGCTTCTTTATCTTAATCTCAATCTGTCGCCAATCTCCGGCACGTATTCCGCATCCTTGCGATTCATCTTATAAAGGTTCTTCAGACGAATGCCGTACTTTTGGGAAATGGTATGCATGGAATCACCGTCTTTCACTATGTAGACGGTATGGGGTTTGGCGGCTTTCTTGCGCTTTTCTTTCAAGTAAATAATGTCTCCCGCCTCCAGTGTGTATTCTTTATGGAGGTCGTTGTATTTCACCAGCTTCTTCCAGCTGATGTCAAACTCCTTGCCCAACACCTGGAAGGTGTCTCCGTTGCGCGCCACGACATAAGCTATATCGTTGGCAATGTACACCTGATGCGGATTGGCCAGCCAAGGTTTCTTTTTCAGTTCCTTCTCCCAACTGCGGACATCGCGCTTGCTCATGCCACGGCTGTCGTACTTATACAGTTCATAATCCTCGATAATGGTTATCAGTCGGTTGGCATACGACGGGTCGGTAGCATAGCCAGCCTTCTTCAAGCCGCGCGCCCAACCCTTATAGTCCGTCATCTTCAGTTTGAAAAGAAAAGCATAACGTGCTCCCCTTTTCAAGAAATCGGAATGGTCTTCATAAGAGTCTTTCGGATTGCGATAAGCGCGGAAACATTCATTGCGGGCATCGTCATCATGCCTCACTGTCCGTCCGCGCCAGTTGCCTCCGCACTTGATGCCGAAGTGGTTGTTGCTCTTGCGCGCCAGCGCGCTGTATCCGGCACCGCTCTCCAACAGCCCTTGGGCCAGCGTGATGCTGGCAGGTATCTTATGACGCTGCATCTGCTCCACGGCAAGGGGGGCATACTGTTTGATATACTCATTGTAGCGGGCATTCCGGCGTTGTGCCTGCACTGTTGTAATGGAAATAAAAAGAAATGCTATGATAGCAGTCAGTCTGAAAATCCGTTTCATGCTTAAAATGTTGAGTTCTGCACAAAAGTCCGTAAAAGAATTGAAATAACCAATCTCTTTTCTATCTTTGTAACATTAATTACAATATAACCCTTTGCCTTATGAAAGAATTAAATATCGAAATCGCCGTCAAGATATACGACTATGAAGAACTGGATGCCGCCGACCGCGAACTGATGGATGCCGCCCGCGAGGCTACCAACCGCAGCTATGCCCCTTACTCCCACTTCTCGGTAGGAGCTGCAGCCAGACTGGCAAACGGTATTGTAGTGACTGGCACCAACCAGGAAAACGCCGCCTATCCTTCCGGGCTGTGTGCAGAACGCACCACCCTATTCTATGCCAACTCCCAACATCCCGACCAGGCAGTAACCACCCTCGCCATTGCCGCACGCAACGAGCACAACGAGTTCCTGGAGTCTCCCATCCCGCCCTGCGGCGCCTGCCGGCAAGTGATGCTCGAAACGGAGAAGCGCTTCAAGCAGCCAATGCGGGTGTTGCTGTATGGCAAAAAGGGAATCTACGAGCTGAAGAATGTGGGAGAATTACTGCCACTCTCGTTCGATGCTTCGGCCATGAAGTAACAGAACCAATAAAGTACTAACATCGTGTCTGCAGGAAGTTAATTTCTTGCAAACACGATATTAACTTCTTGCCGACACGATATTAATATCACAAAAACCTTTGTTATTCAGTGGAAATCATTACCTTTGCACCCATTAACCAATTAATTCCACCGATGAGAATATCTGACTAAAGACAGCACATTCCGGTAAACATCACTATCAACATGCTTTTTCAGACTGAACGCTGAGCATCACCTATATAGATGTTTAGCCAATACTGTGTTTGTCTGTACCCTCCCCTTCGAGAATTTCAATTTCGGGGAATGCTTGCATCTCCCCTATCATTCTTACTTCTAAAAACACAGTAGAAACTTATGAGCTTTATCATTAAAGACCTTAGCTATATCCATGCAGATAAGGAAATCTTGTTTTCACACCTCCACTTGAGTATCAACTCCGGAGATAAAATAGCCCTGACCGGAAATAACGGTTGCGGCAAGTCTACCCTCATGCGTATTTTGGCAGGAGACTTGTCTCCAAGTTCGGGAACGGTGCTACGCCCCGAACATCTGTACTACGTACCCCAGCACTTCGGACAATACGACCGGCAGACAATAGCACAAGCTTTGGGAATCAGCCACAAGCTATCTGCCCTGCATGCCATCCTAAGCGGTGACGCTGCCGAAGCACATTTCAATACGCTCAACGATGACTGGACCGTGGAAGAGCGCGCCCAGGCTTCTCTCGACAGCTGGGGACTGGACGGTATCACACTCTCCCGTCCGATGGAAGGACTTAGCGGCGGCGAAAAGACCCGCATCTTCCTGGCAGGCATGGAGTTGCACAACCCAACAGCCATCCTGCTGGACGAACCGACCAACTATCTGGACGCGGATGGACGGGAACGTCTGTATAACTTGATACGACGGACATCGGCTACCGTGCTCGTCATCAGTCACGACCGCACGCTACTGAATCAGTTGCCTGCCATCTGCGAACTCTCCTCCCAGGGATTGACGTATTACAGCGGAAACTACGACTTCTACAAAAAACAGAAGACCCTGCAACAAAACGCCCTCACCCAACAACTAGAAGAGAAGCAGAAAGCCCTGCGCCTTGTACGCAAAGTGGCACGCGAAGTAGAAGAACGGAAGGCCAAACAGAATGTGCGGGGAGAAAAAAACTCCATTAAAAAGGGGATTCCCCGCATCATGATGGGAGCACTGAAAAACAATGCGGAAAACAGCAGTAGCAGACTCAGCAGCATACATGCGGAGAAAGCGGAAAAGCTGCAGACGGAAATGGCAGGCATCAAAAGTTTACTGTCGCAGACGGACAAGCTGAAAACAGACTTCAACACCTCCCATCTGCATACGGGCAAGATTCTGATTACGGCAAGGAACGTCAACTTCCATTATCCCGACCATACAGCCTCCCCCGCAGAAACACCCCACACGGAGACGGCTGCAAAGAGTCTCTGGGCTTCTCCCCTCACCTTCCAGCTAAGAAGCGGCGACCGCCTCAGCCTGAAAGGAAAAAACGGCAGTGGAAAAACAACCCTGCTGAAACTCATCATGGGCGAATTGCACCCCACCGACGGAGTGATGGAGCGTGCCGGCTTCACCTCCGTCTATCTGGACCAAGAATACTCCCTCGTCCGTAATGAGCGCAGCGTACTCCAACAAGCAGAAGCTTTCAACCACCGCCACCTGCCGGAACATGAAGTGAAAACCATCCTCAACCGTTACCTCTTTCCCCGCGACGTGTGGAACAAGCCGTGCGGCAAACTGAGTGGCGGCGAAAAGATGCGCCTCTCCTTCTGCTGCCTGATGATTGCCGACAATACCCCGGATATGTTCATTCTGGACGAACCCACCAACAATCTGGACATCGAGAGTATAGAAATAATAACGGCAACGATACGCGACTACGCCGGCACCGTAATTGCCATCAACCACGACCGGGAGTTTCTGAAAGACACCGGCATCGAACGGGAGATACTTTTGGAATGAATCAGTAATTTAGGTAACAACAACCGTAATTTGTATACTGCCATTCTCATAAAACCTGCCTATTTTTGCAGCACGTAATCATTTACTAACTAACGAACAACGAATATGAGCAAAAAAGTATTAATCCTCTCCTCCAGTCCCCGCAGGAATGGAAACTCCGACCTCTTGTGCAACGAATTCATGCGCGGTGCCGCAGAAGCCGGACATCAAGTAGAAAAGATTTTCCTGAAAGACAAGCACATCAACTACTGCACGGGATGTAGCGTATGCAGCATGTACGGCAAACCCTGCCCACAAAAGGACGATGCCGCCGAAGTGGTGGAAAAGATGATTGCCGCCGACGTCATCGTCATGGCAACCCCCGTCTACTTCTACACCATGAGCGCGCAGATGAAGACACTGATTGACCGTTGTTGCGCACGCTACCTTGAAATAAAGGACAAGGAGTTCTACTTCATCATCGCCGCCGCCGAAGAAAGTGTCCCCATGATGGAGCGTACCATCGATGGTTTCCGTGGCTTCCTCGACTGCCTGGAAGAGCCCAAAGAATGCGGCACCATTTATGGCGTGGGTGCCTGGAAGGTGGGCGAGATAAACGACAAGCCTTCCATGCACGAAGCCTACGAGATGGGAAAAAAGGTATAAAGAACGAATACTAACCGCTATACAATACATTTATGCTACGTACCATCAGACTGACCCTTGCCGTCATCTTCTTCGCACTCATCACGCTGTTGTTCCTCGACTTCACGGGAACACTGCATGCCTGGTTCGGATGGATGGCGAAGATACAATTCCTGCCGGCCGTGCTGGCACTGAACATCGGTGTAGTACTGTTTCTTGCAGTGCTGACCTTGGTATTCGGACGCATCTACTGCTCCGTCATCTGCCCGTTGGGAGTATTCCAGGACATTGTTTCCTGGCTCTCCGCCAAACGGAAGAAAAACCGTTTCCGCTACTCGTCCGCACTGAAATGGCTACGCTACGGTGTGCTGGGAGTATTCGTACTTGCCATTATCGGCGGACTGAACTCTTTTGTCGTGCTGCTGGCCCCTTACAGCTCATACGGGCGCATCGTTTCCAGCCTTTTCTCCCCACTCTACCAGTGGGCAAACAACGGACTGGCCTACCTGGCCGAACGTGCTGACAGCTATGCCTTCTATGAAACGGATGTATGGATGAAGAGTCTCCCTACCCTGCTGATTGCCACGGTCACTCTGGTGGTCCTCATCGTGCTGGCATGGCGAGGTGGACGTACCTATTGCAACACCATCTGTCCGGTAGGTACAGTGCTTGGCTTCCTCTCGAAGTATTCCTTGCTGAAACCGGTGATTGACACAAAGAAGTGCAACAGTTGCGGACTTTGTGCCCGCAACTGCAAGGCATCGTGCATCAACATCAAGGCACACGAAATAGATTACAGCCGTTGCGTGGCATGTATGGACTGTATCAACAAGTGCAGGAAAGGTGCCATCACTTACACACGCCGCAAGCCGGCCTCCGCTGCTGTCTCCCAGGAAACCTCCGTGGCACCGGAGCAGGTAAACGACGCCCGCCGCGCATTTCTCTCTACAACTGCCGTGTTTGCTGCTACGGCAGCCCTCAAGGCGCAGGAGAAGAAAGTGGACGGTGGACTGGCTGTCATCGAGGACAAAAAAATCCCCGAGCGCGCCACTCCCATCACTCCTCCGGGCTCACTGAGCGCCCGCCACTTTGCACAACACTGCACAGCCTGCCAGCTCTGCGTATCGGTATGCCCCAACCAAGTGCTCCGTCCTTCTTCGGACTTGACAAAACTGATGCAGCCGGAAATGTCCTACGAACGCGGTTACTGCCGCCCCGAATGCGCCAAGTGTGCGGAGGTGTGTCCTACCGATGCCATCCATCTGACGAGCCTCGCCGAGAAATCGGCCGTCCAAATCGGTCATGCCGTATGGATTAAGGAGAATTGCATCTGCATCACAGACAAGATGGAATGCGGGAACTGTGCCCGCCATTGTCCGGCCGGTGCCATACAGATGGTTCCTTCAGACCCGGAAGACGAAGCCTCCATCAAGATACCGATAGTCAACGCCGAACGCTGTATCGGATGCGGAGCATGCGAGAACCTTTGTCCGTCGCGTCCGTTCAGTGCCATTTATGTGGAAGGCCATGTGATGCACAGAACTGTCTGAAGCAGCTTTATCATCCAAATATCCATTTATAATTTCAGTCCTATCACAATGAAAGAAGACAATAAGAACAAGATAAACCGCCGCGATTTCTTCAAACTCGCCGGTGCAGGAACGCTTGCCTCGGCAGCAGCCCTATACGGCTGTTCGGGCAACAAGAACAACGGGGAAAGCGAATCGGCCGCACTGGGCGAGATATCAACCGACAAGATGACCTATCGTACCAACCCCAACACGGGCGACCGGGTTTCCCTGCTGGGATACGGATGCATGCGATGGCCCACCCGGAAACGCGCCGACGGGAATGGAGACGAAATAGACCAGGAAGCCGTGAACGACCTGATAGACTATGCCATTGCCCACGGAGTGAACTATTTCGACACCTCCCCCGCCTATGTGCAAGGTCTGTCGGAGCGCGCCACGGGCATTGCCTTGAAACGCCACCCACGGGAGAAATTCTTCCTTGCCACAAAGCTGTCCAACTTCAGTCCCAGCACGCACAGCCGCGAAGAGTCCCTTGCCATGTATCACCGCTCCTTCCGCGACCTGCAAGTGGACTACATCGACTACCTCCTGTTGCACGGCATCGGCATGGGCGGCATGGAAGCCCTCCGCTCCCGCTATCTGGACAACGGCATGCTGGACTTCCTGCTGAAAGAGCGTGAAGCCGGACGCATCCGCAACCTCGGATTCTCCTATCATGGAGACATCGAAGTCTTTGACTACCTGCTCTCCCGCCACGACGAACTGAAATGGGACTTCGTACAAATCCAACTGAACTACGTAGACTGGCGGCATGCCAAAGAAGTGAATACCCGCAACACGGATGCCGAATACCTATATGCCGAGCTGGTGAAGCGCAACATTCCCGCCGTTATCATGGAGCCGTTGCTGGGCGGACGCCTATCCCGCCTGAACGACCACTTGATGGCACGTCTGAAACAACGCCGTCCGCAGGAGAGCGTGGCTTCCTGGGCCTTCCGATTCGCAGGTACTTTCCCCGATGTGCTGACCGTACTAAGCGGAATGACGTACATGGAGCATCTGCAAGACAACCTGCGTACCTTCTCCCCGCTTGTTCCATGTACGGAAGAGGAGTTTACCCTACTGGAAGATACCGCCCAGCGAATGCTGCAATACCCCACCGTGCCGTGCAACGACTGCAAATACTGTATGCCGTGCCCCTATGGACTGGATATTCCAGCCATCCTGCTGCACTACAACCGCTGCATCAACGAGGGCAACGTGCCGCAGAACAGCCAGGACGAGAATTACCGCGAGGCACGCCGCGCCTTCCTGATAGGCTATGACCGCAGTGTTCCCCGTCTCCGCCAAGCCAACCGCTGCACCGGTTGTGGCCAATGCAACCCACACTGTCCGCAAGGCATCGACATCCCGGCGAAACTGCAGGAGATAGACCGATTTGTGGAAGCGCTGAAGCAGGAAACCCTTTAACGGAGTTATCTTCCACATCCGTTTTCATTTCGAGGATTACCAATCATATACAGATTCATCTTTTTGTATAACTTTGCAGAAAGAACCATAGATAAACGATGAATAAAAAGATTTTAACGGCTATTTTAATAAGTATTGCCCTGCCAGGGAGCATGCTGTCCGCACCTGCCGACAGCCTCCGGCTGAAAAGCTACAAGCTTGATGAAGTCGTAGTGACCGGGACGAGAAATGAAACAGACATCCGCCACCTGCCAATGACCATCTCCGTAGTGGGCCGCCAGCAACTGGAACAGACCTACCAGCCCTCCATCCTGCCTGCACTGACCGAGCAGGTGCCCGGACTTTTCACCACAAGCCGCGGCATCATGGGCTACGGCGTATCCACGGGAGCCGCAGGAGGCATGAGCCTGCGCGGTATAGGCGCCGGAGTAAACGCAGCCGGAGGACCTACGACCAGCCTGCTGGTGCTGATAGACGGACATCCGCAATACATGGGCCTGATGGGGCATCCCATCGCCGACGCCTACCAGAGCATGATGGCCGAACGGGTGGAAGTGCTGCGCGGTCCCGCCTCCGTCCTCTATGGGTCCAATGCAATGGGCGGGGTTATCAACATCGTCACCCGCAAGATGCAGGAGGACGGGGTGAAAACCAATGCGCAGATAGGATACGGTTCCTACAATACCCTGCAGACGGAAGTCTCCAACCGCGTGAGGAAAGGGCGTTTCAGCAGCGTGGTGACCGGCTCGTACAACCGTACCGACGGACACCGTGACGACATGGAATTTGAGCAGTATGGCGGCTATGCCAAACTGGGATACGACTTCAGCGACACCTGGAAGCTGTGGGGCGACGTGAACATCACCCGCTTCAACGCCTCCAATCCCGGCGAAGCCGACAATCCGTATATAGACAACGACTCGCGCATCACACGCGGCATGACCTCCTTCGCACTGGAAAATCGTTACGACCGTACTTCCGGCGCCGTGAGCTTCTTCTATAACTGGGGCCGGCACAGGATTAACGACGGCTACCACCCCGGAGAAGAGCCCCAGAAGTCGCACTTCAACTCCAAGGACCGGATGCTGGGCATATCGTGGTATCAAAGCGCCACGCTCTTCACCAGTAACCGCCTGACCGTAGGTTTCGATTACCAGCACTTCGGCGGAGAGTCTTGGAACAAGGTTGTCGCCATCGACGAGGCAAAACCCGGACAGCAGATTGGTGACCGCATCCCCGGCGTGGACAAGCAGATGGATGAATTTGCAGGCTATGTGGATTTCAGGCAGGACATCAACAGTTGGCTTTCACTGGACGCCGGTGTCCGCATAGACCACCATTCGCACGTAGGCACGGAATGGATTCCCCAAGGGGGACTGGCTTTCCATCTGCCGCGGCAGGCAGAACTGAAAGCAATGGTGAGCAAAGGATTCCGTAACCCCACCATCCGGGAGATGTACATGTTCCCTCCACAGAACCCCGATTTGAAAGCGGAGAGCCTGATGAACTATGAACTCTCCTTTACGGGGCAGCTTTTGGGAGGGGCCATGTCCTATGGGGTGAACCTCTACTACATCAACGGGGACAACATCATCATGACGGACCCTGCCCTGCGCAAGAACGTCAACTCCGGCGAGATAGAGAACTGGGGTGTGGAAACCAACCTCGGATACCGCATCAACCGCCACTGGCAGATGAATGCCAATTATAGCTGGCTGCACATGGAGAATCCGGTACTGGCAGCTCCCGAGCACAAACTCTATGCCGGTGCGGACTTTACGCAAGGACGTTGGGGCCTATCTACCGGTATACAATACGTGAAGGGTCTCCATACCTCGGTCACCCCGGGTAAGGAGAAGCAGGAAAGCTTCGTACTCTGGAACCTGCGTGCCAACTACCGTCTGTGCAGTTTTGCCGACGTCTTCGTCAAGGGTGAAAACCTGCTGGCACAACGCTATGAAATCAATGCAGGCTTCCCCATGCCGAAAGCTACGGTGATGGGAGGCGTAAATATCAACTTTTAATACATTACAACTACATGGAAACAAAAACAGTTAAACTCTACTCGCTGGATTACAATAATGTGAAGACGTATCTGGCAGCCTCGCTATTCATTCTTGGCAATCTGGCTCTTCCCCAGCTCTTTCATCTCATTCCCCAGGGAGGGATAACCTGGCTTCCAATCTATTTCTTCACGCTGGTGGGCGCTTATAAATTCGGATGGAAAGTGGGGTTGCTGACAGCCGTCCTGTCGCCCGTCCTCAACTCCCTGCTATTCGGAATGCCACTTCCCGCAGCACTTCCCGCCATTCTGTTGAAGTCTGTATTACTGGCTGTGGCGGCGGGCTGGGCAGCACACTGTTTCCAGCGCATTTCCCTGCCTATCCTGCTGGCAGTAGTTCTTTTCTATCAGGTAGCAGGTACTTTGGGAGAATGGGCCATGGTGGGCAGCTTCTTCCGGGCTGTACAAGATTTCCGTATCGGTGTGCCGGGAATGGGATTGCAAGTGGCAGGTGGATATTTACTGCTGAAATATAGCCTTCAATAAGCACGCTTTCAGGGCAAACCTTATTTCAGTAATTCCGCAAAGGGGTGTATTCCGCCCGATAAATGCGGTCGAAGAATGGCGTCCACTCATTGTCCGTGATGCCAATCTGCAGACCGTAGAAGTGTGTACCGGCTTCCCGACAGCGACGAATCTCCTCCATAAAGGCAGGTGAAGAGTGAGGAATCTTGAAGTCGCTGACCCAAAGCACATCGGCATTCATATACTCCTTGCCTTCTTTGAGCAGGCGGAACGTGGCTTCCAGCATACGGGTGGCATCTGTATCCCCGCAAGCTGTCTTTGAGAAGAATTCGAGCAGCCTTGCCCGCTCTTTCCTTACGTCAATCGGATGAATGGAGACGGAAAAGGCTATCAGAAAGCAGTTCCGCCGTTGACAGTCGGCTATCTCCAGGAGCTTTATCAGCAGGGAGTGGGCAATCTTCTCCGGCTTGCCAGCCATGCTTCCCGAGGTGTCCAGACAGACAATCATCGGACCTTTGGGACGGGCGGGCTTGGTTTCGATACGCCGGGCAGGCTGCATGATTTCCGATTTATAGCGGAAGGTCTGGAGCTTGCGGGTGAGGTATTTGTAGACGAACAAATCTTCCAGTTCGCTGTCGGCGGAATGGGCAAGCTCAATGGGAAGCAGGGTATTGAGGTCGTTGCCGGTACTGATGCCCAGGATGTCACATTTGGAGGAGTGCTCCATTTTGTAGACGTTTCCCTCGGCAACGCGGATTTGCTCACGTCCTTCGTCGTCTGCCATACGCCCCATCTTGCGGGCCACTTTCACTATCTCGGGGCAAGAGCGCTGGATGCGCACGATTTTCCGTATACGCTCAAAGTCGACAGTATTCCACAAGCCGCTCATCATGCCCCAGGTCTGGAAGAATTCGTCCTTATCCACCCGGTTCTGGCGGATGTACTCGGGGATGTCTTTCAGATTGGAACGGAGCCTGCGCTCGAGGGCATCTTTGCGGAAAGCAATCTCTTTCTCCTTTTCTTCGTGCATCTTCAGTTGGAAGGCGTCTTCCCAGTCGTCCACCATTTTCTCCCAGACTTCATCGTCCGCATATCCTCCTTCTGTGCCGAAGTGGCTGCGGTAGAAACGGGAGTCGAAGCCGTACTCCCGGTATTTGTCGGAAATCTGCTGGAGCAAGGCTTGCCAGCCGTCTTTCCGCTTTGCCATGGACCATTCCAGCACGAGTTTCATCCCGGTCCGTTCCGACTGGCTTTTCCGGAGGTTGTACCTCTCCTTCTCCAAGTTCAATTGGATGAACTGAATCATGGTGTCGTAAAAGATACGTGCACAGACCTCATCGCCCAGCACCTGCACCTTGACCATGGAGTCGTTCATCACGGAGAGCAGATAGGCATACAAGGGCTCGGTATCCGTCTCAGCACACTCTCCGGTGGCTACAAAACGGTCCAGTGCCTGCACATAGAAGGCGGTGTCATATCGGGTGGCGGTGGTGTTCATCTTCTTCTTGGTTACTGGAGGATTATTCGTCTCCATATCTCAGTTTGCGCATGTCCACACGCGCCCAGGCTATCTCCTTGCGGACGATGGAGACGTATTGAGCTACGCTCTTTTTGTCTTCTTCGGAGACGAAAAGGTTGTCGGACAAATCTCTTACCAGGCGGTCTATGCTGGTGGCGGCGGCGTCCAGTTCCGTCTCGTAGTCACGGTCGGTGACGGAGAGGTTTCCCAGCCAGAGTTGTTGCTCCTCACCTCGTTGCAGACGCCGCATGGGGAAGCGCACACCGTTGATGTAGAGATGCTTGTCGTCGCGGTAGAGGGTGACGCGTTCGGTGCCTTCCTCTTTCACGGCGCCGGTGTCGGCAAAGGCGCGGATGATGGTACGCTTGGGATTGATGGGGTCGGCATACATTACGCCCAAGGTGGGGGCATCTTTGGCGCTGTACTCCTTCAGATTTCTGTAGTCCACGATAAAGATGTAGGTGTTGCCCGTACCATGTTTCTCCACCTGGTAGTAGAAATGTTCCGTTATCAGCAGGTCATCGTCCCTACGGTCGCCGGCAAGGCGGGCTTTGTCGAGGGCTTCGCGCACACGGCTGACTTTCAAATCGGATTTCAGCGAGGAGGCGATACCGGCAATCTGTTTTGTGTGGGACACGAATAAGGCACGGATAACGATGTCACGGATGGCAACGCTCTCATCAGGCTCACTCCATAGGCAGTGGTAGACGGGAAGCAGGTCGGTCATGGAGACTTCCGTGCGGCCGTGGACGAAGGCGGAGGTCTTGAGCAGCTTCACGATGTTCTTCCAGCGGCGGTCGCTGACGTAGACATTGCGGCGCAGGTCGGAGTCTTGCATCTCTACGCTTGTCAGTCCGTGGCGAATGGCTGTGATGCAGGAAAGAACATCGAGAGGCAAGGTTACGCGGCGTATCTCAGCTTGCCATTCGGCATACTCGCGGTCGGAGATTTGCCATTCGCAAGCAGTCGTTTCCGGATGGTCGGCAGAATCGTCCAGCAGCATTTTGTAGAAAGATTCTTCCTGCTTGACGCAGGTGCAGAGAATACGGATAAGGAAACGGTCCCATAGGGCTTCTAGTCCCTCGCCTTGAGCGGGCAGTTCGTTGCTGGCGGCTACGAGCAGTTTGAGGGGGAGATGCAGTTCCTTGTCGCCGTTGCGGAAAAGTTTCTCGTTGATGACGGTTAGCAGAGTGTTCTGTATGGCAGGGCCTGCTTTCCATATTTCGTCCAGAAACACGACATCGGCTGTGGGCAGATAGCCGTCGATGGCACGTTCGTACTTATCGGATTCTTTCAGCCGGCTGATGCTGACGGGACCGAATATCTCGTCGGGTGTAGAGAATCGGGACATCAGGTATTCGAAGGCACGGGCATCTGTAAAAGCAGACTTTAGCCGCCTGGCTACCATTGACTTGGCTACTCCCGGAGGCCCCAGGAGCAGGATGCTCTCACCTGCCAGGGCTGCCAGCAGGGAGAGGTTTATTTCGGTTTCTTTTTCGTATACTCCCCGGTTCATTTCGGAAAGGAGGAGGCGGATGCGTTGGATCATTTCCACAATATGATTTATTTATAGTCAGTACTCATGTATAAAGAAAAGTGTGTAAAGATACCAAATAGTAGCGAAATCAGAGAGATTCTTATTAAGATTCACTATCTTTGGAAAACAAATACACACAGACACGCACACACACGTTGTGATTTGCTTTCATTTGCTTATCTTTGAACCATTGGAAACAGCAAGCCGTCCGCATCGTACAGTCTCACGGCAGTTGTGATTTGCTTTCATTTTAGTATCTTTGAACCATTGGAAACAGCTGATTACAAGTAACAATCTAATATTCAAACGATTACACATAGTATTAGAATATAAAAAAAGAATGCTGCTTCTAAAAAAATCCCGCCATTGCGCGGGATTTTTTTAGAATAATTCTAATTGTTGTCCAGGCGTATTCACATCCACAGTCTTTTTCCCATAAAAAAGTGCTATATTTCCAAATTGCTTGTCCGTAATGCACATAATTCCGACACTTCCATAGTCCGGTAAGAAAGATTTAACTCTTTTTATATGTACCTCCGCATTCTCACAACTCGCACAATGACGAACATATATAGAGAACTGGAACATCGTAAATCCATCCTTTTGCAGATTTTTTCTAAATTCCGCATACGCCTTTTTATCCTTCTTGGTTTCGGTAGGCAAATCAAACAACACTAATACCCACATAATGCGATATTCACTAAACCGGTCCATCACATCTCTGGATAGGATATTTTACGCAACTCACCACTGAAACATTTATACAGAGAAGCCGTAGTCTGCCCAACAGCTACCATCAACGGACTACGTTTTCCCGAAATAACAGTCTCTAATGTAGGAATTGTCAGTAACCTCGCTTTCAATTCTCTCGTCAATTCAACACAATTCGGTTCTGCTTCCTTGAATATATCATATACCAACCTATCCACATAAGGGCGATAAGGTTCCATTATATCATCTGCCAGACAATAAGCATTATAACGATTATGATGATGTATTCCCAAAGTAGGTAGAAGCCCACTTGTCACCAAAGCACGAGCAACAACTGCCCTCAAAATAGCATACCCATAATTTAACAAATTATTAGGAGGAATACCTTCTCTATCCCTTGTAAAGCCTTCTATTTTAAACAAATTCTTCCAATAATAAGCAGCTGCACGAGCCTCCAAATTATCAGAATCTCCACTCTTTACATCTGCAGCCCACACCTTCATACACTTTATTTCTTCTCCAGCACATTCATGCAATACTACCGTCTGATTCTCTATTTTGGCTTTTATTGTTTGCTGCCAAAGTTGTTTCATCAATGGTAGAGACGCACCAAGTTGATGACGAAACCTTTCATTTTGTGTAGTATTCCCATACAAAGGAAGCATTAAACCAACTGGCATACTTTTAGAATCGCAGGTTATGACTGCACAATTATTCTCAAGCAATGCTTCCAATACTCCCGAAGTAATGGTTATCTGCTTATTGTCCAACACCACTACTCCAATATCTTCTATTGGCTTAGTCACTTCGGACATTCTTTTGAACCCTTCGGGTAAAGCACTGTTCTTCACCACCTCCGGCAATTTAATCACCAACTGGGCATTTTTTAAAGACAAATAGACCGGATTCCCAAAATAAAGTGTTTTCTTAATCATAGCATATAGACTTTACAAGTTATTCATTCATCATTTTCAAGAAAAGGAAGCTCTAAAGTATCATTCTGTTTATCAGAATCCAACAGAAAATTTTCAGGAGAAACAACACTTCTACCCAACTCTTTTTCAGCTTGTTCACGTGCTACTCCGGCTACATTTCCTCCACGTTGTGCTACTTGCTTACTTTTAGTAAATGTATCTGGTTTTTCTTTCTGAGAAATTTCCGTTGTGACACGTTCTCCAAGCATTGTAAATATCAACTCCAAATCAGACATGTGGTCACGAAGATTCTGATTTTTCTTCGTCAGCCCCTTATATATTTTATAATCCGAAGGAGTCAATCCAAACGTTGCTCTAGATATTTCTGCCGTAAGAATGGCATAATCACTTTTTTCCGTGATTCCCCTTTCTTTCCATTCATCCGTCAAATTCTGACGAATGGCGATTCCTCTCAAACGTTTGTCAATCCAATCTTTTGGATAACCTTTTTGCTCATATAGTTCTTTCATGCGCTCTTGAGCCAATTCCGGATTTTCTATTTCCTGTACACGCTCATAACCTACTTGTGCTAACCAAAGCTTGAAAGGTTCAGCTTTAGGAGAAGGAATAGATTGAATGATACGGAATAAAGCCTGCACATTTGCCGCCAACGTTTTTCGTTTTTTTCCTGTATCTGTCACCATTTCTACCTGGGGACAAGTTGTCCCCAGGTAAGTAGCCAGTTCTTCATCCCGTTTTCGCATCTTCTTCAGATAATCCGTAGGATTCACACTATCAGTCAATACACCAACTACATCTACAACAGAGAAATACCATTGCTGTTCTTCCTCGTTCCATACGGAACGGATCTTTTTCTCTTGAAACAACTTTATATTATTCATTTACTCTATACTTAACTTCTATAATACGGCCTAACCTATCAACTTTTACTGGAATACAAATATTCTTTATCATTTCACCATCCCATGATTTTTCTGCTTTATTATTAGAACCTAATTCTTTAGTGGAAATAATAGCATTTGATATACTTTGAGGTATAAAAAAGCATTGATTACCAGAAGATGAAACCATCTTATAAATCCTCCCCCTATCTATCGGTTCATTTATCCTACCAAAATCCCGCTCTTCTTCGGTTGGCAGATATACCAAATCATTAGGAGACAGCCAAAACAATAATTTATCTCCCTTTTCATTTCTGTCCGGTACAGGAACAAGCCCTTGTTTCTCACGCTCTATAACCCAATTTAAAGGAATAGTCTCATACGTTCTGTTTCCATCTTCTGTTATGTAAATAGCAAAGAACAAGTTAGTACCTTTAGCAGCTTCCACCCATTTGGCACCTTTATTGCCAAGTACACCGACTTTAAATTTATTTCCACGCGGTTCATACACCCTCACCTTATATATAGGCTGATGTCCTTTACCATCATTCAGTTGTAAAAGATTACGGTTCATTTCTTCTATACCTTCTGCAGAAAAAGCCAACTCCGCCTTTCCTTCTTTTGATTTCAGATGATTCAGGAGTATTTTCTGTATGCCAGTATCCGTCACCGATGCTATCTTCTTCTCATTGAAAGTTGAGTCCAATGATTTACGTACTGCAACTAAAGGTTCAGTAGTATTTTCCGTAAAATAATAAACAGCGACTTTGGCTATATCCAGCTCTTTCCACAAGAAAGCATTCTCTTTGAAATATTTTTCAATTTTCTTCTTATCATACTTATATGATAACAATTCAAGAACCTTATTTTTTACTCTTTTGTTAACAATCATAGAAGGAGTATCCAAAGCGACAGATAGGCGTACCACCTTTACCTTTCTTAAATTTACCGCTCCAAAAACCGTATCTTTGTGCATCGGTTTACGGATAGCCCAACTATCACCGATTTTCTGTTTCTCATAAACACGAGTCCCATTTGCATCAAAATGTTGATAGATATTGGTTGTTTTATTTATTATACGCAAATTCTGTTTCAAGCTAACTATTATCCCACTCAACGCTTCCCTTGCATCTTGCGTAAAAGTAGTCCATGGTTTCTTTATAATCCATCTATAATTACCATTACCATCCCCCCTACTCTTATCACACAACAGTCTCTGCAAATCATAACGGGAAATTTTCGCATTCCGGCTTGCAGACTCATTATTCAGATAGTTTACATGATTCCGTGTAGCACAAGCTATTACTATTGCATCCATAGCATGATGCCGATGGTCTATACGCTTCTTACTGAATCCTTTCTGATATTCAAGGGGCACTGCTGTTTGAAAAACTTTTTTTCCGTCTTTATTCTCCCAATGTCCAAAACACTGGGTTTCGGTCAAAGCATTTAAACGTTCAAAACGAGGACTTACAATACTATTCCAGACGTCATTCATGCCCCAATCCTTTTTCAGCCTGTCCGTCACGCTTCCTGTACAAACTAATATGTTTTTTGAAACAGCCTCCGGTTCATATTCACCGCTATCATTCTTTTCACGAACGATATTCGACAAAAGTCCTTTGACAACCTTACTGATATACCGGCTATCGTTTAATTGGCGTTCAATAAATTGCTCGGGAATATCATCCATCAACAATTTCTTCATTTTTATGCCCGATTTTGCATATTGTTCTTTTACAAAACGTTCGTAACTATCCACAGAAAAGATTTCTACTGTCTTTCCAAAACCCACTTCCACTTTCTGTCCATGATGATTCTTGATAAACTCATATCCCAGTTGATTATCTTTCAACTTGTTCACAGCAGATTCACATATCACTTTGTTAGAGAATGAATCATCAAAATAGCGGGATTGAGGTATAACATGTTCTATCTCATACGCAGCAGTAAATAATTTAGCCAAAGGTATCAGCTCACCGGTATAAGGTGAACGATATTTCTGTTCCAGCCATAATTTATAACGCAAGAATTCTGATTTCGTCGGTAATTTACTGGTATTGAATTTTTTCAATATCACATCTATATCTTCCGGAATCTGTTCTTCCCCCTTTAAAACTGCATCCTCATAAATCCGCAATATTTCTTGTTGACTTGGTGAATAGGGACGGACATTCTCTACCCCATATTCCGGATTCACAAATTCAGCAAGCAATGCCTTTATACGTAAATTGGCATTTTCATTCTCCAGAATCTGAGTAGTCATTCTTTTTCGCTTGTCCGCAGGATTTTTCATCTCGCGCCCTAACTCAATACGGATTTCATCAATTTTCCCAACCTGTTTCCAAATATCCCTGACAACTCTCAATGTCTCGGTTATCACTTGTTCTACGATAGGATTTCGTAGTGAATGTTGCTTAAAAGCAGCCAGATAAGCATCAATATCAGCAGGGGTTTCCCATTTGGTTATTTCTTTATCTTCGGAATGACGATTATACACTACATAACAAGCCAACCACAACGGAAGCCTCTTAAAACAAGATATATCCGACAAGTTCATCGCCTTTTCTCTAACCTTGGCACCTATACTCTCATCACACTCACCTGCTATTATCCTTTCTATTCTTTCCTTGGTTGTACCATCAATCAACGACATATCCCAATACTTTCCGCACCTCATCAAAGGCAACAACTTCTTTATCGCCTTGGCAGAATAAGCGCCATATTCAGACTTGAAAGGAGGAAACTTCTTGAACACTTCCACAAAGGATTCATTCAATCCGTTCTTAACCGCAAAAGTCGCCAATGCTTTCTCTATTTCCTGCTTGTCACTTACAGAATATAAGATATGCCACAAGGCTGTTTCTTTTTCATCAGATAAAAAGTCAATACCAATACCGGCCTTTTCCAAACGGGAAAGAATCGCATGTCTCGTCTCATTACATGGGTAGAACTTATCCTCGACATAATTCCAACGATAATTATTTATTTCCTTTTTCAGTCCAAACGCAGGATATCTCAGAAAAGCTTTCTGATCTATTTCCTTTCGAGAGTTCAGCCAATCAAATAGAGCCACATAATCATCTTCTGTTTTCAAAAACTCCGTTGTCACATCCACATCCAAATGTAAAGTTCCATTTACTTCCCTTTCCTTTTGATATACCCGAATATTGGAAAGGAAATACCATAAACGGAATTCCTGAAAAAGAGGATGTGACTTGGCTATACACTTTAACGGAGCTGTTTTGATTTCACCTGTTTTGCGGTTTACATATTCATTTTCCTCATAAGGGCAATTAGCTATCAATGACTTTTTGGTTTTCAACGGCCTTTGATAAAACAAGACATCATCTATTAACAAATAGATAAAGTCCCGGTTAGCTATATTTCTCCGTTGCACTTCATTACCCGGATACAACGCTTCAATACACCTCATGTATAAATCTCTATCCTGCAATTCTGCATGAAAAGCACATTGCTTCTGCAAAATAAAGTTCAGTTCCTCCTTGTAAAACTTTCGTTCTACTGTTTTCACCAATTTTCCTATTATCTTTTGTTGTGGCTCCTGCAACAAAGCATCATATATATAACTCCCAATCGTTTTATGAGTACCGGTAATGTCCGCTTCGGTCCTTTTCTTTATTAACATCCAATCATCCTCTTTAGGCGCTCTGAAAGAACGCTTCACCTCACCATACTTATCAAGCTTTGGAGTACCGTCCGGATTTAAGTCAGTAGTGACAATAAACTCTTTTACCCGTCCTTCCCAGTCCAATGGGACATTACTGCTTCTACGATATACCCATCCATTCTCCAGATGTACATTATACCATATATCCCGGCCTTTCTTTTCATCAGTCGCTTCCACCGACAAGACTTTCAATGCATAAAATTCAACAGATTTTCCTGCATTGTCTTCCTCCTCTTCTCCTCTAAGCTGATAATAACCACGTTTCTGATTAAAGTTCAAAAGAATCCATGCCAGTTCTTCTTTACTTATCATTTCTGTCAAAGCTTTCTTACGGAGATAATAAACTGTCCAGTCATAAGGGATTTTTTTACCATCAAAAACCAATGAAGGTTGGTGTTTTGCAAAATCCGCCAACATTTCATTAAACGCTGTCTGAAATAAAAAAGAGTATTTTCCCCATCTATCCTTTACCCATGGCAATTTCGGTTCGCTGCCTGACAAGAATTTACCCGTATGCTTTTCAAAATCTATTCCTTTTAAATAGTGTTCCGGCAGGAAGCCAAGAATCTTCAAAACTTTATGCAACCGTTCACGGCGTAGTAATTGTCGCTCTCTCAATCGACGCACCCCTCTAAAACGGGTTCTTTCAGCTGTCTGTGATATAGAATTCCCTTTGTCAAAGTCTCCCAAGATAGCAGCATCCATCGGAATTATTCTACTGCCAGCCATTTCTATCCAAATTCTCTCGGTCTGTTCTTTAATTACAGAGTTTATTACAGCCCATCCTATACTATTGGTTCCCAAATCCAATCCAAGTATCGTTCTCATAGTATTATATTTTGAATATTTTCTTCAAAGGTATTTTTTTTTTCAATATAAGCATTGTATTTCCATATTTATTTTATACATTTGTCATACTAAAATGAAGCAAGTCACAATAAGGATTATTCCGTTGTGAAAACATTAGGTTCCCTCGTCCTTAACGGGGGATTTTTTATTTCCAAAAACTAATTATCATTCCCAATATCCCTCTTTTGCCGAAAACTAAAACTTTCCTCCCCAAACACTACTCTTCGTATCACAATATTTTATACCTTTGTTCACTAAGAAATAATCGTCCCATACCCATTTCTGTTTCGTCCGACAGCTGTCGGACGATAATTAAACAACTGTTGGACGATAATGCAACAGTTGTCGGACGATTAGTTTTTAGGAAGAAGAAAATTAATCCGCTTAGCGACAAAAATAATTCCCCGAAGCGACGAGAACTGTTTATCGCTATAAACAAAAATAAATATCTTATGAGCGCGTATTACGACCTTTACGAAACGCCTTCGCCCGACGGGAAAGAAGACAAGAAATCACTCCATGCACGTATCTGCCCGAAAAGGACTTATACCCAAAAGGAGTTTGTGGAACATATCGCAACTTTCCAACATCTGCCCAAGAATGTGATAGGAGCAGCATTGGATGCCTGCATTGACGAGTTGTGCGACCTCCTTGCCAACGGAAACATCGTGGAACTGGGAGAACTCGGCTTCTTCAGCACTTCACTGAAATGCTTGCGCGAGACCGACGATGAGAAAAAGAAAATCCGTTCCGAATCCGTCCAATTCCAAAACGTGCACCTGCGCATCAGCAGCACGTTCCGCAACAACATCAAGAAGAAAATGACGTTGGAACGTGTACACTCCACTACCAAGAAATCGAAAAAAGTAGTAGAGACCACCGAAGCAACAAGAAAAGCCGAACTGGAACTGTTCCTCAAGCAGAATGTATGCATCAACAAGAACGAATACATCCAATTGAGCGGACTAACCAGACATGCCGCCATAGACGAGCTGAACAAATTCATCCGGCAAGGGTTCCTGCGCCGCCGCGGAATGGGAAGGTCAACGGTCTATGTGCGGCAAGAAAAAGACACAGCAAACGAAATTTAGGGGGGGGGCGAACACAGAGACACAAAGACATAGAAATTAATGCTTTATCTCTTTGAAAAGAATCTCTGTGCCTTTGTATTTTCTTGTTCATCCCCCCAAATAATAAAACAACAAACAATGGAAAAATCAACAGAACCCCAACCCTGCACGCAGTGGTTCGTCTTCTTCAAAGACCAACTGCTGCTGAAAAAAGGATATACAGACAAAGGAGAAATAAAATACAGCGTACCCGTCAGTATAGAGCCTCCTCTGACACCGGAAGCCGGAAGTAATATACACGAAGTGTTCCCCCCCAACGGCAAGCAAGTACGTGCATTCGCCTTGGAACAGCCCGTGGCCGAAACCGACGAATGGGTCATGATAGGCCTGCGCGCATCGTACGACTACATCTCGCCGGACGAGTACCGTTCTGCAGGAAAGGCCTTCCAGATACTCTATTGGGACGAGCACAGCCACTTCTGCCCCGTGTGTGGTACCGCCATGGAGCACCAGACCCCCATCATGAAGAAGTGTCCCAACTGCGGCAATGAGATGTACCCTCCCGTTTCCACCGCCATCATCGTACTGATACGCAAAGGAGACGAAATCCTGCTGGTGCATGCCCGGAACTTCCGAGGAACCTTCTACGGACTGGTGGCAGGCTTCCTCGAAGCCGGCGAGACACTGGAAGAATGTGTGGAACGGGAAGTTTTTGAGGAAACGGGGCTGAAGGTAAAGAACATCACCTACTTCAGCAACCAGCCCTGGCCCTACCCCAGCGGATTGATGGTGGGTTTCATTGCCGACTACGAAAGCGGGGAGATAAAACTGCAGGAAGATGAGCTGACCGCTGCCGCCTTCTATTCCAAAGACAACCTGCCCGAAATTCCACGAAAACTGAGTATCGCAAGAAGGCTGATAGACTGGTGGATGGAGAACAATTAAAAATTAAAGAATTAAAAAGAGGGGGGGAAGAAATTTTAAAAAGCAGATTGCGGAAAACACACACTCACAAACGAACAACTACGAATGAAACGACTCTCATTCACATCAACCAATCGGTGTGTAACCGCAATCTGCATATACTAAACTTCCCTGCAAACGTTTTGTTCATCAACCATCGGGTTTAAGTCTTTATTTAAGTTTTCTTTCAACACAGAAGCAAAAGGAAGAGGCGCAGCCCTCACGGGTTACGCCTCTCCGAACACTATATACACATTTTTTCCTCTTTCCTATCAAATGCCGAGTGACTTGCGCACTGCCTCCACTTTCTTCTCAGCTTCGGCATCGGCGCTGGTATAGCATTTCGGACAACCCATCTCGCCCTTCACCTCGATATAGAACTTAATCTTCGGTTCCGTACCGGAAGGACGGACAGAAATCTTCGTGCCGTCTACAGTGAAATATTGAAGTACATTGGAAGTCTCGGGCATATCCAGCTTGCTTACGTTGCCCTGGGCATCAGTAAGTTCCAGCGTCTTGTAATCCTTAATCAGGCTGACAGCCGAACCGCCGATTTCCTTCGGAGGATTGGCACGGAAGTTATCCATCATCGCCTTGATTTCCTCGGCACCGCTCTTACCCGGTTTCACCACGTTCACGGTAGTTTCCTTTGAGAATCCGTATTCTACATAGATTTCCATCAATACGTCATAAAGCGTCTTGCCCTGGTCTTTGGCCCAAGCACAGATTTCGGCCAGCAAGGAGCAGGCAGAAACAGCATCTTTATCACGGACAAAGTCTTCGGCCAGGAAGCCATAGCTTTCTTCACCACCACCGATATACTGCTGCTTGCCTTCGCTCAGACGGATTTCGCGAGCAATCCACTTGAAGCCGGTGTAGCAGTCGCGCATTTCAATCTTGTTCTTGTCTGCCACAGCCTTGATGAGTTCAGTGGTCACGATGGTCTTCACGATGAAGTCGTTCGGCTGCATCTTGCCCATTGCAATACGGTTCTTGATGATGTAGTACAAGAAAATGAGACAAGTCTGGTTACCATTAATAAGCACCCACTCGCCCTTATCGTCCTTGCAGGCCATACCGACACGGTCGGCATCCGGGTCACTTGCCATCACGATGTCAGCGTCAATCTTCTTGGCCAGCGCAATGGCCATGGAAAGGGCTTCGGCATTTTCGGGATTCGGAGAAACTACTGTCGGGAAATTACCGTCCTTCACCATCTGTTCGGGCACGCAGTTGATATTCTCAAATCCCCACTCCTTCAATGAGTCCGGAATGAGCACGCGGCCTGCGCCATGAAGCGGAGTATACACAATGCTGAGGTCTTTCTGGCGACGGATGACTTCGGGGTCGATGGAGATGGAGTGAACCATGTCCAGATAAACCTTATCCACTTCCTTGCCGATAATCTGAATCAAGTCCTTGTTGCCGTTGAACTTGATGTCGGCCACCGTCACCTTATTCACCTCGTCTATGATGGCTGTATCGTGCGGAGCGAGCACCTGCGCACCGTCATCCCAATAAGCCTTGTAGCCGTTGTATTCTCTGGGGTTGTGGCTGGCTGTAATGTTGATACCGCTCTGGCAGCCGAAGTGGCGAATGGCAAATGAAACTTCGGGCGTAGGACGAAGGTCATCAAAAAGATATACCTTGATGCCGTTTGCAGAGAAGATGTCGGCAGAAATCTTTGCGAACTTGTCGCTATTGTTGCGGCAGTCGTGCCCCACAACAACGGAAATATCCTTCTTTCCGGCAAAACATTTGTTCAGATAGTTGGACAAGCCCTGTGTTGCGGCACCTACGGTGTAGATGTTCATGCGGTTTGTACCGGCACCCATGATGCCACGCAGACCACCCGTTCCAAACTCCAGGTCTTTGTAAAAACTGTCTATCAATTCGGTTTTATCTGGATTTTCCAACATGCGTTTCACTTCTGCCTGAGTTTCGGCATCATATGCCGGGGTAAGCCATTTTTCGGCTTTCTCAGTCACCTGCTTAATCAGTTCCTGATTTTCCATAAGACTGTTATTGTTTTAAGGGTTAATATAAACTTTTTTGTAAGACACAAATGTAGAAGAATAAGTTCAAATATCCTAATTTTATTCAGGCATTTTATATCTGTCTCCCGTCTGCTTAACATACTCTTCAAGGAACTCCTTCGGGTATCCCGGGCGGATTACGCCTGCCGGCTGGCCGATGGAATTACGTTCGAATTGACCGTTTTTCATACGTTTGACAACGCCGTCATTATACTTTACGACAAGAAACTCGCCAAGACGTTTCCAAGTATCGAAAGTGCTTTGGGCAGTCATGTTCGTATAGTTGGTAAGGAATGCCTTTGCTTTGGCAGGGTCTTTTTCCAGCAGTTTGGCAGCAGCAGCCTCAACGCCTTCCTGCGCTTCGTTGAAGGTTGTCTCCAACTCTGTCTGAGTGGCACGCACGTCGCCCATCATCAAGTCATAACGGGGATAAACCATATTGGCCACCCAGTTGAAAATCCAGAAAGCGGAGTTCCAGGAGAAAGTAATGTAATCGGCGCCGTCCACACGGGTGTAGCATACGGGAACCTTGTCCGTACAGCAGTATACGGGCGTAAATACCGTCATGTTGGCATCATCTGTGCCGAACCACAATACTCCACCGATAGGATCGGGCAACTCGGAGCGCATCTGTGCCACGAATACGAAACCGCTCTGCTGGGTGGAGATGGGACGCTCATTGAAGTATTCCTGGTCATCCACCTTGAAAGAGAGTGGAGAAAGGCGGTACGGGGTATGATACGGGCCTGCGCCGAAATCTTTGCTGATGTCGAGAGGAGTACCTTCATAATGGTCGCGCATGGCGTTCTTCACATCCTGCACGGAAACCTTGCGGTTGGGCTTCACAAACAGAGGCATCGGAGTGTCCGTCTCACCCAATATATAAGGCAGGAACTCGTTGCCGCGGTCGGTAAACATATTGAAATAGCTCCATACGCGTGCCTCGCAATAGCGACGGGCACCGAAATCGAGCGGAGCGTAGGCATCGGCAAAGCTGAAATCCTTGTTCACACCGTCAAAATAGCCCTTCTCGCGTGCAAAAGAGATGACGTCGGGGGAGTACATACAGTTCTCCTTGTCGTTCATGTTGAACTGATGAATGCGGCTCTGGTTGGCATGAGCGGAGATACAATCATCGGGCACGCGGACAGCTACCCATACGGCACCGCGCACACCGGGTCCCTTGCCAATCATCTCCATAATCCATATTTCGTTGGGGTCGGCGATGGTGAAGGACTCGCCACTGCTGTAATAGCCATATTCCTGCACCAGTTCCGTCATCACCTTGATGGCCTCGCGGGCGGTGCGTGAGCGTTGCAGACCGAGGTAAATCAAACTGCCGTAGTCGATGATGCCGGTGGTATCCACCAGCTCGGGACGTCCACCGAATGTCGTCTCACCGATAGTGAGCTGGAACTCGTTCATATTGCCGATGACATTGTACGTCTGGCGAGCCTGCTCTATCTGCCCGAGGTATTTGCCGGTGTCCCACTCGTGTATGTCAATCAGCGTGCCTTTCTTGTGCATACCGGCAGGATAATGATATAACTCGCCGAACAAGCCATAGGAATCGGCAGAATAAGAAACGATGGTAGAACCGTCCGCGGAGGCGTTCTTGCCCACGATAAGATTGGTGCAGGCCAGTGCATTCGCCACGGCTGCCACAACAAACAAGACGGAAAGAGTCAGTCTTTTACTTTTCATACTTCTAAATTATAATGTTACTAAATATTTCAGTCTTTACCATACAAATTCAAACTGTCCGGTGGTACGGTTGCCACAGCCATCCGTCACCGTCATCTCCACCACATGCTTGCCGCCTTTCTCCACATGTTTCGGGTCGAGCTCGCACACCAGGTTACCACTGATGGAATTGGGCTTTCCAAACAAGGCATACTTCCCGTCAATCGTACCCCGATAGGTATTGATGCCGGTTTCCTTGTCCTTGGCCTTGAAGATGATTTTTCCCGTACGTCCCCATTGGGCTTGGTTCACGGGAGTTATCACCGGCGGAACCGTATCCACCGCCACGGTATAAGTCCCCAAATCCCGTATACGCACTTTCATGACACCATCCTCATACTTACCGCCGATACGGTATTTTCCACCGCGCGCCGTTACGCCCGCCACATAATATTTGGTCACATCCTCTACCGGACGCCGGCGCAAGCCGATACGCAAATCGCAGGCATTGTGCATAGGAATACGGGTATCGTTCAATTGATAGGTGAAAGCTATGTCGCCGCTATCAGCCCGCACGGAATAGTTCAGCAAGACATCATCGTAGAGCATTCCTTTCGGGATGACCAATTCCAGCCCCGGTTCCTGCAGATAGTTCACCTTGTCCCATTTGAGGGCATATTTCTCACGACATTCCACCGGAGCAATTATCGTCTTCTGTCCCTGGACTGTAAAGCGGACTTTAGAGGTATTTCCCAGCGCATCGCTCAGTGTATAGACAAATCGGTAAGGGCGTTCTTCGTTGATTTCCACCAGTCCGCGATTGCCGTTGGATGCCTGCAGCATGCGAAGGCGGTTGCCCGGCTCTATAAAAGACTTCATGTACTGACCGTGTGTCCACGAATTGATATAGCGGTTCTCCTCATAGGCAAAGCGGTCTACCGTACTGCGGAAGACTTCCTCACCGTCCACTTCGAGAATCACCGTCTTCACGCCATATTTATTCTGCACTCCGTCCATATAGTCGTAGGCACGGATGCCTGCACCAATCAGTCCCCAGGCGGTAATGGGTTTCGTTGGATGTGCCGGAAAAGCCCGTCGCGTCTGCTTGCCCTCCACCACTCCTTTTCCCGGCTGTGGAAACAGCATGATACCTTCGGCACGCGGGGCAGTCTTGTCTTTCACCTTGTTCATGAAGAAAGGCAGCGGGTCGATATATTCGTCCGTAGCCGTCTCTATCATATCCAGATGCAGGTGCGGACCGAAAGAGTATCCGGTGTTTCCGCTCAAAGCTATTATCTGACCGGCCTTCACGGGATATTCATCGGGTTCGGGAGTAATTTCCACCTCCCAACTTTCTTTCTCGTACTGCAAGTCTTCAACCCGGCGGGCCACATCGCCCACAAAGGCACTCAAATGGCGGTTTATCGTCGAATAACCATTGTCATAAGCCACATCGAGCACATAGCCCGAACCGTGGGTAACGCGGATACGCGAAATATATCCGTCGGCCAGAGCGCGTACCGGCTTGCCTATGGTTCCACCGGTCTTGAAATCCAGTCCGCCATGAAAATGGTTGGCACGTATCTCGCCGAAGTTACCGGAGAAAGTGATGGGAAAATCAAAAGGCGGGATGAAGGAAGGCTTGTCTGTATCGGTTTCTTGGGCATAGCCGCTTTGCACACTACCAATAAAGAACAAAAGAGAGAAAAATATAGAATATTTCATATTTTGTACAGTCAATATTATTTTAAATGCATGCAAATATAAAAAGAATAGTTCTCTCTACCTACAGAAAGCTACAATTATCATTGATTAAAACATGCATAAAAATTCTGTTGAAGAACATAGATGCACCAATAACACCCAAGCCGGGAAATCGCTATATTGCGCCATGTTTAACCCCCCAATTAAAACTTTAAGGTTATGATTATCGGAGTACCTAAAGAAATCAAGAACAACGAGAACCGCGTGGGAATGACCCCTGCCGGAGTAGCCGAATTGGTGAAAAAAGGTCATACGGTGTATGTGCAGGCCACAGCAGGCGTAAACAGCGGTTTTTCCGACGATGACTACATCGCCGTAGGTGCAAAGACTTTACCGACCATTGAAGACACGTATGCCGCAGCCGACATGATTGTCAAGGTAAAGGAACCTATTGCACCGGAGTACAAACTGATTAAAAAGGAACAAGTGGTATTTACCTATTTCCACTTTGCAGCCGATAAATTGCTGACCGAAGCCATGATTGAAAGTGGTGCCGTCTGCATCGCCTACGAAACCGTGGAAAAAGAAGACCGTTCACTTCCGCTGCTTACCCCCATGAGCGAGGTGGCAGGACGTATGGCTACCCAAGTAGGAGCCCGCTTCCTTGAAAAGCCACAAGGCGGCAAGGGAAAACTGATGGGCGGAGTAACGGGCGTACGTCCCGCACGCGTACTTATCCTTGGAGGTGGTATCGTGGGCACCAATGCCGCACAGATAGCTGCCGGAATGGGTGCCGAGGTACTGATTGCCGACATCAACCTTCCCCGCCTGCGCTACCTGAGTGAAGTGATGCCGAAAAACGTAAAGACACTCTATTCTTCCACCCATAACATCAAGATGGAATTGCCGAACATCGACTTGGTAATCGGTTCCGTCCTCATCCCCGGTGACAAGGCCCCACACCTCATCACCAGCGAAATGCTGAAGATGATGAAACCCGGTACGGTACTCGTAGACGTAGCCATCGACCAGGGCGGTTGTTTCGAAACCTCCCACCCCACCACGCACAGCGACCCTACCTACATTGTGGACGGAATTGTACACTACGCCGTTGCCAATATCCCCGGCGCCGTACCCTTCACCTCCACCATGGCACTGACAAATGCCACCCTGCCCTACACTGTTTCCCTGGCATGTAAAGGCTGGAGACAAGCCTGCAAGGACGACCCGGCTCTGGCGCAAGGATTGAACGTAGTGGAAGGCAAAGTAACATACAAAGCTGTAGCCGACGTCTTCGGGCTGAAATATGAGGCGATTGAGTTATAAGTTATAAGTGATGAGTGATTTGTTGGTATTTTCCTTTCAGCATGGTAGCGCAGCACAATTACCAACAAATCACTCATCACTCATAACTCCCCCCCAACAAAGAATCCTTCTTCCTCGCATACTCCCACCACATAGCGAGCAGTGTGATGCAGAGGTTGAAAATAAACGGAAATTCCTTGGAATTAGTGTGGAACAAGGTCTGAAAGAAGTCTGTAATGAACGGGGACAATAGAATCGCCAGATAATTCATTACCATTACAAAGGCCAGTGCCAAAGTTGTTTTTTCTGGTATAGCCGTATCTACTGTCTCGTCATAAATCAGCGGTTGAATGACACCATATCCCAAACCAACCAACATACATCCCGGTATTATCAGCCATTCTTTAGGCGAAATCCATATCAAAAGCAAACCCGCTGCAATGGACAAAAGGCTGTAAAACTTTGTGTGTTTCCCCATCCACTTCACGATATGCCCCAGGAAGAAACCCGGAGCCATAATGGCAAGGAAGAATAAGGAGATCATCAATCCGGAATTTCCGCTGGAGAAGTGATGGGCCTCCATCAAAAAAGGCAAGTCAAAAGTAACCGCCAGCACTACATACGTAGTGACGCCATAAAACAGCATCAACTGTAGCAGATGGCGGACATGGATGCCGTATTTACCGGGAATCGCACGCTTGGATTCCTCCGGAACAACGGTAGCCGTATCTTCTGTTTTCTGCGGCTGACCGGTATCTCCCTTCAAATACCCGACAAGCAGCAGAGAAACCAACGGAAGCAGATATACCACGAAAGGCAAGTGCCAGTTTACCTCTGCCAGATACCCAGTCACCGCCGTTGCCACAACCAGCGTCACATTGGTGATGGCAGAACTGTAACCAAACTGCTTTACCCTATACTCCCCCGTGAAATAACGTGAAACCAAACCGGTAGACAACGGGATTATCAGTCCCGAGCCAATGCCGAGCAAAGCACTGACCACCATCAACTGCCACATTTTGTCCGAAAAAAGATAAAGTACCCCACTGGCGGCAAACATCCAAAGCCCCGCTTTCAGCAGACGCACAAAGTCACGTTTCTCGGCCAGCTTGCCCGCCAACAGCACAAAAGGAATTATCAGCAGCGAAGGCAGGGAGGTAAGCATCTGTATATCCAGTTCTGTGGCATGTGGAAAAATGGTAGTAAGTTGTCCCAAAATAGGTGATACGGCCAATCCCGGCAAGGAAGTCAATGCAGAGACTGACCAAATGCCGACAAGCGTGATAAGGGGGATTGTACCCCTTCCGGTATTGATTTTCATATAGTAGTATATTAATTAAATGAATAATGTGGGAACAACAAACCTACCTTCAGAATGTTCGTTTTTTAAGATTTTACTACGCTACCCTTTAATAAACGCCAAATAATGCAAAACCCCGGAACTTTCATCCGCAAACCCCGTTGTTGTGGGAAATTCGACGGGGAAAAGCCCCGCCGCCTAAACCTTTAAAAAACTTATTAATATGGAAGATTTGAATTTCAGAAAAGGAGATGCAAAAACTGAAGTATTCGGTTCAAACCGTATGTTACAACCCTCACCCGTAGAAAAGATTCCCGACGGACCTACTACCCCGGAAATCGCCTATCAGATGGTGAAAGACGAGACCTTCGCCCAAACGCAGCCTCGCTTGAATCTGGCTACATTCGTCACTACCTATATGGACGAATATGCAACCAAGCTGATGAACGAAGCCATCAACATCAACTACATTGACGAGACCGAATATCCGCGCATCGCCGTAATGAACGGTAAATGTATCAACATCGTGGCCAACCTCTGGAACTCTCCTGAAAAAGAAACCTGGAAAACCGGCGCACTTGCCATCGGTTCCTCGGAGGCATGTATGCTGGGTGGTGTGGCAGCCTGGTTGCGCTGGCGCAAGAAACGTCAGGCACAAGGCAAACCGTTCGACAAACCCAACTTCGTTATTTCAACCGGTTTCCAGGTGGTATGGGAAAAATTCGCCCAATTGTGGCAGATTGAAATGCGTGAAGTGCCTTTGACACTGGACAAGACCACGCTCGACCCCGAAGAAGCCTTGAAGATGTGTGATGAGAACACCATCTGTATCGTGCCTATCCAAGGCGTTACATGGACAGGACTGAACGATGACGTCGAAGCCCTCGACAAAGCCCTCGATGCCTACAATGCGAAGACCGGCTACGACATTCCTATCCACGTAGATGCCGCCAGCGGCGGTTTCATCCTCCCGTTCCTCTATCCCGAAAAGAAATGGGACTTCCGTCTGAAGTGGGTACTCTCCATCAGCGTCAGCGGACACAAATTCGGTCTGGTTTATCCGGGTCTGGGCTGGGTTTGCTGGAAAGGCAAGGAATATCTGCCCGAAGAAATGTCATTCAGCGTAAACTACCTCGGTGCCAACATTACTCAGGTAGGCCTGAACTTCTCCCGTCCTGCCGCACAAATTCTGGGTCAATATTACCAGTTCATCCGTTTGGGATTCCAGGGTTACAAGGAAGTACAGTACAACTCTCTGACCATCGCCAAGTATATCCATGACGAAATCGGCAAGATGGCTCCGTTCGTAAACTATTCCGACGAGGTTGTGAACCCGCTGTTTATCTGGTATTTGAAACCGGAATATGCAAGAGCTGCCAAATGGACTCTGTATGACCTGCAGGACAAGCTGTCACAACACGGTTGGATGGTACCCGCCTATACACTGCCTTCAAAGCTGGAAGACTACGTCGTAATGCGCGTCGTTGTTCGCCAAGGATTCAGCCGCGACATGGCAGACATGCTGCTGGGTGACATCAAGAATGCCATCACGGAGCTGGAGAAACTGGATTACCCGACTCCTACCCGTATGGCACAGGAAAAGAACCTGCCGGTGGAAACCAAAATATTCAACCACGGATGCCGTACTCATAAAAAATAAATTAATTTACGATTAAACGATTTACGATGTACGATTAGAGTTTCTCTTGATACGGACTACGTTTAAAGGAGTAATTTCAATCGTAAATCGTACATCGTCTAATCGTACATCACAACGTGTTTATGGAAAAGAAAATATCAATTTCACAAATAAAGGAGGTTGCCCAAGAAGCCTACAATGAGGTGAAGGGCAGCACAGGAGGCAAGAATGCGGATTATATTCCCTACCTTGCCAACATAGACTCCAAACTATTCGGACTCAGCATCTGCCTGATGAACGGGCAGACCATCAATATAGGTGACACAGACTATCGTTTCGGTATAGAGTCCGTCTCGAAGGTACACACGGCCATCCTTATCCTGCGCCAATACGGTGCACAGAAAGTGCTGGACATGATAGGTGCCGATGCCACGGGACTACCATTCAACTCCATCATCGCCATTTTGCTGGAAAACGACCACCCTTCCACTCCATTGGTAAATGCCGGTGCCATTTCCGCTTGTTCCATGGTGCAGCCAGTGGGAAACTCCGACAAAAAATGGGATGCCATTGTACAGAATGTCACTGAGCTGTGCGGCTCTGCCCCACAACTCATCGACGAACTGTACAAATCGGAAACGGCTACCAACTTCAACAACCGCTCCATTGCCTGGCTGCTGAAAAACTACAACCGCATCTACGATGATCCGGATATGGCACTCGACCTCTATACCCGCCAGTGTTCTCTCGGCATCACGGCCCAGCAACTGGGCATTGCCGCAGGAACCATCGCCAATAACGGTGTGAACCCCGTCACCAAACAAACGGTGTTCGAAGCCAGCCTGGCACCGAAAATTACGTCGATGATTTCGACCGTAGGCTTCTACGAGCATTCCGGCGACTGGATGTACACCGCCGGCATACCGGCCAAAAGCGGTGTAGGCGGTGGTGTAATGGCCGTATTGCCCGGTGTCATGGGAGTATCGGCCTTCGCTCCTCCCCTAGACGAAGCGGGAAACTCCGTAAAGGCCCAATCGGCAATCAAGTTCATCATGAACAAGCTCGGCCTGGGTGTGTTCAACGGTGATAACGTAACGATTACAGAATAAGTTTCTCTTTTTAGTTATGAGTTATAGGTTATGAGTTATTTGTTGGTAGGCACCGTAATCAGCAAATGACTTATAACTCATAACTTATGACTTTATAATGGACTTCATCATGAAAATGGCTCTATCAGAATTTGTATTGCGGGAAAAAGGTATCTATGGCATACTGCATGTCATTATATTGATACTGTCGCTATTTTTAGTTATCAGCATCTCTGTCGACACGTTCAAGGGGATCCCCTTTTACGAACAGTCGGTCTACATGAAAGTACAGTTGTGGATATGTGCCCTGTTCCTGGCAGATTTTGTATTGGAATGGTTCCTGGCAGAGAAGAAGGGTCACTACGTGGCCACGCATTTCATTTTCCTGCTGGTAGCTATACCCTATCAAAACATCATTGCCTATATGGGATGGACTTTCTCACCCGAGATAACCTATATGCTGCGTTTCATCCCATTGGTGCGGGGTGGTTACGCCATGGCTATCGTGGTGGGTTGGCTGACGTACAACCGCGCATCGGGACTGTTCGTTTCCTACCTTACCATGTTGCTGGCCACTGTCTATTTTTCCAGTCTGGCCTTTTATGTCATGGAGCATGGTCCCAATCCTTTAGTCAAAGGATATGGAGACGCCTTATGGTGGGCATTTATGGACGTGACGACGGTGGGTTCCAATATCATAGCAGTCACTCCCACCGGACGGGTACTGTCCGTACTGCTGGCTGCGCTGGGCATGATGATGTTCCCTATCTTTACAGTGTATGTAACGAGCCTGGTCGAACGGCGCAATAAGGAAAAAGAAGAGTTCTACAAGAAAGTTGCACAGAAGCCCGCGCCCAAAGCCGACGCTTCCTGAATAGTTAAAACCTGAACTTTCACTTATCCGTTGGGAACAACTCTCCCCAAGTGTTGTTATAGACGCTGAGTTTGAATATATTTTTCATCTAAAACCTTAACTTATGGCAAATATTAAACAAACAGTGAAGCTGGGTGTATTTACCCTGGCAATCATGAATGTGACGGCAGTAGTATCCCTACGTGGACTTCCTGCCGAGGCCGTGTACGGAATGAGTTCGGCCTTCTACTACTTATTTGCAGCCATTGTTTTTCTGATTCCGACGTCACTTGTCGCCGCGGAACTGGCTGCCATGTTTCAAGACAAGCAAGGCGGTGTGTTCCGCTGGGTGGGCGAAGCCTACGGAAAAAAACTGGGCTTCCTTGCCATCTGGGTACAATGGATTGAAAGTACAATCTGGTATCCTACCGTATTGACATTCGGTGCCGTATCCATTGCTTTCATCGGCATGAACGACGTACACGACATGTCACTGGCCAACAACAAGTATTACTCACTCGTTGTTGTCCTCATCATCTACTGGCTAGCTACGTTCATTTCCATGAAGGGCATGAGCTGGGTAGGTAAAGTGGCAAAGGTCGGCGGCCTGGTCGGGACTATTATCCCTGCCGCACTGCTGATTATCCTGGGTATTATCTACCTTGCCACCGGCGGACACTCCAACCTGGACTTCCACAGCAGCTTCTTCCCCGACTTGACGAACTTCGACAACGTGGTACTTGCTGCCAGTATCTTCCTCTTCTATGCCGGTATGGAAATGGGCGGTATCCACGTAAAAGACGTGAACAATCCCTCCAAGAATTATCCGAAGGCAGTGTTCATCGGTGCGGCCATTACGGTTATCATCTTCGTGCTCGGTACTTTCTCACTGGGCATCATCATCCCGGCCAAAGACATCAGTCTGACACAGAGTCTGCTTGTAGGCTTCGATAACTATTTCCATTACATCCGCGCCTCCTGGCTGTCACCCATCATCGCCATTGCTCTGGCATTCGGGGTGCTGGCAGGTGTATTGACATGGGTTGCCGGTCCGTCCAAAGGTATCTTTGCCGTAGGAAAAGCAGGCTACATGCCTCCGTTCTTCCAGAAGACAAACAAACTGGGTGTACAGAAGAACATCCTTTATATACAAGGCGGTGCAGTAACCGTACTGAGCCTTCTGTTCGTAGTCATGCCTTCCGTACAGAGTTTCTACCAGATTCTGTCACAGTTGACCGTAGTCCTCTATCTTATCATGTATATGCTGATGTTCTCCGGAGCCATCGTGCTGCGTTATAAGATGAAGAAGCTGAACCGTCCGTTCCGTATCGGCAAGAATGGCAACGGATTGATGTGGCTCATCGGTGGTCTTGGTTTCTGCGGGTCATTGCTGGCATTCGTACTGAGCTTTATCCCACCCAGCCAAATCTCAACAGGCAGCAACACAGTATGGTTCTCCGTGCTCATCATCGGTGCACTGATTGTAGTCATTGCCCCGTTCATTATTTATGCTTCCAAAAAACCGTCCTGGGTTGACCCGAACAGTAGCTTCGAACCATTCCACTGGGAAGAGCAACCCGCTGTGCAGACAGCCGGTAAAAGCGCAACAAATATGGCTACCGGTAGCGCCACTACCAGCAACAATGGCACAAGTAATTCCGCCACAAGTGGAAATATGGCAAAAGACACAACCAATATCCCCAAAGGATAAAAGGTTATAAATTGGAACTAAAAAAGGAATATCCCCGAAATCACCGGGAATATTCCTTTTTTAGTGTTATATGATACCAGAAGACGGGAATAGTCAGAAATCCAATTCCTGCATTCTCTCCCACGCCCTTCTGCTCTCCTCCACCAACTCTTGCATGACCGACGCCACAGACTGCACTCCCTTTCCATGCAGCAAGGCAGATACCTGCCCTATTTCCAGTTCCCCTTCTTCCAAGTCACCTTCAAAAATACCACGTTTGGCACGGCCGCGCCCTAAAAGGATACGAAGTTCTTCCTCTGAAGCTCCCACAGCCTCAGCAGCCTCTACGGCACTGCGAAAGTTATTGCGCACCAGACGCACCGGAGCCAATTTCTTCAAAAGCAGACGGGTATCCCCTTCTTCCAAATGCAGGCAATAATCCTTAAATACCTCGCTTGCAGAACTTTCTGCCGTCAAGGCAAAGCGTGTACCAATCTGTACACCTTCCGCACCCAGCACCCGGGCAGCCAGCATGGCCTCACCCGTTGCAATGCCACCGGCAGCAATCAGCGGAAGTGTAGTAACTGTACGTACAGCAGGTATCAGACACAGAGTGGTAGTCTCCTCCCTCCCATTGTGCCCACCGGCTTCGAAGCCTTCGGCAACTATTGCATCGACACCCGCCTCTTCTGCCTTCACGGCAAAACGCGAGGACGAAACAACATGCACCACCGTGATGCCACGCTCGTGCAACCAACCAGTCCATTTCTTCGGGCTGCCGGCAGATGTAAATACAATCTTCACTCCCTCGTCGGCCACAATCTGCATTATCTCTTCTATCTGGGGATACATCAAGGGAATATTCACACCAAAAGCATGATGCGTAGCCTCATGGCATTTCCTGATATGCTCCCGCAACGTTTCGGGATGCATCGAACCTGCGCCGAGCAAGCCTAGCCCTCCTGCATTGCTTACAGCAGCAGCAAGTCTCCAGCCGCTACACCACACCATGCCACCTTGAATTATCGGATATCTTATTCCGAATAGAGAAGTCACTCTGTTCATTATTACTTTTTTTAAAGGTTTACTAATGAAAACAAGAAGAGGAGAAAGAAAGTTCAAAATTTGACAAAAAGTGATAAATTACTGTTGTTCCAAAACAGTTATCGAATCTCCATACGCCTTCAATACTTCCAGCGTACGGGCACGGCGCTTGCGGCCTTTGAAATTCCAAAACTCACGGGTAAAAGGTGTCATCAGGTCTAAACCGGAAATTCCACCGCCACTGGCACCCTGCCAACCGCCCACAGCCATATTATTGGCCCGCTCCGTCACCCGGTAACGCAAACCGGTTGCTTCAATCTGCTCCACCGTCTCACGCGGACCGGCATCAAACGGATGTTTAGCCCAGTTCGTAGGAATCATCAGAATCTTAAGCGCATAGAATTCATCTCCTCGCCAAGTATCCTTGTCTACCTTGATTTTTTTCTGATAAATGGGGTCCCAATTATATTTGGTATTGGCTGTATAAGGACGTAAGGTAAGCACCACTTTTTTCTCGGGCGCTTTCGGCATGACGGGCAATGAATTATCAAAATCCATCCACGACTTGTCCATCACCGCTTTCGGAGTACCCAGAGAATTGTTCATTTCCAATTCCTGCAATACCTCCGGATTCAGTTTTACCTCCCCCTCGCCCTTCAGCAACCGGTTCAGCCTCAACGAGTCCTGAGGGGTCCAGTTTTGGGCATAGCAAGGGAAGGCTACTGCACAGAGCAGCCCCCAAACAAGTATAGATATCTTCACCTGACAGTTTTGATTACTTAATCCCTAAAAACATTTCACCACCACATATATCCGCTGCCACAAAGCGGTTCGTCATAGCAGGGATCAATCGTCCACATAGTCCGTGGATACTTACGGGTTTCCCACCAGCGGCGGTAGCGCGAAGCGGCATCCAGCACCTCTTCGTCCGAAAGGAAATAGATACCTTCATAATTCTCCGCATCCGTATGTACCATCTTGCATCCCATCGAAGCATTGTTCCCGAGGCGGATAGTCTCTACCGTCCACAGGATGCATTCGCCCAAACGCAGCTTGCCACCTGCCGAATAGGATACCGGAGCCAGGGGGAAAGAGGGAATGACCGTCAAGTCCTCGGCATACTTCAGCAATTCCTCTATATCTTCGGAAGTGAACTTGGGCATGTTACTCAATCCATCCGGACTTTGGGTAGAATATTTGCCAGCCTTCAACTGCTTGACAAACAAGTCTACATCCGGATGGTTGTAGTCCAACGTTTCTTTGCTGCAAGAGCCCAAAGAGAGAACAGAAAGAGTAAAGAATACGAGCAGCATAGTCTGCCCGAATATATGTAATTTATTGTATAGAGTCTTCATATTTGTATGGTATTTAAGATTAATAAGTCATGCGCACGCCGCACAACAGATTCAGATTGGTGGGCCGTTCCGTACGCAAGGTTCTTGTCTGCGAGTCCGTATCGAAATGATGGGATACAGACGGCTCTGCAAACAAGGCAAAACGGTTGTTCATTTTATAGCGTACCCCTACTCCGGCAGCAACCGACAACTGTACCGGCTCTGCACCGAAACCATTGTCCGGAGCACCTGCAATGCATTTCTCGGCTGCTCCACCTACCATAGCATAGAAATCCACTTTCGGCGTACTGGCCAGCATCATGTTCAGCCTTACCGGAATTCCCAGCGTATGCAACGTATGGTCACCATCCAAGCAATTATACTGAAGACCGGCTTCCAAGGAGAAATGCTTGTTCAAACAACGTTCCACGCTTACCCCGGCCGTGAACGGCATATGGAAATTCCCTTTCGGCAGGGAAGTGCCGATGCCTGCTTTCAATGCCCAATTACGGGGCTTAGATGGCGATACAGCCACAGACTTTGCCGGTTCTTCCTCAGAAGATGGCAGCATTCTATCTATATCAGCATCCTTATGGCCAGGATTTGAATGGTAGTTCCCGTTTCCGGCCGGAGTTCCGTTACTGTAATAACCGTTTCCCGGCTGCTGCTGGTTTCCGTACACCCGTTGGGTAATCCGGATGGAAACATGGACAGACATGGATTCATCCTCATCGGCCTGCGCCGTCAATCCTGCCGGAATGCCGTTGGCGGGATGCTGTGTACCGGGCTTTTGTGCCATGGGGTTGGCCTGATGGATAGAGGGAAAACTTTCCTGCACCACATCCCCGTTCAAGTTACCTTCCGGCGTCATGGCCGCCACTTGTGTAAAGGCCTCCTTGATTTCCTCTTTCGGAGAGAAATACCAGAAAGCGGCAGAAGCAGCTCCCAGTACAAATACAACAGAGGCGGCTGCGGCTACGCGGTGAAACCTCGGAGAAAGAAAAAGCTGCCTCCTGCCTTTTGCGGCAACCGGTGACGGCAAGTCACGTTGCAACCCTTCCCAGAAGTCCTCCCGCACTGTCATCTCTGCGCCGGCAAGACGACTGCGGAACAAACCGGTTATTTCATCATTTTCTCTCATATTCAGTATATTCTTTAATTCTTTTTATCAACAAACACTTAGCACGATGCAACTGCGAGGTAGACGAATGCTCTTTGATGTGGAGGATTTCGGCTATTTCCTTGTGCGATTTCTCCTCAAAGACGTATAAGTTGAATACAGTACGGCATCCATCGGGAAGTTCCGCCACGAACGCCATCAGCATTTCTTCGGAAATACGGCCTCCGGTTTCGGCAATGCCTGCTTCATCCGGAATGTCGGGCAATTGTTCCTCATTCACCACCAGTTGGCTGAAACGTTGCTGTTTCCGCAGGTAGTCTATCGCCTGCGTCACCATTACCCTTGTCACCCAGGTACTCAATGCACATTCGCCACGGAAGGTGAAGTGGGTGAAAATTTTGATGAAGCCATCGTGCAATACGTCATGGGCCGCATCGACATCGCCCGTATAGCGGTAACATACCGCCAGCATCTGCTTGGAGTAGAGGGTGTATAATTCCTTTCGGGCGGAATCCTTTCCTGCCCGGCAGCCCTCAATCAGTTCTATCTCATTTTCCAATGTCAGTGCTCGTTTTACGGACGCCTCTTCGCGTCGTTTGTTAGTTAGACGCAGCATTTTTGAAAATGCTGCTGAATTAAATATAAAAAGATGTTAAAGAACGGAGATTACTTATATTTGGCTTTCAATACTTGAATCTGCTTGGCCAGCCTTTCATCCAATTCATCAAATTCATGCCAATACAGAAAACCGGGAACCATGTTGACGTAATTGATAAATTTCTTATACTGCACAAGAAACAAGGCCTGGTCCCGAAGACTGTCGTCACCATCAAAAACATGCGCCAACTCCCTGGACATGGCAGCACTCATAAGAGCATCTGTTTTCGTTGCATAGTAATCACCGACATCCCTCTGTTTCCTGCCCAACTCAAAATAAGTCTGCAATACATCCTGCAACATACGTTTGTCCGGTATATACTGCATCAATGAAGAACCTTTCAGCACATCCAGCGCATCTGTCCTATAAGAGAATTCATCCATATTATTGAAAAGCTTGCCATACTTCCACAGAGTATCTGTCGGTATCTTGGATACATCCATATCATGTTCCTTCAACAGCAGACTCATGTGTATGTCAATATCCAACAAGTGCTTTATATTACGGAGCTCCTGCTTATTATATTCCAACTCTTCCGTTATCAGCTGCATCGTAGCACGCACTTCCTTTTGGCGGGCGTTCTCGGTAATCCGGTCGTTTCCCCAGAAAGTGACAATGATGCCCGCAGCCACAATACTGAACTGACGGAAATAATCACCTATGCGCCAGCTTTTTATCTTATGGTTCAACCTGTTAAAGCTTGTCTTTCCCATATCTTTTCATTCTAAATGATACTTTTTCTCAAGCGCTTGTATTGCCTCGTCTATACGTTTTCCCACACGTTCTACATAGTCCGGCGTAAAATAGTTCCGCGCTACCCTGACAAAGTTCCGTACCGACCTGTCCGACAAGTAAATATCCCACGCCTCATATCCTCCACGATTTATCTGGTCCGTCTGTTCGTCAGTCAATGCCAAATGGAAAGGAACCATAATTTCGTCCTTCATATCGTAATAGCCATTCATAGTCGCCCTAAATCCATCCAATACCTCATAGATTCCGGTCAACTGCAACAGTAGCTCTTTATCTGAAATCTTCTGCATCAACATGGAGTTTTTAAGTATATCCAATGCATTCTGACTATAATAAAAACTGCGGATATGCCCCATAAGAAAGCGGAACTGTATCAATGAATCTTCCGGTATCGTCCGATGCTTTAAGTCATGCTCCACCAATAAGCTGGAAAGACGTTCATCCTCTCTAAACTCTGAAACGATACTCTTATAATTTTCCCGGTTACTTTTCAGTTCATCCCTAATCAGCGACATGGTGGCTTGAATATCCTTTTTCTCGGAGTTTTGAGTAACCAACTCACTACCGACAAAAGTAATCAGTACGCCAATCACCACAATGGAAGTCTGCCGGATGTAGTCTCCCACTTGCCAATCTTTGACAGTTGTTTTTACTTTATTCCATGTTATGTTTTTCATATCTTCCTACGCTATTATCCATTACTCTGAAACACATCATCCGTTATAGCCAAACGCATCATCTATCCGTCCCCAACAGACCATCTGTTTCACCCCAATACACCATCTGTTTTTTCAGGAGTCATTACTCTGCTGGTTATCAAGAGAAAGCCTCTCATAAGTCTGCCGTAATGCAGCATTCTTTATGAGAGGCTTTCCTTATTATTCTGCAATAATGCTTTCCGCCTTTGTCAACATGCTTTAAAGCTCATGTCCAATCCTTTCACAGAGTGCGTCAAAGCTCCTACGGAAATAAAATCCACACCGCATTCGGCATAGTCGCGGAGCGTATCAAACGTGATGCCGCCGGAAGATTCCGTTTCATAGCGGCCGCCTACCATCTCTACGGCCTTCTTTGTCATTGCCGGCGTAAAGTTGTCGAACATGATACGGTCTACACCGCCCAGGTCGAGCACCTGCTGCAATTCGTCGAAGTTGCGCACTTCTATTTCTATCTTGAGGTCCTTGCCTTTTTCCTTGCAATATTCCTTCGCACGGTTGATAGCCTTGTCGATTCCTCCGGCAAAGTCCACATGGTTGTCTTTCAGCAAAATCATATCGAACAAGCCGATACGGTGGTTTACACCGCCACCGATTTTCACTGCCATTTTCTCGAGGATACGCATGCCCGGAGTAGTCTTGCGGGTATCGAGTACACGGGTATTCGTACCTTTCAGTTGCTCGGCATACCTATGTGTCATGGTGGCAATGCCACTCATGCGCTGCATGATGTTCAGCATCAGACGCTCCGTTTGCAACAAAGACTGTATCTTGCCTTCCACAATCATGGCCACATCACCCGGCTTTACGGCTGTACCGTCATTAATGAACACTTCCACCTTCATGGTAGGATCGAAACGGCGGAACACCTCCTTTGCTATCTCGATACCGGCCAGGATGCCCGGTTCTTTTATCAACAGTTTGGATTTGCCCATTGCCGTAGCAGGAATGCACGAAAGGGTTGTATGGTCTCCATCGCCTATATCTTCGGCGAAAGCCAGGTCTATCAGCCTGTCAATCAATTCTTCTTCCTTATTCATCTGTTTTATCTATCCTTATTTGATGTATGACATATTTGTTCTGTACTTTTCTGAAGAAACAATTCACCCGAAAGTTTCCATTTGCGGTCATCAAGGTACCGATGACGAAACCGGACTCATCGCGCTTCCCCTGATGGTTCACATTAAAACTGCCGACCTTGTGGTTGGAGAAGAAAGCAGCCATTGTGCCCTCTGCCGTCCGCTTATCGGCGTGGGTCGACTTATTCTGAATGATTAAATCGACCTTGTCACCCAGATACTTGTTGAGCTCCTGAGAGTTTCCTTCCTTGAAGGCTCCAATCACTCCCTCGGGAACATTCTGGGCCAGCAGCACAGACGTCCAAATGAAGAGACCGGTCAACAAAAAGATTACCCGTTTTTTCATTTTCACAAGTATTTATGATAGGCAAAGGTAAGCATTTGTCTCAAAATACAATAAAAAAATGCTAAATTTGTGCGCTAATCAAAACAGAACCAGTATGAAAACTACTCTGCTCGTTGTAGGACGAACTGTAGAACAACACTTTATAACAGCCATCAACGACTATGTGCAACGTACCAAGCGTTATCTCTCATTCGAGATGGAAGTCATCCCCGAACTGAAAAACACCAAGAGTCTCTCCATGGAAGTGCAGAAGGAAAAGGAAGGGGAACTGATATTGAAAGCTCTCCAGCCGGGAGATGTGGTCGTACTGCTGGACGAAGGTGGAAAAGAAATGCGCTCCATAGAGTTTGCAGACTATATGAAGCGCAAGATGAATACCGTGAACAAACGGCTGGTATTTATTATCGGAGGCCCTTACGGATTCTCCCCCAAAGTGTACGAAGCGGCACACGAGAAGATGTCCCTCTCACGCATGACCTTTTCCCATCAGATGGTGCGCCTCATCTTTGTGGAGCAACTCTACCGGGCGATGACCATACTGAACGGGGGGCCGTATCATCATGAATGATGAATTTCAGCTCCGCGACACCTGGAATCCCTTATCCGAGAGTGACATTTCTACGAACCTGGCTCTCGGATTCGGTACATTCAGCGTCAAGGTCTCACGGATGCGCAGGGCTGCCTGCGGATCCTTAGCCACCATATACAGATAACCTCCCCCACCGGCTCCCGGCAGTTTATATCCTAAGGTATAGTCTTTTATCTGACAGATGATGTCCTCTACGGCAGGAGGATTTGTTCCACTGTCCAGTGCCTTCTTCTGCATCCATGTCTTGCCTACCAGTGTTCCGAAACTCTTGAAGTCATTCCGTTGAATGGCTTCGGCCATATCCAAGGCATGTGCTTTCATCTCTTCTAATAACCCCAGGTGCAGGGAAGAGTTGAGGAACATGGAGCGTACTATTTCTGCAAGGATGCCCTTGGCTGTACGCGTAATGCCCGTATAATACAGCAGATGGCAATCGCGGTATTCCGGATGGGTAAACAAATGCTCGGGCAACCAGCGTACCAATGGCTGCTGGGCAAATCCAGCCTCCGTCTGCAACAGTTTGATGCCTTGCAATACCCCACCGTATTGGTCTTGCCAACCGCCACCGGTCGTCAGCAACTGTTCCAGGGCAAGCGTACGGCGGCATATTTCGTTCTTATCCCACATCAGTCCGCAAAAGTCACTCAATGAACCCAAGACAGTAGAAGCCAAAATGGAGCTTGTGCCCAGACCGGAACCTGCAGGTATGGCAGAAAGCAATGTAATCTCTATACCTGTGCCGAAGGCTTCCAGTTGTTTTTCCAGCGAAGGATAAGCCGTTTCTGAAAAAGCCGGAACAAACCCGGCCAGCGCCAATGCTGCTTTGGGAATGGAAAAGGGGGAACCTATCATGCAATAGGATTGCAATTCCTCAAAAGTATTCACCACCTCCATGGCTCCCATATCAATGGAGCGCAACACGATGCGATGCTCCGCGCAAGGTTTGATGTACACTTGTAAAGGCGGCTGCCCGTTCAGTTCAATGGCAATATTCACCACACTCCCACCGGCAAACAAGGAGTAAGGCGGAGTGTCCGTCCATCCTCCCGCCATATCTATGCGTACGGGGCTACGCCCCCATACAATCTGGTCACTATACACATTCAGGCGAGGACTGCTCTTGCGTTCATACAAATCAGTCAGCAATCCTTCGCGCAACAAGTTGAATGCGGCCTGCTCATCTGCCTTGAAGTCCCTTCCGTCCAGCTTCTCAATCTGTGCACGCAGCATCCGGTTATGGATACGCTGCATCAGCGAGGCATCTGTCGGCAACACTCCCGGCTTGTCAATGCCGAATTTATGGAATTCACCGGCCACATCCATCAAGTCGAGTTGATAGAATACACTCTTTGCATGGTTGCGTGCCAGCACTTCCCAGTTTCCTTTGCAGAAGCTCTCCCGCTGTGCATACAGCAGACGCAAGTCGGCTTGTGCTGAAATTTCGTCGGCGGACAACCGACGACTTTCCAGCCAGACAGCCTTTCCTTCCGTCAAGCCCGGTTCGGAAACCATCCATCGAAGCACTGTCCCCATCTGCTCTTTATCTTCCACAACCGGGAAGATGGCAGCAGCCTGCAGGTCCTCTTTTCTGCCGGTGATGTCTTCCACCGACAATTCCCGTTCGACCAGCCATTCCAAAAACGACATTCCAAGGAACAGTGTCTTTTCATCCCGAATATCCCCCTTAAAAGTATCGTCAAAACCATAGGGGCGTACTGCCCAGCGCTGGTCGGCAAGCGGAACTATATCAATGCAGATACCGTCTGGAATGGTCAGCCTCCAGTCATTCTTGGGAACACCCGTGATAATCTGCCGTGCCCCCAGCCGCCAAGAAGCCCCAACAAAGCTATTTTCAATCCAAAGACTGTCGTTCTTCGGAGTAAGGGGGAGATGCACTTCTGCATTCTGCACAAAGATGGCCGGATTGGGCTTCAACTTCCGGTGCATAATCTGGCGCTGGTCGTAGACCTTATTCTGTAAGGTGACGGTTGAAGACAACAGTTCGCGGCTTGTTCCATAATGGTAGAATTCGCCTCCGGGCAAAGGCAATATGGCGACGGAGAGGCTATTCAGCTCTTCATCCTCAATACGGGGATGATTTCCTAAGGACAAGCCAAAGTCAGCATACAAGTCATAGTATTTCAAGTCGGAATATGGCGTATCCACGTCCAAAGCCCCATCTGCCTTCTGCGAACGTTTCATCAGCAAGTCAACGGCCCGGTCGCTCAATAGCCAGATGCCGATATCCATTAAAAAGAGATGTGTCTTGGAGAGGTTTTCCAATTCTTCCAGAGAGGGTTTCTGAAGCATGAAATCCAAGGATTCCGGTTGATTCCGGTCCGAGATAAACACACCATGATGTGTGGCGAGCAACGGGTCTACCCACAGTCCATAGCACACCACATCTGCATCGGGAATCTCTTGAAGCGGCTTTTCCGCACGGATATATACGTCACCACTGGCAATCAGCGTACGCAGTCTTTCGGGAGCCCGCTCCATTATCTTTTCGTAAAGTGGGAGTTGAAGGGATAATAAATTCTGTCCCAGTTTTTGTCCACGCGCCCAGCGAAACACCGGAATCGGGGTCAATATCTTGCCCGACGGTGCATATCCCGGTAAACGACGGCTTTGTCCTCCGGCATGCAGCAGAATACGCTTCTCTGCTGGAAGGCTTTTCTCTGTTGGAATGCACTTTTCTGTTGGAATACGCTCCTCCGCCAAATACTTCCTATCCCGTTCCTTCTGCCATTCTCTCAAGAGCCAGGTAGTTCCCCCACCCGAGCCAAGTTTCATTCCCACCGGGTCGGAAGTACAAAACCATTCCGTACGGTCCACATTTTCCAGTTCATAGAATGCCGACACCAGATTAGGCGGCAAAGACAATAATTTCTGCATATCAATCGCTGTATTGCTTACTATTTGACAGCAAAGTAAAATAATATTAGGCAATTGACATAGAAAGTTTCAATTTATTTCTTTGGTATCAAGCTTGTGTTCCTTTACGGAAATACGACTGAGTATATAGGCGATTCATAAAGAATGGCTTTTCCAATCAAGTTCATTTTTAAAACAGAGAAAAGAATTGATTAAGAGTTAAGAAATTGTCGAAAGAGACATTATTAAAGATTCTTAGTAAATTTCTCAGTAATAAAAGATAGAAATACACACGAACAGATACAAACAATTTATAGCATGCAATACACGATACTAACAACATGTCGTGCAAGAAGTTAATAACGTGTCCTACAAAAAACAAATATCGTGTCCGCAGGATATTAACTTCCTGCAAACACGATATTAATTCGCTTTTACACAAAACTATACGAGGCTAACTACCTGCTGCAACAACTCCGACAATTCGAAAGTAGCATTCTTAATATCCGAAATCCGGTTCTTGCCTTCTGTCGTAAGAGAAAAACGCATCTGACGCTTATCTTCCTTACCTATCAGACGGGTAATGAGCTTCTTTCCCTCGACAGAGCGAATGACCTTTGAAGTGTTGGAGGCAGACAAACCCAGTGCCTCGGCTATCTCACTGGAGGTAAGCTTAGGAGTATTGAGCAGCGTGCACAACAGCATTCCTTCATTCAGCGATAAATCATACATCTGCGTAAACTGCACCTCGAACTCGGCAATAGCCCGATAAACATCACGGATTTTACATAAAGTCTCCATATCTTGTCCTCCTATATAAATAAGTTCACATTTGCCTTGTCCGCACGTTCCATATAGGTAGCCACGCCGCCGATGGTTACTTCATCCAGAAGTTCTTCGTGCTGGATGCCCATCATATCCATAGACATCTGGCAAGCAATGAATTCCACTCCCTGCGCCAATGCCTGCGAGCGCAACGACTCCAAAGAATCCACTCCCTTGCGCTTCATCAAGAAGCGCATCATGCGGCTGCCCATGCCAAACATATTCATCTGCGACAACTTCAGTTTCAAAGAGCTGGACGGCAGCATCATGCCGAACATCTTGCCGAAGAAGTCCTTCTGCACACTGGGTTTCTGCACTTTCTTCAAGACGTTCAGTCCCCAGAAGGTGAAGAAAATGGTTACTTTCTGTCCCGTTGCCGCTGCTCCGTTTGCTAGTACGAAGGTTGCCAGCGCTTTGTCCAGGTCGTCACTGAACAGAATCAGCGTCTTTCCCCTACCCCCGGCTGCGGAAACATTGGAAGCAGATGTACAAGCCGGAGCACCTTTCTCGATGACTACCGTATAGCGTCCTTTCTCGTCATGCTTCTCTATCAATTTATTTCCCGTCGTATCACACCAGGCAGAAGCATCGCGTGCAAAACCGGCATCGGTTGCCACAATCTCCACACGCTCGCCCACAGCAATGCTATCCATCGCCTTTTTCACCTGCATGATAGGTCCCGGACATTGCAAACCGCAAGCATTTATCTTCAACGTTTCCTTCTTGGACACTGATGCATCCGCAGGAACATCATCAGTAGCAGCCTCTACCGAAGAAGAAGAAGAGCCGCCGCCTGCCGGAGCAGATAGAGACGGCAGAGGTGCTGTTGCCGTGGAGTAGGTCTTATAACCACCTATCAGATTGCGCACATTGCGATAGCCGCACCCCATCAGGATGCGCAGGGACAGATAACCGCGCAGACCCACAGCACAGAAAAGCACTACCGGCTTGTCTGTAGGTATCTCTGCCAAATGCTCGCGCATTTCGTCCAACGGAATATTGACGGCTCCCGGAATGGTGCCGAAAGAGAATTCCTCGGGCGTACGGGTATCTATCAGCATCACTTTATCCTTCTCTTCTACCAGCTCGCGCCAAGAGATGACAGGCATAGCACCGCTGATAATGTTCGATGCTACATAGCCGCCAATAGCGATGGGGTCTTTGGCCGAGGAGAAAGGAGGCGCATACGTGTGCTCCGTCTCCATCAAATCGTAGACTGTGCCACCCCGCTTGATGAGTCCGGCTATCTGGTCGATTCGCTTGTCCACTCCCTCGTAACCGATACATTGCGCACCATAGAGTTTACCGGTTTTGGGATGGAAAGTCAGTTTCAAGGTCAAAGGCAGGGCATCCGGATAGTAACCGGCATGAGATGCCGAGTGAGTCACCGAGCTTTGATATTCCATGCCCCACTGCTTCAAGCGTTTGGCTGCAAGGCCCGTAGAGGCTACCGTCATGTCGAATACTTTGGCAATGGAGGTGCCGATAGCTCCTTCGTAGGAAACAGTATTGCCAAACACCATATTATCAGCAACGATACGTCCCTGGCGGTTGGCAGGATTTGCCAGATAATTGAGCCAGGGCTTTCCGGTCAGCGGATGAGGATATTCGATGGCATCGCCCACAGCATAGATGTCTTTTTCGGAAGTCTCCAAGTGTTCGTCTACCCAGATACCGCCCATCTCGCCCAGTTTCAGGCCGGCTTGTTGCGCCAATGCAGTGGCAGGACGCACACCGATGGAGAGTAACACCATATCGGCAGGAATGGCCTTTCCGCTTTTCAGGAATACGGTGATTCCGTTGTCCGTACGCTTGAAATGGGTTACTCCTTCTTCCAGATAGAGAGAGACGCCTTTCTGCAACAGATGCTGATGAATAGGTGCCGCCATAGAGAAGTCGATAGGCGCCATCACCTGATTACCCATTTCGACTACAGACACATGAACACCGGCATGATGCAGGTTCTCCGCCATTTCCAATCCGATGAAACCGGCGCCTACCACCACGGCGCGTTTCACCTGCTTGTCCGAGATATAAGCCTTGATATGGTCGGTATCTTCTACATTGCGTAACGTGAAGATGCCTTCGGAATTAATGCCTTCCAAGGGGGGCTTCACGGGGTTGGCACCGGGAGAAAGCAAAAGTTTGTCATAGCTTTCGTCGTACTCCTTGCCTTCCACATTGCGTATGGTAACGGTCTTGTTTTTGGGATGGATGGCGATTACTTCATTCTGCACACGCACATCAATGCGAAAGCGCTTGCCGAAAGATTCGGGTGTCTGTACCAACAGCTTCTCGCGCTCTGCTATCACTCCACCTATATAATAAGGTAAACCACAATTAGCATACGAGATGTAAGGGCCTTTCTCCAATAAAAGGATTTCAGCCATTTCGTCCACTCTTCTCAGTCGGGCGGCTGCCGTGGCTCCACCTGCTACACCGCCAATGATTACATATTTCATAATTCTTCGTTTTTTAAGTTTGACGATGCAAAGAAAATAATTATTTTCAATAAAACATAATTTCCAAAGGAAAATATTATTAAAAGACTCATTTTTAATAAGAATAGGCATAAAAAAAACGGATTATTACAAGTTTTTACACCTATAATAATCCGTTCAGTATGCAAGTTTTTATAAGCTTACCAACCAAGCCGAGCAAGACCGACAGCACTATACCATAAGGTAGAACGATAAGCGGCATTAGCAGCTTGAGCAGCAGCAGAAGTGGCAGTGGAAGGTATATAATGGCTAACCCCATTTGCCCGCTTCATGGAGAACATACCAACAGACATCGAATAAATCATCGGCGTTTTTTTCCAACAGACAGAAGCTGCATCATATGCTTGCTTCCATTCATCCAAGGCAACTTCATCCACAACGAGTTTTTCCATCATTTCTACGAAATCATAATAGCCTACATAATAAGACGATCCTACTTTACGCTGATCATAATCAAAGACCGATGACCGAAGAACTTCTCTATCTGCTGTCACTCCCGACAAAGCATTTGCTGTAGCAGCAGCTAAGTTCTCAAGCTCAGAAGATTTCAGCACATCTATAGCAGTGCCCATTGTCCAATTGCTATTACTTCCTATTTTTCCAGTATAAATTTCATCATAAGCAGCAAAAGTCCCAATAGCCATTTCTACCGCTGCACCTTTCTGAAATATAAATGGAAACATTCTATCATAGGCAGCACCAGGACCTGGATTCTCAGCAGGGAAACCAATATAGTAATCGCAACAATCACGCAACTCATACGCGACTTCCACCGACTGCATAAAGCAAGCATCAAACATAATAAAATCAAAATGAGGAGCGTTCTGTAATACTAACTTCAAGTCCTCAATATTCATATAATGCCCTCCTCCAGTCTTATCATTTCCTATCCAGCGAGTAGAAGGCAATGGAGTAGGTATCCATCCTTCCCCATGCGACCAATAAATCAAACCATAACTTTCCGCTTTATATAAAGAATTCCCAAACACATCATTGAATACCTCTTGCGTCTCAGCGACTCCGCACGAATTTCTATCTTCGTATTCTTTGACTATTGTTTCAACAACAGTACCACCTTTATTTTCAATTTCAATCAAACGAGGAAATCCCGTATCTATATACACCAATAAATGCATATCAGATGTATTATCAATTGAAGCCATCCCAGCTTTCAATTCCTCCAAATCCCCATCCGTAAAGCTAGCCAATGGATTTATACTATTATCCGCTGCCATATATACCAGCACAGTACGTTTCCCATCAACCGGAGGATCAGGTATCGGGTCATCACCACGACACGCCGACATGAACAAGGGGAAAACGAAGAAAAAAAGAAGATATAGTTTTGTTTTCATACTTGAAATCTTATTCCTGCGGTTTTGTAAATGTGAAAGCTTCAGGCTTCACCACCTGCAAAACCATATTCTTACTCTTCTTATACTTACCTTTTACCTTTACAGCCTCTTTTTCCAACTTTTTCCTGTTTTCAGAGAAATAAATCATACAAGTATAGTCCGGCTTCTTCAGATTGTACTCCAGATAGTTCTTGAGCTGGTAAGTGTATAAATCACGCTTGGGCAAGAATCCATTCTTATCCAGCTCCACGCTGTCCAATACCTGGATGTCTGTATAATATACGATGGAGTCATTGAAAGAAGCCGCCACACCAAAAGCATATACAGCCTTTTCCTTATCTTTCATTGTAAAAGCCGAGCACAACGCAAAAACCAAAGCTACGGCACAAAGTATACGAACGTATTTCATTGAGTTATGAGTTATAAGTTATGAATTATCAATGGGGCAAAGATATAAAAAAAACCGCACGCCTACTAAAGACGTACGGTTTTTTAATTCCTTCTATTTGTCGGAAACTAATATTTCTTATTTATCCCAAATAAGATTTGAGCAATTTACTACGATTACTTTGTCTTAATCTTCTAATAGCCTTTTCCTTAATCTGACGCACACGCTCACGGGTCAAGCCGAATTTGTCGCCGATTTCCTCTAATGTCATTTCCTGCTGTCCGATACCGAAAAACATCTGTATGATTTCTTTTTCCCTATCGGTTAACGTAGAAAGAGCTCTATCAATTTCCCTCGCAAGAGACTCGTTCACCAAAGAGCGGTCGGCCATAGGGGAGTCGTCGTTGACCAGTACATCGAGCAAGCTGTTGTCCTCTCCTTCTACAAAAGGTGCGTCCACCGAAATGTGACGGCCGGACACCTTCAGCGTATCAGAGATTTTGTCAACAGGGATTTCCAGTTCATCGGCAAGCTCTTCGGGAGACGGACGACGTTCGTTTTCCTGCTCGAACTTGGAGAAGGCCTTGCTGATTTTATTCAGCGAACCTACCTGGTTCAACGGAAGACGTACAATACGCGACTGCTCTGCCAAAGCCTGCAGAATGGACTGACGTATCCACCATACTGCATAACTGATGAACTTGAAACCACGTGTTTCATCGAACTTTTCGGCAGCCTTGATTCTAATCTGGATATGATCAAGGAGGCTACAGGAGTAAATATATTCCAAAGAGACGATGGGCTCACCATGATTGCAGACGAGTCTATGCCGCCGGAAGAACAGGAAAAATCTCTTGACACTGCCCAAGGCATAATCGATGAATTTATGAATATCATCGCATCGGGAGAGGGTTTGGGCAGGCAGAAGGCCGGATATGTCATAGGACTGAAAAAAGAGGGGCTTTCCTATAAAGAAAGCAATATATCGAAGGACATAATATGCTTTACCCATAAAGGAAAACCTTTAAAGCCGAAAACTCTCGGGCAGCGGCTTTATGTGGAAAGCATAAGAAAGAGAGATATCGTATTCGGCATAGGACCTGCCGGAACAGGAAAGACATATATAGCAGTAGCGATGGCAGTCAATGCCTTTAAGAATAAAGAAGTCCAGAAAATCATCCTTACAAGACCTGCGGTAGAAGCAGGAGAGAGATTGGGATTTTTGCCGGGAGACATGCAGGACAAAGTGGACCCGTACTTAAGGCCTCTGTACGATGCGCTCTATGACGTGCTGGGAAGAGATGCAGCCATAAGGCTTAAGGAAAAAGAAGCTATTGAAGTAGTTCCCCTGGCTTATATGAGAGGAAGAACTCTGGACAATTCATTCATAATTCTCGACGAGGCTCAGAACACTACGAGAGAGCAGATGAAGATGTTTCTGACCAGAATGGGCTTTGGCTCTAAAGTTGTCGTTACGGGAGATGTTACCCAGGTAGATTTGCCTAAGGGGAAAAAATCAGGTCTGGTGGAAGCTTCTCGCGTGTTGAAAGATGTAGAAGGCATCGATTTCTGCTATCTGAAAGAAACGGATGTGGTGCGTCATGAACTGGTAAAGAGGATAATTACCGCTTATGACCGTTTTTATAAGAAATACCCGGAGGAAACGGAAGAATGAACATATATATAGACGAAGGGCAGAAGTTAGATTGCAAGATGCTGGAGAAGATGCAAGAAGCGGGAGACTTTCTCATGGGGGAAGAAGGAATCGACACCGACAGAGCTGAAATAAGCCTTACTCTGGTTGAACCGGAAGAGATAAAAAGTCTTAACGCTGAATACAGGAATGTGGACAGCGTTACAGACGTTCTTTCTTTTCCGCAGTTTGAAGATAAAGAGCAGATGCCTTCTGAAGGCGAGCTATGCCTCGGAGATGTGGTCATCTGCGTTGAGAGAGCGCAGCAGCAGGCGGAGGAGTATGGTCATAGCTTTGAGCGGGAGATGGTGTACCTGCTGGTTCACAGCTTGCTTCATCTGCTGGGATACGATCACATGGACGATGATGAAAAGGCAATAATGAGGGAAAAAGAAGAACATGTAATGGAACATGTGGATTTGAGGAGGTAGAAGCGTATGACATACAGAGAGCTTTATGAGAAGGCGCAGGATATGATAAACAAGGCATATGCGCCGTTTTCCAAGTTTAAAGTAGGAGCCGCGTTGCTATCTAAAGACGGCCGGGTGTTTACCGGAGTTAACGTGGAAAACTCATCTTTGGGAGGAACCATTTGCGCAGAAAGAACCGCTTTTGTCAAAGCTATTTCCGAAGGCGTAAGAGAGTTTCAGGCGATAGCAGTGGTATCGGGAGAAGGGGCAGTGTGGCCATGCGGCATATGCCGACAGTTTATGAAGGAATTTTGCGATGATGAATTTAAAATTATAACGGGCGATAATGCGGATTCCTTAGATATTATGACTATGAATGAAATATTGCCTAAAGGATTCAGGCTTTGATTTCGGATACAAGTTCAGCAAAAAGATAAGAAAGGATAATAACATTTGAAAACAGGATTTGTAGGGATTATAGGACGCCCCAATGTAGGGAAGTCGACTTTGATGAACGCTATACTGGGCGAAAAAATAGCTATAGCGACAGATAAGCCTCAAACCACGAGAAATACCATCAGAGGAATATATACGAGAAACGAAGCTGAGGACGATTCCGGCGTGCAGATGGTCTTTATCGATACGCCGGGGATACACAAGCCTCACAGCAAGCTGGGAAATTATATGACCGAGTCGGCTATAAAGACTTTCAAAGAGGTAGATGTGTTGTTGTTTCTGGTGGATTCGGACCTTACCAAAGGGCCGGGAGACAAGTACATCATTGAGATGCTTAAAGAAATCAAGACGCCGAAAATTTTGGTAATAAACAAAATAGATAAGATGGAGCCTGAAGAATTCCGCAAAATATATGACGAATACGAAGAGATGGGAATTTTCCGGGATATATACGGAACCTCGGCTGTCAACGGCCAGAACGTAGACAAGCTTACAAGAGGAATAGAAAAATATCTTGAAGAAGGACCCATGTATTTCCCTGCCGATATGGTTACAGACCACCCGGAAAAATTCATCGTAAGCGAGATAATCAGGGAAAAAGTCTTAATGTACCTCGATGACGAAGTGCCTCACGGCGTGGCTGTGGAAATAGAGAGTTTTAAAGAAGAAGGCAGAGCTGAAGGGGGCAGAAACAGCATCGCCAGAATAAGCGCGGTGATATACTGTGAAAAGAAGTCTCATAAGGCGATAATCATAGGAAAGCAAGGAAAGAAGCTAAAAGGCATCGGCAAAAGCGCCAGACTGGAAATAGAAGGCCTTTTGGGATGCAAAGTATTTTTGGAGCTTTGGGTAAAGGTAAAGGAAAATTGGAGAGATTCAGACTTTGCCTTATCAAACTTTGGATATAAGGAACAGATGTAAAGGATATGGTAACAGATACTGAAGGTATCGTTCTGCGCCAGGTAAAAGCGCTGGGCGGCCGAAGGATGATTTTATTGTTTTCTAAAAAATTCGGAAAAATAAGCGTGGGAACCAGCATGAATGAAGGCGGACGCAACAAGTCCGCCCTTTCCGTAAGAGCGTTCAGTTACGGCAGATATGAGCTTTTTAAAAACAGAGAAAGCTATAATCTCAACAGCGGACAGGTGCTGAAAAGCTATTACAGTTTGGGCGAAGATTTAGACAAATATATGGCGGCATCATACGTACTTGAGCTTACTGAAAAAACTTTGCCGGAAGAACTTCCCCAGCCGCGAATCTTTGCTTTGCTGCTGGACTTTATGGAAGCTCTTGAAAAACGTACAAAAAAACATGGTACCTTAGTTTTGGCTTATTTGATAAAATTACTTGACGCTCTTGGAACTATGCCGGCGCTTGAAAGGTGCGCCTGCTGCGGCAAGGAGCCGGATACCGGAAGCGGCAGGGAAGCAGACGATAATGCGGTCAAGAGCAAGGTTTTTTTCAGCGTAGAGGAAGGCGGAATCGTATGCGCAGATTGTGCCAAAGAGCTGTCAAAAGAAAGGGAACGACCATTGATTTATCATGAGGATATTGGTATAATAGATATATTAAAGTATTTTCAGAAACAGCCCATGGCAGCTTTTGAAAAACTTGCACTTGATGAATCTCTGCAAGAAAAATTGCAAACAATTATAAAGGAATACATTTCCTATCATATGGATATACGAAATCTAAAAAGCGAAAGCTTTTTTCAAATTTAAAAAATGGAGGTATTGTTATGGAAATTACTTTAGAGAAAATCGAATTGGTTAAAGACAGAACAGGCGTATCATACAAAGAAGCTAAAGAAGCATTGGAAGCGGCGGAAGGCAGCGTTGTAGACGCTATAATTGCCATTGAAGAAACGGTTAACATCAAACCCGGCAACAAGGCCGGCGATTTTGCCGATGAGACAGTTTCAAAGATCAAGGAGTTGGTGAAAAAAGGAAACGTTACTAAGATCACCATCAAGAAAGATGACGAGACCATCGTTAATCTTCCGCTTAACGTTGGCATCATAGGAACTATAGTAGCTCCTTGGGGTATCATTGCGGCAGCTGTTGCTGCGTTTGGTTTCAGATGCCAGATAGAGCTTACTAAGGACGACGGAACTGTTGTGGATGTATCCAAGAGAGCGGAAGGACTTGCCAGCGATGTCAAAGAAAAAGGTTCTGCAGTTGTAGACGAAGTAGTTGCCAAGGGCAGCGCCGTAGCCAATGACGTCAAAGAAAAAGCACCGGAAGTTGTCAATGACATCAAGGAAAAGGGAGCAGGAGCTTACAACACAGTGAAAAATGCCGCAACTGATGTGTTGAAAGGCATAAAGGATAAGAAAGATGACGTAAGTGAAGACGTAAAAGAAGCTTTCGATGCAGCAGAAGAAAAGTTGGACGATATCGCAGACGATATTGACGACAGACTATAAGGACTAAAAACAAAAATAGAAAAAAGAAATAGATAGGTAGGGTTTTATCAGATATGGAAAACAAAGTAACTATGGAAAAAATCGTAGCACTTGCTAAAAACAGAGGATTTATATTCCCAGGCTCTGAAATTTACGGAGGATTGGCAAATACATGGGATTACGGTCCTTTGGGCGTTGAATTTAAAAACAATGTAAAAAAAGCCTGGTGGAAAAAATTCGTTCAGGAATCCAGGTATAACGTGGGACTTGACGCAGCCATACTGATGAATCCTAAAACATGGGTAGCTTCAGGACATGTGGGCGGATTTTCCGATCCGTTGATAGATTGCCGCGCGTGCAAATCCAGGTTTAGAGCCGATAAGCTGATAGAGGATTACATGCACGAACACGGAATAAATGACGTTATCGTAGACGGCTGGTCAAACGAGCAGCTGGAGAAGTATATCGCCGATAACAAAATTGCATGTCCGGAATGCGGCAAGTCTGATTTTACCGGGATCAGACAGTTTAACCTTATGTTCAAGACTTTCCAGGGGGTTACTGAAGATTCCAAATCGGAGATATATCTCAGACCGGAGACGGCGCAGGGTATATTTGTCAATTTCAGAAACGTACAGAGATCCGCCAGGAAGAAGATACCTTTCGGCATTGCCCAGATAGGTAAATCTTTCAGAAACGAAATAACGCCGGGAAATTTCACTTTCAGAACAAGAGAATTTGAACAGATGGAACTGGAATTTTTCTGCAAGCCGGGTACTGATATAGAATGGTTCGAATATTGGAAAGAGTATTGTGTCAACTTCTTAAAAAGTCTTGGCATGACCATGGAAAATATAAGAACCAGAGATCATGAGAAAGAGGAACTGTCACATTACAGCAATGCAACCACAGATATCGAATATCTTTTCCCATTCGGTTGGGGCGAGCTGTGGGGAATTGCCGACAGAACCGATTTCGACTTGACTCAGCACATAAATACCTCCAATCAGGATTTAAGCTATGTGGATTCTGAAAGCGGAGAAAAATATGTGCCATATGTTATTGAGCCATCGTTAGGAGCTGATAGAGTTGCACTGGCATTCCTAATTGATGCATATAGCGAAGAGGTCTTGACAGATTCAAACGGTAAGGAAGACACCAGGGTCGTTCTGAAATTCCACCCTGCGCTTGCTCCGTTTAAAGCTGCCGTGCTTCCTCTCGCAAAGAAGTTATCACCAATCGCGGAGCCAATCTATGAAGAACTTTCAAAGTATTTCATGGTTGACTTCGATGCAGCGGGTTCAATCGGCAAGAGATATAGGAGAGAAGACGAAATTGGAACTCCATTCTGCATTTGCGTAGACTTCGATACGGAAACCGACGGATGCGTTACTATTCGCGACAGAGATACTATGGAACAAGTCAGAGTTCCTGTGTCGGAGGTGCGCGCGTATATCGAAGAAAGGTTATCGTTCTGATAACAGAAATGGAGAAACATGACAGAAAAATTTATTTACTCATTCAATGAAGGCTCTAAGGACATGAGGAGCCTTTTGGGAGGAAAGGGAGCCAATCTGGCTGAAATGACCAAGATAGGTCTGCCTGTTCCTTTCGGATTTACTATCACTACAGAGGCATGCAACAGGTATTACAAGGAAAATCAGACTGTAGCTGATGACATCATTGAAGCAATCTATGAGAAGATAGAGGAACTGGAGGCTGTTACCGGCAAAACTTTCGGAAGCAGCGAAAATCCTCTGCTGGTTTCAGTTCGCTCCGGAGCAGTAATATCTATGCCGGGTATGATGGACACTATTTTAAATCTGGGTCTTAACGACGAAAGCGTTGAAGGCTTGGCAGCACTTACAGAGAACAGACGATTTGCGATGGACAGCTATAGAAGGTTCATCCAAATGTTTGGAGATGTAGTATTAGAAATACCGAAATCCAAATTTGATAAAGTCTTTGACGGCCAAAAGGCAGCAAAAGGAGTTAAGTACGATGTGGACCTTACTGCCGAAGATTTGGAAAAAGTCATTGAAGGCTACAAAGAAATAGTAAAAGAAAGCACGGGGAAGGATTTCCCGCAGGATCCAAAAGTGCAACTGGTTGAGGCCGTTAAAGCCGTATTCCGATCCTGGAACAACGACAGAGCTATTCTTTACAGAAAATTAAACGGAATTTCAGGCAGCTTGGGCACTGCTGTAAATGTCCAGTCCATGGTTTTCGGCAACATGGGCGACACATCCGGAACAGGAGTTGCTTTTACGAGAAACCCTGCTGACGGAACTAAGAAAATATTCGGAGAATTTTTGGTAAACGCTCAGGGAGAAGATGTGGTAGCAGGAGTAAGAACTCCTCTAAATATCGATAAGATGGCTGAAGCTTTCCCTGAAGCTTATAAAAATTTTGTCAAAATTGCCGACCTCCTGGAGAAACATTATAAAGATGTCCAGGATATGGAATTTACCATTGAAAGAAACAAGCTGTACATGCTGCAAACCAGAAGCGGTAAGAGAACTGCGCAAGCAGCTATCAAGATTGCCGTAGATATGGTGGAAGAAGGCCTTATAGACAGGGAAACGGCTATCACCAGGCTTGAGCCTGAGCAGATAGATCAGCTTCTTCACCCTATGTTTGACAAAGAGGAACTTAAGGCAGCTGAGGCTATAGCGACAGGCCTTCCGGCGTCTCCGGGGGCAGCTTGCGGCAAGATATATTTCACTGCTGAAGAAGCCGTGAACGCGGCTCAGGCAGGTGAAAAGGTTCTGCTGGTAAGAGAAGAGACTTCCCCTGAAGATTTGGCAGGTATGGTAGCGGCTCAGGGCATATTGACAGCAAGAGGAGGAATGACTTCTCACGCCGCCGTAGTGGCCAGAGGAATGGGCAAGTGCTGTGTTGCCGGATGTTCCGAGATTCGTGTAAACGAAGAAGCGAAAACGTTAGCAGCCGGAGATAAAACTTACAAAGAAGGAGACTATATCTCCATAGACGGCAGCAGCGGCAAAGTATATGAAGGAAGCATCAAAACCGTAGACCCTGAAGTCTCCGGAAACTTTGCCAAATTCATGGAATGGGCTGATGACATAAGAGAACTTAAGATCAGAGCCAATGCCGACAATCCAAGAGATGCTAAACAAGCAGTGGAGTTCGGCGCTGAGGGCATAGGCCTTTGTCGAACTGAGCATATGTTCTTTGACGAGGATAGAATCCCTGCCATCAGGAGAATGATTTTATCCGACACGCCGGAAGAAAGAAAAGCAGCTTTGGACGTTATAGAACCTTATCAAAAAGAAGATTTTAAAGGCATATATAAAGTTATGGGAGAAAGGCCTGTCACCATAAGGCTTTTGGACCCACCTTTACACGAATTCCTGCCTACCGATGAGGAAGATATAAGACAGCTGGCAGAGATGATGAATGTTTCTTATGATAAGTTGGCTGCCAAGGTGGATGAATTGCATGAGATGAATCCTATGTTAGGCCATAGAGGATGCCGTCTAGCTGTTACCGCTCCGGAAATCGCTGTTATGCAAACGGAGGCCATAATAGGAGCGGCAATAGAAGTGAGCCGGGAAGACGGCATTGAGATAGTGCCTGAAATCATGATACCTCTTGTGGGTTCTGAAGAAGAGCTGCGCAATGTTAAGGAAACAGTAGTGGCTACTGCTGACAGATGCATTAAAGAAGCTGGAATCAAAATGGAATACATGGTAGGAACCATGATCGAAGTTCCAAGAGCAGCTGTTGTGGCCGATGAGATTGCCAGAGAAGCTGAGTTTTTCTCTTTCGGAACCAATGACCTTACCCAGATGACCTTCGGCTTTTCAAGGGACGATACAGGAAAGCTTATAGAAGAGTATGTGAAGAAGGGCATTCTTGAAGATGATCCGTTCCAGACTATTGATATAGGCGGCGTAGGCAAACTGATAAAGAATGCAGTCGCTTTGGGAAGGCAAACCAGACCGAAGATAAAGCTGGGAATTTGCGGAGAACATGGCGGAGATCCTAGGTCTATAGAGTTCTGCCATGAGCTCGGACTGAACTACGTTTCCTGCTCGCCTTTCAGAGTTCCTGTAGCAAGGTTGGCTGCGGCTCAGGCAGTAGTTAAAAATCAAAAATAAAAAAAGCTTTTAAACTATAATCCTATAATCCTTGTCACGGAAAATGCCGTGGCAAGGATTTTTTAGTTGAACTTATATGCGGTATCTTAGTGCGGTTCAGGTTTGACCTTTATCCGATTTCGGATTATAATAGGAACGTCTGGCTCCTTGTAAGGGAAATGGCAACGGATGGAGAGTTTAGGAGGCAAGTTATCATGGGAAAAAATAATATTGATTTTTTGGCAGAGTTCAACCAGCTATATAAAAAGATGGATGAGATATATCATCTGTATGCCAAAAGAATGGGAATTTCGGATACAACCTTTTGGCTGCTGTATTCATTATATGAAAGTAATTATGCTTATACGCAAAGGGAACTTTGTGCCGACTGGCATTATCCTCCGCAGACTGTCAATTCTGCTCTGAAGAATCTTGAGAAGCAAGGAATTATTACGCTGGAACCGGTTCCGGGCAATCAAAAGAACAAACAGATAATCCTTACAGAAGCAGGGAAAGAATTATCTTTGAAAGTCATTTCTCCCTTGGTTTCGGCTGAACAGAGAACTTTTCAGGAAATGAAAGAAGACAGAGAATATTTTTTAGCTGCCACTCGTGATTATGTAGATATTCTTCAAGATGAGATTGGAAAAATATAAAGGTGGATCTTTGAAAGGAGGAATAAAAGATGAATTCGGATACATTATTTTCAAAGACGCCACCTGTTAAATTGTTTTTTATCGCGTCTATACCCGGAGCGGTCAGCATGCTGGCTTCAGCCTTATACCAGACCATAGACGGGGTGTTTGTGGGTCAGTTTTTGGGTCAGACAGCATTTGCGGCGCTTAACCTTGCTATGCCGTTTGTTATTATAAATTTTTCGTTGGCAGATTTGATAGGCGTAGGTTCTGCCATACCTATATCTGTGTGTTTAGGGAAAAAAGAAGGCGAGGAAGCCAACAACATATTCACATGCGCATGCATCATGATTGTCGGAACAGGAATATTGATAGGAGGCTTGCTTTTCGCCGTTGCGCCGCTTTTAATTCAGCTTATGGGTGCAGAAGGTCAATTTGCCGAGATGGCTGTTCAATATATGAGGACGTATGCTTTATGCTCACCTGTAACTACGATTATATTTGCTGCCGACAATTATTTGAGAATATGCGGATATATAAGAGGAAGCATGTTTTTAAATATTTTGATGTCAGCATTGAGCGCCGGTTTGGAATTCATGTTTTTAGGTATATTTGGCTGGGGAATCTGGGCGGCCGCATTGGCTACGTGTACCAGCATGATGGTATGCGCACTGATTGCGTTTTTACCTTTTATACGTAAAAAAGCAATGTTGAGATTTTGCCGCCCTCATTTTCAAGGAAAAACAATACGCAAAATTATAGCCTGCGGAAGTCCTAATTTTTTAAACAATATAGCAGGAAGGATAACTTCAATTATATTGAATGCTATTTTAGTACGGCTGGGTGGTGAAACTGCAGTTTCAGTATATGGCATATTAATGTTTGTGGACGGATTTATACAGCCTCTTTTATATGGCATGTGTGATTCTCTTCAGCCTGCCGTAGGATATAACTGGGGAGCAGGAAAGTTTTCCAGAGTGCGCGCTATAGAAAAGTGCTGCTTTACCGCCAGCGGAATCGTTTCGCTATTGTCAACTGTGGTAATTTTATTGTTCCCGGAACAGATAACTATGCTGTTTATGGCTGATGCGGGAGCTGACGTATTGGATATGTCAGTGGGAGCATTATATTTATTTGGATTGACATATATAACCAGGTGGTTTTCGTTTGCCACACAGAGCTATATGCTGGCCATTGAAAAACCTTTCCCGGCTTCGTTAATTTCAGTTTCCACGGCGTTGCTGTTCCCTGTTGTTTTGATAGGCGCTTTATGGCCGCTGGGCTTGACCGGCATATGGTTAAATTTCGCAGGAACAGCAGTTTTAGCAGCTGTGTTATCAGCTGTGATATTGATAAAACTTCGCAGTGAGATTAAAAGGACGGATTTGGAAATATAAGAGAAAAAAGAAAATATAAAGCCCCTGATGAGGATAATTCCTGCTGTTCAGGGGCTTTAAACTGTGTGTGTTTTTTAGTTATCGTTTTTTTTCGGCTGATTGTCTTTCGGAAGATTCTTTTTCAACATTACATCAGGCTCTTTTGGAAGCTTAAACAGAGGAATAAATCTGTCCAAACCGGTCACGGTAAGCAATATCAGAGAAATTACTGCTATGTAAGCCATGAAATTATATCTTAAGAAATCTAAAGGCGAAAGTTCTATAAGAGGATAAACTCCTACAGCAATACCTACATAGTATGCCAGATAAACGTGCCAAGGAATTAATTGTGAGCCAAACACTCCCATGGCATCTCCGAAAGTAGCGTTTCTGAGTCTGAGCTTGTACATGTCTTCTTCGCTGCCTTCTACGTTATCATCTAATATACCTTTTATAACAGGACCGATGGTTACGATTTGAGCCATTTCATCGGCAAGAGTGGCATTTCCCAGAAGAGAAAGCATAGCGTTCCACGTCATCAGATGACGCACCTTTTTTGATAATTTTACTACCAGCTTTGCAAGCGGCTCAAAAGCATTCATTTCCTGCATTACGCCGCCGAAAGCAGCTACCCACATCATCATTACTACTACCCAGCCGCCTGCTTCTGAAAAACCGGCCATGCACTGGTCAAGAAATGAGTTTAATGTTCCGGTAGTGTTGGCAAATTGACCAAGTATATATGCGGAGACTAAGCCTGAACCTATACATATGAATGTGTTAAAGCCGCATACAGCCAAGCCTATTACAAGCAACAGAGGAATTATCATGTACATGGCAACTCCGCTGGCAATTTGCTCTAAAAGCGGAATAGCGGCAGGACGTTCAGTTTCCAAAACATCCCATACGTTATCAGGTATTTGAGCGACTACAGCGGCGCCGTTAACTGACTCTGACGGCAGCCCCATTGCGATACCTGCAATGAGAAATGCAATGGAAGCAAGGACGAGACACATTATAGACCATACTCCCTGGTGTCTTATCCTGTCTACTACTTGTACGCCTTGGATACCTGAGGAAACGATAGTAGTGTCAGAAATGAGACCGATATTGTCTCCAAAACAGGCTCCTCCTGCAATTGCACACACTGTGAGATAAGGGTTGCCGTCAACAATGTGGCTGAGCCACATGAAGATAGGAGCACAGGCTGCAAAGGTGCCCCAGGACGTACCTGTAGCTACAGATAATATACTGGTACAAACGATACCGACAACGGCTACGGATTTACCGGTAACTCCCAAGGAAAGAGCCAAGTTTACTACTGATGCGCCTACTCCGGAACTCATAAACAGACTTGCCATGGCATAAGCAAACATCAGAATGAATAGAGCAACCAGAATGTTGCTGACACTTTTCATAGCAGCGTTTATGGAATCCTGGAATTTAATTTTTTCCGTTGCTCCTGCTACCACAAAGGCATAAATTGCTGCAATAGGTGCTGCGATGAGGGCGTCATAACCGGCGATCATCAAGCCTGCCAACAGAAATACAGGCGAGAATTTGATAAATGCTTTTAGAAAATTCTTGAATTTCATCTCTGTCTCCTTGATAATTTCGTGTTAAGATTGTGTAAATATTTAGAGCAAGATTTGTGCCAAATTTAACAATGTGGTAAAGCTCCAATTTCGGCGAAAACAGTAGCAATCTTGATTTAGAAATGATACAATAATAAAAAAAATGAGCTGAAAATGAATCACAGTATTGAAGAAAAGAGGATCTTATGAAGGGTTTTGGATTAGATAGAGTAATTGAACCTAAGGGAAATATTCCGGTTACCGCTTGGAAACTGGATAATTCCATGAAATTAAAGCCTAAGGAAATGAAAATATCTGTTGAAATAATAGATTTTGAAAGAAGCAACTTTAATCAGATATGCAGTATATGCGGCTATGATGAAGAACAGATTAAAGCCAGAATCATGAAGATAGTAAATGAGAGAAATAAATTTCATAATCCGTACACTGAAAGCAGTGGTTTGTTTTCGGGAGTAATAGTTGAAATTTCTTCGGATTTTGAGAGCGATGAGCATTTTAACGTTGGCGATAGAGTTATATGCCTTACCCCATTGGCAGGACTTCCTCTTCGCCTGGAAGAAATCACATCTGTAAATATAGCCTATGGACAAGTCAGATGCAAAGGGTATGCTATATGTTTTGAAAGCGCGCAAATTGTTAAGCAGGAAGACTTTAAAGATGATGACACCAAATATTTGATGAGAGCGCTGGAAGAAGAGGGGAGTTTGTGTAATATTTCTGCGGAATTGAAAAAAATGAATATTACTAAAACAATAATAATAGGAACAAACCCGATAGAAGCAATGTTTTATGCAAAGATGTCAGCAGAAAGCGGCCATGATACAGGGACAAAGATAACAAATGTGTTGGTCATGGACAGCAGTTACATGCATATATACGAAAGAGAAGCGCTGGAAAAATCTTTTTCAAATTTAGCAGACAGAATATACTTTTTAGATATAAGCATGCCAATGGAGGCACTTGGAATATTGATGGATGGTGAGAAGGGAGAACCTGCAGATGTTGTTGTCAACTTGGAAAGCATAAAGGGTTCTGAAACTATAGCTAATTGCATGGTAAAAGATAACGGAATGGTATGCTATACGGGAATGAACAGCAATTATGCGCAAGGGCTTTTGATAGCTGATTGCTTCGGCAAAGAAGTGATTCACTACACTCTTGACGGCTATGTAAAAGGAGCCTATGAATTTGCAGTTTCTTTAATACGCAGCATCATTCCTAATCTGAGAGTATTAGATGAATATATAAAAAATATAAAAATTCAAAAAAATTTTATGCCTGTAAGGAAACGAGAACGGACACAAAATGCAGCAAAGAAAATAGATGATTTTATTTATATGAGCGATGTGACTGAGCAAATGGTTGAAGAAATCCTCAATGTAGCTCAATACGACTGCAATGTGATAATTCAAGGAGAAACCGGCGTCGGAAAAGAGAAAGTTTTCAACCTGCTTCATCAAAACAGCCCTAGACGCGACAAACCTTGTGTGAAAATCAATTGTGCGACTATACAGGAAAGCCTGGCTGAGTCTGAATTCTTTGGATATGAGAAGGGGTCTTTTACGGGAGCTCAAGCTGACGGAAAAGAAGGGTATTTTGAATTGGCTAATAATGGAACTCTTTTTTTGGATGAGATAGGCAGTCTGCCGCTTTCAATGCAGTCTAAGCTTTTAAGAGTTTTGCAGGAAAATACGTATTATAAAGTAGGAGGAACCCGTCCTAAACATGTAAATGTCAGAGTGATATGCGCAAATAATATCCCTTTGAAAAAACTGGTAAGTGAAGGCATGTTTAGAGAAGACCTTTATTACCGCTTGAATATTTGCATGATAAACGTTCCGCCTTTAAGAATGAGAAAAGACGATATAGTTTGTCTTGCGGAGGCTTTTATACAAGGGTACAGTACAAAGTACGGAATAAAAAAGGAGTTTTCCAAAGCTGCCCTGGAGGAGCTTAAGGAGTACCATTGGCCTGGAAATGTAAGAGAACTGGAAAACACCGTACATCGATTGTATATTTTGGAAAAGGGAAAAATCATAGACAGCATGACCGTTGACATGCTGATCAATGAGAGTATATATGAGTTTGAAGCTGTCGATATAAGGAAAGAAAAGAGCGCTGATGAGAAGATGGATTTTAATCAAATAATGGATAAACAGGAAAAGAAACTTATAGCTTTTGCACTTGAAAAATGTAAAACGACAAGGGCTGCGGCAGATTTCCTTAATATTCCCCAAGCGACTTTCGCACGAAAAAAAATAAAACATCAGTTGTAAAAAAGAGAGCTTTCATGCTCTCTTCTTGAGTTTAAGTGTAAAATCTTCACCTGACTTGTTCAATGTTTCTATTCCTGCAACTATAGTGGAATGAATTTCTTCATCGGTAAATTCAAAACCTTCACGTTTCGCATATGTACGCATACCGGCTTCTAAGACTTGTTCCTCGATTTCTTTTTTTATACTCTTGAAATGGTAGTGGTTGATAGCTTCTTGAAAAGCAAAATCTAAGATTTGTTTTCTGCTATACATTGTAGACGTCCTCCAAAGTGTTTAATTGTATTTGCTTTTTTATTTAACTATAAGCAATTTTTATGCCAAAATTTTTAATGACGCTATATGACGCCATAGTAGATTTTTTTGCTTGTAAAATATATAATGATAATTAGCTATTATATATTGTGTAGGAGTGAAGGATAGTCGATGAGTGATTTAGTATTATATCTCGGTATTACATTGATAGGATACATAATAGGGAGCAGGCTGCGCGAGTATAAAGAAAGGCTTTTGTGGACAGGAAAAGTGCAGATGGTGGCAATAACCATACTGGTTTTGCTGATGGGACTGAGGATGGGGGCTAATGAGGAGATAACCCGGAAGCTCAGTTCCATAGGGTTGTCCGCTTTTATAATGACCATTGCAGTTATGCTTTGCTCCATTGCTGCTATATTTATTATAAGGAACTTTATGGGTATTGATAAATATGGCAGATTAAGAAAAAAAGAAGCGGAAACAGAGATCATAGAGAATGCTATACATGAAGCACATGAAGAGATAGAGGAAATTGAAGAAGAGAAAAAGGGCGGTAATCTGATGACCATTCTTATAATCATATCTGTAATAGCGGGTATGATTATGGGATATTTTGTAATAAGAAAGTCTTTTGCAGGCAATATGGAAGCATTTGATGCTGCCGCAGGATTGGGAATTAAAATAGGATTATGCTTATTGTTGGTATTTGTAGGTCTTGACTTAGGGCTTGATGGAACCGTTATAGAAAATTTCAGGAAAGTAGGCTTTAGAATATTGGCATTTCCTATTGCTGTTATCGTAGGGACGCTGATAGGTGCAGCAGCAGCAAGTCCTTTCCTCGGACTGAGCCTTAAAGAATGTCTTGCAATAGGCAGTGGATTTGGCTGGTATACTTTAGCTCCCGGAATAATAATGGAAGCCGGGTATCTGACTGCCAGTGCCGTTTCATTTTTGCATAATGTGATGAGAGAATTGCTTTCTATAGTTTTTATTCCTCTGATCGCAAAAAAAATAGGATATATTGAGACTACCGGCATGCCGGGTGCGGCTGCCATGGATGTGTGCCTTCCTATAGTGGAAAAATCCACCAGGAGTGATATAGCAGTATATTCTTTCGTGTCGGGTGTTGTTTTAAGTATACTTGTACCTGTTTTTGTACCTTTGATAATAGGATAAAAAAGGCTGTGCTTAAATTATATTTTAGGCACAGCTTTTTAATACAATATTTAAATTATTTTTGAAGTCCAGTCTTCAACATTAAGCGTACGTGTAATAAAACTTTCATAAAAACAAGGATCGTGGGAAACCAAAAGAATTGTTCCGGGGTATTGGCTTAATGCTTTTTTCAATTCTTCTTTAGCATCTATGTCCAAATGATTTGTAGGCTCGTCCAGGATTAGCCAGTTGTGCTCTCTGTTCATAACTATAGCAAGCCGCACCTTTGCGTTTTCTCCGCCGCTTAAAACTCGCATTTGACTGGTTATATGCTCGTTGGTAAGACCGCACTTAGAAAGACATAGCCTTACCTCCCTGTTTTCCATGGAAGGATATTCTGCCCAGAAGGTTTCAAGTGCAGTTGCTTCTTCATCTCTTCCGCTTTCTTGCTCAAAATAGCCCGGAAAGAGATAGTCTCCTAAAACGACTTGCCCGCTTATGGGCGGTAATTGACCAAGTATGGTTTTTAAAAGCGTTGTTTTACCCAGTCCGTTGGTCCCTGTGATTGCAATTTTTTCTCCTCTCTCGACAGTAAAAGAAACCGGTTTTGTCAACGGGGCGTCATAGCCGATGACCAGGTCTTTTGCTTCTACGATGAAACGACTTGGAGTACGTGCCATGAGAAAATTGAATTCAGGACGTATTTTTTGCTGAGGCTTCTCCAGGATTTCCATTTTATCCAGCTGTTTTTGCCTTGAGTTGGCCATTCCCCGTGTAGCTACGCGGGCTTTATTTCTGGCAATGAAGTCTTCCAGCTTTTCTATTTCGGCCTGCTGCCTTTGGTAAGCTTTTAATTCTTGTTCTCTTTGTACTTCATACATTCGTTTAAAATCTTCATAATTGCCTGTATAGCGTGTAAGACTTCCGCCGTCCAAATTGTAGATGACATTTACCACAGAATTGAGAAATTCCATGTCATGGGAAACAAGAATAAAAGCGTTTTCGTATTCCTGCAAATATCTTGTGAGCCATAGAATATGCTGATGGTCCAAATAATTGGTTGGCTCATCCAGAATTAATATAGACGGATTTTCAAGTAATAATTTTACTAACAATACCTTCGTCCTCTGACCTCCCGAAAGGTCGTCTACATCCCTATCAAGGCCTATATCAGCCAATCCCAAACCACCGGCGACTTCTTCTATTTTTGTGTCCAGCTGATAGAACCCGCCTGTTTCAAGCATCTGCTGTATTTCGCCTGCTTCTTCCATCATGCTTTCAATTTTAACATCATCAGCAGAAGACATTTTTTCATAAAGATTCAACATGTCTTTTTCAAGATTATACATCTCATCAAAGGCAGTTCTTAACACTTCTCTTATGGTCATTCCCTTTTTCAATACACTGTGTTGGTCTAAATATCCGGCCTTAACATGACGAGCCCATGTAATTTTGCCTTGGTCAGGTGTGATTTTTCCTGTTATTATATTTAAAAATGTGGACTTACCTTCACCATTGGCTCCGATTAGGCCTATGTGCTCACCTTTTAACAAGCGGAAGGACGCCTCTTCCAATATTTGGCGAGCACCGAAGCCATGAGTCACATTTTCTGCCGTTAGTAAGCTCATTTCAATATCTCCTTTTGTTCTCAGACATTTTTGCCCTTTTAAATTTCAGCCGATGAATATAATAACATAAGAATAAAAAAATGAAAAGAGAAAGGGAAACAGATTAATTATAAAAGGACTGCATGTACATATGTACTGCAGTCCGAAAAACTTTTGAGCAACTTGCTTTATGTGAAGCGATTTTTAGTTGAAATATCTGAATACGCCTTTGACTTTGCCAAGGATTTTAACATCGTTGACGATTATAGGACTCATTGATGCGTTTTCGGGCTGAAGCCTTATGTGGCCATTTTCTCTGTAGAATGTTTTGACCGTCGCTTCACTTTCAAATCCGTCGATCATTGCGACCACAATTTCACCATTGTCGGCTGTATCAGCTTGTTGAACGAGAATAAAATCGCCATCCATAATACCGGCTTCAATCATACTTTCACCACGGACTTTTAGCATATAGTTAGTTCCGGACGATGCATATCTTGCAGGTATTGGGAAAGTGTCTTCTATATTTTGCTCTGCCAGAATAGGTGTTCCGGCAGCAACTCTTCCTATGATAGGTATATCTATAATATCGCTGCGCTCGGAAGAGGAAATGTTGGAAAAAGAATTGTTCCATGAAGCGGCATCTCCATCCGGGTCTACAACCATGAGTGCGCGTGGCTTTGAAGGGTCTTTGACTAAATATCCCTGCTTAACCAAACTCTCAATATCCTTATGAGCAGTAGATGTTGATTTGATGCCCAATGCACCGCAAATTTCCCTTACAGTAGGCGGATACCCTTTTGTTCTTATTTCTTCTTTCATATATTCAAGAATTTTTTGCTCGCGTTCTTTCAATGCTGCCATGGCATTTCCTCCTTTTCTTCAAATTAAATATATCATGAAAAGAACAAAAAGTAAACAGGTGTTCACAAAAAATAAAAGTATTTTTGCATTTCCTTTATACCGGGTGTATAATAAATGACAATAAAATTTTAAGGAGCAATCAAAATGACAGACTTTTCAAAGGTAATCGAAAATTTAAAACAAAGAGGATATGAAGTGCTTATTTTTAAAAACGGAGAAGAAGCCGCTGAGTATTTAAATGAATGTATAGACGGTAAGACTGTAGGAATAGGCGGCTCCGGAACTATAGAAAGCATAGGCTTGTATCAGATGCTTTCTGAACATAATGATGTAACTTGGCACTGGAAGCAAGATGCTGACATGGCGAGGAAAAAATCGATGAATTCAGAGATATATTTAACATCTGTTAACGCTTTAGCTGAAACAGGCGAAATGGTCAATATTGATGGCGTAGGCAACAGAATATCAGCGACTTTGTTTGGTCATCAGGAGGTTTACTTTGTTATTGGACGCAACAAACTGGTTGAAACATATGAAGATGCTATACATAGGGCGCGTAACGTAGCTGCTCCCGGACGTGCGAAACAGCTTAAGAAAAATACGCCTTGCGCAGTTAAGGCAGATAAGTGCTATGATTGCAAGAGCCCTGACAGAATATGCAATGGCATGACCGTATTGTGGGGACCGATGACAGGAATGAAGGGCAAAGTTGTTTTAATAGATGAAGAACTTGGATTATAAAATATTTAGAATGAGTAAAGCCGGCAAAGATTAGACTGATTAAAAAATAAAAAATGTGAAAGGAGCCGCCGCTCCGGCGTACGATTTATAAATAATCGTGAAACCGTGCGGCAGCTCTTGTTTTTTTATAATATAATCGTGCTATTCTTTCAACATAGGTGTGTGTTTTTTTCGGGCGTGATTTTTTCTGGCACACGGAGCACATTGAGTGCTCCTGCCGGATTTCATTTTATCAGCCCTTACTCTGTATATGCCGCCGCAATTCATGCATTGGCATATATAATAGGATTTTTTGTGTTCATAGCAGCCATCATATTTTAGTACTTTCCAGGCACCAAAAGATTGGCCCTCAATGATTTCTCTTTTCATTTTTGCTTAGCTTTAAACAGATGTTTTTCTCTTCCTCAGCAAAGCGGCGAAAGCACCGGCAGATAAGGCCATTACTATCAGAGCGGCTGTCATGGTGCTGCTGTCTTCTGTCTTTGGAGTATCGGAAGCTACATCACTGCTATCATCAGAGACATCTTCGCCGCCGTTGTCTGTAGGTGGATTTGGCTCAGTTACATCTGCTTTTTCAACTACGTAAGAAACAGTAGGCTTATTAAACACCTGGGCTTCACCGGCAACTCCGTCGCTGTCGACAGGATAAAGCACTGCAGAGTTGTTAGTGTAAAGTCCATCGAACCCTTGACTACCGTTTTTGTCGTACTGTCCATAAGTTCCTTCTTCTGTCTGAGGGTTGCTCAACTGCACAGAATATATGAGCTGTACTCTGCTGAAATTGGAAATATCCTCATTTATAAGCCATTTTATGCATTCTTCACCGTTGGAGTTTTCGGTTCCTTCAGGATAATATATGACTTCAAATCTATATCCGGAAGCAGTTTTCCCAAAGCCATAATGATTATCAGCAACCTTTTCTTTATTCAATTTTGTTCCGCCTACAGACACATCAATTTTGTCAAGCTCATTGATGAAATCAAAGTTATAAGCTTTTCCGTTCAGTTCATCATTACCCATAGTGTCTATAACATAGCTTCCTGTCGATACTGCATAAGCTATATCATTTTGAATATCATTAAAGGATACGTCAGTTCCTCCGCCGAGATATGTCATAAAGCTTGGACCCCAAGCATATTCTGTACCTGTGTCGGCAGTCATGGCATAGCAATTGTATCCTGCCGCAGCTGCTTCTTGATATGCTTGATATGAAAGATACAAAGCTTTATCTATTGAATTGGCATGCTCTGTATATTCTTCAGCCGGAGTTGAAACTTCAGGCGTACCACCGTATGGATAATCATACTGGGTACCGTCTTTTTCTATCTGAGCGCCGATGTTGCTCAAATACTGGCTCCAGTCAGTTGGGGCATCATTGCTGCCGTATTTTCCGTACCAGTTATCTGGTCCTGCCCAATTTTGAACGCTGTCAGCAGTCCAGGACCATGCAACCGATGTAGGCTCTTCGTTGAACATATATGTTATGCCATCACTGACAACTATCATATATTTTCTGTTAGCGTCAACGCTTTGATCGTTATCCAGCATTTCCTTGCCGGCCAGTATACCGGCATGGAGGTTTGTCCCGCTGGAGATTTCTTCCTTTATGGCGCTTTCAATTGAACTCATGTTAGCATCATTGAGTTCGGTAAGGCTCAAAGTCTCATTAGCAACTTTGTTAAAGATTACTACACCGACTTTTATCTTGGCACCGGTTTGATTAGCCTGCTCTTTCAAATTTTCTAACATATTCAGAGCTTCATTTTCAATATCCGTACTGGTAGACTTATCTAAAACAAATACTACGTCAGTAACAAGCTGTTCTTCAGCAGAAGGCAGAGACAGAGTTATCTGCGATGTAAATTGTTCGTCTAGGTTAGTCGCTTCTTTAGATTTTGAAACGGATTTGACTGAATCGGATTCGCTGTTGGCAAAAGCCATAGCAGGCACACAGCAAATTATCATGCTCAATATGACTAAACATACGAATAATTTTTTCATTTTATCCTCCTATCAGTAATAAGTAAACTTTATTACTTTCGCTAAAATCAGAAGTACTGTCAGAGCTTGCTCTCATAAAATCGTTATACTTTTGAATTTTTTGTACACAAAGAGAACACCCTCCAGAAACACTTTAAAATTGTAATCAGTGTTTTTTCTTTTCTGAAAAAAGCGTTGCTGTGGCCACTTAAATGAATTGTATCACCTTTTGCTCAATTGAGCAACATAAACATGACAATTGAACTCTATTTTATTGTTCAATAGAACATTAAAATTATCTTAGCGTTGGAGGTGATATCTTGGATGTTATAGAAAGAATTGATAGAATTATGAAAGAACGGAATTGGAGCGATTATAGATTATCCTTAGAGTCGGGACTGTCTTCTTCCACTATTGCCAATATCCATAGGCGCGGAACGGTTCCATCCATATCGACGCTGGAGCAAATTTGTGCTGCCTTTGGAATAAGTCTGTCTCAGTTTTTTGCAGAAGATACGAGACTCGTTCAATTGACATCTGAACAGGCAGACATGTTTGACACCTGGGCAAGCCTTTCCGGCAATCAGAAACAGATAATCCATGAGATAATAAATGAATTTAAAAAGGTATGAAAATAGTCACTTGTTGACTATATATTTCATACCTTTTTGCTTTTATGATTATCTTACAAACTCTTGACTGCGAGTTTCTAAAAAGGAAAAGTCGAACAATTGATTCATGTCAGGGATTTCTTTAAATATGCCCATCTGATACAGGTAATTGCAGAGATTGCGAGTAAACATTACATATTCTTCTTCCATATCCCAGCACCATTGATAATTGTCTTTTTCCAGGGATATGCCTTCAGGATTGAGACCTAAAGCTTCCGCAGAAGAGAGGCCATAATTCTCCAGCGGTGCAGACATTTCCATAACCTGATAATTCGCATTTACTATTTCTTGTATCCAATCGCTGTTTTCTTTTATTTTTTCCTGAGTGGTTACCAGAACCATATTGCCATATCCTACATCATCTACATATGGGTAGGAAATGATTTTTCCGTATCCTTCTTGGAAAGCCGTGCCGGCAAGAGATGCGTCTGCACAATAGGCATCGATTTTCCCCGTCTTCAGTGCGTTGTTTAGCTGTGATGGCTCCATTTCTTTCCAAGTTATACTGCTTCTATCGATTCCGCTGTTATATAGATTAATGATTAGAAGGGCGTATTCCATCGAGCCTTCAGTATAACCAACTGTCTTTCCAACTAGCTCATCTATAGAGGAAATGGATTTATCTGCCGATACGACCAATGAAGAGCCCTTTTGATAGAAATTGCATAATATTTTAACAGAAGCACCGTCCAGCTGAGCGTCTAGTACTGCAGGCAAAGGAGCGACGCAAACATCGATGCTGCCGTCTATGAGCTCCTTGAGAGGCTGAAGACTTTGAGCGTATTCTTTAACTTCACAAGAAACACCTTCGCTCATATATGCTGGATATTCGAAAACCGGTAGAGTCGGAAAAGACGAATAAATCCCGATAATACCGGAGACTTCTTCTTGAGACGACGAAGCGGTATCATCAGGCGAAGAATCATTTTCTTGACTGGCGGTATTCGTGTTACATCCGCATAAAGCAAAGATTAGAATGATGGTCAAAGAGAAAATTAAAAGTATCTTATTATGTGTTTTTTTCATTTTTTCCAATTCCTTATTTCTGTTTATTTTAATTAGGCCAAGCCAGGAAGTATAATAACATATTTTAAAATTGTCTGGAAGGCAGTTTACAGACCTTTAATTTAAGATTAACCAAAACAAGATTGTTTATGACGATATATATTCGCTAACATAAAAGTGCCAAACATTTAAGGAGGTAGACAATGAATTTTAAACTTAAAAGGACAGGAAGCAAAGCTTTGATTACAGGGCTGGTAGCGCTCCAAGTGCTTGCATTGGCCACGCCGACAAGCGCAGCAGCAAGTACCGATGCTCTTAAGACATCTGCGGCTTTCACCCCGGTAGCAGGTGTAAGCAGTGATGATCCGGGCTTTGTATACGGTTCAAAATCTACGGATTATGTATCAGGACAGGATTATTACTATCTGGAAAATCAGTATGTAAAGACGCTGATTGGGCCTACTAAAGCAAAAAACGATCAAGCTGGCCCATTTACCAGCGGAGCTATCATGGACGCAGTATCAAAAGATACCAACAGGGAGAATCTGGACTGGACTCAGTTCGTGCTTTCACCTACCATGAACGCCAGCTGGAATACCGGAAACAACGGTTTTGACATCAGCGACCTGAAAGTAAACGGCAATACCGTGGTAGGAACGGGCGCTTCGCCAAATGCCCCTGGCATAACGGGCGAAGTCACTTATTCATTAGAGGAAGATTCACCTCTGATCAAAATGGAAATAAAGCTGACTAATACATCTGGCAGCAAATATAACGGCTATTTTGAATACCTGGTAGACCCGGATGAATCAAATGAAGACGATACCTATGTTCCCGGCGTAGGCTGGACGAAGAGCCAGACCAATACCGTGCTGACTAACCATGAATGGGATGAAAATTATATCTTCGAAGGCACAGCAGGCGCATATACAGGAAATACGGCTCACGCTATACTTTGGGATGAAAGAGTAGAGGCGCCGAGCGGGCTTGTAAATGACGGATATATTTTTGGCGTATGGTTTGACGCATCATTGGAAGTCGGAGAAAGCAAGACCATAACCCTTTATCATTTACCTCATAAGCCGGGAGATTCCAGCAAACCTTATGACGAAGCAGCTCTCTGGGCAGCAGATCTCCGTGGTGAAATAGATATAAATACTTACGGCGTAATAACCGGAACCATTACAGATATAGACGGCACTCCGATTAAGAATGTAGATGTAACCTGCCAGTATGCTACAGGCGATAATGCAGGTACCAGTGCAGGAACAGCCGTTACTGATGAAAACGGAAATTACTCCATGAGAGTAGAAAAGAACGTTTATACTTTAACTGCTTCCATACCGGGTTATGCTCAGGGTTCTAAGTCCATAGATATGAGAGAGGTTGAGGATTATACGGTAGATATTGAGCTGGACTCCATGTCAGGAACGAGAATCCTTGATTCCACCAGCATGCAGTCTTTCGGCGGACTGGTTGAATGCAAGCCGGGCGACTACACTATCGAAAATGAGAATCTGACCATGTCGGTAGCGAAAGAATCTCAGGACGGACAGCTCAAAGCTTCATCTGCAGGACGTATTCTGGATATTGCCGCCAATGGCAGAACAGACGCAATGGACTGGCTATTCACAAGCTGGATTTCAGATGTCAAGCCTCACAAGGATGTCCTGGATAATGTAAATCCGGGAGATTCATGGATGGAACTTGATACCAGGTTCGATGATTTTGAGGTAGTATCTCAGTCCAGCAGCAGAATCGTGCTTAAGACCACCGGCGTTTATCACCACGATCTTGCAAACACTCCTGACGGACAGGAAGCCGTTATCGAACAGATAATCACTCTGGAGAGCGGCAAACAGTACGCTGAGATAGAGACTACTATCAAGAACACCAGCGGACAGGAAATGACCGTATATGCCGGCGACGCTATGGATGTGGATAAGAATACTCAGAACTCTTATGCGCCTGGAATAGGCAATGTGACAGCCACATATAACTCGCCTATAGACGAAAAGCCTTCACAGCCATGGTTTGCTCAGTACGCGTCAGCAGAACCTGAAATATACGCTTTCATGTACGACAACGCCGAAGAGATGAGAGTTTTCGGCAGCAACCAGTGGATGATGGGATATATTCCGGTGACTTTGGCTGCTGATGAATCATACACATACAGCAGACAGCTGGTCGTACTGGATACTGAAGGATACGGAGACCAGGCAGAAGCTATGAACGCTTTCTACAACACATATATGTATGGACTGGAAGCAAACATGGATGTATATGACGGAGCTGTAGCAAAAGGCGATGTTTTCCCTGTGAGCGTTACTGTTGAGAACTCATCAACTGAAGCCGTAAAAGATGTGAACGTATCTCTTACTCTTCCTTATCAGATGTTCAATATTGGAGAAAAGGCTAAGACTATCTCTGAAATACCTGCCGGCGAGAGCAAGACCGTTGAGTTTTCCGTGCTGGCCCTTGAAGGCGGAAGAGGACAGATTAAAGCCAGCGTAGAGACAGAAGATGGAATAAGCATAAACTTCTCAGAAGCCCTTTCCATTTCCGGTGAAGGATATTATGCAGGAGATAACCATACTCACTCAGTCCACAGTGACGGTCAGGGCACAATTCACGAAAATGTCGATTCGGCATATGAAGATAAGCTGCTCAACTGGCTCTACAGTACAGATCACAACAAGATAAGCCAGTACGATGACACTGTTGCCGAGACCAGCAGATTGGAAGGCAATTTCATCAGCATTACCGGAACGGAAATAACATCTTCCAACAAAGGTCACGCCCTTGCATACGGCATAGGTAACGACTTTATCCCTGAATATCGTATCAACCAGACTGTCAACGGAGAGCTTTGGACATGGCAGGATACCATTGATCAGGTAAATGAAGCAGGCGGAATATTCTATGTAGCTCATCCGAACTATCCAGGCCTTAAATTCTCTGATCCTTACGGAATCCGGGATTATCAGGGAATAGAAGTTTGGAATGGTTTTTATCACGCCATCGACCCTGATAAAAACGTAAATACTTTCGCTTTCGATTACTGGGACGATGTAAACCGTCGTGGAGAACAGAAATATTTCGGAATTGCCAACTCAGACGGACACAACTCAGGAAAGATGGGGGACCCGTATATTAAGACTGAGATGGACAATTTGACATATGAGAATATCCAGGAGATATTAGCTAACGGAAGCTATTACGGCTCCAACGGTCCGGAAATACGTTACAATATTGATGGAGCGGGAATGGGTGAAACGCTTACCATTAAAGAAGACGGAAAAGTAGACTTTAATATTACCGCTTTCGACCAAAATTATGATCTAGTTAACGTTAAGCTGATAAAAAATGAAATTACAGGGAATTCAGATGAAGGCCAGTCTGAAGTGGTATTTAATAAAAACCTGGAGGGCAAAGGCGTTAAAGAGTTCAAAACTACTCTTTCACTCGACGTAAAGGCCGGAGAATTCTATCGTGTTGAAGTTATCAGCGAACAGGGAACTACAGGAAACGGCGGCCAGGGACAAGGCCAGGGAATGGGTTTTGCTTTTTCAAATCCTATCTGGATAGATGACGGTGAAAAATCCAACGCTACGGACATCAAATCCATTAATTACGATGGAGGTCAAGTAATAGAGACTATCGGAGGAAATACCGTAATAAGCTTGAACGGAGATTTCTCGGCAGACAATCTGAGCGTGGACGTATCAGAAGGCGCGACTGTAGATACAGAAATTATCGACGACTTGGACGGACAGCTTAGCACTGCAGCAGCCGTAAAGATTACAGTTACTGCTGAAGACGGCACAAAAGAAGAGGAAACCGTATTCCTTACTCAGGGAACAGAAGAAGAAACATCAGCAGAAATCGTGTCAATAGCCGGTGTACGAGTAGATACTCAGGTTGGCAAGCTGCCTGAACTGCCTGACACAGTAGAAGCTACTTTTGATGACGGAACCAAAAAAGATGTAGCTGTTGTTTGGGACGAAGTGACAGAGAAAATGGTAGCTGAAGCAGGAGAATTCACTGTTGAAGGTACAGTAGAAGGAACTTCTGTAAAAGCTGAAGCGACTGTCAACGTGGTAGCAGCCGGCACAGGAGATAACAATACAGGCGGCGGCTCGCAGGACAATACAGGTGGGAACAACGACTCGGGAGATAATAACGGAAACGTTGATAACACCAACGATAACAACGCAAACAACGATAACACAGGCGATGACCTGGAGACTCCGGAAACTTCAGACAGTTTACCTATAGTCGGATTTACCGTTTTACTCGGATCAGCTGCAGCAATTTCTGTATTGATGGCATATAAGCGTATAAGAATGAAGAAGTTTTAATAGTGCAGATATGCGAAATCAATATGCGAAATTAATATGCAAAATCAATATGCGAAATTAATATGCGAAATTAAGAAGTAGCAGACGCGCATTTCAGTATTGTAAAATAGTATAACAAATCAAGGATGCACCTAAAGCCCATTTGACGCTTAAGGTGCATCTTTGGTTTGCAGGCGTATAAGCCCTTCCGCCCATACGTAGCATGAGTGAGCCCTGCCGCCAATACGTAGCATGAGCGAGCCCTTCCGCCCGCCGCAAAGCGTGAGCGCTCTGATGGGTGGCAGTGAGCAACCGGCGATGACAAAATTCTTTTTTATTTGAAATTTTGTCAGCAAAATTCCAGAAAATGTAAATTTGGGGACGAAAAAACAGGCAAAAATGTAAAAAATCATAAAAATGAGTAAAAAAGTCTTCAAAACAGGTTATTTTGCAGACTTTTTTTCGAAATTTTCAGCAAAAAGTCAGCAGAAACGGGATTTCGACGAATTTCGACATGGATTTGACGCCTGTAGATGTAAAAATTTTGAAAAATTTGTTTTTTTGTCTGCAGAGTTACATCGGGCAGCAGTCGATAGAGGGTTCGGTTTTTTGTCAGCTGATGTTTTGCGTACAAGAGGGTTCGGTTCCCGCTTGTTTATCTATATAAAAACAGGGTTGCGTTTAGCATCCCTGTTTTGTTTGGTGCGCCAGGCGGGAATCGAACCCGCGGCCTTCACATTCGGAGTGTGCTACTCTATCCCCTGAGCTACTGGCGCAAAATAACATGCAATATATTTATAACATAATACAGACAATTTTTGAAGGAAAATTTTTCGTAGGTCTTTGATACATTTTTCGTAGGTCTTTGATACATGGCGGACTTCGAAGCATTTGAGGGGGCGAAGCCTTGCGGCAAGGCCGCCCATTACCATTACGATTCCTATGTTGATTGCCTGTACCCTAAAGTAAGCGGAAATTCCTCTTATTATACTCTATCAGACCGTCACGCTGCATGCGGCCAAGCTCTGCCGACATGGCGCTCCTATCGACGCACAAAAAGTCGGCCAGCTCCTGGCGATTGAAGGGTATTACCAGCTGGCGGCTGCCGGTTTGTTCTGCTTGGGCAGACAAATAAGCTAAAAGTTTTTCTCTCGTTGTACGTTTGGAAAGAAAATCTATCTTCTGATTAAGATAAAGGGCTTTTTCCGAAACGATGCGGAGCAAGTTGGAAACCATGCGGCAATGAAAAGGACAGCTGCCTGAGCAGACAGTCAGAACTTTGCTGCAGTTCAAAAACATGACTTCTGTATCTTCAGCGGCAAATACGCTGACAGGGGAGGATTTTGTGCCTGCGCAGGCAAATACTTCTCCGAACAATTGACCGGCGCCGGACTTGGCCATAATGTTTCTGTTGCCGTAATAGTCTTCTTTTATTATATGAACGACACCGGAAAGAACAATCCCTATCCAATTGATTTCGTCGCCTGCCAGCAGCAAAGCAGAGCCTTTTTTATAAGAAAGGATTTTAGCGTTAAGGCATTTGAGCATCGAATCCGTTTCTTTTGGCTCTATTCCGGCAAAAATATCGTTTTCGTATAAAGTTTTTAAATCATTAAAATTTTTTCTCATATCGCAAATTTTTGTTGTAAAAACAACAGTTTTGTTTTTATAATCATACTATAATTATTTCAACAAAGCAATATAAATAGAGCAATAAAGCAATATAAATTTAAAGCCGCTTGTCGAAAGCTCAGAGCTAGGGAGGTGAAAGAATGAAACCTAAAATAACCATAACATTAGTGGATAGGAAAGGTGATTGCGGCTGCCACAGAGGGCATCAAATAGGAGATAGTTTTGACTTCGATACAGAAAGAGGCAAACTTTGCCCTATGGCTATGCACGTAGCCTTCCCCTATATTGACATTTTAAGATACGGCGGTACGTTGCCTGCCAACAAACAAGGCGACATTTGCTTTTGCTGTCCTGACAGCGATGTGATAAATATTTTTAAACTTGAGGTGAAAAGCGATGATAAGAAAGATTATTAAAATAGATGAAAAAAAGTGCAATGGATGCGGAGCATGTGCAGACGCATGTCATGAAGGCGCTATCGGCATGATTGACGGAAAAGCAAAGCTCCTGCGTGAAGATTATTGCGACGGTCTTGGCGATTGCCTGCCGGCATGTCCTACAGGCGCTATAACTTTTGAAGAGAGGGAAGCTCCTGCATATGATCATGAAGCGGTGATGGCAAACAAGGCTAAGGCAGACGGAGGAAATAAGCACGCCCAATTCACATGCCCCGGTTCTATGGCAAAGAAAATAGCAAGGGAGGCTGATGAGCAGAAAGTTCTGCTAGAGGAGAGCGCAGCCGTGAACAGCATGCTTTCCCAGTGGCCGGTTCAAATTAAATTGGTGCCTGTATCCGCCCCTTATTTTGACGGCGCAAATCTCTTGATTGCAGCTGACTGTACAGCATATGCCTACGGTGATTTCCATCGCAAATTTATTAAAAATAAAGTAACCCTTATAGGATGTCCTAAACTGGATGAAGGGGATTACAGTGAAAAACTTACGGCAATTCTTGAGCAAAACGATATAAAAAGCATTACTATAGTACGCATGGAAGTACCTTGCTGCGGCGGGATAGAAATGGCTGCAAAGAAGGCGCTGCAAGCCAGCGGCAAGTTTGTACCGTGGCAGGTGGTAACAATATCTACTGACGGCAGGATTATCGAATAGCCATCATATAGATTTAAAAATTTGATAAATGCAAGACCGTATCCGTTCTGAAAAAGCAGAGAAAGCGGATGCGGTTTTTATTTATACACTTAAAGGTATGGACAATGTGTTAAATGTAATTTAAAATGTAAAAGGAAATCAAATAGGGGGGAACAATACCATGAGCAATATAAATGACATATATGAAGTTATGAAAAAATATGGTCAGATGATGGTGAAACAGCCTTATCCTGTAGGAGATGCGGCAAAGATGATAATTCAGACATCAGAGGGAGTATTTGCAACCAAGGATGGCGCTGACATGGGGAATTTAAGAGAAAAAGATATAGAGCGTCTCCCAATGGAAACGTTGCCTATACCCAAAACAGATGTTAAAGCAGTAGTGTATTCTCAAACACCTTTTTGCCAGCAAGTGCTCCGCGAAGCCAAACCTTTCCGCGCGTGTTTAGATGACATGGCACAGATTTTCGGACCGACGGCATACATCGTAGACGGAAGGGAAAGCAATAAATCCATGGGCAAGTCTCTGATGAAAGCCCTTAAAAATAACGAAGGATGTTTGGTCTTGAAGGGAATAAACAAGGACGGAGAAGGAGTAGGATACACGATGACTATGGGTCGGACTCTGTATGAAGCTATCGTTGCCATGACGGTATTGGAAAAATCGGCAGAAGTATTTTTACTGGCAGAAAAGCTTGGAGGGAGCAAACCTATCCCTAAAATTGAAGCTAAATTGATGAGGAAGATGTATAAAAAGAAATACTCAAAAGCAGAAGAAAAAATCAGACAGGCGGAGGTCAGGTAGATGGAACAGCAGATAAAAAGCGAACCTTTAAACGAACAAGATTTGAGGGAAAAGCTTGTGGTTTATGGGAAAAAGCTGGTTGAGAGCGGTCTGGTTCAGGGGACATGGGGGAATATTTCCATAAGACTGGATATCGACCATATGATAATAACACCGTCCGGATTAGATTATGAGAGACTTACACCAGATGACATGGTTAAAGTAAACATTAATACTTTGGAACATGAAGGCAGCATGAGGCCTTCTTCTGAAAAAGGACTTCACGCTGAAATATATAAAAACAGGCAAGATGTCGGAGCGGTAATACATACCCATTCTAAATATTCTTGCGTTTATGCCGCGGCCAATAAAGAAATGCCTGTTCTTGATGAGTATAAAAGTATACTGGGGAATGAGATTAAGCTGGCAGCTTATGCTTTGGCAGGGACAAAAGCTTTGGCTAAGAATACTGCGTCGGCGCTGGGGAAAAACGCAGGAGCTATATTGGCCAATCACGGGATGGTGGCATGCGGTACAGATATTGAAAACGCTTTTGAAAAATGTGAGGCCATTGAAGAAAACGGCAAAAAAACGTTGACATAAGCCATAGAGCGTGTTATCATATCAGAGTATGAAGTAGAAGTTATCCGCTTCTCACCTGTCCGGTCAGTGCGCCGAAACAGGTAAACAATGGTAACAACACAGTGATATTTGGAGAATGCATATGTTTAAAGGTGTTCTTTAAAGCACATAGTGTATACAAGAGCGGATACTTCGTGTGTCCGCTTTTTTTATGAAAGCAAGCATTTTAGGAGGTGCAGGAACCATTAGCAAGGAAAATCTCATCAACGAAGAAATTCGTGATAAAGAAGTAAGAGTAATCGATACCGATGGCAGTATGCTTGGGATCATGCCTATTGAAGAAGCGCTGGATTTAGCCAACGAAAGGAAGCTGGATCTGGTGAATATTTCTCCTAACGCAAAACCTGCGGTTTGCAAGATCCTTGATTACGGCAAGTACCGTTATGAACTTCAAAAAAAGGAAAAAGAGGCCAAGAAAAAGCAAAAGGTAACTCAGGTCAAAGAAATCAGACTAAGCACTTTTATCGAAGAGCACGACATTCAGGTGAAAGCTAAAACCGCGGCTAAATTTTTGGCAGATGGTGACAAGGTAAAAGTCGGATTAAGATTCAGAGGAAGAGAAAGAGACTATGTTTCCAAAGGTATGGATGTTATGAACGCCTTTGCAGCAGCTGTTTCTGATGTTAGTGTGATTGAAAAGAAACCTGTGTTTGAAGGCCGCAGCTTGACAATGGTTTTGGGACCGAAAAATGACAAATAATTGAGCGGTTTTATGCGAAACCGTCCAATATTCAAAAATATATGGATATATTAATTCAGGAGGAGTAATCATCATGGCAAAGAATAAGATGAAATCCCATAGAGGGGCATGCAAGAGAATGAAATTGACCGGCAGCGGTAAAGTTAAGAGAAATAAGGCATATAAAAGCCAT
>ERZ826764.114-NODE-114-length-119335-cov-16.143545_pt1 | contig 119335 bp, 91 predicted proteins | sample MGYA00519870_ERZ826764 | MGnify/ENA primary metagenome ERZ826764 (study PRJEB31778, sample SAMEA3449239) | human gut metagenome | biome: human gut; feature: human-associated habitat; material: faeces | place: United Kingdom | collected 2010/2012 ... | reverse complement strand
TAGAATAGCAGGCGTCATAGTGATACTGCTTGGAATAATGTTAAGAGCAAGACTACCTCGATGATTGGGAGTCCGTGAGCTTTGACGATAAGCGCAAGGTGGTTGATATACTCATATCACAGATTGACGCTACCAGTGAGAGTGTTACAATCCACTGGAAAATCTAAAACCTTTTCACTTGGCATTATGCCCTTGTAAAAAATAGTTTCCCTTGTGGTGGCATAAGCAGGCGAATGGTCTCGCTATCAGCCGAAGTATGCTAATCTATAGCGCCTGACCAAGCCGGTCAAAGAACTCCGGCAGTCAAAACCAAAGGCCGCCCGCCCTGTTCGAGGGGCGAGCGGCCTTTGCCATGGCAAAGCACGGATGCAGGCGGCGGGATGCGCAGCAACAGCCGTGTTCATGGCCGGATGCGCAAAATGGAGAGCGAATCGGAGTTGTCTTAGACAATTCCACGGAAGCAGAAAGTGAAGAAACGCCGGCGGGATATATCGATGAGGTATTCCTCATGGGTGCGCGCGCCCCAGCTGTCATCCCCGCCAACCCCCATCTGCTGCATGGCGCAGCGCACCACCGTGTAGTGAACCGGCGGAAGCTCGTAAGCGTGTGCAGCGTTTTCCAACTCATGCGGAGTATAGGGCAGCGCAGAAAAGGTCATATCCCCGTCCGCCTGGAAGCGCAAGCCCCGGCCGCGATCGTCCATGACTTCCGCCCAGCGCACGCCGGTGCGCGCGCCGCACTCCTGCGGTACGAGATAACGGGCCAGATTGTCCTGCGCCGTTGTTTCAAAAATTCCCAGCCGTGCCCCCCGACAACGGTCGCTGTAGTTTTCTTCCGGACCAAGACCATAGTAGCGCATCCGATGATAATCCGCGTCCAGCTTCATCATTACGCCGAATTCCGGCATGTCTCCCAGGCCGGATACGGGGTCGTAGCTCAGGGCAACGCGCACGGTTCCACAGGGGTATACCGTATAGCGCAAGGAGCACTGCGCGGCGGGGACGGTAGCCAGCGCGTAAGTATAGTCGATGGACACAGAACCATCCCCGTTTTCCCTGGGCGCGGGATGCGCATTTTTCCTGGCCAGCTGGGGCGTGCCCTTGACAGAGGCGTACAGCGAGGCGATTTTCCATTGCGCGTACCGTTGGGGCATGCCGTTGCCGCGGTCGTTATCGGTGGGAGCACGCCAGAAGTTGGGACATGGAATGGATTTGAGCATCTCCTTACCGCCATACACATAGGAGACCAGCCCTCCGGAGAGGTCGCTGAACAAAACGCGGAAACCGTTGCCTTCCACCCCGGTGTTGAAATCGCCGCGGATGACGCGGAGCGGCCGGCAAACCGGAGTTGCCGCGCTTCCCTTCACCTTGTAAATCCCCTGAGCAAAGGCAACCTCGTGTCCGCTGGAAGCCCAGGGCGTATCCTCCTTGAGACGGAAGGACAGGGTGACGGCATATTCTCCGGGTTCTGTCTGTTTTTTGAAGGGCAGATGGCAGCTTTGACTCTTCATCGGGGGGACGTTGATGCGCAGCGCTGCCGTGTCGATCACAATGCCGTCCCGCGCAAGCGTCGCCACACAGGCAAAGGCCGAGGTCGGAGTGAAGAGGCTTCGGTTGGTGATGACGGCCCGTGTTGCGCTCACGCGGGCTACGATGCTTTGATAGTTGTACTTGATCTCCTGCATCTTGGGGCTTTCGGTTCCGTCCCCGTAAACGATGCCGTTGCCCGAAAAGTTGTAATCGCACGGGCGGTCGTCAAAGTCGCCGCCATAGCCATAGGCCGCCTGACCGTAGCGGTCCTTGTGGAGAAGGCTCTGATCGATGAAATCCCATACAAATCCGCCCTGATAAAGGGGCTCCTCGTAGGCATATTCGGTGTATTTGTGCATGGCGCCGTTGGAATTGCCCATTGCATGCGAATATTCGCACAGAATAAACGGCCGATCGCGGTGTTTGGCCAGATAGGCGCGGATTTCCGAAACGGGCGCATACATCCGGCTGACCATATCACTGGTTTCAGGATAGCGGGGGTCGTTGGAAATGCCCTCGTAATGCACGAGACGGGTGGAATCGAGCGCGCGCAGATGGCGGCTCAGCTCGTAGATGACCCTGCCGCCGAAGGCCTCGTTTCCACAGCTCCAGAACAGCACGCAGGGATGGTTCTTGTCCCGCTCATAGAGGGAATCCACGCGGTCCGTCAGCCGGGGCAGATATTCCATACGGTCCCCCGGAAGGGCGTAGGACACAGAATGCTTGCCCCTGATGATCGTTTCCCACACGCCATGCGTTTCCAGGTTGGTTTCGTCCATCACGTACAGGCCCAGTTCATCGCACAGGGCGTAGAGGGCGCGCTGGTTGGGATAGTGGCTGGTACGGACGGCGTTGATGTTATTGCGCTTCATGGTGAGCAGGTCGCGGCGGATGGTATCCCGCCGTACGGCACGGCCTGTTTCGGCACAGAAATCGTGCCGGTTCACTCCCTTTAAGACGATGCGTTGGCCATTGAGGCACATCACACCGTTTTTCATTTCAAAACGGCGAAAGCCCACGCGCTCCCGGACCACCTCCACCACGCTGCCGTCCTCCTCGCATACGGTCATGAGAAGGTCGTACAGCCGGGGAGATTCGCTGCTCCAAAGCTGCGGCTGGTGGACGGAAAGCTCGAAGTGTTGCGTTTCGCCACCGCCCTGCGCCGTCGCGAGTACGGCTTTCCCATCCATCAGCGCCGCGTGCAGGGTTGCGCCTTCCGCACCCTGACCCAGCAGGAGCGACGTATCCAGCACCAGGGTTGCGTCGGTATACGCATCGTCCAGCAGCGTTTGAATCCGGATGTCCCACACATGTGCCTTGGGAAGGCAAACCAGGGAAACGCTGCGGAACAGGCCGGAGAAACGGAAGAAATCCTGATCCTCCAGCCAGCTGCCGATGTTCCAGCGATACACACGGCAGGCGAGCTTGTTCTCGCCCTCAGCCAAATAGGGTGTCAGTTCAAACTCGGCGGGAGAGAAGGAATCCGCCGCAAAGCCCACATAATGGCCATTCAGCCATACGGCCACGCAGCTTTCCGCCCCCTCAAAGCGCACCAGCACACGCTGGCCGCGCATGGCTTCGGGCAGGAAAAAATACCGGACGTAGCAGGCCACCGGGTTATGCTCCTGCGGCACGTCACCGAGGGGCACGTCCTCTACACCATCCCAGGGGTACTGCACGTTGACATACTGGGGCGCGCCGTAGCCCTCCAACTGAATGTGCGCGGGCACGGGAATATCCGCCCACGGATGGCAGTCATAGTCGCTGCCCTCAAAGCCGGGAATGATCTGATTCTCGTTGCGGGCGCAAAAGAACTTCCACAGACCGTCCAGCGGACAATACAGGCTGCTCTCTCCACGCAGCAGCTCTTCCATCCGGGCGTAGACGATATGGTCGGAGTGCGCGGCAAGCCGGTTTTCCGCAAAGTAGGCAGGGTCCTTCAAACGACGGTACTCAAAGCTCATGGCATTTCCCGCGCGATGGGCGCGGCCTCCCTTCTGGTGATGGATGACCTTTGTATCTCTGGGAAGTGAAAAAAGCCGTCTGAAAACCAGCCAGCTTTTTAAAAAAAATGACAGCTGCCTGCCGATGCGCGCCGTGATTGGGCACCGCTGTGGATGAAACATGACCAGACGGTTGGGCTGGCGAGCCTGGATTTCTCCGTAGCAGAGAGGCTGTATGGGTATTATTGTGCCAGATGCGAAGAGGCTTGTCAAGGAAAACGCCGGTCCGGGAGATACACAGACAGGGATTGGGTTTTATGTCCTCCATGCCGCCCGGGCGAGCATGCACGCTCCCCGCACAGCATCGCCAGGCCCCAGCACCACCTTAAGTCCGGGATAGTCAAGCGCCAACCGATCTATCAGACGGCTGCGAAGCCAGGCATTGTGTTCCATCACCCCGCCCGCCAGGGCCGCACAGGGAGGAGAAAGCGGCATCTGCCGCATGACCGATCCTAACAGCTGCACCAGCTCGTTGATGGCCGCGCGGGCTATATCCGCTGCAAGCGGGTCATCCTGCGCACGATCGAGCACCAGACCCGCCGCGGTCGCGATCAGCGCCTTTTCAAAATGGTGGTGCAGCAGCGCCACGAAATCCTCCGGGCAGGAAAGCGAAAAATGCTTCACCAAATCCGGCAGCAGCGACGTTTCCAGATCGCGCCCCTCGCGGGAACGCATGGCACGCCGGATGGCCTGCCACGCGATCCACAGCGCGCTTCCCTCGTCGCCCAGCATGTAGCCCAACCCCCCGGCGCGCGCGGTATGGCCCTCCCGGTTGCGCGCCAGCGCCAGCGAACCCGTTCCCGCGATCAGGCAGTAGCCTTCCGTGGCTTCCAGCGCGCCTACCAGCAGCGTTTCGCCGTCGTTGCACAGGTACATGCTGCATTGAGGCAGCAAACGGCGGAAAAAGCAGGAAAAGGCTTCCTTTTCAGCCGGACGGCTCAGCCCTGCTGAGCCCAGGCAGCCGGCTTTCAGCTTTTCCAGGGAAACGCCGGAGGAGCGGAGAAGCTGCTCGATGTTTCGCATGGCCTCATCCTGGCCTACGCTGTACATGTTGGTAGATCCACCGGTAAACCGGCCGATTTCCCGTCCGTCCTCCAAACGAAACAGGCACAGCCGTGAGCGCGTGCCGCCGCCGTCGATTCCAAAGCCGATCTCACACATGGATGTCACTGCTCCGCCATTTCATTGAGCCACCGCTCACAGACCATCAGCATGCGGGGCAGATGGAAAAAGCCCTTCCACTTGCCGCCCTTGAGGCCAAAGACCGGACGGCCCTCACGGTCCAGGTAGCCGTACCATTCGCCGTATTCGTGATCGGAAAAATGCTCGAAGGAATAGTTGTGCAGGCGCTTGAACCAGTCCAGATGCTCCTGCCGTCCGGTCAGCTTGTGCGCCAGCAAAAAGGCGTTGATGGCCTCGGCATGTACCCACCACAGCTTCATCTGGGATTCCAGCTTGTCCGTGGGATAGCCCATGTAGTCCTGATAATAGAAAAGCCCGCCATATTCCTTGTCCCAGCCGCGTTCTACGACCCAGAGCATGATCTCCGCTACATCATCCACCATGTCGCGACGGCCCGTGTCGTTTGCCACGTCCATGATAAACCACAGGTTTTCCAGCGCGTGCCCGGGATTGAGCAGACGGCCCTCCATCACGTCAAACAGGTGCCCGCCGTCCGGCAGCACACGTTCAAACACGCACTTGCGCTCACGGTCCACATGGCGACGGAAGAACAGGTCCAGATTTTCCTGCACGATGGGGTTAAGCTCGGCGTCGGGGACAAAGCCGCGCAGCTCACGCGCCATCATCATCTGGATCATGGGCATCGCCATCGCGCACAGGTTGCGCGCCCCCGCTACGGCCTTGGTCCATATCCCCTTGGGATGATCCTTGCGCTGCTGGATGCGGCGGTAAATCTCCAGCGCCTCGGTATGCGCCTGTTCGTCGCCTGTGACGCGCGAATACTCGGCCAGCGCCGTGCACATAAAGCAGTCGGAAAAGATGTTGTAGGGATGGATCAGCGCATTGCCTTTCCGGTCCATGGCAAAGTAGAAGTCGCCGTTTTCGGCCCGGCCATGCGCGCGCATGAACGCAACGCCCAAGCCGGCAGCGTCCACCCATTCCGGCCGGGTACCGTATACGGAGCACAGCTTGGAAAACATCCAGATTTCACGGCCCTGCATCCAGGCGTACTTGTCGGTATCAAACACCGTGCCGTCGCGCTCCAGCAGCGTCAGGTAGCCGCCGTATTCGCGGTCCAGCGAATGACTGAGCCAGAAGGGCACCACATAGTCAAACAGCTCTTTCCGGTAGATTTCATGATAGGCCTTGATCTCCGCGGTTTCCATTTGAAAAACGCCTCCTGTATAGACGGGCCCGGCGCAGGACGGTGCCTGACGCCGGGCGCCGGTTGGCTGCTTTCAGCCGCTTTATTTGATGGCGCCGGCCGTCATGCCCTTGATGAAATACTTGGACATGAACAGGTACAACAGCAGCATGGGTACAATAGCGATGGACAGGCCCGTAAAGAGCAGATCCCACTTGGTCGAGTGCTGGCCAATGAAGCTGGACAGGCCCACGGGCAGGGTCTTGAACTTGTCGGACTGGATAAAGACCAGCGGGAAAAAGAAGTCGTTCCAGATTGGCACGGCATTATAAATGGTCACCAGCGCGATGGAGGGCGCCGTGATGGGCATGACGATCTGGCTGTAGATACGCAGATCGCTGCAACCGTCGATGCGCGCGGCCTGCTCCAGTTCCCCCGGAATGGTCCGCATGAAGCCGGAGAGGATGAACACGGTGGAGGGCAGGCCCATGGCGATGAACACCAGAATCACCGAAAGCGGGTTGTCCATCAGGCCCAGGCTTTTCACAATCTGAAACAGCGGGATGACGGCCGCCTTCAGCGGCAGCATGATACCGCTCAAAAACAGCATGTACAGCAGCGTGTTTCCCCGGAATTTGTAGCGGGCGATGCCATAGGCGGCCATGGAGCCAAACAGCACCACAAAGACCATCGCACCGCCGGTAAAGAGCAGGCTGTTGAGAAAATAACGGCCAAAGCCCTTGTCAACCCAGATGGTGACGTAGTTCTCAAAGGAGAAGGATTCAGGCAGGGAAAAGGGACTTAGCATGATATCCCGGGTGGATTTGAAGGAGGACATCACCATGTTGAACAGAGGGTAGATAATCAGGAGCACATAGGTCAGCATCACCAGCTGAAGCAGGATGATAAACACCTTTTTCCCTGGGCTTGCATTGCGGTAGCGCATGCCGGTGTTCACAGTTCCACCTCCTTGGACTTGGTAAAGAGGATGGAGCACAGCGAAATGCCGAAGGTCATCAGGTAGATGACCACGGCGATGGCGGAACCGATGCCGATTTCCGGCGCGCCGGAATCCACCGATCCAAAGGCCGTGCGGTAAAACAGCGTTCCGATGGTGTCGGTGGCGTAGTTGGGCGGTCCATCCAGTCCGGCCATGGTGTAGACCTGCTCAAATACGTTCAGGCTGCCGATGATGGTCAGCACCGAAATGATCGTGATGGAAGGAACGATCAGCGGCAGAACAATTTTATAAAACATCTGCCATTCGTTTACGCCATCCAGATAGGCCGCTTCGGTACACTCGGCAGGCACGTTGTCGATGGCGCTCATAAACACCAGCGTGGGAAAACCGACCCATCGCCAGATGTTGACTGCAATGATCGTATACGTCGCGATGGACCCGTCTCCCAGCCAGGCGCGGGTCAGGTCCTGACGGCCCATAAGGGACAGCAGGCTGTTGACCATTCCCTTGGGCTTGAGGTACAGGCCCCAGAGAAAGCCTACCGCAATGATGGAAAACAGTACGGGAATAAAGAAGATGCGGCGGTATGCGCCGTGCCCGGCGATGCCGCGGCTGAGCACATAGCCAAAAAGAATGCCCAGGGTGTTTTGCACCAGCATGGTGACAACAAACCATTTCACGTTGTTACCCAGAGCATTTGTAAAGCGTTCCTGATAGGGATAGCCGGTAAACAGCTTCTGAAAGTTTTCCAGCCCGATAAACTCGCCCCGGATCAGCTGGTTCCAGCTGAAAAAGCTGTTGAACAGCGACATGAACAGGGGCAGCAGAATAAAAATAAAAACGATGGCAGCGCCGGGCAAAACGAAGAAGGTGATCCAGGCGGCCTTCTTCCAGTTTCGGGCCTTGGTCATGGCGGTACCTCCTGGCGGCGGGTATAGTGATTGAAAAGGTGAACGGGAGAAGCCGCATGGACGGCTCCTCCCGCTGCGTGGCAAAAAGTTACTTCTGGAAGGGCTCGTAATAGGAGGCGATGCCATCCTGCACAATCTGGCAGGTCTCCTCGGCGGAGGCCTTACCGACCATCAGATCCTGTGCAGCGGACTGGAACAGGGACGAGCCGGTGGGCTGCTCATAGCGGAAACCGACCAGGAAGATGTAGGGGGTAGAATTCTTTTGCAGCTCCAGCACCTTGGCGATAAAGGGATTGGCGGACACGTCCACACCCGGAATGGCCGAGACCATGGCCAACTCGCTTACGATACGGGCACCAAATTCGGGGGTGGCCAGGTACTTGATGAAGCGCAGGGCCGCATCCTGTTTCTTGGTGGTGGCGGAGATGGAGAAGTTCATGTCGGCATAGACCGACACATAGGCGGGATCCTCCGCCGTCAGGCCCGGAACGGCGAAGACGTCGTATTCCAGATCGGGGTTCTCGGCGCTGAAGTAGCCGGCCTCGTAGGAGCCACCTACAAAGTGCGCGCTGATCTCGTTGATGAAGTTGGCCTGCATGTCGGTGTAGGCTACGCCTTCAAACATATCGGGCATATAGGGAGCCAGGTCCTTGATCTTCTGCACGGAATCCACAAAGACGGGGTCCATGAACGTGGTTTCGCCGGTGATAACTTTGTTGTAGAAATCGTCGCCGCCGTAGAAGGAGGGGCCTACACCGCCGAAGAGGAATTCGCAGCACCAGCCCTCTTTCGTGCCGTTGGCCAGAGCCTCATAACCGGCGGCCTTGCAGGCTTCCAGGTTGGCGAGAAATTCATCCCACGTGGTAGGGACACTCAGGCCCAGTTCTTCGTAGATCTTGGTATTGTAGAAGCACAGCATGGTCTGACTCACGGCAGGCACGCCATAGATCTTTCCATCGGTAATGGAGGTGGCGCCGCCGCGGGCGGATTCGGAGAAGTCCTTAAGCTCGGGCATCAGCTCGTCCAGCGCCAGCATATAGCCGGAGTCGGCAAAGGTTTGCAGCCCGCCGTATGCGCGGCTCATGAACACGTCGGGCGCGCCGTCGCCAGCAGCCAGCGCGGCGGAAAGGATGGTGTTGTACTCGGTATTCTTGATGGCATTCTGAACCACCTTGATGTCAGGGTTGGCGGCTTCGAAGTCCGCGATTACGGCGTCATAGAATGCCGTGTCTTCGGGACGCCAGGTCCAGAAGGAAATTTCGGTCACTTCCTCAGCCAGTGCGGGGATCGCCAACATGCTCATCAGCAGGCACAGGGTAATACAAATACCAAGAAACTTTTTCATGTTGAGGGTCTCTCCTTTCGATTTTATGGTCGTCTTGGTTCTTGTTTATGGTTATGCTGGCTCTTGGCCACAGCATATCAAACCTTCATGGGTTCGTCAATAGATTTCTTAATTATCTAAAATTAATTTCCTATTGTTATGTTTTGCAAAAGAAATATTATGTAGTATATTAACAGAATATTAGATGAAAACAAGTGAATAATTCATATTTATAAAGAAAATAAAAACATAAAACCATTATTTTTTCGAAAAAACATTGAACACGTGTTGGTTTTCATGTATACTTTTCGCAGTACACCAGCGTCTGAAACAGCTCATGATACAAGGAGGTACGTGAGATGGGGGATTGCATCGTAAGGCTCAATCAGCTGATCGATCAACTCTCGCCGGCGGAGGCACGGGTGGCACGCTATTTGCTGGACCATTGTCAAGAGGCCATCGGCCAACCCATCGAAAAGGTGTCGGAAGCTTGCCAGACCAGCAAAACCACGGTTGTTAGGCTGTGCAAACAGCTTGGATTCAAGGGCTATAAGGCGCTGTCAATTGCGCTGTCGATGGAATTGGCCAGCGGCGGCGAGAACCGGATTTCCTATCAGGACATCAATCCAGGCGATAATATTCATACCATCATAGAACGAGTGAGCCAGCACACGCAGGCCGCCATTGCGGATACCGTCCGAGTGCTGCGGGAAGAGGACGTCTTGCGCGCGGTGGATGCTTTGGACAAGGCGAAACGGGTCGATTTTTATGGGGCGGGCACCTCCGCGCTGGTCGCGCTCGATGCGCAGCAGAAATTCCAGCGCCTTTGCCGTGATACCCAGACCAGCACCGACCCGCATGTTCAGGTGGTCATCGCCAGCCGCCTGGAGCGGGGAGATGCCGCGGTTTTCTTTTCCTATTCCGGCGAAACCGAAGATATGCTGGATACGCTTGCTGTTGCCAAAAGAGGCGGCGCCGTAACCATCTCGGTTACGCGCTATGGAGTGAACCGCCTGAGCCGGGGAGCGGATATTCCCCTGTATGTGGCTTCCTCCGAAATGCTGGTGCGCTCCGCCGCCATGACCAGCCGCATCGCCATGATGCACGTGGTGGATATTCTCTATTCCGCCGTTGCCGCCCAGGGCTATGACCGCTATAAGCCGTTTCTGGACAAAACGCACCTGGCAGGACGCGAAAAACGGCGCAACCAACACGAGCGGCGCAGATGACGACGACTTTGACACAGGGGAGAAAAGCATGGAAGCTAGAAGCTATTTATCGGAGCTGAGTACAGAGCAGATCAACGCTGAAAGCACTTCGCTGGAAACGATGGATGGTCAGGAGATCGCAGCTCTGATGAACCGCCAGGACCAAGGGGTGGTGGAGGCCGTGGCGCAGGCCGTGCCGGTCATCGGCCGCGTAATTGATGAAATCGCCGCCCGCTTTTCCCGCGGAGGCCGGCTGTTTTATACCGGCGCGGGAACCAGCGGGCGGCTGGGCGTGCTGGATGCATCCGAATGCCCGCCCACGTTTGGTGTTCCCCGCACGATGGTACAGGGAATCATCGCGGGGGGAGATGTCGCGCTGCGCTATGCTGTGGAGGGTGCGGAGGACAACTACGCCCAGGGACAAGAGGACCTGAAACAGGCGGCTGTCAGCCGGAATGATGTGGTGGTCGCCATCAGCGCCAGCGGCTACGCCCCTTATTGCGTGGGATCGCTGGACTATGCCCGCAGCGTTGGAGCACTGGCAGTTTCGCTGGCCTGTAATGAGCATACGGAACTGGCCCGGCACGCTGATCTGGCCATTGAGGCGCCCACCGGACCAGAGGTACTCATGGGGTCCACACGTCTGAAAGCCGGCACCGCCACCAAGATGATTCTTAATATGCTTACCACCGGTGCAATGGTACGCACCGGAAGAGTCTATCAGAATCTGATGGTGGACCTGTGTATTTCCAACAGCAAGCTTTCCGACCGGGCGCTGCGCATTCTGCGCCATGCGACGGGCGTGGGGGAAGAGGATGCCTCGCGGCTTCTCAAGCAGGCCGGCGGCAGCGTTAAAACCGCCATTGTCATGCAGTTGGGCGGCGTGGACGCCGATCAGGCGCGTCGGGCGCTGGAGGAGACGGGCGGCTGGGTTGGTCCGGCCATTCAAAAGCTGAAGGTCTGACGCGGGGACGGCTGAAATTGGGCTTGGGACGACATCTGGAGGGACTTGACGTTATCTCCACTTGTGTTTTATGCATACGGAGTGGGTCCCACGTGCCCATCATGTGCCCATAATGATTTTGAATTCAATATAGGGAGGAAATCCGATTGAATATTTTCGTATGCATCAAGCAGGTGCCCAGCACAAGCAAAGTACAGGTGGACGAAAAGACAGGGGTGCTGAAGCGGGACGGTGTGGCGAGCAAAATGAACCCGTATGACCTGTATGCGCTGGAGACGGCGTTGCGGCTGCGGGAAGAGCACGGTGGACGGGTGACGGTGGGTACGATGGGGCCTCCGCAGGCAGAGGCGGTGGTGCGGGAAGCGTACATGATGGGAGCGGATGAAGGGTACGTGTTTTCGGACCGGCGATTGGGCGGCGCGGACGTGCTGGCGACCAGCTACACGCTGTCGCAGGCGATCCGCAGCGTGGGCGACTTTGACCTGATCCTCTGCGGCAAGCAGACCACCGACGGGGATACCGCCCAGGTGGGCCCGGCGATTGCGGAGCACATGGGGATTCCGCACGCCGCGTGGGTGTCGCGCATCGAGGCGGAAACGAACGGCGTGGTCGTGGAGCAGCAGCTGCAGGATGTGATCGAAACGGTGAGGATGCCCTTTCCCTGCCTGGTCACAGTGGAACAGGATATCTATATGCCGCGCCTGCCGTCGTTAAAAACGGCGCGCCGGGTGGCGGACCGGCCGGTGCATGTGATGGGGCTGGACAGCTTTCTGGATACCGATCCGGAGCATTATGGGCTGTCGGGAAGCCCCACGCAGGTAGAGCGCATCTTCCCGCCGGAAAACGACGTTCAACGGGAGCAATGGACGGAGGAAAACGCGGCGGAGAAGCTGCACGGACTGCTCAAACAGTGGAAATTTGTATAAAGAAAGGGGAGTTGGAGCATGGCACAGATAGCGGTTTTGGAACGCAAATGCACGGGATGCGGCCTGTGCAGCGAAAGCTGCCCCTTTGGGGCCATTGATATGAAGGACGGCAAGCCGGAGCTGAACGCGGCCTGCCGCGTATGCGGTATCTGCGTAAAAACCTGTCCGGAAAAAGCGATGATCCGGCTGGAAACGCGGGTGGCATCCGTGGACAAAAGTCAGTGGAAGGACATACTGGTGTTTGCCGAGGTGGCGGACGGCCGGCTGCATCCGGTCAGCCTGGAGCTGATCGGGAAGGCGCAGGAGCTGGCGCAGGGGGTGCCGGGCTTTCAGGTCAAGGCGGTGCTGCTGGGAAATGGCGTGATGGAGCTTGCGCGAGAACTACAGCATTATGGGGTCAGCGAAGTAGTTGCGTATGACGATCCGGCGTTGAGCTTTTTCCGTGCAGATGTATTTGCAACATGCATAGAGGACTATATTCGTGCGGCACGGCCCAGCGTGGTGCTGGTGGGCGCCACGTCGCTGGGGCGCAGTCTGGCGCCGAGGCTGTCCACACGCTTTCATACGGGCCTGACGGCAGACTGCACGCGGCTTGAACTCCGGGAAAACACCGATCTGGTGCAGATTCGTCCGGCGTTTGGCGGCAACATCATGGCGCAGATCGTCACCACCAATACCCGCCCGCAGTTTGCCACGGTGCGCTACAAGGTGATGGACGCGCCGGCGCGGCAGGAGGAAGCGTCCGGAGAGGTGAAGGTGCGCCCCGTGCCCAAGTCAGCGCTGAAATCGGCGGTGACGCATGTGAACACGCAGCCGGTACCCGCTGGAAAAACCATCTCGGATGCGGACATTCTGGTGGTGGGCGGAAGGGGCCTGCAAAAGGAAGCCGATCTGGACATGATCCGGGAGCTTGCGGCGCTGCTGGGCGGCGACTGGGCGGTGTCCAGGCCGCTGGTGGAAAAGGGCTGGGCGACCAACGCACGACAGATTGGCCTCTCCGGGCGCACGGTGCGTCCGCGGCTGATTATCACCTGCGGGGTGAGCGGAGCGATCCAGTTTGTAGCCTGCATGAACGCCAGCGAACATATCGTGGCCATCAACAGCGATGCGCAGGCACCGATTTTTGAGGCGGCGCACGTAGGAATCGTAGGGGACCTGTATCAGATTGTGCCGGATTTGATCGCCCGGCTGAAGGAGGCGCGAGGATGAAACCGTTTAACAGGGTGAACGAAGCGGATCTGGCGTTTTTTGAAAGCATTCTGCCGGGGCGGGTATTCAGCGGCGAGGCGATCTCCACCGACTATGACCATGACGAGATGACCATCTATGGGCACTATGCTCCCGAAGCGGTGCTGCAGGCACAGAGCACGGAGGAGATTAGCGCCGTGCTGCGCTACTGCAACGAGCGCAACATTGCCGTAACGCCGCGGGGCGCAGGCACGGGGCTGTGCGGGGGCTGCGTGGCCACGGAAGGCGGCGTGGTATTGTCCACCGAACGGATGAAGCGGGTGCTGGAGGTGGATACGCGCAATATGACGGCCACGGTGGAGCCGGGCGTGCTGCTGATGGAGTTTCCCAAGGCGCTGGAAGGGACGGGGTTGTTCTATCCCCCGGACCCCGGTGAAAAGACGGCCACCATGGGCGGCAACGCCATGACCAACGCGGGCGGGATGCGCGCGGTGCGCTACGGTGTGACAAGGGACTATGTGCTGGGCATGGAAGTGGTGCTGGCGGACGGGGAAATCCTGACGCTGGGCGGGAAGAACGTGAAAACCTCCAGCGGATACAGCCTGATCGACCTGATGGTAGGGAGCGAGGGAACGCTGGGCATCCTCACAAAGCTCACGGTGAAGCTGATTCCGGAGCCGAAGGCGAATGTAAGCCTGCTGATTCCCTTTGAGCATCTGGAGGCATGCATTCAGGCGGTGCCGGAGGTGCTGGCGTGTGGCTGCGAGCCCACGGCAGTGGAGTTTATGGAGCGGGAAGTCATCGCTTGCGCGGAAACGTATCTGGGCAAGCAGTTTCCCGACGCGAGCTCGGACGCATACCTGCTGGTGCGGCTGGACGGGGCAAGCCCGGAGGCGCTCCGCCCGATGGTGGACCGGCTGACGGATGTGGCGCTGGGGCTTGGGGCGCAGGATGTGCTGCTGGCGGATACGGACGAGCGCAAGGAGAGCATCTGGAACGCGCGGGGCGCATTTCTGGAGGCAATCAAGGGGAGCACGCCCAACATGGATGAATGCGACGTGGTGGTACCCCGGGACCGGATTGCGGCATTTGTGAAGCACAGCGTAAGCATCGGGCGCGAGGAAGGGGTCAGGATCTGTTCGTTCGGACATGCGGGCGACGGCAACCTGCACCTGTACATCTGCCAGGACGGACTGAAGGACGCGGTGTGGACGGATGTGGTGGAGCGCGTGATGGAGCGGCTGTATGCGCAGGCGCGTGAGCTTGGGGGCGAGGTGTCGGGCGAACACGGCATCGGGCATGCCAAGCGCGCCTTCCTGCTGGAAAGTGCAGGAGCGCGCCAGATCGATCTCATGCGCGGAATCAAGGCGGTTTTTGACCCCAACGGCATTCTCAATCCCGGCAAGGTGGTATGAGTCCTTTTGAATGGATGATGAGAGGGCGCAGATACAAGCAGCCGGAATGCCGACAGAGTGTGGGACGCCGAACATCATATTCCTTTCCGGACCCAAAGCGGCACCCAAAACCTGATGCCGCAGCATTTTCAGTAAGCGTTGCAAGCGCCCAAAGGGCGTAAGAAACACCATTTTTCCAATAACCATGGGACTTTCAACGAGTTGAACGCAGCTTCAAAGCATAATGTGACAAAGCACAGGAACAGTTACCCCCTGCCGGAAGATTACCGCGCAGGGGGCTTTTTTTTATTTGTTATCTTTCCTGGACGGTCATGCCTCGGGATAATCCTCAACGATGGAGATTTCATCATCGAGGTTATTTTCGTCGGGATAGGTGACGCAAAGATGGTTGCGAAACTCATTGCCTGCCCGGAACCATTGGCCGCAGATATCACACTGGACATACTCGGTGTTGCCGGCATCGTCCGCCTCAGCTGCTTCACGGGCAGGGCAGAGATGATTGCGGAAAACGTTCCCCGTTTCAAACCATTGGCCGCAGTCGGGGCATTGGGCGTATTCGACGCTGCTGTTGGACTGCGGGACGTTTTCCGGCGTGGAGAAAGTGATAGAGTGCAGCATTTCCTGCAAAGCCTGTCCGGCCGTTTCTTCTGCAGCAACATAATAGGAAAGTTCGACCAGCAGGATGCTCCCGTCGCTGAGCGGAACGCAGACATACTGCGTCACAGCGTCATCAGCGTCGGTTCCTTCCGCAAAAGTGAAGGTGGAGGTCACCTGCCCATCCAGCACAAGGGTAGAACGCGTTCCCTCAAAACCGGACTGAAGAATAAGGCCCTCCATGGCCTCATCCAGCGTGTAGCCTGTGAGACGGGAAACGCTTAGATAGCAGTTGGGCTTTCCCGGCTCCTGCGCTTTCCACCAATAGGTGTCTATGCCTCCGGCCTGCTCATAGGAAAACAGGGATTCATCGTAGACTATGCTGTATCCCAGGTCACTGCCTTCCGGTTCCTGGTCCCGGGTCAAAAAGGCGGTCATACAATAGCCGGTCTGATTGTGATAGACAACCTTGGCCCAAGTGCCGTCCTCCAACAGTTCAACAACCTCCAACGGAATACCGTTTTCCGCCGTGGCGACGATACCGGAGGTTTTGGAAGGACCGCTTCTTATGTTGAGCGGCTTGCCGTTATCCGTTTGAATATACCAGGTTTCCGCAACGGCTGCGGTTGCGGCCAGAAACGTCAGAATCAAGGCCAGAATAGAAATTGTCCTTTTTGCCATATTTGATTTGCCCCCAATCGCTTTGGATAAAAGCCAGAAACCGTGGAACATTGTAGCATAACGACGGAGAATTGCAAGGGAGCAGATGTAACAAGAACAACGTTGAAGTAAAAATCCAGGCTGTAGCATTTTGCTATTCTTATTTCCAGAAATTTCTGTTTCGTTCAGATGAAATCCTGGTATATTGAACGCACTGTGGAGCGAAAAGACGTTTTGCACAGGCCCGTAAACAGGAGAGGAAACACAAAGGGTTAGCCACATGCGCAAATAGAGGGGAGTGAACGTGAAACCAGGGTTTGTTATGGGGAAAGCCGTCGCAAGGCTGCCAATATGCGCAAGCTGTGCCTTGCTGTAAGAGAGGCAACCGGCCGTTTTAATGATACGACAGGTATGATGGACCTGCCAGGTTGGCTCAAAATGAGGGATTTGTGGGGCTGGCCGCAGCTTTGCATCCGTCTGGACTGCAACCATGCGCATAGCTATTTGAAAATCAACGTTGAACGATGGAGGGTGCATGGCCTAACCGTGATTTCAATACCGGAGTCGTTTTTTTCCATCAGGACATGACGGTACATCTACGGGTTGGGTTTGATCCAAACGAACATTTGAAAATGAAATAAACAATGCTTCGTGGCCGAAATTCAGGGGCTGTGCTCCAGCAAGTATGGCCTTCTTTTTCCTACACCTTTCTTTATCCCTGTACCTGTCTGCAAACGTGCCCTGACGCAAAAAGGGGCTAAACGGCAACACGCCGCCAGTGTGGGAATCTACGCAACCAATCCCATTAGCAGCTGCCTCCATGCGGCATAACAAATCGGAAAAAACATCAGCAAATAAGGCCCCCCTCAAAATCGGAGTGCCCGCAAAGGGGACAGGCTGGAATTGTCAACTGGGAGAGATGTCGCAGAATCTATCAATTTATGGCCATTGCAAATGCATAGACAAATCGGCTTTTGGGGGTGTTGGATACGGCTTATGACGGCTTAATCTACAGACAGGCGCAGGCGGATAGTTTGGCAACGGCACTGCGCTGCTGGTCAAGCAGGCTGTGTGCATAACAGTCCAGCGTTGTTTTGGCAGAGCTGTGTCCCAAGAGCTGGCTTACCGTCTTGACATCCACCCCCATTTCAAGGAGTCTTGTGGCATAGCTGTGCCGCAATGTGTGAAAATGGGCGTCTGGAATCTCCAGCCGCCTGACAACTCCGGCAAACCGGCGCTGAATGGTGCGCGGATCCGCGGCACGCATTCCCGTACCAAAAATATAGCCTGTGGTGAGCTGCACGGCCGACCGCTGTTTCTTTTGTATCTCCAGCCGTTTTAATAGAAAGGTCGGAATGGGAATCGTCCGGCAGGAACTGGAGGACTTGGGCGATCCTATCATAAGATAGGTTTTTGCACCTCCGCACTTGAGGCATTTGTCTGTATCCATGCGCTTGAGACGCTGCACGGTCCTGCATACGGTTGCGGTTCCGTTTTCCCAGTTGATATCCGACCATCTTAATCCGCAGATTTCACCCAGACGAAGCCCCGTATACATGGCAAACAGCGCCGTGAGATCCTCTCCCTGACTCAGCGTTTTTTCCACCTTTTTTTGCTCCTCACGGCTGAACACGCGCTGTTGAACCCGTTCGCCCCGCTTCACACAGATTTTTCTGCAGGGATTCTTGGCGATGATGCCATCATCCAGCGCCGCCCTCATCGCGGCAGAAAGCAGCCGGTATATGCCCCTCACCGTGTTCTCCCCCAGGCCCTTCGCCTGCAGACATTCCAAAAATGAATGAACCATTTCAGGCGTGATGGAGGCCATTTGCATTCGTCCAAGGCATGGCAGGATATGCCGGTTCATTTGATTCTGGTAGGTCAGATAGGAGGAGGCTTTGATTCCCCCAAGCAAATCCGTTTCCAACCAGCTTCGCATCCATTTTTCCACTGTCATGCCACGCACAGCCGCCTCCGGATGGATGGTTTGCTGAATCTCGGCCTTTTTTTCCAGCAGCCTTTTTTTCACATCGGTATAACGCATTCCATACACATAGCCAAACCTCGTTGTTCCATTGCTCTTTTTCCCAGTTACATACCGTCCTTCATAGCGCCCGTCTTTTCGTTTGTAAATATTTTCGCCGTGTCGTGCCATGATGTACACCTCCTCAAAAGTTCATGAACCGGCTTCAGCATTGCCCGATATTTTTCGCTGTGATCCCAGGGATCACAACGCCCTGAGCCCCCTGCTGACGGCCTTTTTGACGGCTTACTGTGTGTGCAATTTTAACCTGTTTAAAGTTGATAGAAATCCAATATAAGGAAATACAAAATATTTATGGATATCTTTTTCTTTTCATTTCTTGTTTCAACATAGTCTGTATGGTATAATTTATATGATTGGGAGCAAGTGTGACGGACTGGCTTCACAGAGGGGTTATTTTACGTGGAATGATAGATTCTGCGATGCCACATCAGCATTGTACACCCGGGAAGCATGAAACGTGCAAATAAGATAAAACTTTTTCACCCGCTTGATCCGGAGCAAAGGCCCTGGAAACCGTTGGGGGATCCCTTGCAAACAACGCTCCTGACGGATGAAAATGCCGCTTCCCTCACGTCTGCCCCATGCTATCGGCCAAAACGACGAAACAGGCAGGGATGCCTTAAAAAGCAGCCCAGATTCTTTCATAACAGGGGGATGGATCCATGAAGTTAAAGCGGATTTTTGCATGCTTGTTGGCATTGAATATGACGTTGAGTGTAAGCGTGCCCGTGCCTGAGGTTGGCGTGAACGGTAAAAGCGTCCGCGCGGAGACGGTCACCCTTGTGCAGGAAACGGAGATGAGGGAAACGGCGGAGGGTTCTGTCGCCGGAGAAGAGTTCTTGGAAGCACCTGCACAGGCATCTGCTGAAGAGGTATCGGTTTCCAAAGAGGAGCCTATGACAACCGAACCTCCGTCTCCTACGGCAACCGCAACCCCGGCCCCCACGGCTGCTGCAACCCCGGTACCGGCGGCAACCGAAACCCCGTCGCCGGTGGCAACCGAAACCCCAGCGCCGGCGGCAACCGAAACCCCTGCCCCCACGGCCGCTGCAACCCCGGTGCCGGCAGCTATCGAAACCCCAGCGCCCACGGCGCCCGCAACCCCGGCCCCCACGACCGCTGCAACCCCGGCGCCGGTGGCAACCGAAGTCCCGTCGCCTACGGTAGCCGTAACTCCGGCGCCCACGGAGATACTCACCCCTGCCCCCACAGTAACCCCTGCCCCCATGGCGACCGAATCTCCGGATCCCACGGCCTCTGTGGAATCTGCGCCGACCGCGACCCCGGAAGCCACGGCTGAACCTGACAATCTGCCCACCGAGGAGACATTTGACTCCGGCTATGCGCATGTTGGCGGAGACGAAAGCGTATATGCCGCTCCCTCCAGTTCCTCTGAAGTGCTGGGCATACTGGCGAGGGATTCCGTCGTTTATGTGGCCGGGCGGGTATCGGACCATTGGATGAAGGTGGCCTTTGCCTTTGAACACGATGGCGAGCAAAGCCTGGAGGGCTACCTCCGGGAGGATGCCCTTATTCCGGAGTCGGACCAGACCGCCACGGCGGACGCCGTTCAGTCCGGCCGGCACGTCATGTGCGGGGCATATGGCGGCGTAGCGCTTCCAATCGTTTCTTTTGCCGTATCGTCTGCCGGAAAAGACGAAGACCACACCGCAGAGCCGGATGATACCCAGGAAGCGCCTCAGAACGGGGAATCCCGGCAGGACGCAAGTATAGTGGGAGACTTGCCCCAACCCGTGAATCCGGTACCGTCTCCTCTCGCCGAAAACCAGCATGAAGCCGGAGAAACATCGCCGTTCACCCTGACTGACGAGACCACAAAGGTTACCGTGGCCGGCTTGCCGGCGGACGTAACGGCGACCGTCGCCATTGTGCAGACGGACGAAGATGTTCTGGAAGCCGCCCTGAACGCGGCCGGCCTCACGTTGCTGGATGCCATCTGTTATGACATCACCCTCTGGCAGAATGAACAGGAATATCAGCCCACGGGCGCCGTGTCCGTCACTCTTCCGATTCCTGCAGAGTTTGGCGGTCAAATCAGCGCGTGGCATATATCCGGCGGCACAGCCATAAATATGGGCGGCAGCGCGGAGAACGGAACGTTCACTTTTGCAGCAACCCACTTCAGCCAATATGCGCTCGTCAGCGCTGCCTCTTATAGCGGGACGGCCGGAGGCACCGGCTCCAAAGAGGGCAACACCTTCCTTGAAACGGCGGAAGCGTATTATGGTGAAAACGGCACCATTGAGGTAGGCACCGTCAAGGCAGACTGGCTGGACATGGACGGGACGGTAAAAGCCGGACAGCAGGTGAACCTGAACCTTGCCTGGACGCTTACTCCGGCGGCAACCTTCAACTATTCGGAATTTCCACAGACGCTTTTCGATGATTACGAAAACACGCAGATCATCTTGACTTTGCCGGAAGGGGTCAGCATTGTCCAGGACGCTGCCGGTTCCCTCCAGAACGTAACGGAAGTGATCCGGCAAGGGAACGAATGGAGATTAAAGCTGACAGAAAAGCTTAGCGCGGCTTCCAGCCAGAGCGGCACCATCACCATCCCGTTGCTGATCGAGGGCAATGGACAGCGGGGCATGGGGGAGACGCTGGACTTTACGACCCCTGTGCGCATGGAAACGGAGTTTACCATCCTGGACCGGACCACTCCGGGTCAGGCGCTGCCCACCAGGAAGTACGCCAAGACGATGGAGGGTTCCGGTCTCGGCCAGAAAATCACCGCGTCCGACGATCGCTGGGGAATTCAAAAGGAGGCCGTCAGCGCCGTCCCCAGTGAGGATCAATCGACGGTAACCGTCACCTTCCGGCTTACGGTGGGGCTGAAAGACCCGGACGGCACAGTCAATACCAATCCCGACACCTATGGCCGGACGGGCCGCGTGCCGTTTGAAGGGGATGTCGAGCTCACGGAAATCCTGTCCGTTCAGGACCGTGACCATAACCCCATCGCGCCTCAGAGCGTGACCATCACGCCGCAGTTTGGAGAAAAGGCGCCCATCGATGCCGGTGCGGGCGGCAAAATCAGCCTGCCGGTGGATACCTGTTCGGGCAAGGGCCTTTCCTCCGTAAGCGGGGAAACGCCCTACTGGTCCGCATATCTGGTGGAGGCTGTTTATCCCTACGAAAAATTCATCGCGCAGTTCTATGACGAAAAACAGGACAAGCTGACCGTATCCAACACCGCCCAAATCGCGTACCGACTCAAGGGTGGCGCTCCGGACGGCGACGAGGCAAAGGCCAGTATCGATGCCGGGGAGGTGACCCTTCCCGCACAGATTACCATCAGCAAGTATATCGTCAATGCGCAGGGCGGCAGCTCGCTGTATTCAGCGGAGAACTTCCCGGCGGGCGGCCAGCCTATTGCCGGCGAGGCCGTGTTCGCCATCACCGGCCCGGATGAGTCCATGCCCGATCTTTATATCAGGCAGGACGGTACCTATCGGAAGCTGGCCGCCAACACGATCACCCTGGATCCGGCCGGAACGGGCGAGATGAATGGCACGGATGGCACTTTCGTCGTCTATGTGCAGCCAGGCACCTATACCGTCAGCGAAAAGGATTTGCCCGCAAATACCGAGAAGATCACGGGCTCCACTCATAACGCCGACGACAAAACGCTCGTGCTTAAAGCCGGAGAGAGCGCGACGGCGGGCTTTTACAACCATGAATGTCTCGGAAGCATCACCATAACCAAGAGGGGACGAAAGACCGGCGAAAGCAGCGATACCCTGCTTTCCGGCGCGGAATTCACGCTGTACCGGGACGGTCGGGAGATTGCCAGAGGAACGACGGATGGCAACGGACACCTTCGTTTTGACAGGCTGCCCTACGGAAATTATACCATCAGGGAAACGCTCGTCCCCGAAGGCTATGTGGATGAAACATATGAGCAGACCGTTACCGTGAGCGCGGATCAGAGCGCGTGCAGCATCGAAGTCGTCAATCACTATAACCTGGCCCCCGTTATGCTGCAAAAGCAGATGCACAACGGAATTGAATATGTGGACGTAGATCGCTTCAGCTATGGGGAATTTCAAAACTGCTTTGCGATTGAACAAAAAAATGACGATGGTTCATGGACGAAGGTTGCGGATCAGGAGCAGCTGTCGCTAAGCCAGGCGGGACAGATTCTGGCCGTGCTTCCCGTGTATGACGATGCGGGGCAGGCCATTGTTTACCGCTTCAGGGAAACACTCCCCATGGGCTGGCATGACCCGCAGAACGCGTCGGCCGGGGAGATGTATTCGGCAGCATTCGATCTGGTGGATGTTCTGGGCAAGCCCACCGGAAAAGCCAAACAGATTATAATGCAGAACGGCCGAAACGGCAGCCTTGCGCTGACCAAGCAGTTCTACCGCATGAGCAGCAACGGCCGGTACGAAGCGCAGCCGGAACAGGAAACCACCTTTACCCTGTATCGAAAGACGCAATATGGAACGGTCGAAAAGGTGAACAAGAAAACCTTTACCGGGACCACGTCCTTTGAGGACCTGCTGCGCATAGACGAACACGGCCAGCCGTACCAGTACTATCTGGTAGAAACGCCGCTGGACGGCTATGCGGCGGATACGACCGACACCGTCCAGCTTGAAATCAACGGGCAAACCGTCCCCGCCTGGGGCCCGTATACGTTTGTCGCGCAGGGGAATACGCCTGCGGAACTGTCCCAGTCCGCCCAGGTAGCCAACTATGCGACGGTCTTGCCCGTGGTGGTCAAAAAGGCGGACAGCGTCACAGGGGCCTTTGTTTCCGGTGCAGCCTTTGCCATATCCGAAGAGAATGCGGGCACAGAGGGCGTACCGGTCGTCGAAGAGACCCCCATCACGTCCGCCGCCGGCAGCGTGGTCTACCTTGAAGGCGGCAAGCGGTACATCGTCAAAGAAACCACCGTGCCCCAAGGGTACACGGATGTGACCGGGGCCTGCATCATCGACCTGAGCCAGTACGCGTCTCTGGAGCAGGCAAAGACCTATAAAGTCATTACCGTCACCCTGAAAAACCGGCCTGACCCCAAGCTCAAGGTAGTGAAGCGCCTCACCGGCAGCGAGGCTCCCGACAAACCGAAGGTGCTCTACGGCGTGCTGTTTGAGGTCTACCGCAAGACGGATGACGGTACGTTTGAGCGCACATGCGGCTATGATGATCTGCCGCTCACCCTGTCATCCGGGACGGCGACGCAGCTCCCCGCCGGCACATACTACCTCAAGGAGATCGTCCCGGAGGGCAATCCCAATCATATTCTGGACCCCAACCGGCATCCCCAGGAATATGAGGGAAAGGGGGAAGCGGTGGGCGACGCCTTCTACTTTGGGCCCATCGAGGTGCCGCAGATGACGGATCAGAGCACATTGACCGTAACCTGTGATAACCTTTCCGCACTGGGCGCGGTGCAGGTGACCAAGTACGCGCTGGGCGAGGATGGGCAAAAGACCCCGCTGTCGGGGGCCGAGCTTTCCATCTACCCATTGGGAGAATCCGAACCCCTGCAAACGAAAACCAGCGCCAGCGAGACCGGCCTCGTCACCTTTGCAGGCCTGCCCATCTATGGCGACGATGGAAAGAAAATCACCTATATCATCCGGGAAACCGCCGCGCCCGAAGGCTATACCCTTGCGCAGGAGGAACTGAGCGTTACCCTTGAGCCGGGAAAAACCGTTACAGAAAACACGGAGGGCCTCCTGCTTGAGCTGGTCAACCTGCCCAAGATGTCCTTTGAGGTTACCAAGGTATTCCGCAACCTTTGGGAGCACTCCTTTACGAAGAAGAATTATCTCATGCCCGGCGCGCGGATCGCGCTGTATGAAAAGCTGGGGGATGAGTCCTATCGGCTGCGGGAAATGCTGACCACAGACGACATGGGCATTGCCCTTTTCACCGAGCTGGACCAGAAAACGGAATATGTGGCCGTGGAGTATGACATTCCCGACCTGGCCCAGTATGACTATCTGGAGCCGTCAAACGGAAAAACGTATCTTGCCTCGGATTTTCCCCAAGCCCCACCGGAAACTCTGACGGCGCAGAATCTGGAAGCGTATTATTATGTGACCAAGCCGGCCAACGAAGGCCATCCCGATCTGATGCAATCCGGGACGCTGACCAACGTGGAGCATTGGGCGCAGCTGCAAATCGAAAAGTTTGTATATGTCGACGATCCTGACGCACAGGGAGATACGACGGGCACGCAGCCGGATCATAAAAAGGTCATCAACAACGCGGAATTTGACCTGTACATGCAGGTGCTTCCGGAGGGCACCTCTTCCGGCACGCTCATCTTTGACAATGACAATCTTTCGCAATACACCCTTGTGGGCAGCTACACGACCGGTACGCTGTACAACGCTGCGGGCGAGCGGCAGGACGGATGGTTCGCCACCGATATCCTCAAGGTAGAAGACCATGTGGTCTACTGGCTGGTGGAAAGGACCGGCGGCACCGGCGCCAGGATCAACCCGGAGAATCAGATTACCCTGATCGCGCGCAAGGGCACCGGCTATACCAACGCTTCGCCTTCTGTCGAAGATCCGCAAACGACCTGCGAGAACGTGTTTGTTTATCAGGACGACAGCATGACGCGGGAACACGTCGAGAACCTCCCGGTTTCCGGCGGGGGGAGCAGCATGTTCTCCACGGTGCGCATCGCCAAATGGGCCGGCTCGGTGAATGAGGACGGCGAGCGGGTGGAGGAGTATACGCCGCTTGGCAATGCCGCCTTCAGCCTGTATCTGGTGCATGCGGATGGCGAGCGCGTAGCCTTGCTGGATACCATGACCACAGGTCTGGACAATGACCTGACGGGAGAGGCGGACCTTACCGCGTGGGCCTCCTCCAAGGCATTCAACTTCCAGGCGCTGCAGGATACCTATGAAAAGCACAACCGCGAGGGCGTACCGCAGGACATTCTCTGGACGGATGATGCGGGCAACGGCTATGCCCGTGCGCTGCTGGTGGAAGTCGGCGCACCCGCAGGCTATGACAGCCCCACGAGCGGCTACGGGATGATTCTGTACTTCAAGTATGAGGAAGGCAAGTCTACCGAGATTTTTAACGACGCCTTCTATGTCAAGGAGAAGACAGGGGAGCAGCCCGCAGCGGAGCCGACGGCATGGGCGCTCTATCCGACGGAGGCAACGGCCGGCGGGACGTATCAGCCCATCGAGGGCGTAACAGGGGCCACGGGCCAGTACCGCATCATCAACTGGCCGGTGGATCACTTTTCCGTTACGGTGCGAAAATACGGCTATACCGCCAATGAACAGACGCTTGGCATGACCAGTGAGCAGCTGGACGAATACTTCTTGACCACCCGTGGCCGCGCGCCGCTGGAAGTGACGATGAAGCTGCAACGGTATGCCAATGGCACATGGCTGGATTATGCCTACCCCGGTTACTCCGGGCCTACCGCCACCTTCACCACGACGGACGGGTATTTCGCCTTCCCCAGGGGACTGGGCATCGGACGGTATCGCATCATCGAAACCGGTCCTGACAGCGGTTATGAAAACATCTTTGACGGCACATCCCTTGCGGGAGACGACTACTACAACGCCAAAGCGTACTACTTCCAGGTGACGCACGAAAACGTACAGATTACGATGTACAACCCGCAGAAACGCTCCCTGGCGCTGCGCAAGACGGGAACGGACGGCGCGGAATTGGCCGGGGTGACGTTCACGCTTGCCGGGCAGGGGGAGACGCTGACGGCAGTGACCAAACAGGACGGGACCGCCGCGTTCATTGGCATCGGCACCGGGGTCTACAGGCTGGCAGAAACCGCGGCAGCATCAGGCCACTCCAAAGCATACCTCCATCCCTACTTTCAGTCCGCCTATGGCACCGGCCACCAGTACGCAAGCTATCGCCTGGCTGATTTTGCGTCGAAGGGCATCTTCCTGGGATTTGAGACCGAGCTAAAGGACAACCAGATGGTCGTGAGCAACATCGTGGACCTCAAGGACTACGGGTTGGACGACCTGCTGCTGGAAGTTGTGAATCCCGAATTGTGTGAGCTGATCCTCCAAAAGACGGACAGCATTGAAACGGAGAAAGGGCTCAAGGGTGCGACGTTCCAGGTGGTGTACAAGCCGTTCAGCCAGTGGAGCGGAGAAGAAACCGTGGCCGATACAGGCTGGAAGAACGTGGGGTCCTATACGACCGGTGAAGACGGCACAGTCGCTATGGATGACCTTGAACCCGGCGTCTACAGGGTGACGGAGACGAAGGCCCCGGACGGATACGACCTGTCCGGTGGGGCGCAGTATGTCGTGCTGACAGGCGGCCTTGAAAAGGCCGTGACCGTGGCCGGACGGCAGCTTGAAAATGGATCGTCCCTTACCTTCCGCAACGCGCAAAAGATTACGCTTACCGTGGAAAAGAAGGTCAATACCGGGGCGCTCGCTGTCGAGGGCAATCACAGCTTTGTCTTTGAACTCTACAGCGCGGACAAAACCAGGCTGGGCACCCAAACCGTCACGGTGCCCCACGGCGCTACAGACGGATATGTGGTTACGGCAGCCTTTGAGGGGCTGAGTCAGGGACAGACCTACTACCTGAAGGAAACCTCCAATATCGAGGACTTTGCCCTCGACACAATGGAGGGCCGAAACGGGCTGGCCGTTGTGGAGGAAGGGGAGTTCTACAGGTTTACGGTGCCTGCCTCCAATAGCGGCATGACCATCACTGCCTCCAACACCTACCTGTATGCGATGGTGACGGTTCTCAAGGTCAACGGAAAGGATGGCAGCCCGCTGGATGGCGCCGCCTTTGAGGCGTACCGCATGGCTGGCGGCCATCCCATGACCAATCCCACCGGCGAGTGGACGGAGCTTTCAAATGGTGAATACCGTGTGCTTCTGCCGCTGAGCGGGCTGGCAGGCAACACCTTCCGCATTCAGGAGGTCAGCGCGCCCGCGGGCTACCGCAACGACCGGCCTTATACGGAGGTAACCGTGAGGCCCGGCGATTCCCTGGTGCATGACCGGTTTGACGCGGAGAGCATGATGGGAGGAACTCTTCAGGAGAACGACGCCGCCATGCTCAGCGCGCTCATCTACCCCAACTATCAGGGCTCCGTGATCGAAATTTTCAAGTATCGCAACACAAGGGAGAGCGGAACCAGCGCCCCGCTTGAGGGCGCGACCTTCACCCTCTATATCAGAGAGGCAGACGCTGGCTGGCAGGTCGTAAGCCATGAAACGACCGACGCGGAGGGCCGTGTCAGCTTTACCGTGGAAAGCGGCCGGTCGTATGCGGTGGAGGAGAGCACCGTACCCGACGGCTACGCCGGCCTGCAGGGGCTTTACAGCGGCGAATCCAGAATGCCTGATGAGACCACGGATGGACGGCAGCTTCACCTGCTCAATGGAGGAGAGCCGCTCCAGGTATCCACCACCTATACCTACAGGGCCTACAACAGGCCGTGGGTGGAACTGGAAATTCGCAAAAGGGACGTCGATAACCAGCTGACGCCTACCGCCGTTGTCAATGTGTACGAGGTTCCATCCGATACGCCTGAAAAGCTGACACAGGAGCAGGTAGCGCAGCTTATGCGGGCGCATTCCCCCCTGCTCAGCGCCGTCGAGGTAGATGCTTCCGGCGCGCAGGGAGCCTACAGCTACGCCGATAAGAGCACCAATGCCGCACTTGGCCGGAGCATCATCAGCGGCAGAACGTATCTGGTGGTCGAAACGGAATCCAGCATGACGCAGCTGCGGGACAACGGCCGCGTGGTGTGGTACGTGGTGCACCACGTGCCGGAAGGTGCCACGGAAAAGCAGATTGTCACGCTGGAAAACATCGCAGGCAGCGCTTCGCAGACGTTGAAAAAAACCACCGCTACCCCACAGCTGGAGAGCCTGTTGACCCACCCTGCCACGCTGGAATACACCATTGCTCCCAGCGTGAACAACACCTATCCGCTGGATGGCTATATGCTTGAGGATTTGGGTCTGTCCGCATACAACGAATCAACCGCATTGGATTTTGAAGCGTATTTGCAGGGAAAGTACTCCATTACGCAGGTCACGATCGGCCCGGCTACGCATGATACCTCCGCTTACGGGAACTTGGCAGGGAGCGGCATACAGGCCTGCGTAATGTTCTACGGCTTTGACGGCTCGCTGCTCACCAGCCGGACGGTAGAGGCTTCCGCCGCGCAGACCGTGCGCCTGGAAGGTGATGAAAAGGCAAAGTACGTACAGGTGCGCTACGAATGTCCGGCTTTCCAGGAGGCGACGGGCTATGCGCTGGGACAGGCCTTTGCCCCCGGAGAGATAAAGGTGCAGATTGCGCTGGACCGGCAGACGGGAGGCGAGGGCGTACTGGCCATCACCAAGGTAACCAATACGGCCCGAACCACCATGACCTATCGTGCCTGGGACAATCAGGGGGTGCAGCAGGGCCGTCAGGACCAGACAACGGATACAAAAACCGCCACGTCCGACAACTTCTTTGGCGAACTGAAAACGGCAAAGATCAGCGTGACGAGCACTGCCGACAAAGAAACCATATCCCTTGACGGAGATGTGGTCACCTATACCATCACCCTGACCAATGATGCGTCCGCCGGGGCACCCATGGTCAATCCCTTCCTGGTGGACCTGTTGCCACAGGGCATGCTGCTCAATGGTGCAAACGGGAATGTTCAGCTGACGGATGCGCCGGCAGGCGTTACGATTGAAAACACGCGCTCCAATACAAGCGAAGGGGAAACGGCGCTGTTTGTATTCCTAAGCGGAGCGCTTGCGCCCGGCGAAAGCGTGAAGCTGACGGTGCAGGTGAAATCCACCAGCGCCGTGGCCACCTTCGGTGCGGATGTGAATAAACATGTCATCGTGGGCAGCCGTGAAAAGGGCGTACAAAGCCAGGACAACCCGCGGGCCACTGCCTGGAAGACAGTGGACGGAGAGTGGCCCCCGCCGCTGGAAGGCGCGCTGACCACGCTTGCCGGCACGGAACGGCTGACAGCCCTGAAAACGATCCTGGACGATATGGCGGGCTTTGGCTATATCTCTACCATGACGAAGGCAGGCTGGAGCGCCTCGTCGGATGCCGCGTTGCTCAAGATGGGCCGCGGCGACCGATCGGCCGCCATTGGTTTCACGTCCGATCGGTTGTCCACGGTGAACAACAACGGATACATGGATTACCGGCTGATTCTGAGCAACCTGTCTGCCAACTACCATTATACCGATGTAACGCTGCTGGATATCCTGCCCGGTCCGGGCGATCTTACCTATGCCGGAACCTCCAGAGGCAGCGCATGGGGAATGAATTTTGGTGGGGTAACGGGCGTTACACGGATCGACGGGAGCGGTGCAAGCACAGCGGTTGATCATTATGCGGTATTCTATTACAGCGGCGCTATCAGCGACGCCAAAACGGTCTATGATGCAGTCGATCAACTGAAGTATGATGCGCCGCTTCTCGCCGGCTGGAGCACCAGCCCGGATGGCACGGTTACGGCCATTGCGGTGGTAATCCGCAAAGATGCGGACGTCGCGCTCGCCCCGCGTGAAAGCTATGTGGTGGAATACCGCATGAACGTGGGTGAGCTTTCCCAGCAGGAGCTGCAAAGCCACGCATGGCAAAATACCGTCAATGATTTTGCCTGCCATTTTTCCCAGTATATCGAGGGGACGGGCGCAGGACAGGGAATCGACAGCGCCACGCCTGCGCAGCCGCTCAGCTCCAACTCCGTATCCGCCACCATCCTGCCCGAACCGGTCAGGGTGGGCGGCCATGTCTGGATCGATAAAAATGCAAACGGTATCTGGGAAGAAGGAGAGTCGGCAACAGACCTGAGCGGGGATGCGATTGTGCATAAACTGCTGGACTGCATCGAAGTCAGATTGAACAGCTTTGAGGGAACATCCACTGGCGCCAGCGGCACAACCAGCTATGCAAAACCTTCCGGCTGGAATGCCCATTACGTCTTTGACGGTCTGGATTCCGCCGATCCCAAGGGAGGCGCGAGCCAGAGTGACCTCTACAGCGGCACCGCCCGCAACAATCCCCTCAATCCCGCCTGGCTGAAGGGAAGCGCACCCAAAACGTATAATCTCGCCGTGACCATCCCGGAAAACAGCGGCGTGATTGCGCGGGTTACCTCCCTTGGCGGTGGAAATCCCTCCAAAACGACAGGATATTCCCGCGATCCGAACACGCTGGTTTCGGGCGGTGCTCACGCGGATGAGGCCAGGGACAACAACTTTCTTGAGGCGTCTGAAAGAAGTTTCGTATCGGAGCGCTTCTACCTCTACGCCACCAGCGACATCTTTGACAACAGCAAGGATATCGGCTTCACGCTGGGCCGCAATGTGTCCCTGTTCAAAACGGACGGCATGAACGGCGCCCCCGTCGCGGACGCGGAGTTCCGGCTGTACGGGCCCTTCGCCAGCGTCCAGGCCGCCCAGAACGCCTCGCTTGATGAGAACACGCTGATGCAAACCGTGCGGACAGACGGCCAGGGACAGGCTTCCTTTGGAATGCTCAACTGGTACCAGGTTTACGTCATTGAAGAAACCGCCGCCGCACCTGATTATGTGCTTGATGGCGCAGAGGCGGTTAACGCGGAGGGCGTGCTGACCCCCTATGAGGGGACAGGAACCACAAACCCGGCATGGATTCTGGGGATCCCGGGATCGGGTGTAACCAGCCTCAACCAGGTGGTCCAGGTGACCAACCAGCCGGAAACGATCGATCTGTCCGGCCGGAAAACCTGGCGGGATGCAAACGATCAGGACGGCATGCGCCCCGAAAGCATCACCCTCCATCTGATGGCCAACGGCGTTGAAAAGGCGCAGAAGACCGTGACGGAGCAGGATGGATGGGCCTGGACGTTTACCGGGCTGCGCAGGTACGAAAACGGCGCGGAGATTGCCTATACCATCGTCGAGGATGCGGTGCCGGGGTACGACGCGGAGGTCAGTGGATTTGATGTGACCAATCATCATACGCCGGAGACCATCAGCCTTTCCGGCAAAAAGACCTGGGATGACCAGGGCAATGCAGACGGCATGCGCCCCGAAAGCATTACCGTCCATCTGATGGCCAACGGCGTTGAAAAGACGCAGAAGACCGTGACGGAGCAGGACGGCTGGGCCTGGACGTTCGACGGCCTGCCCAGGTATGAGAATGGCGTGGAGATTGCCTATACCATCGTCGAGGATGCGGTGCCGGGCTATACCGCCGAGATATCAGGCTCCAATATCACCAACCGCTATACGCCGGCGCTGATAAGCGTCAGCGTAAGCAAGGTGTGGGAGGATGCAAACGATCAGGACGGCCTCAGACCCGAGGAAATCACAGTCGGACTTCTGGCGGACGGAATGGATACCGGCAGAACCCTTGTGCTCAACGAGGCCAACCGCTGGACGGGAACCTTTGACGGACTGGATGAATACAGCCATGGCGAGAAGATCGTCTACACCGTCAGGGAGGAGGCCGTCAACGGCTACGGGCTACAGATTACCGGCGACGCTGCCGCAGGCTTCGTTCTCACCAACACCCACGAGCCGGAAACCGTGACCATTGCAGGTGAAAAGGTCTGGGATGACGCCGATAACCGCTATGGGAAACGGCCTGAAAGCATCACCATTTACCTTCTGGCCGACGGAACGAACGTTGAGGAAAGAACCGTGACGGCAGAAAGCGGCTGGAAATGGTCGTTTGAAAACATGCCAAGGTACAGGTCCGGAACGGAAATCACCTATACCGTGGCCGAGGAAAAGGTCGAAGGCTATACCGCTGAGGTGATGGGATATGATGTGATCAATACCCTGATGACGGCGGAGGTAGAGATTGAGGGAGAAAAGCGCGTGGATGTGGCCTCGGCGCCATGGACCGGCTTTACCTTCGTCCTGACGGCGCAGGATGCGCACGCACCCATGCCGGACGGACAGACGGGTGGAACCGTCAGCGTTTCGCGCACCGGTCCGGGGCCGTTCAGCTTCGGAAGCATCCGCTTTGTAAGTCCTGGCACCTACCGCTATCAGGTGACGGAGACGGCAGGGAACGCGCTTGGATACGTCTACGATCCGGCGAAATACCTTGTCGAGGTAACGGTGACGGAAGGGCAAAACGGGCTGACCGCCAAAGTCACCTATACCAGGGACGGCGCCGCGACAAACGCAGTCGTGTTTGACAACCGCTACCGCACCGCGGGCTTGACGGTGGTCAAGAGCGTGACCGGACAGGGAGCCAGCACCACGGAAGCCTTCTCCTTCACCATCACCCTGACGGATGCCGGCGGCGCCCGGCTTGCCGCCAGCTATCCCTATACCGGCACGGGCGGGGCGCCTTCGGGTACGATGGATAACGGCATAATGACCGTCTCCCTGGCTCATAACCAGAGCATCCGCATCGACGGAATTCCGGTAGGCGCAAGATACACCGTAACTGAGGCAGCCAACAGCGCCTATGAGGTAAGTGCCATGTCGCCTGATGGGGTCATCACCGAAAACGGGGCGGTTGCATCGTTTGTCAACAAGCGCCGCACCTACAGTGAGGTTCCCAAGACCGGTTATGGAGAAACCGGCACGCGCTATGCGGTGGCGGGAATCTGTTTGGTGATGGGGCTGTTGGCCATGGCGCTGCGCCGGCGCTTCAGGCGTAAGTGACAAGCTGCGCGGAGCAGCCGCAGGGCTGCTCCGCAATGACCAGGGAGGCAACATGAAGAACCTCAGAGAAACAACCAGAAAGATCATCTATGCGCTGCTGACCGTTGTGATGGTCGTATCGCTGGCAATTGCAGGCGCGATTGTAGCCATTGATCTGGTGGATCTGTGGCGCGCGGGCAGCGTAAGCAACGATGTGCGTGAACTATACCGACCCGGTGCATCGGACGGATGGCTGGCGGCTTTGATCGGCGCCGCGTCTGCCGAGGAAGCGGCGCCCGCGGCGAAGAATAGCCCTGGTGAGGAGCTGCTTGCGCCAGAGGAGCTTCCGGACGTGCAGGAGGACTTCCTTCTGCTCTACGAAAAAAACCCCGACGTCATCGGCTGGCTCACCGCAGGCGAAACAATTGACCTGCCGGTGGTACAGCGCGACAACGAATTCTATCTGAGCCACAATTACTTCGGAGAATGGGACAGCAACGGCACCGTGTTTCTCAATGAAAGAAACATGTTTTATCCGCGGGACAGCATTTTGCTGGTTCATGGACATAACATGAGAAGCGGGGCCATGTTTGGTACGCTGGTCAAATATGAGAGGGCCAGCTACGCGTTTGAGCATGCTCTGCTTACGTTCCGCACCCTGTATGAGGAAGAAGCGTCCTATTATGTGCCCGTGGCGGCATTCCATGCCTCCATGCTTGCGGACGAAGCGGGCTACTTTGACGTTACGCCCATGAACTTTGATACGCAGGAAGCGTTTCAGGCGTATCTGGACGCCGTGCTGAAACGCTCTGCATGGACCTCGCCCGTGGACGTCAACACGCAGGATGATCTGCTCATGTTGCTGACATGCAGCTATTACCACGCGGACGGGCGGTTTGTGCTGCTGTGCCGCAAGATCCGCGAAGGGGAGACGGCGGAGGAAATGCAGCGCCTCTTTGCCCAGGCTGCACAAGGCTCTGGTGTGGAATAACGCGAAAACGGACCGCCCCGTTTAGGGCGGTCCGCTGCATCATGCGCAGAAATCACACATGGTACTCCATCGGATAGGTCAGATAGCCGATCTCTTCCAGCTGGTCGCAGGTGACGTAGCCTGCGGGCGCGTTGAGCAGGCTGGGGATGCGGTTGACGATGGTGGCGCAGGTATGCTCCACGGTAGCGGGCTTCACCACATGGAATTCCGTGTTGGGCTCGCCCGTGATCCACCAGTCGCACAGATCGCCATCGTCGGGACCATAGACCTTGCCGATGGTCTCTTCCTCGATGGTGATACCCTGCATGGTCTCAATCGTCACCACGGCGGACATGCCGATGCAGTTTCCGGCTTTGATGGTTTTGCCCAGCGTGGCGGAGTACAGGTCATGATCCACCGTGTAGGGCACGTGCTTCTGGGTGATGGACTTGATGGTCAGGCCCAGCTTGTTGCAGATGGCCTCACTGGCGTTCCAGGCATAGGAGGGCTCAAACGAATCGGGATGGGCGATCTGCGCTTCAAACTCCTCCAGGGTCAGGCCGCAGCCGTGCGCCTTGGCCAGGGCCAGACCATAGTCCTCCACGTTGTAGCTGTAGGCGCCCTTGATCTTTTCGATGCGGTGGCAGCTTCCGGCCACCATGGCCACCATGTTGATCCAGAAGGTATCCTGCATGCCGGACCCGGTAATGGTGCAGCCGTTTTCCCTGGCCAGTGCATCCAGCTTGTTGATCATGGCGGCGGCGGTGGTCCAGGGGTAGATGGCCTCCTCGCAGGTGGTGATGACGTTGATGCCGCGCAGCACGCACTTTTCCACGTGATCGTAGATGTCTCCGATGAAGCTGAAGAGGGTGACGATGGCCACATCCGCCGCACATTCGTCGAGCACCTTGTCCGCGTCATTGGAAATGATCACGCCGGTCTTTACGCCAAGGCCCGCGAAGTCGCCTACATCCTGGCCCACCACGGCGGGATTTACATCGATGGCACCTACGATCTGCGCGCCATGCTCATAGAGGTAGCGAAGAATATACTTGCTCATCTTGCCGCAGCCATATTGTACAACCTTGATCTTTTCCATGAAGGAAGCCTCCTTGTTATTTCGTTAACAATAGTATAAACGCTCATCCAACAGGAGGGTCAAGGGGTTTTGCAAAATTCGACCGGTACCTGCAGACGCACAAACATGCTGCGCTGGTCCCCGTCGAATACATTGAACTCCGTGAGCACCTCGCACAGGTAGTCTCCCGCAATGCGGTAACCGTTATTCCTGCAAAATGCCAACAGTTTACCGGCACAGGCAATTTCGTCATCGTAATGGTCCAGGTAGATACAGGCGTACATGCCGCTGTCGACCACGGAGGCGGTGAGGCCGTAGGCCTGCGCATGCTGGTCGGTGAAGATGAACACGCGGTCCGCCACGAAATGCCCGCGGACAAAGTTTTCCCGCGTGATAGAGGTGCCTGTGTTGTAGGAGTGAATCTGCGGACAATTCTTTTCCAAAAGGGCTTTGCGGAGATTGGTCAGCGCCTGTTCATAGGAGGAGATATCCTTTTCATAAAAGTTTTCCGGGCAGGAAATGCCCCAGATGTAGCGCCGGTCGATGTATTCCAGCGCGATGGTGCCCGTGGCGGGAGATTTGCGGTAGCGCTCGATGCTGGCGATGGCGCGTTCCACCGCGTTGTGCCGAAGCCGCAAGTCACGGATCTGCTGGTGGATCTGCTCGTTTTTACGGGCGAGAATCTGTTCGATCAGGGCAATGTCCTCGGCCTCCAGCACACCCTGGATTTCCTTGAGGCTCATGCCCAGTTCCTTCATATAGGCGATCATGTCCAGGCGCGCGTTCTGGTTGATGTCATAATACCGGTAGCCGGTTTCCCCGTCTACGTGGCGCGGCTTGAGCAGGCCGAGCTGATCGTACAGGCGCAGCGTAGGCACCGTAACCTGGTTCATCTCCGCCATTTTACCGATAGAAAGGAGATTCCGTTTCATGACATGCGCCTCCAAACTCTAATGTTCCTATAGAGTTATATGGGATCATGAGTATCCTTTTCCATATGCGGTACGGCGTTTCCTGCCTGAAATTGCGCAGAAAAAAACGGAGGGCGGAATGTTTCCGTCCTCCTGTCTGCCTGGGACCTGCAGGGTCAGCGTACCTTTTGCGCAGCTTCCTGCACGATGGCATTCATGCGATCCCACTTGTCCTCCATGTCCGCCACCAGCTTCATCTGCGTGCGGGCGCGATCCAGATTGTGGCCTTCGCGGGATACGTGGAAATAGATGTCGCCGTTGAGGTAATCAGCCAGGAAACGCGATCCGCATTCCAGCGTCATCAGCTTGGCCCCCATGGGCAGGGTATCGATTTCCGCCTGGGTCAGCCGCGCGCCGCAGGCGCTCAGGAAGCCCTCGGTATAGGTTTCAAACAGCTCCAGCGACATCGTCACCCGGCTCAGGTCCTTTTCATCCTCTGCCGCCGTGGAGGCGCCGAAGCGGATGGAATCGCCAAAGTCGTTGGCCGCCAGACCGGGCATCACAGTATCCAGATCAATTACGCAAAGCGGGGCGCGGGTGAAGCGGTCCAGCATCACGTTGTTGAGCTTGGTGTCGTTATGGGTCACCCGCAGGGGCAGTTTGCCTGCGCGGCACAGGTCCATCAGCGCGGCGGCTTCCTGCTCGCGCGCCAGATAGAAGTCCAGCTCGGCACGGACCTCATCCAGTCGGCCGGCCCGGTTTTCCTGCACTGCCTGCTTGAGCTGCTCATAACGCGCGGGCGTATCGTGGAAATGCGGGATGGTCTCCGTCAGCGTGTGGGCGGGAAAGTCCGCCAGTTGATTCTGGAACATGCCGAAGGCCACGCCGCTCTGCTTCAGATCGTCCACGCTTTCGGGCTTGTCCAGGCACAGGCTGTCGGTTACAAATTCGTATAACCGCCAGGTTTCGTCCTCTCCCACGGTCAGATAGGGCCTGCCGTCCAGCGTAGGCACCAGCGTGAGCACATGCCGGGGGTCGGAGTCCTGACGGCGCAGCGCGCCCGTCACGGCGATGATATTGTCCATCAGCCCCGCGGCGTTATGGAACACATAGCTGTTGATCTTCTGCAGAATGTACAGGTGCGGACGGCTGGTCACCAGCAAATAGGTTTCATTGATGTGCCCGCTGCCGTAGCGCGCACAGCTGATGGGCAGGCCGTCCAGGGCGAATTGACGGTAGATGTGTTCCATGGCTCATTTCCTCCACAGGTGTTCGGGATATAGCCCGCTTTCCCGCATGGAGGCCAGCGCGGCGCGGATGTTGGGCATATCATTGGCATAGGTCATGCCATACCAGCGCTCGTGCGTGGGCAGCACTTTTACGGTGGCCTTGCCCTCCTTAAGCAGCTGGTTGGGAATCAGCGGCAGGAAGTATTCGCACTTGAGGGGGTTGACGGGCAGGTTTTCCCGCAGCCAAGGCACAAAACGCGCGTCGATTTCGTCCAGAATGGTGGTATGGAAGCCCCACATGTTCATGCTCACATAGGTACCGGCTGGCACGAAGGTGAAGTGCTCGCCGTCCTCGGTGTAGGCTGCACCGCCCTCCCGCGGCTCAATGTGCGTGCGCTCGGTTACGGATACCAGCATGCTGTGTTCATCCGTCTGGCAGATGCCGCGCGCCACATGTCCGTTTTCGGTCAGGGTGTTTTCAATGCGATAGCCCACCATGGCGTGGGCCGAGGGAGATGCCTCCGTGGTCAGGAACTGCGCGATGCTCTCAAAGGAGGTGCGGCCGTAGAAGTCGTCGGCATTGATCACGCAGAACGGCGCGTCGATCTTCTCCCGGGCGCACAGCACGGCATGCGCGGTACCCCAGGGCTTGACGCGTCCCTCGGGAACGGAGAAGCCTTCAGGCAGCCGGTCCGGTGTCTGATAGGCGAAATCCACCTGCACCTCGCCGCTCAGGCGCGAAAGAATCAGATTGGTAAAGTCGGCTTCCAGCTCCGGTTTGATGATCAGCACCACACGCCCAAAGCCCGCGCGCATGGCGTCGAAAATGGAATAGTCCATCAGGATATGCCCGGCGTCATCCACCGGCGTGATCTGCTTCAATCCTCCAAAACGGCTGCCCATCCCGGCAGCCATGATGACCAGAACAGGTTTCATCTATGCCACACCCCTTTTGCTTCATCCGGTTTGATTTCCATTCCTAGCATAGCACGAACGCGTGCAAAAGCTAAGAGAAACCTTTCCCGAAATCTAGTAAAATCTTTCGCTTTTCCAACAAATGCGCTATAATGAACAAAACAGATGCAAAGGCGGGCTGCGCATGCTGAACAAAGACGATTTTCAGCGCCTGGGACGGCTGCTCAACAACCTGCACCTTTTGACGGGCATCAAGTTTTCCCTGATGGACGAATGGGGGAACGAGCTGTATGCCAGCAGCTTCAAGGCGCCCTTCTGCGGCCTCATCATGCAGGAGGACAGCGGCTTTGAACGCTGTCATGCCTGCGACAGGAAGGCGGCAGAGGAGGTGGGACGTACGCAGGTGCGCCGCAAATACCTGTGCCATGCGGGCCTGTATGAGGTGGCCCTGCCTGTGACGGAGAAGCGGCGCACGGTAGCGACCATTCTCTTTGGGCAGATGCTTGACGATGCGCCACGTGAGGAGCAGTGGCGGCGGGTGGCAGCCCGATGCGCCTGGTACCCCGACCAGGACGCGCTGTATCAGGCTTTTTTGCGCCTGCGCCGGATTTCTGCCCGTCAGATGACGGCCTGCCTGGAAATCGTGCAGGCCTGTGTGAGCGAGGTACGCCTGTCCGGCCTGCAGGCCACTAGCCGCCGCGACGACGCGGAGCTGCTGCAAAGCTACATCGATACGCATTACGCGCAGGCGCTGGACTCCACCGGCATTGCCGAGGCGCTGAACGTGGGCAAGACCAAGCTGTATACCGTCTGCAAGGAGCATTTTCAGCTCACGCCCATGCAGCTGGTCACCTGCCGGAGGATGCAGGCGGCCATGGACCTGCTTTTGAACACGGCCGAACCCGTGAAATACGTGGCCCGCGCGGTGGGCATTGCGGATGAAAACTATTTTACCAAGGTATTTAAGGCTCAGACCGGCGAAACGCCTACGGCGTTCCGGAGGCACCATGCCGGAAACGGAGAAGGGTTGGCCGACAGCACGCGGAGCTAGTGGCGTGGCCCGGCATCACGCCGGGCAGTTGGATTTTCCGCATACGCTCCGTACATCCAGGCAGAGCACACATACGCGCCCAAGCAGGGCGGGCGTGAAGGAAAATTCTTTGCCCGTCTGCCGCCTCATCAGGCAGGTCAGGGCGTCGCACGCTTCCTGCGGGCTTTCCACCACGCGAAGCAAGCCCATCCCCGTTACGCTCCGGTAGGTACAGGTATAGCCGCAGGCGCTTTCCGCGCCAACCACCGCATAGTCCGCATCCATCTCGAAGGCGGCACGGGGGTCCCGGAGAAGGGCGTCCAGCTTGCGGCCCTCGCCGGCACAGTGAAAATACAGCTTCAGCCCGCCTTCATCCCACCGGTAACCATAGCTCATCGGCACGATGTAGGGGCCTTCCTCATCCCACAGGGCCAGGCGGCATACCTGGCAGCGGTCCAGAATGGCGCGGATGCCGGCCTCATCGGCAATCTGGCGGTCCGTGCGGCGCATGGGCCTCATGGCTCTTCCTCCCCGTCTGTCAACTGTCCGTCCTGCGCAACTTCCACGACTTCCACGCGGCGCAGACGCTTTTCAATGGCGCGCGTTTTTACAAAAGCGCTGTCAATGCTGTCGGTGGCCTGCTGCAATTTTTCCTGCGTCTTTTTCAGCACCGTGGCAAAGCTGCCAAAATCGGCCTTGACGGCCCCCAGCAGCTTCCACACCTCGGCGGAGCGCCGCTCGATGGCCAGCGTGCGAAAGCCCATTTGCAGGCTGTTGAGCAAAGCCAGCAGCGTGCTGGGGCCCGCGATGAGCACCCGCTGCTCGCGCTGGATGGCCTCCACTGCGGATGCATGCTGCATCACCTCCGCATAAAGCCCTTCCAGCGGCAAAAACATCACCGCAAAATCCGTGGTGTGCGGCGGGGCAATGTACTTGCCGATGCGCCGCGCCTCGGTGCGCACGGCGGTCATCAGCGCCTTGCGCGCAGCCTCTACGGCCGGCTGGTCGCCGTTTTGGGCGGCTTCGGCCAGACGCGCGTAATCCTCCTGAGGGAACTTGCTGTCGATGGGAAGATAGACCGGCGCGCCGCCCTCCTCGCGGCCCGGCAGACAGACGGCAAACTCCACCCGCTCGCTGGAGCCGGGCGAAACGGCCACGTTGCGCTGGTACTGCGTGTCGGTCAGGGCCTCTTCCAGCAGCGCGCCCAGCTGAATTTCGCCCCATACGCCGCGGGTTTTGACGTTTCCAAGCATGCGTTTGAGATCGCCTACGCCGCTGGCCAGGCTGTGCACCTCGCCCAGTGAGCGGTAGACCTGCTCCAGCCGCTCGCTCACCTGTGAAAAGCTGGCGGTGAGGCGCTTTTCAAGCGTGGCGCTCAATTTTTCATCCACGGTCTGCCGCATTTCGGTTAGCTTTTGGGCGTTTTCCTCGCGCATCCGGCGCGCGCCTTCCTCCAGCGTGGTCCGAAGCGCCTCCATGCGCGTTTCGTTCTGGGACAGCGCGCGCGCCAATGCGGCCTCCGAGCCCTGCATGCGCGCCTCGATGCGCTTGAGGCTCTCGTCGGCGATGCGCTGCATGCCCTGCTGGCGCAGATCAAACGCCTGCGCATTGTCGTAGCTTTGCCGGACGAGGGCGTTGACCTGCTCCGCCTGCGAACGGCTCATCGCGCTAAACGTGCCGGACAGGTTTTCCCCCAGCTGCCCGATGGCGCGCAGAAGCTCCTCCCGTCGCTGATCGCTCTGCTGCCCGAGCGCGCCTTCGGTTGCCTGCAATTCACGCCGAAGCGTTTCTTCCACAGCGGAGAGCGCTTCGCTCGTGGCCCGCCGCCCCCGCAGTACGATTGCAAGCAACACCGCCAGCAGGACGACGCACAGCAGCGCCAGCGCCATGCATACCGCGGCGGCAGGGGTTAAGTTGTCAAGGAAAGCCATGGGCTGTTCCGCCTTTCGTATCAAAAATGGCAAACAGCGCCGCGCTGTGCAGCGCGGCGCTCGAATTACATTTCCCGCCGGCCCTCCATCGCCTTGGAGAGGGTAATTTCGTCCGCATATTCCAAATCGCTGCCCACGGGCACGCCATGCGCGATGCGTGTGACCAGTACCCCCATGGGCTTGAGCAGCCGGGCGATGTAGGAAGCGGTAGCTTCCCCTTCAATATCCGGGTTGGTGGCCAGGATGACCTCCTTGACCGTATGATCCTTAAGGCGCGCCAGCAGCTCCCGGATGCGGATATCGTCCGGGCCAATGCCATCCATGGGGGAAAGGGTTCCGTGCAGCACATGGTAACTGCCGTGAAAATCATGCATGCGCTCAATGGCGGCTACGTCCCGCGGGTCGCGCACCACGCAGATCTGACCGTTGCGGCGGCGCTCGTCGGCACAGATATCACACAGCTCGCCGGTTGCGTAATTGCCGCATACCGCACAGTAGCGAATGGCCTTGCGTCCCTGGTAGAGGGCGCTGGCCAACTCGCGCACATCCTCCAGCGGCATGCCGATGATGTGATAGGCAAGCCGCTGCGCGCTTTTCTGCCCGATGCCCGGCAGGCGCGAAAGCTGCGCCACCATGCGGGCAATGGGCTCCAACTGCTGGGCCATGGCTTAGAACATGCCTCCCATGCCGGGGGCCAGCTTGGCCATTTCGGCATTGCGCGTTTCCTCGGCATTGCGAAGCGCCTCGTTCACCGCGGCCAGGATCATGTCCTGAAGCATTTCCACATCCTCTGGGTCTACGCATTCAGGCTTGATTTCCAGGTGCTTGAGCTCGCGCTTGCCGCTCACCGTCACGCTGACCATGCCGCCGCCGGCCTGCGCACTGTATTCGCGCTCGTCAAGATCCTCCTGCGCCTTGGCCATCTGTTCCTGGAGTTTCTGCGCCTGCCGCATCAGCTGCTGCATGTTGGCGCCGCCGCCAAAACCGCCGAAATGATTCTTCGCCATGGGGAAAACCATCCTCTCAAAAATAAGATTGAAAAAACCACAGGGTTAGTCTTTGATGCTGATGAGCTTGAGGTCCGCCGTCACACCGGTGACCCGCACGCTGGGCACGCCCTCGCCTTCACGGATGTTGACGCCTTCGGTGCGCACGCGACCGCTGATGGAGCGCAGGCTCACATCCATGGCCTCCACCGGCGCCGTGATGATCACATTGCCGGAAACGGCGGTTACATCCACTTTCTCAAATGCGCAAGCCATGTTGTAAGTCTGCTCGCCGCTGACGCTGGTGCACTTGAGCGACTTTACGCTCAATGCGTCAAGCGCTGTATCGCCGCTGACGCTGCGTACGTTCAGGCTTTCCGCCGTCAGCTGCTCGCCGCGCATATCGCCACCCACGGTTTTCAGGCTGGCATCGGCGGCGCAGATGCGCACGGCGTGGAGGTCTCCGCTGACGGTTTCCAGCGAAAGGCTTTTTGCACAGAGTTTTCGTGCACTGAGCAGCCCGGACAGCGTGCTCAGGGCAATATCGCCCTTCCATTGGCTGGGGACGCGCACGCACACCTGCAGCCACCGGCATTCCATGATGTTGAGCGAAATGCCGTACTGTGGCTGCTCCACCGTCAGGCATCCGTCCTTGACCGCGATTCGAAGGTCCTCCACACTGCTGTCGTCACCGGCAGCCATCACTTGAACCTTGTCCACTTCATCCGCAAACATTTCCAGCTGCGCCCATCCAAGATGAACGGCTATCTTCTCCAATCCTTCCGTATCAAAGCTCAGATTGCGTTCCATAGCGCACCTCCGCTCGTTTCCTTCCTTGCGGGACAAAGAAGCCCACACCTGTCTCATCATACCGTTTTTTCAGCAAAAAAGCAATACGCGCCGTAAGCTGATCCCGGAAAACAAAGGATGCGGAAACTGCCGCAAAAGGACGCGTCCCACACCCTTTGTCAGTGCTCGGACGGAAGATGGGAAGCATTCTCCCGTCCCATCCATTTTTGAGCATAACGTTCGATCCTTCGTTTTTTCCACCAGCGGACGAGCCGGTCAACCCCCAGCCCGGCCGGGATGCCCAGCAGGAAAAAGGCCAAGGCAATCAGGACATAATGGTTGCCGATTCCCTCGAACACAAGTGATCCGTACGTCGCTGTATTGGTTGCCACCGTCATGCTGATTCTGCCTTTCAGCAGAAGGATCAGATGGAAGGAAAGCGCGAAACAGCATACGCCCAGCAGGATTTTCTTGCGCCGCAGGCGCCGGGCCCGAAGCAGGGCAGCCCTGCGGAATACCTCGTTTACCTGTTCGTCCGTCGTTCGCACGTTCCTCACCTCGCATCGTCCTTTCCAATGACAGGCCACAGCTTCCATCCAGCAATCAGCACGGCCGGCAAGCAGTAACCCAGGATTTCGCCCGCGCCGCCGGCAGATATCAACAGATTATACAGCGCATGTACCGTAACGGTTACGGCATAGATGCCCAGAATGCCGCTCAAGGTCTCCAGCGCCATGCGGCGGACCATGCGCACCGCCAGGATGAGCATCAGCGCGCAGGCAACATGAATCAGCGCTGAGCAGAAAGCGCGCGCGAACAGCGCGATCGCACCGATATCACCCGCCGTGTATTGCAGTGCGATGCTTTCCATCATCGCAAAGCCCACGCCGATGCCCACGGCAACGTCGGGAAGCGCTGCATCCTCCAGCTGACAGACGAAGAGAAACAGCAAGAACAGAATCAGCTTCAGCCCTTCCTCCACGGCCGGGCTGATGTAGAGCACAGCCGCCATGGCGTCATAGCGCACCAGCTCCGCCAGAAAGCCGCTGATGGCGCCTGCGAAATATGCAATCAGCATGCCGCCAAAAACAGCCGCCAGCAGTCGCCGCGCCTTTCCTTTCAGCAGGAATACAGCCAGCAGCGGCCCGCTGATGCAGGCCAGCAACAGATCAGACCGCATGACGAGCCTCTCCCTCCTTGCAGGCCGACACTGCAGCATAGGCAAAACAAACCATCATCAACAGTTGAAATCCGTAATAGACCGCTCCCTGCGTCAAAAAGGACGCGCAGTCACAAAAAACCACCATAAGCGCCCACGCCGGAACAGAAAGCCGTTTCAGACTGTCCTTGAGCGTGAAAGCCAGCTGAACAAGCGACAGCACCCATAGCAGGACGCACAGGGGAGCAAGCATACGGTACGGACCGCCTGCAAGCACGGCTGCCTCGCAGAAAACCAATAGAGCCACCAGTGCGAAAAAAACGGTTCGCCGGGCCTGGGGCAGGTCTTTTTCCACCATCATGGCGCTGTGCGTGGCAAGAAGCAGCATGGGAACGCCCCATAACAGATTGTTGAACCATGCCCCGGTCCAGACCATCCATGCCACAACGTTCATAAGAGTAAAAACCGCCATCCATACCGCGAAGGGCCGCTGACGCAAACGCTGCGGACCCACGCCGGGCAAAGCGGTGTTGAACATCAGCAGAAAACCGATGTACGCTACATCGCAGGCAGAAAAAATGGCGGGAGGCTCGCCGCGGATGATCAGATGCGCCAGCCAGTAGACATCCCCAAGGAACAGGCAGGCCGCCGCTCCTGCCAGCACATAGCGCTTCGTTTGCGCCGGGCTGTGGGCATGGCAAAACAGCCGAACCGCCAGGCACGCAGCCGCAAGACAATGCAGAATTTCATAAAGAACGATTGCGCTCATGTTCCTTTTTCTCCAGATGAACCGTTTTGACAAGGATGGCAGCGACCATGCCGCACACAAATGCCAGCAACGCCACCAGCACGCAGACAAGCGTTTCACTCATGCTCTCTTTCCTCCTGCCGGAGCCATTCCCGCAGCCGCTTTTTGCCGCGATAGGCCAGATTATCGACCCTCTTTTCGTCCATGTTCAGAGCGCTGGCCGCCTGGGCGTAGCTCAGGTTCTCCAGATACAGCATCGTAAGCACGCTGCGCTCATCCCTGGGCAGCCGCAGAAGCAGGGCCTTGAGGGCTTCGGTTTCCTCCCGGCGCCAATACACCGTCTCCACGCTGGCCTCCGTCAGATGATGCGCCTCGTCAAAGGGAACCTGAATCAGCCGCAGCTTGCGATAGCGGGAAATGGACAGATTGCGGGCGATGCGGTACAGCCACCGTTGAAAGCTTCCGCCATACCATACGCTGCGTTTCACTGCAATCACCGCAAAGGCGTCCAGCGCCATATCTTCCGCTTCCGTCAGGCTGTGCAGGAAGGTGAAGCAAAACAGCGTCAGCCGCTCCAGATACCGGTCCATGAGCTGCCGGATGGCGTCATCCTCCCCGCAAAGAAAGCGGGCGTACAATTCCTCGTCTGTGTTCAAAGATTGCCCCGCCTCACTTTCTTTGCCTGATCCATCCATCCTTTCACATTATATCATGGAACTAAGGAAACCGGCAACATTCCACGCTTCCGCGTGCATATGCCTGCCATGCGGGCGCAGGGATACCCCTCGCCCATAGGGGTTACATGCTGTGGCTCTTTTTCCGGGTGACGATGATCAGCAGGACCGTGCCGCTCAGCACTGCCAGCGCCAGTGCGGGCCACAGCGGGAAGCCGTCGCCGGTTGCCGGCGGCAGGGGAAGCTCCAGCGTGAGCAGGGCCTCGGCCGATACAATCTTCTGGCCTACCTGATCCTGCACCACGCAGTAGTAGCGGTTGCCGCTGACCTGGGCGCTGCTGGTAACGCTCAGGGTATCGGAGGTGGCGCCGGGAATGGCCGTTGCAGCCGGAGCCTCATCCCCGCCCGACTGGCCGGCAGGAATGACATACCACTGATACACAAGCGGAGCCACGCCCCCGGAAGTCACCACGGTGAACACGGCCTCCTCGCCGTCGGGCAAGGTCTGGCTGGCAGGCGAGGAAACCAGCTTGAGCAGATCATAGGCGTTGTATACGGCGGTGTATTCCGTATCTTCGGTTACCACCTTGATTTCGGGCGTCCAGCCGGCAAATACATAGAAGTAGCGGTCATCCGACGGCCTGGCGGGGGTGGGGCCCTCATAGTCGGGCAATACGTCATATACATCACGGGTTACGTCCAGCCATGATCCGTCCCAGTTGCGCCAGATGACGTTGTAGGTCATATGCTCCCAGTGGGCCACGTAGGTTCTGTTGACGAAGTCGGTACGGTCGACTGGGTCTGTGCACTGTACCGTGACCTCTGGCGTCGGCTTATCAAGGCCGATCTGCTCGCAAGTCCAGCCGGTAAAAATATGATCCTTGCGCCAGGGATTGAGCAGGGGGATGCCATCGACTTCAGCAAAGTAGATCTGGGGATTGTCCGCTAGCACGACGTCATCGCCATTTGCGACGTAGGTGATGGTGCGGAAATCCACCTTGGGCTGATCGGCGGTCCAAATCGCATACAAGGGGATGTTGGCCGTCCCGACTTCAATATCGTCGCCAGGCAGACAATCAGCCGTTGTAGCGTCGGAACGCTTTGACCAGCCTACAAAAACGTAGCCTTTGCGCCGCGGTACCTCGTTTGGAATCGTGCCCGTATGGTTTTCTTCCACCCAAAACGGTTGCGGCATGTTTTCCACCGTCTCGCCGTTCGCGTTTTCCTCAAAGTAGACCAGTTCCATATAGTGGTAAAGAGGCAGCTCAATCTCGGTTTGCTGTTCCTGCCCGGTTTCTTTAACGAGGTATTCCACTGTCTTTTTCACCTTTTGCTGAGGATCATCCGGATCGCCCTGCCATGAAGTAGCGGTAATCTGAACATTGTCTTTCTCCGGATCATCGGCTGCCGGCATGTACAGATGAACGTAACCGTCCTTGTCGGTCACGCCTTCGATGTAGGCTTTGCCCCTTCGGTCGGAGTAGGGCGGGACCTCCGTATAGGTGACGGTTACGCCCTCCATCGGGTTTTGCGACCCCTGTTCCAGGACGCGTACGGCTACCTGATAGAGATAATGCTGACATGGCTCCATTTTGAATTCTTTGAAGGTAAAGGAGTAGTGGAAGTCGGAGAGTTTTGCACGGAACAGCTCATAATCCGCGGACCAGACGTGTCCACCCAGCTGGAACCAGGCTTCCAGCTTGCCAAGCATATCGATTTCGCCCTGCAGGCAGGAAAGCTCCTTGCAGACGTGCCATACATTGGGATTGGAAGGCTTTACCTCCAGCAGGGGATTGGGATCTCTGCCGCCCTCGTCTCCCGTGAGCTCGGCCGAAACGCAAACGCCCTCGGCAATGTCACATCCCAGGCCGGCAACGGAAAGCACATCGATAGAGGGGCCAAAGGTCAGGTCCACTTCAAAATCGCCCTCGGCGATGATCTCCTCCACGTTTAGCTTGGGTTTTTCGGACAGGCTGCTGAAGCTCGGCGATTGGAAAATCCCGCCCTTTGCGGTAAAGCCGGCCTTGCCGCCCGTCAGGTCAAAGCTTACTTTCGTGTCGCCCTCGGTAAACAGCCCAAGCCCCACGCCCACTTCCAGCCCAATGCCGGGAACGCCTACAATCGGGAGCTTTGCAATAGGAATCTCCTGGGCGAAGTTATCGCTGACTTCGACGACGGCGTCTTGCAGATTATAGCTCACCCACGTTTCCAGTTCGATGGAGATACCGTTGTAGGTTAATTTGATGTGGAAGGCACCGTTTAGTTTGCTTTTGAATGTGAGCGTACCGGCAGGGTTGGAAAAGCTGAAGTCATCATAATTGAAGGGAAAGGTTTTGTCGACTTTTATACCGATTTTGGTAAAAAGGTATTCCGACTCCAGCTTCTCCGGGCTGCACGCAAAGACGATGCGGTCCGGCTGGGTCGTAACCTGGGTGGGCAGGAAGAAATAGGCTTCCTGATTCGCCGGGTCGATGAAGGCCACCGGCGTGCCGGGCGCGATGCTTTTTGCCGCGCTGGTGGGGTTGTAGAGGGTATAGGAGGTCTTGTCCTCCGCGGCGACGATGCGCATGCCGGAATCCGCGTAAAGGATGACGGAGCCTTCCTGCATGACGACGAAATTGTCGTCATCAGTGCTTTCGGCAGGGTCCAGGTCCAGATCGATATACAGCGGATGGTCGTCATAGAGCCTCTTGTCCTCAAGTACGACGCCTTCTTCGCCGGCAGCCGGTTGGATGCCCAGGCCAAGCGCGAGGGCAAGCATAAGCAGCAGTGACAGAATCCTTCTACGCATCGTCATCGTTTTTCACCGGCGCGTGCGCACACGCGCCCCCCGCGGGTCCTTCCTTGATAGGTTTTCGCAGTCATGGAAAGGGAACTGCCTTCAAATCGTTCGGCCGTGCGTGAGGTAACGCAAACGTTTCCGGCCAGCGCCGAGGCTGGCCGGAAACGCGTCAGATGTCATTCCGCCTGCGATTCATCGGTGGAAAATTCAATCCCGTACAGCAGGGAGCGGGCGAAATCATCATCCGCGTCCGTCTGCTCGGAATAGTCGTCATGGTACTGAATCAGCTCCACGAAGTAGCCTTCATAGATGGTGAAGAGAGAATCGATGTCGGATTCGTCATTGGAGCTGACAAACAGGTACAGGTTGCCCTCCGGTGAGGTTTCGGTGGCGAAGGTGGGATTTTCGTACTGCTCTCCGGCGATGGAGCGCAGCTCGTCAAGCTCTTCCTCGCTAAGGTCGGCCATGGACCTGCCCACATACAGCTCTGAGGGCGCGATGCTGATGACCACGTCGGCATGCTCGTCGCTGTGTACGGTCGCGCGGACCACGCCCGTGGGTACGTCCTCATCAAAGACGACTTCCAGAGCGCTGTCGCAGGTCAGGGTGATGGTAACCGGGCTGTCCGGCTGGGTCAGGGGAATGGTGGTTTCTACCGTTGCAATCTCGGCACAGGCCAGGCCGGTGATCATCAGGGCGGCCAGCGTCAAACAAATCAGCTTTTTCATCATCAGGATTCCTCCCCGCCTACGCTAAGGATCGTCAGGAACTGCTTCATCATAAATCCGCAGATGTTGCGCGAGGTATCGTACACCTGGCACCAGGTGCCATTGTCCGCGATCACCTGCAGCATGTCTCCGGCATAGTACACCTCATGAACGGAGGTGGACTTGGAAGGGGCCCAGCGCATGTTGACATAGCCCGAGGGATTGGAGGGCTTGACCGTCGCGGTGTAATACGCGGGAGTAAAGCCTTTGTAGGAAATGGCCGTGGAGGACGACGAACCGCCGCCACTGCCGCCGCTTCCGCCGCTGGCGGGGCGGGTGCCGCTGAGGTAGCGCGTCATCACAAAGCCCATCAGACCGTTGTATTCGACACGTGCCCATGCATCGCCGGCCAGAAATTCATAAACCGTAACCTCGGCGCGGTAGGGGATGCTGGCGATGATGTTGTCTCCCATGGTGCAGTCGCTGCGCATGTTCAGCGACTTTTTATTGGCCGTATCCACATAGAAGATGTTCGTGCCGCCCAGGGCGATCACAGGGGTGCACATAACGGCCACCATGACAAGAGCGATCAGGGAAAGCCATTTTCTTTTCATTGTATCCGCTCTCCTTCATATTTGTTGGGAAGTTGGACGGATGGCATGGAGCCATCCATTTGTCAGTTGCCGCCCGGTATAAAGGTGGTAGCCACCACCGTAACTTTCAGGTCGGCGTCCACCGACAGGTCGTATGTCAGCTGGTACACGGGCTCCTCCTCCGTCTCCCACGAACGTGCGTAGACGAAGGTGACGGTGGTGTAGCCCTGCGCCTTGCCGAGCAGCTCAAAACGCTGCAGACCGCCTGCGCCCGTCAATGGCTGCTCATCGCCCTGCACAATGCCGTCATCCGTTACGGAAACCACCGCCTCGTCCGCGATCTCCACAGTCCAGGTGTAGCCGGTGGTAGGGTTGGCCGCAAGGATAACCGCGGGATTTTGGGGCGCGTTTCCGGCGTCCTCTTCAGCCAGGGCGGGAAGGAGCGGTAAGGCCAGGGTCATCGCCAATGCGAGCATGCACAGCCGCCAGAGCAAAGTAGAAGTCTTCATACAAACGAACCTCCATTTTGTGTTTGTCATATTTTCCCCCTGAAAAGCGCCATCGGGGAAACAACCGATGCAGATATCACCTCCCGATTTCCGCAATGGTACGGGCGGGACATTCCCGCCGAACTACCTCCGGCGGGCAGAGGGGAGATCTCAAACCCTTCACCCATAAAATCGCAGATCGGGAAAAAAATCCTCGCGCAAAGAAAGAAAAAATTAAAAAATTTCGGTTCGCTTCCGGCCTGGACCGGCAAAGCCTGCTGAAGCAAGAGGCCTGCGGGGTGCTTTTCGGCGATGATTCAGGCAGGGCGTTCTAAGCCTTTTTGCGGATGGCCAGCAATAGCAGCACCAGGCTTATGCCCAGCAGCAGATGTCCGATGCCGGCAATGCCGGAAATTGCGGTGTCCGCTCCGCGGGACAGCGGCATGGCCAGAACCTGCGTTATGCCGCGGGCGAGAAGGGCCGCGCCCGTGATGTTGAGGCCCGTATGGTAGAGCGCGAGGACGCGGCCCGTTTTTTCTCCCGAGAAGGCAAAAACCTTTTCGGAAAGCAGCAGAAGCAGAAAAACCACCATGCCCAGCAGGAAGTAGTGGGTGTGAAACACGGAAAGCGTCGTTTTGCCTGTAAAGCCATTCAGTTTGGTGAACTCACGGTAGAACACGCCTCCGGCCATGGCGATGAGAGCGTAGAGGAGAGATGCGTTTGCGTAGCGTTTCATACAAAAGGACCTCCTTCTGACTTTTGTGGGACGTAAATCGTATAGTGCCATTCTTCCGTGCGCTTTGAAGATGCGCTTGCGCCCGCCGCGCAACGGAAGGTCCGGTTATAGCGCTCTCTTCCGTTATATAGGGAGCGGTGAGAAAACGCGGCATCCTCTAAATCAATGTGATTCATGCTACTGGAAAATCATGCATCTGTCAAGAGTGGCACGGAGCAAATCCGGAGGCTTTCCGCAAAGAATACATGTACCCGCACGCGACCTTTTTTTCCATCCTGGCTTGCAACCGTTGCACCGGCATGATATCATAACCATGTATGCGCCTATAGTTAAGGAGGACTTATGACCTACGATTTTGACGCGCTGCTGGATCGCGTGGAAAAGCCCGCGCGCTACACCGGCGGCGAGATGAACGCCGAGGTGAAGCCCATTTCCCAGGCGGAAATCTCCTTTGCCTTCTGCTTTCCCGATACCTACGAGGTGGCCATGAGCCACCTGGGCATGAAAATCCTCTACGGCATTCTCAACGAACTGCCCTATGCCGTGTGCGAGCGGGTATGCATGCCGTGGGTAGACATGCTTTGTGAACTTCGCAAAAGCAATATCCCGCTGTGCTCGCTGGAAAGCCATACGCCGCTTTCCCGCTTTGACATCATCGGCTTTACCCTCCAGTACGAGATGAGCTATACCAACGTGCTGGAGATGATGGACCTGGGCGGAGTGCCGGTGCTCTCGTCCGAACGCGGGGAAGATGACCCCATCGTGCTGGCAGGCGGCCCCTGCGCCTTTAACCCGGAGCCCCTTCATCTGTTTATCGACGCGTTTCTGATCGGTGACGGGGAGGACTCCATCGTTGAGGTCACCAACGTGCTGAACGCCTGCAAAAAGGAGGGCGTTCCCCGCGCGGAGCGCCTGAAACGGCTGGCTTCGCTGCGTGGCGTGTACGTGCCCGGCCTTTATCACGACGAGTACAATGCCGACGGCACCCTCAAAAGCCTGGAGCCCACGGACCCCTGCGCGCCGCCGCGGGTGCTTCGCAGCATCCTGACCGATTTTGAAAACGCCTACGTGCCCACCAATCCCCCCGTGCCGTATATCCAGCCCGTGTTTGACCGCATCATGCTGGAGATCATGCGCGGCTGCACGCGCGGGTGCCGCTTCTGTCAGGCGGGCATGCTCTACCGTCCCGTGCGCGAGCGCAGCGTGGACAAGCTCGTAGAGCTGGCGAAGGAATCCGTCAAGAACACGGGTTATGAGGAAATCTCGCTTTCTTCGCTGTCCTCCAGCGACTACTCCTGCATATCCGAGCTGGCAGGCCGCCTGACCGACGAGCTCCGGGACCAGCGCGTATCGCTGTCGCTTCCCAGCCTGCGCGTGGACAAATTTGTGCAGGACACGCTCACCCATACCCAGAAGGTCAAAAAGAGCAGCCTGACCTTTGCGCCCGAGGCCGGTACCCAGCGCCTGCGTGACGTGATTAACAAAAACGTCACCGAGGCCGATCTGGTCAACACCCTGACCAACGCCTTTTCCAACGGTTGGAATGCCGTCAAGCTCTACTTCATGACCGGTCTCCCTACCGAGACGGACGAGGATCTCATCGGTATCGCGGAGCTGGCCAAGACCGCCGCGGGGGCCTATTACAGCGTGCCGAAGGAAAAGCGCGTCAAGGGCCTGCGCATCACGTGCAGCGCGGCGGTGTTCGTGCCCAAACCCTTTACGCCCTTCCAGTGGTGCAGGCAGGACGATCCCGAAACCGTGCGCCGCAAGCAGCGCCTGGTGCGCGAGCACTTTGTGCCGCTCAAATCCGCGCATTTCAACTATCACGACAGCGGCGTCAGCCAGATTGAGGCGTGCTTCGCCCTGGGCGACCGGCGGCTCGCGCGCGTTTTGCACCGCGCCTGGCAGCTGGGCTGCCGACTGGACGGCTGGACCGACCAGTTCCGCTACGACCTGTGGCTTCAGGCGTTTGAGGACTGCGGGCTGGACATCGCCTTCTACGCCCACCGCGAGCGCGCGCTGGATGAGCTGCTCCCCTGGGACCACATCGACGCGGGCATCGACAAGGCGTTTCTCAAACGCGAGTATGAGCGTGCCATGCGCGCCCAGACCACCCGCGACTGCCGCGAGGGCTGCAACGGCTGCGGCCTGCAAAAGCTCAAGGGGGTGTGCCGCGCATGCGAATGATGGTCGTTTTTGAAAAGGGCGAAACCCTGCGTTATATCGGCCACCTGGACCTGATGCGCGCCATGCAGCGCGCCCTGCGCCGAAGCGGCCTGCCCATCCGCTATTCCAATGGCTTCAACCCGCATATCCGCCTGAGCTTCGCCGCGCCGCTGAGCGTGGGTGTGGTGGGTCTGCGCGAGCTGATGGAGGTTCCGCTGGAGGATGGCATGAGCGAACAGGCCTTTCAGGATGGTATGAACGCCGTTTTGCCCGATTGCCTGCGCATCCGCCAGTGCCGCGCGCTGGAGGACAGCTTCCCGGCGCTGATGTCGCTGGCGGCGGGTTCGCGCTACCTGATCCGCTTTCCCTTCAACGTGGAAAGCGACCGCGCCGCGGCGGGGTTCGAGGCGTTCATGGCACTGGAACACTACACCGCGGTCCGCCGCACCAAGAGCGGGGAAAACCCCTGCGATATCCGGCCTTTCGTCACCGGCGGCGAGCTGCGCAAAGGGGAGGATGGCTGGGAAATTGTGCTGGAGACGGTATCCACCGCCGCCGGTTCCCTCAAGCCCTCCCTGTGGCTGGATTCCCTGCGCGCCTTTACGGATGCGGGGGAGTTTCCGCACATCATCTACCGCACGGCCATTCTGGCCCGCACACCCGAGGGAACGCTGGTTCCCATGGAGGAGGTTTGAGCATGGGCCGTCCGCTCCGGCTGCTGGTTCAGGGCTCGCGGGAATCCACGCGCATCGCTTTGCTGGATGAAACGCGCCTTCTGGAGTTCTATCAGGAGGACACGGGCACGGAAAGCCTGGTGGGCTCGGTGTTCCTGGGCCGGGTAGAGCGCGTATTGCCCGATGTGAAAGCAGCGTTCGTCAAGCTGGGGCTTGCACAGAATGGTTTTTTGCCCCTGCGCGAGGCCGAAAGCTATCACCGTGCCTGCGGAAACGCGCCGCTTCTGACCGGGCAGGATGTGCTGGTGCAGGTGAAAAAGGACCCCAAGGGCGAGAAGGGCGCCTTTTTGACACGCGATATCGGCCTGCCGGGGCAGTATGTGCTGCTCATGCCCAAGAACCGCTTTGTGGGCCTCAGCCGCCGCGTAACGGATGAAAATGATCGCACCCGCGCGCGGGAGATGGGCAAGCGCATCGCGGACGGCCGTTTCGGGATCATCGTTCGTCACGCCGCGCTGTTTGCGCCCGTAGCCGAGGTGCAGGCCGAGGCCGAGGCCCTGTGGCAAATGTGGTGCGAAATTGAGCGGCATGCGCAATACGTGAAAGCCCCCGCCCTTTTGCATGCAGAGCCCTCCATGATCAGCATCCTGTTGAGGGATTACGCCGCGCGCCATCCCATCGAGGTGCTCTCCCGCCTTGAGCCGCCCGAAACACCGCCTCAGGGCGTGACGTGGCGAACCCTTACGGCCGTGGAGATGGAAGCCGCCTGGTCCGCCGCGCGGGTGGAAAAGCAGGTGGATGAGGCGCTTTGCCGCCGCGTTCCGCTGCCCGGCGGGGGCTCGCTGGTCATTGATGAGCGCGAGGCGCTTACCACGATTGACGTCAACTCCGGCAGCGCCGTCACTGCTGCGGGCGGGGAGAGCCTGGCCACGGAGGAAAACCTTCGCGCCGCTGCCGAGGCGGCCCGCCAGATTCGCCTGCGAAACCTGAGCGGCATTTTGCTCATTGATTTTATCGACATGCAAAGCGACGCCGAGCGGGCTCGCGTGCTGGCCGCCATGGAGGAGGCTGCAAGCGACGACCGGGTGAAAACCGTAATCCACGGCTTTACCAGCCTGGGCCTTCTGGAAATGACGCGCAAGCGAACCCGCGACACGCTTTCCGACACGCTGACCCAGCCCTGCGACGCCTGCCACGGCACCGGCCGCGTGCGCCGGAACTAACGAAAGGAACCGAATGCCCGTGCAACACACGCCCGTTTACGTCACCGAGGCCGAGCGCCTCGAACAGGAAAACGCCGCAAGGCAGGTCCGCGACCTGCCCGAGCGGCCCCGTACCTATCACATCGTCACCTATGGCTGCCAGATGAACGCGCACGACTCCGAAAAGCTGGCCGGCATCCTCTCCGGGATGGGCATGGCCGAAGCGGCGGACCGGCGCGAGGCGGACCTGGTCATCTTCAACACCTGCTGCGTGCGCGACAATGCCGAGCGCCGCGCCCTGGGCAACGTCACCTGGCTCAAGGAGCTCAAAAAGGACAAGCCCGGCCTGATCATCGGCGTATGCGGATGCATGGTGCAGCAGCCCGGCATGGCCGAGCGCATCCTGCGCCAGTACCGCTTCATTGATCTGGCCTTCGGCACGCACAACCTGCACCGCCTGCCTTCGCTGCTCCTTGCGCTGCTCACGCAAAAGACCCGCGTGGTCAGCGTGACAGACGAGGAAAACCTCATCGCCGAGGACCTGCCGGTTAAGCGGCTCAACGCCTGGCATGCCTACATCACCATCATGTACGGCTGCGACAACTTCTGCTCCTACTGCATCGTGCCCTATGTGCGCGGGCGCGAGCGCTCCCGCCACGCGGACGACATCCTGCGCGAGGCCGAGGGCCTTTTGCAAAGCGGAGTGAAGGAAATCATGCTGCTTGGGCAAAATGTCAACAGCTACGGCGCGGGCACGGGCGATACCTTCCCCGGCCTGCTTCGCCGGCTGGACGCGCTGGGCGTGGAGCGCATCCGCTTCATGACCTCCCACCCCAAGGACCTCAGCGACGATCTCATCGACGCCATGGCGCAGTGCAAGCATGTCTGCAACCACCTGCACCTGCCCGTGCAAAGCGGCAACGACGACATCCTGCGCCTGATGAACCGCCGCTACACGCGCGAGGACTACCTGCGCAAGGTGGAAAAGCTGCGCGCGGCCGTGCCGGGCATCGGGCTTACGACCGACCTGATCGTCAGCTTCCCCGGCGAGACGGAAAAGCAGTTTGAGGATACCTGCTCGCTGGTGCGCGAGGTGGGCTATGACGCGGCCTTTACCTTCATTTACTCCCCGCGCGAGGGCACGCGGGCCGCGGCCATGGAGGGCCGCATTCCGGAGGCGGAATCCACCCGCCGCATCGAACAGCTCATCCGCGAGGTGGAGGCGTCCACTGCCCGCGTGCATCAGTCCATGATCGGCAGGCATGAGAACGTGCTGGTGGAAAGCCTGTCCAAGCGAGACGAGCGCAAAGTGTCCGGCAAGGGCACGCGGGGCATCACCGTGACTTTGGACGGCACGGAAGCGGATATCGGCACGATTATCCCGGTGACCATTACCTCCGCCGCGGTCAACACCCTGCGCGGAGAAAGAACGGAAAGGTGAAAGAAAGATGGAAAAGGTGCTCAATCAGGCGGAACTTCTGGCGGAAGCCATTCTGGAAAGCGAAGAATACATCGCCATGCGGCTGGCCGAGCAGGCGGCCATGAAGGATGAAAAGGCCACCCAGCTCATCGCCGCCTATACCGAAAAGCGGCAGGCCGTGGAAAACCTGCTGGCCGACGCCAACATGGACCACGGCGCGCTGGCCAAGGCGGGCGAGGAGCTGGAAAACGTGGAGCATGCAATCGACGAAAACGAGATCATCACCCGCATGCGCCAGACCAACGAGGCCTTCACCCAGATGATGAAGAAGGTCAACAGCATCATCAAATTCGTCGTCACCGGCGAAAACGACGAGGAAGAGCACGGCTGCAGCGGTTCCTGCGAGGGCTGCAGCGGCTGCGGCCACCAGCACTGATGCTGCGGCGCGGCTGCCCCTGAAGGCGGCCGCGCCTTTGGATGTACGAAAGGAGCCGGTTTCGTGGCAGCGACCCCCACCCCCATGATGCGGCAGTACCTGGAATTGAAGGAAAAATACCAGGACTGCATTCTGTTTTTCCGTCTGGGCGATTTCTACGAGATGTTCTTTGACGACGCCAAGCTCGCCTCCAAGGAACTGGAACTGACCCTCACGGGCAAGGACTGCGGCCTTTCCGAGCGCGCGCCCATGTGCGGCGTGCCCTATCACGCGGCCAGCGCCTATATTTCGCGCCTGATTGAAAAGGGCTACAAGGTGGCCGTGTGCGAGCAGCTGACCGATCCGGCGCTGAGCAAGGGGCTGGTGGAGCGCGACGTGATCCGCATCGTCACGCCCGGCACGGTGGCCGATCCTTCCCAGCTGGACGAAAAAAGCGCCTGCTATGTGCTGTGCGTGGCCTTTGTGGGCAAGGCGGCGGCGCTGGCCTACGCGGACGTGAGCACGGGCGAGCTGATCGCGCACCTGCTTAACGACGCGCAGCGCACCCTGCGCGACGAATTGATGCGCATCCGTCCGCGCGAAATCGTCACCAACGACATGAGCAAGCTAACCCCGCATCTTGGCGAAACCATCAGCTGCACCGTCCTGCCCGATTCGGATTTCCAGAAGAAAAACGCGCAGCGCGCGCTGCTGGAACATTTCAAGGTGCCCTCGCTCACCGCTCTTGGCCTGGACGAGCGCGACCGGCGCTACCTCGCGGCGGGGGCGCTTTTGATCTATCTCAATGATACGCAGAAAAACGCCCTGCCGCACCTGACGCAGCTCACCATCTATCAGGGCGAGCGCACCATGTTTCTGGACCGCATGACGCGGCGCAACCTGGAGCTGGTGGAAAGCCTGCGCGCGGGGGAGCGGCGGGGGTCGCTGCTCTGGCTTCTGGACCGCACGCACACCGCCATGGGCGCACGGCTGCTTCGCAGCTGGGTGGAAAACCCCATGATCGACCGCAGGGCTATCGAGACGCGGCTTGACGCGGTGGAGGCCCTCAAGGACAATTACATGGCGGCCGAGGAAATGGGCCAGGCGCTGGAAAATGTGGCGGATATGGAGCGCCTTTTGGGCAAGATCAGCTATAACAGCCTCACCGCGCGCGACTGCCTGGCGCTGCTGCGCTCGCTCAAGGCGGTGGCGCCGGTCAAGGAGCTGCTTGGCCGCTTTGAGACCACGGCCATCCAGGCGCTGGCCCACACGCTGACGCCCCTGGAATCCCTGTGCGATTTGCTGGAACGCGCCATCGACCCCGACGCGCCCATTTTGCTCAGCGACGGGGGCGTGATTCGCGCGGGCTACAGCGCCGAGCTGGACGAATACCGCGACGCGGCCGCCAACGGCAAGCAGTGGATTTTGAATCTGGAGGCGGCCGAGCGGCAGGAAACCGGCATCAAGAACCTGCGCATCCAGTATAACCGCGTGTTCGGCTATTATATCGAGGTCACCAAGAGCAACCTGGATCTGGTGCCCCTGCGCTACAGCCGCAAGCAGACCCTTGCCGGAGCCGAGCGCTATGTGACCCCGGAGCTTCAGGAAATCGAGCATAAAATCCTCAACGCCCAGCAAATGGCCCTGACGCTGGAAAGCACGCTCTTTGCCTCCGTGCGCGAGGCCATCGCCGCCGAGATCGGCGCGGTGCAGCAAAACGCCATGGTGCTCAAAACCGCGGACGCGCTTTTGTCGCTGGCGCAGGTGGCGCGCGAAAACGACTACGTCAAGCCCACCATCAACGAGGACGGCGTGCTCACCATCGTGGAGGGCCGCCATCCCATCGTGGAGCGCACCGTCACCGACGCGCCCTTTGTGCCCAATGACGTGACCATGGATACCGGCGACAACCGCATGCTCATCATCACCGGCCCCAACATGGCGGGCAAGAGCACCTATATGCGCCAGGTGGCACTGATTACGCTCTTGGCGCATATCGGCAGCTTCGTGCCCGCGCGCGAGGCCAACATCAGCCTGTGCGACCGCATCTTTACCCGCATTGGCGCCTCGGACGACCTTGCCGGGGGCCAGAGCACCTTCATGGTGGAGATGAGCGAAACCGCCGCCATCCTGCGCGCCGCCACCAGCCGCTCGCTCGTCATTCTCGACGAAATCGGCCGGGGCACCAGCACGTTTGACGGCCTGGCCATCGCCTGGGCGGTGGTGGAATACCTGCTGGACCCGAAGCGCATCGGCGCAAAGACGCTCTTTGCCACGCACTATCACGAGCTGAGCGAGCTGGAAGGGCGTTTCCCGGGTGTGAAAAACTACTGCATCTCGGTCATGGAGCACGGGGAGGACGTGATTTTCCTTCGCAAAATCATGCCCGGCGGTGCGGACAAGAGCTACGGCGTGCACGTGGCGCGTCTGGCCGGCGTGCCCGCGCCCGTGGTCGCCCGCGCGCATGAGATTCAGGCGCGGCTGGAAGTGAGCGACATCAATCAGGAGACCATTTCCTCCAACATCTTGGAAAAGCGCAAGAAGGAAAACCGCCAGACCGACCTGTTCCACCTGGGCCAGGACGAGCTGATTGACGAACTCAAAAATCTGGACGTGCTGTCCGTCACCCCGATGGACGCGCTGAACATCCTGTTCCGCCTGCGCGAAAAGGCGCGCAGGCTGTAAAGGAGGGGCGTATGCCGGTTATCAGAAAACTGTCCGCCGAGATCATCGGGCAGATCGCCGCGGGCGAGGTGGTGGAGCGTCCGGCTTCCGCCGTCAAGGAACTGGTGGAAAACAGCATCGACGCGGGAGCGCACAACGTGACCGTGGAGCTGCGCGAGGGCGGCATCAAGTACCTGCGCGTCACCGACAACGGCTGCGGCATTCCCGCCGAGCAGGTGCGCCTGGCCTTTGAGCGCCACGCCACCAGCAAGATTGCCGCCGCCGCGGACCTCTACAACATCCATACCCTGGGCTTCCGGGGCGAGGCGCTGGCCTCGATCGCGGCGGTATCGCGCGTCACGCTTACCACCCGCACGCAGGAGGCACCTTTCGGCACCCGCGCCGTGGTGGAGGCGGGGGAGTTTACCGATATCCGTCAGGCGGCCTCGCCCGTAGGCACCACCATCGTGGTGGAGGATCTGTTCTGCAACACGCCCGTGCGCCTCAAGTTTCTCAAAAAGCCCGCCGTGGAGGCTTCCCTCGTGGCGGATTATATGCAGCGGCTCATCCTGTCAAGGCCGGATGTGGCGTTTCGCTTCGTCAGCCAGGGCAAGACCGTCTACCACAGCATGGGGGACGGAAGCGTGGAATCTGCGCTCTACAGCCTCTACGGGCGCGAGGCGTTTGGCAAAATGCGCAAGGTGAGCGGCCACATGAACGGCGTGCTGCTCTCCGGTTATGTGGGCGCGGGGGACCTTGCCCGCGGCAACCGCCAGCAGCAGTCCTTCTTTGTCAACGGGCGCTTCTTCCGCAGCCAGCCCCTCAGCCGCGCGCTGGAGGAAGGCTGCGAGGGACAGGTGATGGTGGGGCGCTTTCCCATGTGTGCACTGTTTTTGGAGGTGCCCGTTCAGCAGGTGGATGTGAACGTGCACCCCAACAAGCTGGAGGTGCGCTTCCAGAACGAACCCGCCGTGGCCGAGGCCGTGCGCACGCTGGTGAGGGAGGCCATGCGCGGTGAAACGCTGGGTGAACGGCTTTCGGCGGCGCAAAGCACCCCTTCCAACGTGGAACCCAAAGCCGATTTTTCGCTGGTCCGGCTGGACAATCCCCTCGATGGGCAGGTGACGCCTCCGGCACAGGCAGGCGGCCCGCAAAGCGGCGCGGGACCCGTGGCCGATGCCGCGCCGGAGCCACGGCACCCGGTGCTGACCGAAGCGCAGAAACAGGAGCTGGCCGCCCTTGAGCCTGTGGTGATTCCTGATGCGCCCGCGAGGTCCGCGCTGGGCCAAAGCGCAACCCCTGCGGGCATTGCCCGCGCCGCCCTGGGTGCGGCGATCCCTCTGCCCGTGGCACCTGTTGCCCCTGCACGGGAGCGGCCATCGTCCGGCCCGGTACCTCCCGTATCCGGCTGGTTTTCCGCCGGCCCTGCGCCGCGTCCGGCCGGAGTGCCAGAAAAGCCGGTAACGGCTCCGGCCGAGCTTCCCAGGAAACCTGCCGCGTCTGCGCAGGCAAGCTTCCCGGCATCCGGTCCGGCCTTCCCGTCCGCGCCTGAAACGGAGCAGCAAACCCTTGCGCCGCAAGATCCGGCACAGAGCGCGCCGCTTCGGCTGGTGGGCATCGTGTTCGATACCTACTGGATCTTTGAATCGGGCGACCGGCTGCTCCTTGTGGACCAGCACGCCGCGCATGAGCGCATGCTCTACGACCGGCTGATGGAGCGGTTTGAAAAGGGAATGGTATCCCAGCAGCTGCTATCGCCGCAGCTGGTGCGGCTGACGGCGCACGACAGGACGCTGGTTTCGGAGTTTGCGCCGGTGCTTGCGGACGCGGGGTTTGAGGTGGAGCCCTTCGACGATACCTGCGTGGCGGTCAAGGCCATTCCCACACTCTTTGGCGAAAACGAATCCCCGCGCGAGCTGCTTTTGGAGGCGCTGGACGAATGGCAGGCCGGGCGCGGGCAGGTCACGCGCGAGCGTATGCGCCGGCGCGTGGCCCAGATGGCCTGCAAGCACGCCATCAAGGGCGGCGACCGCCTCAACGAAACGCAGGTGCGCGGCTTTTTGCAGGAGATTTTGCAAAGTGATTGCATGCCCACCTGCCCACATGGCCGCCCCATCGTGACCGAGATCACGCGCTACGCGTTGGAAAAGCGCTTTAAGCGCGTGCAGTAAAGGGGGACGATTCCATGGAGAATAAGCCCCCCGTGATCGCCGTTGCAGGCCCTACGGCCAGCGGGAAGAGCGATCTGGGCCTGAAACTGGCCCGGTGCCTTGGGGGCGAAATCGTCTGCATGGACTCCATGCAGATCTACCGGCGCATGGACATCGGAACCGCCAAGCCCACGGCGCAGGAGCAAGCGCTTGTGCCGCACCACATGCTGGATGTGGCCGACCCCACCGAAGCCTACGCCGTGGCCGACTATGCCGTGGCGGCGGAACATGTGATTGATCAGATCATATCGCGCGGCAGGCTGCCCATTCTGGTGGGAGGTACGGGGCTGTATCTCAAGGCGCTGATGGACGGGCTGTCGCTGGGCGGCGCGGGCGGGGATGAGCGCCTGCGCGCCGAGCTCAACGCCCTGGCGGACGAGCCGGGCGGAAAAGAACGCCTGCATGCCCGCCTGGCCGCCGTGGACCCCGAAACCGCCGCTCGCCTGCACCCCAACGACCGCCGCCGCGTGATCCGCGCCCTTGAGGTATACGAGCAGACCGGCGTTCCCATGAGCCGGCAGAATCACGCCGCGCAGGACCGCCCCTTCCGCGTGCTGCCGCTGGTGCTGGAATGGCCGCGCGAACTTCTCTATGCCCGGCTGGAAACCCGCGTGCACCGCATGATGGAGATGGGGTTGCTTTCGGAGGTGCGCGCCCTGCTGGAAAGCGGCGTCGCGCCTGAGGCCCAGTCCATGCAGGGCATCGGCTACAAGGAACTGATTCCCGTTGTCATGGGGCAGGGCGATGTGGACCGGGCCGTGTGGGATATCATCGTGCACACGCGCCATTACGCCAAGCGGCAGGGCACATGGTTTCGTGCGGAAACGAGATGCGTGTGGCTGGACGCGTGCGATTCGGACGCGCTGTTTGACCGGGCCATGGAGCATGTGCAGGCCTTTTGGAACGATGCAAAGGAGCAAGACGAATGAAAAAGATCATTGAGGCGGCAGAAAAGCGCTGCCAGCCCATGTTTGCGCGCATCGACGAGATCGCGCTGGAAAACACCGCCAAGGTGCTAGACGCCCTGCAGCGCCACGAGGTGGCGGCGCGCCACTTCGCGCCTACCACGGGCTACGGATACGACGATATCGGCCGCGACACGCTGGAAAAGCTCTTTGCGGACCTGTTTCATGCCGACGCGGCCATCGTCCGTCCGCAGATCGCGTCGGGCACGCATGCGCTGTCAATGTGCCTGTTCGGGCTGCTCAGGCCCGGCGACGAGCTGCTTTATGCCTCCGGCGGCCCCTATGACACGCTGGAGGATGTGATCGGCGTGCGCGGCTGCCCGCCGGGATCGCTGCGCGAAATGGGTGTGAGCTATGCCGAGGTGCCCATGGGCGCGGACGGACGGCTGGACCTTGCCGCCATCCGCGCAGCCATGAAGCCGTGCACCCGCGTGGTGGCCGTGCAGCGCAGCCGGGGTTATTCCTCGCGCCCCAGCCTCATGCCCGAGGATGTCGCCCCCTTGTCGGAGATGCTCAAACGGGATTTTCCCGACGCGGTGCTCATGGTGGATAACTGCTATGGCGAATTTGTCTGCACTCAGGAGCCCACCGAGTTTGGAGCGGACGTGTGCGTGGGCAGCCTGATCAAGAACCCCGGCGGCGGCCTTGCGCCCACGGGCGGCTATATCGTGGGCCGACAGGACGTGATTGACCGCGTCAGCTACCGCCTGACCGCGCCGGGCATCGGCCGCGAGGTGGGCAGCTATGCGGGCAGCTATCAGCCTTTCTATCAGGGGCTGTTCCTCGCTCCCCATGTGGTGGCGCAGGCCGTGCGCACCTCTGTGTTGGCTGCCGCCGTGTGCGAGGCGCTGGGCATGCGCTCCACCCCTGCGCCGGATGACCGGCGCACGGACATCATCCAGGCGCTGGAGCTGGGCACGCCGGAGAGGCTGATCGCCTTCTGCCAGGGCATCCAGATGGCCTCACCCATCGACAGCATGGCCCTGCCGGAGCCATGGGACATGCCTGGTTACCAGCATCAGGTCATCATGGCGGCGGGCACGTTCGTAAGCGGAGCGTCCATCGAGCTCAGCGCGGACGCGCCCATGCGCGAGCCCTACACCGCGTTTTTGCAGGGCGGCCTCACGTACAGCCACGGCAAGCTCGCCCTCATCCGCACCTTTGAATACATGCAGAAGAAGGGCCTTCTCTAAAGGGTTCTTCCCCCTCCCCGCCGCGCATAGACTATCAGCGCAGGGAGGGGATTTTTTGTGAACCGTCAAACACAGGTCAAAAATATGAAAGTCCGCCGGGAAGGCACGCTTTTGAGCGAGGAAGCGCCGCGAACAGGCGCCGAGCTGACCGAGCTGCCTCAAAAGGACGGATGGGGCAAACGGCTGCTCCGGGCGGATAAACTGGTGCGCAACCTGGCCGTGGTGGGTGCGATGCTGCTGACGGTGATAGCGGTAAAGAACGCGGGTTCGCCGGACGCACAGAGCGTGTTTGGCGCCCTTCAGGCCAGCACGGAGATGGAATGGGACGAAAGCCTGGGAAAGCTGAGCTTTGTGGGCGGCATTTTGCCCGACGGTATCCAGGCCGTGTGGAGCGAAAGGGAAACGGTCACCGTCTTTGAGCCCATGGCAGGCGACACCGTGCATGCCTGGAGCCAGTCAGAGCCCTACATGGCCTTTATGAGCGCGGTGCGGGATGTGCGCGCCGTGGCTGACGGCGAGGTGATGAGCGTGGCGCACGGGCTGGAGGAGGAGCGTATTCTCCGCGTCCGGCACGATGACGATACCGAATCCATTTATGGCAATCTGCTCACCTGTTATGCGCAGGAAGGCGACCGCGTCTATGCGGGCGACGTGATCGCCACCACCATCGAGGGAAAGCCCCTGGTGTTTGAGCTGCGCCGGGATGGCCGCTCCATCAATCCCGAAGGGCTGCTAAAGCCCATTCCCGAATGATGCGCCTCAAGCTGCGTGTGCATCCGGCGGGCGCGGTATGGCTGGGTGCGTGCTTTTTGCTGGCCCCCAGCCATGCTGTGCTGGCGGCCGTCGCCGCGCTGACGTGGCACGAGGCGGCGCATGTGGCGGTTATGGCGCTGTGCGGGGTAAAGCACTGTGTGGTGGAGCTCACGCCCTTTGGCGGCATGGCCGACGCGGCCTGCTATGAGCGCCTTTCGCCGGGGAAGAAGGCAGCCTCCTCGCTGGCGGGCGTTCTGGCCAGCGCGGTGGGAGCCTGGCTTTGTCTGCGCTTTGCGCCGGATACGCCCTTTTGGCATGCGTTGTACCTGGCCAATGCGTCTTTGGCGGCGTTCAATCTGCTGCCCGTGTGGCCGCTGGACGGCGCGCGGGCGCTGCTGGCCGGCGCCGAACGGCTGGGTGTGGAGCGCCCGGCCCAACGCGTACTGACGGGTCTGGCCTATGCGCTGGGCCTTTCCATGGTCGTGCTGGGGCTGTATGGCGCGTGGCTGGGGCATGTGAACCTGTCGCTGCTGTGTGCGGGGCCGTATCTGGCCTATGCGGCGCACGCCTCGGGCGTGGCGCAGTCGGTCCGGCGCATGCAGCGCGCGCAGGATGCCGCGCGCAAGCTCGCAGAGGGACGCATGATGCCCGTTGGCGCCTACGCCTGCGCCGGGCCGCCGTCTCGATTGACGCTGGCGCGGATGGCCGGCCGCCTTTCGGACCTTCGCTATCATCTGCTGCTGGTGGTGGACCCCGGCACCGGGCGCATCAGCGAGAGCCTGACGGAGGGTGAACTGACCCAAAGGCTGTTTCATACGCAGGAGCAAGCTCAAGGCAGGTAAGCATTCCCTGCCCAAAGAGCATGGACAAACAGGGAAACGTGTGGTACAATCCAAAATAGTTACGAAAGTATTACGAACCATGCGAGGGAGGAACGACCGAGATGCCAAAGAACGTAGGGGAGAGGCTGCGCGCAGTGCTGGCCCTTTGCGCAATCGCCGTCATGCTGGCGGCAGGCGGCGCGCCTTATGCCTCCGCCGCTTCGGTAAGCGACGTGCAGGTGGCTTCCGCGCCGCTGAGCACGCGGGCCTCTGCCATGAACGGCATGGTGCGGGTCTACCTTTCCTCGCTGGGTAATCCCTCCCGGCTGGATTTGACGGTGGTGGGCAACTACAGCATTTCCACCACGGGCGAATTCATTGCCAGCGGCAGCTCGCTCACGGTGGGTTTCAGCAGTTCCACGGGTGCGATCACGCTGACCCATAACGGGGTCAAAACCAATATGGGCACCAGCTTTTCCCTGCGGCGCCACAGCGCCAGCGGCACCAACGGCATCAAGATCAGCCAGGCGCGCGAAAGCAACAATCCCTATCCGGGCGATCTGACCTTCAAGGCCGTTTCCAGCGGCAGCGGCTATACGCTCTATACCATCGCCAACATCTATATCGAAAATTATCTCTATGGCGTGCTGCCCTACGAGATGGGCAACTCTACCAACATCGAGGCCCTCAAGGCACAGGCCGTGGCCGCGCGCACCTATACCGTGCGCATGATGCAAAACCGCGCTTCCGGCCTCTACGACGTAAAGGACACCACCAGCGATCAGGTATACCGCGGCACGCCGTCGGGCAACGCCAACTGCGTGGCCGCCGTGGACGCCACCAAGGGCATCGTGCTCATGTACGGCTCCAGCTACATCACCACCTATTATTCCGCCAGCAACGGCGGCCAGACCGAAATCGATCGCTCCGGCGGCGCTTACGCCTACATGAAGGTCAAGGACGATCCCTTCGACTATGCCAACCCCAGCTCCACCGTGAAGAAGAAAACCGTATACGCCGATCTGACCAGCTCGATGAACTCATCGGGCCTCATCAGCCTGCTCAAAACCAAGGCCGTGAGCAAGCTCAGCAGCATGGGCTATTCGGCCACGCAGAGCAACACCACCTTGCAAACCCTCAAAAACGTGACCGCGCATACCCCCAAGTACGCATCTCCCAGCCGTCTGTATACCAAGATGGACTTCACCTTCACCGCCTCTACCCAAAACAGCGCCGGAAGCTCCGCCACGGCCACCGTGACCGTCACCTGCGATATCTTTGACGAGTTGGAAAGCCTTCTTTCCATGGGCATTCAGTCATTGGACAACGAGCTGTGGAGCGTCTCCAAAAGCGGGTCCAACTTTGTGCTGGAAGCACGCCGCTACGGCCACGGCATGGGCATGAGCCAGCGCGGCGCCATGTACATGGCCAAGCTGGGCTATACCTACGATCAGATTCTCGGGTTTTATTATGATGGCTGCAAACGGGTACAGCATAGCTTTACCAATACCATTTTAAGCGCTGATTCCACGCAGGAACAGGTCACCGTGGAACCGCCCGCGGAGCTGGAGGAAGAGGACCCAAGCGCCTGCCGGGGCACCGTGAAGCTGGTAAGCGCCGGTTCCGCACTGGCCATCCGCAGCGCCAAGTCCACCACCGCGCCGCTCATTGGCACGGCGGGTAACGGCGCCATCGTGGACGTGCTGTCCAACGACGGCACCTGGTGCTTCATCCGCTTCGGCAGCCTCAAGGGGTATGTGCCCGGCAACGCGCTTTCCATCACCGGCACGCCCACGGGCACGGAGGAGACGCCGACCTCCATTATCGGCTTTGCCACGGTTACGGCGTCGGACTTCGTCAACCTTCGGGAAGAAGGCAGCATGAGCGCGCGCGTGGTCAGCACCGCGCCCTCCGGGGCCGTGCTCACGGTGTTCAGCCAGTCCGGCTCCTGGGCCAAGGTGCAGTACAACGCCACCGTGGCCTATGCCAATACCGGCTTTATCTCCGCCGTTACCGCCACCTATCCGTCGGATGCGGTATCGTCCGGCAGCGCCACGGCGACCGTGAGCACATCGGACGGTACCGGCAGCGTCAACCTGCGCGCCTCCGCCTCCACTGGCGCGCAGGTGCTCGCCCAGATTCCCTCCGGCACGCAGGTGACCGTCTCTTCCGACGACGGTTCCTGGTGCGTGGTCAGCTATCAGGGTATGACCGGCTACGTGATGTCTGCGTATATCTCCTACACGGGCGAAAGTCTGGAACCCGGTACAGGCGGTACGCAGGAGGGAACCGACGGCACGGGGAATGAGGACAGCGGCCAGGGTGACGGTGGCACCGAAGGCGATACGCAAACGCCCGCCGTGCGCACGGCCATCGTAACCACGGAATACGGTTCGCTCAACATGCGCGCGCAGGCCAGCGCGGGCAGCCAGATTTTGACCACCATCCCGCGTGGCGCGCTGGTGGAAGTCACGCAGGAGGGCAGCACCTGGTGTGGCGTGCGCTACAACGGCATCAGCGGCTACAGCATGACCTGCTTCCTTACCTTTACCGACGGCGGCAGCACGACCCCCTCCGTGCCGGAGGGCGGCACCACTGCCGTGGTCACCACGCAGAGCGGATCGCTCAACCTGCGTCAGCAGGCGCGGTCGGGCAGCGCGATTCTCACGCGTATTCCGCAGTATGCCACCATCGCCGTGCATGAGCGCGGTGCGGAGTGGTGTCATGTGACCTATAACGGCGTGACGGGTTATGTGATGACGGTCTTTCTGACCTTCCAGGACGAGCCCATGCCCGATCTGCCGGACGATTCCACCGGAGAGGGCGACACCGGCGGCGATATCGCCGGCGATACCGACGCCAACGACCCCATCGTCACCCCCGAACCCGGCGGGGACGACGCGCTTTATGCCGTGGTCACCACGGTGTCGGGGTCCCTCAACCTGCGCCGCGACGCCCTGCCCGGAAGCCCCGTGCTGGCCCGCATTCCCAAGGGAACTACCATCCGCATCGACGAGCGGCTGGCGGCCTGGAGCCGTACCACCTATGGCGGACAGACCGGGTATGTGATGAATACCTACCTGACTTTCCATCAGGGCAAGCCGGAAATCTCCGGCGGCACCACCGCGGTGGTCACCACCGCTTCCGGGTCGCTCAACCTGCGTACCGAGCCGTCGCTAAGCGGCGGCGTGATCGCCCGCATCCCACAGTATGCCACGGTTAACGTGCAGCAGCGCGGCGACAGCTGGTGCTACGTGGTCTACAACGACACCATCGGCTACGTCATGACCACGTACCTTACCTTTAGCGGCGATTCCGCCCAGACCCAACCAGACGGCGGCGATGCTTCCGGCGAAAGCGGTTCCGGCAGCGGGGACAATTCCGGAAACACCGGAAATGCCGGCGACAATTCCAGCGGCACAATGACCGCCTATGTGCAAACGGCGTCCGGTTCACTCAACCTGCGCGAGCAGCCCGGCAGCGCGTACCGGGTGCTGCGCACCATTCCGCGGGGCAGCGCCGTCACCGTGCTCAGCTACGGTGATCCATGGTGTCAGGTGACCTATGGCGGCACCGAGGGCTATGTGATGACCTCGTTCCTGCGCTTCGATACTCAGCCCACCCTGCCTCAGGAGCCGGATACGGACAAAGATCAGGGCGAGACGGACACAAGCGGAAGCAATGGTAGCAGCGGAGAGACGTCCCAGCCGCCCACGCCGACGCCCGCTCCTCCTCAGGAGCAGCCGGATGAAAGCACCGCCGTCACCGCCTGGGTCAACACCGCGTCCGGCAGCCTGAACCTGCGCTATTCCCCGGACAGCTCGGCCCAGATCATCGGCACCATTCCCCGTCTGGCGGCGGTCAAACTGCTGGTGGAGGGCAAGGAATGGAGCTATGTGGGCTATAACGGCCAGTATGGCTATGTCATGACGCGCTATCTGACCACCACGCAGCCTACCGGGGATGATGGGAGCGGCTCCTCTTCCTCCGGAAGCGGCGGGCAGACGGGCGGCTCGTCCTCGTCCGGTGGTACCTCCCAACCCTCCGGCGGCGGCAGCGAAGGCCAGCAGATTCCGGACGGCATGGCGGAGAACGGCGGCGTCATTCTGGACATCACGCTCCAGGTTCCGAATTTCGCAACCTATGCGACTGCCGCACCCCAGAGCGGGGATGCGCTGCGCTTGTGGACCATGTGCGCTGAAAGCGGCGATCCGCTTGCCTCCGTACCTTCCGGCGAACAGGTGGAGATCATTCTCACCGGTCGCAGCTGGTGCCTGGTGCAGTACGGAACCGTGCAGGGCTATTGCCAGACCGCCTATCTTGAGGTGGTGCCATGACCGAAAACCTGCTTAAACCCGGCGAACGTCTGGACGATTTGCAGCGCAACGGATTGCACATCATTCAGCATCCGCGGGCCTTCCGCTTCGGGATGGACGCGGTGCTTCTTGCAGATTTTACCCGGCTCAGGCCCCGTGAACGGGTAGCCGATATGGGAACCGGCACCGGTATTTTGCCGCTGCTGCTCAGCCAGAAACAGCCGGACGCCCGTTTTGAAGCGTTTGAGATCCAGCCGGAAATGGCGGACATGGCTCGGCGCTCAGTCGCGCTGAATGGGCTGGAGGAACGAATTCGTGTACACGCAGCGGACATGCGAGCCGCTTATGAGCTTATCGGACGGGAGAGCATGCATGCAGTGGTGTGCAACCCGCCCTATGGCAAGCAGGGAGGGACGCTTACCAATGAGACGGCCTCTCTGCTGCTTGCCCGGCATGAAACGGACTGTACCATCCAGGACGTTACGGCGGCCTGTGCCGCCGTGCTTCGCACCCACGGGCGGCTGAGCATGGTGTTTCCGGCGGCGCGGCTGCTTGAGCTACTGGATGCCATGCGCCAAAGCCGGCTGGAGCCCAAGCGCATCCGCATGGTCTGCGCGCGTGTGGACCGCGCGCCGTATCTCGCACTGGTAGAGGCGATGAAAAATGCCAAACCCGGCCTGTTGTGGATGCCGCCATTGATCGTCTACCGTCAGGACGGAAGCGAGACGGATGAACTGAGGCGCATCTACCATCAGGCATGAATGACGGAGCGGCGTTCTTTGCGCCACAGGGCCAGAATGCCCACGTTCCACAGCAGAATCAATACCTGCCCGACCGCCTGCGCGGCGATAACGCCGTACAGCCGCAGGCCGGGCATGGCGGCAAGCAGACAGGTCATCGCCAGCGTCGCACCGGAAACCGCAACCGCTCCATACATGGAGCGCTTTTGCTGCCCCAGCGCGGTGTTGACGGCTCCGATGAGATGGCTCACGGCAAACAGCGCAGTCAGCGGCGCGCCTGCGCGAAACAGCGCTGTCAGCTCCGCCATACGGTAGACGGTATTGGCCAGAACTGGCGCGGACAGATAGACCAGAGCCGTGCAACCCAGCGCTACCGGCAGGCAGGAGCCGAGACAGGTCAGAATCAGCCGTTTCAGCTCACGGGGATCATCCTCTGCCTTGGCGATGCGGGGAAGCGCCACCATGGAAAGTGCGCTGGTAAAGACGCAGGGCAGCATGAGAAGGGGCATTACCATGCCGTTGAGCATGCCCAGGCGTGCGGTGGCTTCCGCCGCGGGCAGCCCGCTCGCCTGAAGCCGGATGGGAATCAGAATGGCGGTCATCGACCGAAGCAGCGTCTGCACCAGGCGGGAAAGGGTGGCGGGCGCAGCCAGGCGCAGCACGGGCTCGCGCCAGGCGGCGGCCTGCGCGGCACCGTGCAGGGGAATGCGCAGCCGCCAAATCACAAAAATCAGACCGATGATTTCCGCCAGCATGGTAGCGACCACCGGCACAGCTGCAAGCCATGCCGCGGTGAGGCGACTGAGCCAGGTGAGCAGGAAAAAAGAAAGAATCAGTCGGGCCGCCTGTTCGATCAATTCGCTCATGGCGGGTTCCAGGCTGCGCTCCATGCCGTAGCAATATCCGTTGAATGCCGCGGAATACCCCAGAATTAAAATGCAGGGCGCGCTGAACCACAGCGACGGAAGCACCCGCACGTCGCCCATCCAGCGCGCCAGCAGCGGTGAGAAAAGCAAAAGTGCGGGAATCAGCGCCGCGGAGGCGACCCTAACCAAAAACACGCCTGCCAGCAGCGGCTTTTGCTTTTCGTCCTTTGGCGCACGCGCGGTCATGCGGCTGATGGCCAGGGGCAGCCCTGATGTGAGGGGGGTGATGGCCAGCATGTGCACGCCCTGCGCAAGCTCGGCAATGCCCATGATCTCCGCACCCAAAAGCCGGGAGAGCATCACGCGCATCAAAAGCCCCAAGGCGCGCACAACCGCATTGACCCCGGTGAGGAATACCGTCTGTTTTTTCGCGCCCACAGCCTTCATCGCCTTCGCCTCCACAGAGCAGGGTATGAGGCGGTGCGCCGGGGCATGACCTTTTCATTGCCAAATTGCCGTGCGTGAGGTATAATGCCCACAGGCATCAAGGGAGGCGACGCAATGGATAAATGGGATATTCGCTTTATGAAAATGGCCTATCTGATTTCGGAATGGACCAGCTGCAACGTGGAGGGACGCAGCATCGGCGCTGTCATCGTCAAGGACAAGCGCATCATGACCACGGGCTACAACGGGGCTCCCGCAGGACTCAAAACCTGCAAGGAGCGCGGCGAATGCATGCGCCGCAAACTCAACATTGAATCCGGCACGCGCGCGGAGTTATGCTACGCCATTCATGCTGAGCAGAACGCCATTTTGCAGGCGGCCAAGCTGGGCATCTCCATTGAAGGGAGCACGCTGTATTGCACCCATCAGCCCTGCTCAGTGTGTGCCAAGATGATTATCAACGTGGGCATCCGCCGGGTGGTGTACCAGCAGGGTTACCCGGACAAGTTCTCGCTGGAAATTTTCGACGAGGCCGGTGTGAAGCTGGAACAGTTTAACGAGCCGCTGGACTGAACCTCACGCATGCAAAACACGCGGACCATGCTTCTTGCGCATGGCCCGCGTGTTTTTGACTGCGGCGGCTTAGCGTTCGCTTTTTTCCAGCGAAGCCCGCACAGCGTCCAGATGACGGCGCACCCGCTCCTGTGCCGCTTCCACGTCGCGCGCGCGCAGGGCGTCCAGGATGGCGCGGTGCTCACGCATCACGGCGGCGCGGCGGCTTTCGGTGCGCATGCTGCGGGTCTTGATCTCGCGGATCAGCTCGTAATAGGTGTCGATGAAGCAGCTGAACAGACGGTTTCCGCTGAGCTTTGCCAGCTGAAAATGGAAATACCGGTCCAGCTGGGAAGCGGCTTCCGCTTCCTCCGGCGGTTCGTCAAGCAGGCTGTAGAGCGCATCGATCTGTTCGTCGCTGGCGGTGCGGATGATGTTTTGCACGGCGCGGCATTCCATGACCTCGCGAAATTCCAGCAAGTCACGGTAGGTGGCATGGCGCAGCTCTTCGGAAAGGGAGCGGGCGAAGGAATCGCCCACCACCGACTTGATGAACGTGCCGCCCTTGGGCGTGCGGCTCAGGTAGCCCCGCGCCTCCAGAATGGTGAGCGCCTCGCGCAGAATCCCCCGGCTTACGCCCAGCTGATCGGCCAGCTGGGCCTCAGGCGGCAGCCGTGTGCCCACGGTAAGCTCGCCGCTTTGCATGGCCTGCGTAAACTGCTGCGCAATCCTGTCGGACAGGCGCTGATCCTGAATGGGGTGGAAGTTCATCATGAAAAGTTATGCCTCCTAAATCTGGTTTTCCGCCTCACCCCAGCGAAATGGCCACGTCCGTCAGCTGGTCGGCAACCGCGCGGATATCCATGCCCTTGGTAAACAGAAGGCAGGTGCCGGTGGGGTAGCGGGGTTTTTCCGCCCAGACAGGCGGGATGGTGTGGTAGCCATATTTGGCGCCCAGAATGGCGCCGCAGATGGCGCCGATGGTGTCTGCGTCGCGCCCGAAATTGCCGGCGCAGGTCACACCCGTGCGAAAATCGCCATGCATCAGCTTCAGCACGCCAAACGCCTCGGCCACGGCCTCGCTCACGGCGGCCTTGTAGCTGGTCCACAGCTCGTCGTGCAGGGGCATCCAGGCAAGCAGCAGATTCCCGTCCGCCTCGTCCACAATGTCCAGCGCGCGCTGCATGGCATAGGCATACCACGTATCTCTGGGGATGGGCTTCATGGCGGCGGCCAGAATCTCGTCAATGTCCGCATCGGCCATGGCGGCGGCTACCGCGGCGGCTACGGACTGCGCGCCCCAGATCCCCTCGCGGTCGTGGCTGATGGAGGCGTCAATTTCGGCCATGGCAATGGCGCGGTCGACGTCGCCTGCGCACAGCACACCCACGGGGCTGATGCGCATCGCCGCGCCATCGGAATGCCCATATGCATTGTACCTGCCCGACAGCGGGGGACGCAAGCCCTTACGCAAATTTCGGGAGGCTTCAAATTCGCTTGCGCCGCCCCGCTTGAGCTCGTCCTGCGTGGCCACGTGCTTGAGCCATGCGTCCACCACACAGTCGCTGGTGGGCCTGCCGCCGGATTCGATCAAAATCTGCGCGGTGAGCATGGCAAACTCCGTATCGTCGGTGGACCAGCTGGCTCCCTTGTTGAAATCCGTGGTAAAGCCATAAGCCATCTGGTTTTCCGGCTTGCGCGAAGCGTCGCCGAAACTGTCGCCAATGGCCAGGCCGATCAGCGCGCCGCGCGCCTTGTCGCGGTAAAGGTCAGGGTTTTGCAATAGCTCCTGTCGGGTCAGCATGCCTTATTCCTCCTCATCGGATGTGAACTCGCGTATGGTCAGGTCGCCAAAATCGGCGCGGCCCATGGCAAACATGGAGTATCCCGCCATGCCGTAGGCCAGGGAGCCGTCGGTGGCTTCCAGGGTTTTCCCGTCCACGGTCAGGGTCAGCCGGTCGCCTTGGGCTCGTAGGTGAAGCGTGTATTCCCGGTCCAGCACCCAGTCCAGCGGCATCTGCGCCAGCAGGCGCATTTCGCCCTCGTGCATGACCATAATGGCTGCGCACCCCGCACCGTACAGCCCTGCATAGTATCCGCGCCGCGCGCCCTGCGCCCGCAGGGCGACCAGCGCCTGCGTGCCGTTGCGCGGCGTAATGTGCGCCTCCAGCTGGCAGTTTCGCATGAAGTAATTGCCGGTGAAGGCCTGCGCTTCCTCTTCGCATAAGAGGGTGAGGCGTCCGCCTTCCAGATCCCATGAGCCGTGGTTGTGGGAAAAGGGAATCACGCTGCCAAATTCTTTTTTGAGCAAAGCGGGGCGAAGGGTGTAGCAGGCCGGACCCCAGATGCGCAGAAGCGTTGGGCGGAGCGTGCCGGACAGAGCGAATTTTCCCGGCGCGGCGGATTCGATCCGCACGCCGATTTCGTCGATCAGTCCGCCGTCTACCTCGGGCAGGACAAAGCGCAGCGCCACATCCTCGTCGGACGCATCCAGCAGCGTGGGGGAAAGCGAAATCTCCGCGCCCGAAAGGCTGTTTCGCACATAAGGGGTGAGAATCAACAGCTCGCCCGCGAGCTTCTCATAGCGCAGGCGCATTTCCACCTGCTGGCCGGGGTAGGCCCTGGGCGAAAAGACCGGCATGTAGCGCTCGTCGCTGAAATCGGCACGCCGCCAGAAGGGCTTGTAAAACAGCTTTGCCTTCTGCCCCCGCACCATCCGGTCCAGAAGTACCGATCCGTCCCGGAGCCTTGCGCAGGTGGGTACGTCGCAGGCAAAGCGCAGGCCGTGGGTGCTTCCCGGCAGGGAAAAGTCAAAGTACACCTCGCCCTCGCGCACACGGCCGGAAACCTCCTCCGGCACGGGCTCGCCGCGCAGGAGGTAACCCCAGCGGGCCAGCTCCCAGGCATAGCTGGGAATGTCCAGAATGTTCAGATAGCCGGAAATGCCCGACAGCACGATTTCGTCGTTGATGGGGTCACGGTAATGCGCGGGTAGGCCTTCAAGGCCGCACGCAACGCCCAGAATGGTGCCCACGTTGCCCGCGTTGCAGTCCGTATCCCACGAGCACATGGCGGCGATCTCGACGGTACGCGCGAAGTCGCCCGCGCCGTAGCACATAGCCAGCGCGCAGACGCCGGCGTTGGGGATGATGTGGCACACCCCGCCGTAGCGGTCATAACCCCACTCGGCCTCCAGCATCGCGCGGCAGGCGCGCCAGTCATGGGGATTGGCGCGGTGGAATGCGCGCACAGCCTCCACCACGGCGGCATAGACGCTTTCCCGCGGAATCTGTGCAAGTCCCACATCCATGATGGCGTCGATGTCGGCCGTTTCAAACGCCTTGGAGATGCATGCGGCAATAAAGGCAGCGCCGTTGAGGCCCTCGCCGTCGTGGCTGACGGAGGCGGCGGCCCTGGCGTACCGTGCCGCCCGCGCCGGGTCGGCGGGCGCCACCAGGCCCCAGGTATCAATGAAAATCTGGCCGCCGATCTGTTCGGCCAGAGTCTTGCCGTTTTGGCGGATGCTGCCGGACTGCGGGGCGGGTACGCCGCTTTTCAGATTGAGGTAGGCCGTGTGCTCGGTGCTGATGCCGTATCCGCCCCACCAGTACAGGCCAACGCCCTCGCGCGCGTAGTTGAGCCAGGCCTCCGCTACAGCCTGCGCCGTGGGCTCGCCGGCATGATCGTCCAGCGCGCGCAGAAAAAACACCGGGCCGTTGGCGTCGTCGTCGGCGGCAAAATGCTTGTAGTCCTTCACATAGCCGCGGATATCTCCATAGGTATCGCGGATGCGTTCGTAGCTCCACAGGGCGGGCTCCACCGGCGCTCCCAGGCGGATGCCGATGTTCATGCCCAAAAAGCCCGCGTAGATTTTTTGTACATACGCCATGGGTTCCAAGGCCATACAGCCTCCTTTGCTGAAAAAAGGGGAACGGGGAAGGCCCCGTTCCCCCTGAAATCATGGGTTATTGCAGCACGGAGTTGACGTATTCGGTCAGCGCGTCACCGCCGGCGGCGTTGAACTTTTCCACCATCTCGGCAAAGTCATCCACGGGGCGCACGCCGCGCACGATTTCGTTGGCGTACTCGGTGTAGATGGAGGTGACCGCGGCCAGCTGGGGCTGCAGCTCATCGGGAATGATCACGTTGACGTCATTATAGTAGTATTCAGCGCCCAGCGCAAGGCTGTCGGCAGCGGGGGTGCTGAGCACGGGGGTGGCCAGTTTCAGGTCCTCGGGCAGGCCGTCCACGGTGGGGAAGAAGCGCGCCCAGTAGCCGCCCCAGGCATCGGTGAAGGTAATCACGCCGTCTTCCACGGTGTAGTGAACGCCTTCCACGCCCAGCTTGTCAATCATGCGGCCTTCGGGGCTGGCCATGTAGTCCAGAATGGCAAAGGCGGCGTCCTTCACGTTCTGCTCGATGGTGGCATTGATGGCAAAGCCGCGCTCCTCCTTGGTCACATCGATGGACTGGAACGCCTGGCCGATGCCCTTGGCCGGAGGCAGGGCCACCAGCTCGGCGTCCTCGCCCATGGTCTGCACCATCTTGGTGTTATAGACCTGAATCACATCGCCCGCGGTGCCGGCGATCATCGCGCAGTCGCCCTCATAGAAGGCCTGCTCCATGGTATCCCATGCCTTGGTGATGTAGTCGGCATCCAGAATGCCGTCGGCGTAGAGCTGGGCGTAGAAGGCCAGCTTGTTCTTCTCCTGTTCGGTCACCATGGAATAGACGTACTTGCCGTCCTCCTGCTGCATCAGGGTGCCGGTCACGCCGAAAGCATGGTTGAAGATGCTGTCCAGACGGGCCAGACCGCCGTCCACCGTGGTGCCAAACTTGACCACGCCGGCATCCATGAGCTCCTTGAGCAGCGTGGCGTAGGCTTCGGGGGTGGGATCGGCCAGGAAGGCCTCCTTGGAGGGAGCCTGGTCAAGGAAGTCGCCGCGGATGACGGGCGCGGAGAACTTGGCCGGCGCCAGCCAAAGCAGATAGGGAGAACTGGCCAGACGGGCCTTGGAATGCTCACCCATGAGGTTTTTTACATAGGTGCTTCCTTCGACATAGGAGGTCAGGTCCTCCAGAAGGCCCTCGGCTACCACGGGGGCGTCGGTATTGCCCTGGAAAAAGATGATATCCGGGTTGATTTCGCCCGTGCGGAACGCTAGCGGAACCACTTCCACATAGGTGCCGGCAGGCGCTTCCAGAATGGTGATGTCCACATAGTTGCCCTGCGCGGCCATGCCTTTTTCAATTGCGTCCACCACGGCGATGGTATCGGCGTCATCGGGCGATACGTCCTTGATGAGGATGGATACAGGAACGGGTGCATCCGCTGTGCCGATTTCGGCAACGGCGGCGGTGCTCATCAGCACCAGAGCGGCGGCGAGAAGAAGCGCGAGCCATTTTTTCATTCGGGTTTCCTCCTTGATTTATGGTTTTGGCTGAATCCGCAGCCATTGGGTACGATGGGTTATTCCTTTACGCTGCCCGCCATGACGTCGCGGGTATAGAATTTGAGCACGATGGGGTAGAGCAGCAGAATGGGCACAATGGCAATCACGATGGTGGCTGCCTTCAATGCGCCATAGTCGATTCGGGCCAGTTCGTTGTAGTCCATGATGTTTTGCGCGCCGATGAGCGAGACGGTATCCCCCAATACAACAAACTGACGCAGGATCACCTGCAGGGTGGTTTTGGCTTTCTCCGTCAGGTAAATGCTGGCCTTGAAGTATTCGTTCCAGCGCACCACGGCGTAGAACATGGTAATGGTGGCAATGCCGCTTTTGGCCAGCGGAAACACCATGGAAAAGATCATGCGCACATGGCCCGCCCCGTCGATGCGCGCGGCTTCGTAGATATCCATGGGAACAGCCTGGAAATAGCGCATCATGATGATGAGGTAATACACGTTGACCGACGTGACCAGAATGACCGACCACTGGCTGCCGATCAGTCCCAGCTGCTTTACCAGCAGATATTCGGGCACCAGTCCCGGGTCGAAGAGCATCATCACAATCAGGAAGGTCATGATGATCTTTTTAAACATCAGACCCGGCTGAATCAGCACATAGGCGGCGCTGGTGGTCAGCAGGATGTTGATGGCCGTGCCCACCACGGTGATGAAGATGGAATTCCACAGGGTGGGCAGAATCACTTTGTTGGAAAAAACGATGTCGTAATTCACGGTGCTGAATCCCGCCGGAATCACGCGAAGGCCGCTCATGGAAGGCGACAGCGCCGGGTCGGAAAAGGACTTGGCCAGAATATTGAGCATGGGGATCAGCATTGTCAGCGCCAGAAGCACCATCACGGCGCTCAATAGCAACTGTCCGAGGGTAAAGCGCCCGCGTTTTTTCATCGCTTCCGCCTCCTTACCACACGCCCGTGCCGGTGAGGCGCTTGCTGGTCACGTGAGTGAGAAGCACCAGTATCACGCCGAACACGCCCTTGACCAGTCCCACCGCTGTGGCCAGCGAGTACTGCCCCTGACCGATGCCGATGCTGTAGATGTATGTATCCAGAATCTCAATGGAGCTGTTGACCGCCGCATTGGTAAAGTTGAGCACCTGGTCAAAGCCGGCGTTGAGGAAAAAGCCCAGGTTGAGGATGAACATCGTCACCATCGGCGTCACCAGCGCCGGCAGCACGATGTAGCGCACCATCTGAAAGCGTGTGGCTCCGTCGATGTCCGCCGCCTCATACAGGGATGGGCTGATGCCAAGAATGGTGGTGAAGTAGATGATGGAATCCCATCCCAGCGAGCGCCAGCCCTCGGAGAAGAACAGCACCCAGCGGATGGAACCCTTGTCGGTCATGTAGTCGATGGGGGTGAGGCCAAAGAGACCGCGAATCTGGTTCACCGCGCCGGTTTTGGCAAGAAAGCTGATCCAGATGCCCGCAATCACCACCCAGGAGAGAAAGTGCGGCAGGTAGCTGACGACCTGCGTAAATTTGCGCAGGCGGCCCAAACGCATTTCCGACAGCAGAATGGCAAACAGCGGAAAGAAGGGAAACAGCAGCACATACTTCATCAGGCTGATGATGAGCGTGTTGAGAAGAATGTCCTTCATCAGGGGGGAGCCGAACATCATCTCAAAGTATTTGAGTCCCGCCCATGTCCAGGCGCTGCGGCCGCTGAAGTTATAGAAGGCCAACCGCATGTTCCAGATGGGAATCACCCGGAAGATGACAAAGTAGACCAGCGTTGGCAAAAGCAGCGCATAAAGCACCCAGTCCAGCCGCAGGCGGCGCAGGCCGGTTTGCAGGCGCGAGGGGTTGGTGCGTTGCATTCTCCATTCCTCCTTGTTCATGGAATGTCGATATCCATCAGCGGGGCGTGCTGCTGCGCGCCGTACACATCGCGGTCGCCCACGGTGCCGGAGGGCACGTCGCGCAAATAGGTGATTTTGATCCCCAACGCCGCATCATAGCGGACAAATTCCAAAATGCGCTCCGGCGCCAGGTGGTAGAGCTGTGCCACACTTTCGCGCGTAATGCATCCGCTGTCCACCACCCGGCGGTACTTTTCGGGGTCGTCAAAGAGAATGTCCAGCGTAATTTCATAGGGACCGCTGTTTTTGCTGCGAAGCACCTTCGCCAGTTCGTACAGCCGCATGCCCTCACACCTCCACAAGCTCGATGGGGAACAGGTCGCGCCCGTTTGGCACCTTCAGCAGGTGATAGACGGAAAACGCATATACCGGTCCGAAGGGCACGTCGCTTGGCGCAAAGGGGAAGGCCAGATTTCCGGCGGTGGACTTGCGCCCCTCGTAGCCGAAATGCAGGTAGGAGGACCGCACTGTGGCGCAGATGGCATTTGCCAGCTCCTGATTGGGCGCGATCACCTCAAACATCAGGCCCACCTCATGGGGAAGATCCCGGCAGGGTTCGCATGCGCCCATCACTGCATCGATGCCGTAATGATAGAAGTGAATTTGATAGCTTTCAGGAGGTATGTCCGCATAGTAGGCGTGCACGCCGCGCACCACCTCGCGTTCCACTTCCTCCAGCCGGGAGATCAGCAGCGGGTCGCGGATGCCCGCCAGCACAAAGGTACGGTACGCCACCGGTCGCGCTCCCTCCAGCTTCAGCGTATAGGGCTGGGGAATCAGCCGGCTGCCCGTTACCCGGACCCGGCCGCCATCAAGTTCGGTAAAGGTACACGCGCTTAAATCCAGCAGCATGCCGGGGCCGTGCAGCAGGTAGGGATGATCCTTTTCGTAGAAGGTATGCGCGGCGACGCTTACGCTGGTGCATCGGCGCGAGGGGGCGGCAGGGTACACCACAAAGCTGTCATCTTCCAGAACGCCCAGCATGCAATCCTTCGTGGTGCCCGGCTCGCAGCATAACGCACCGCATTCCAGAATCTTGCCCAGGTGATAGGCAAGCCCCGCATCGTGCCCGCGCTTTACGCCCACGGCCGCAAAGGGCGCAGGATCGTACGCCCGGCCGCAGATGATGATCTGCGCCCTGTCCAGCGCATCCAATACGGGTTCCATGCCCATTTGAGCCACCACGCCGTTGGTCTGGGTCAGGTTTTCGGGCGTGAGATCCGGCACATTTTCGCTCATTTTTTCGATTCGGCCCTGCGCCATGGCATCCAGAATGACCTCGTTAGAAATATCGGCCCAGATTACGGCGGTCTTGGGGTGCCAATCCATTTCGTCGCACAGCTCGCGGATGATGGACAGGGTCCACTCCGTATGGATGTGCGCGCCGGACCCACCTGCGGAGCCGATCACAAGCGGAATATCAAGTTCCCGCGCGCCCTGCATCAGCAGCCGAAGATCCTTTTTCGCAGCCATCCGGCTTACAATGGCCACGCCTGCACCCAGCTTGTGCGGCCCGGCGTCCGTCGATCCCGCATCCACCACGATGGCGTCCGGCTTTTCCGCCAGTGCCAGCTGGAACGATTCTTGGGGAAATCCGTATCCAAGGATGCCGCAGGGAGAGCAGATACAAGTACGCATAGATGCACCTCGGTTCTTGCGATGTACAAGGCATGTCTGTCATTTTTGATCCTGTCACCATTGTAACAGAGACGATTCTGAATGTCAATAGTTAAACAAATAAACCATTAAAATATCCGCGCCTTTTACACGGAAAGGCGCGGATCGAAAAGACGCTTATTCCTGCGTTTCCCCTCCACCTACGCAAAAACCACGCAGCCGGTTCACGGTGCGTTCCAGCGCGTCACGGCTGTTGCCCCAGGGCTTTTGCTGGTTGCGGTAGTCAAACTTGAGGGTGAACCATTCCAGGTCCTTTTCATCCTGCACAAGGTTGGCCTTTACCAGCGAAAGCAGGCTCGTGGCGAACTCCCGCCGGGCAGAGCCGCTCAGGTGTTTTTGCGCGCGAAAAAGCAGGTCAGCCGCGTGGGGCAGGCACACGCCGCGGGACGCCTGCCATTTTTCACGGAATGCCGCGTCGGTTTTCCACAGATGCAGAAAGGTATAGAAGTAACGCTCCATGTGGCTCTGAATATCGCCGCATATGACGCATGTATGGCACATGTCCTCCAGCTCGCGCGCAACTCCCTCCAGTCCGTCTCCGCCGCCGAAAAGGCCGCGCTTCTCACAGGAGGCGGCGCGTTTTTCCAGCCCCTCCAGCTTTTTGAGCAGCTCCTTGGTATGCGAATCGACCAGCAGCGCATGCCCCAGGCGGTTTTGCATAGCGAAGAGCTGCCCGTGGTGCCGGGCGCAAATGCCCTTTTCGTTCACGCGGATGCGCGCGTCAGGCTCCATTACGCTGCCGCCCAGGCTGCGCTCGATTTCGCTTGCTTCCACCCGGCGATACAGCGCGCAGAGCGGACAGGCTGTGTTTTGCTCCATCGCTTCCCAAACGGGAATGGTATCCAGATGATATTGCATATTCGGCCTCCGTTCGGTATAATAGGAACAAGCTCATGGTAACAGAATCCGGCCTTAAGCGCAACCTTTCATACCTGTGGCCCCGGTGGCATATCGTATTGCGATACGGTATGCGGGAGGTTGGGCATATGCAGACAGGCAAGCGCGTTTATCCCCGTCAGCGGGAGCCGGGCAAGTGGTTGAGTTACCTGCTGTTGTTTTTGTCGGCGGTGGTGGTCATCTCCGGGGTGGTATCACGCGGCGGGGATCTGACCATTGAGCCGGCTGCTACCGCCACGCCGATTCCCACCGACGCTTACTTTGACGAGACTGTGGAGGAGCGGGAAATCACGCTGCCATCCGCCACATGGTATGCGCTGCAGCTGGGCGCTTTTGAAAGCGAAACGGCCGCGCAGGAGCTGGGGCAGCAATTCGTGAAACGCGGTGCGGCAGGGTATGTGTGGCATGATGGGCGGTACCGCACGCTGGCTGCCGTCTATCCCTCGCGGGAGGATGCACAGGCTGTGCGCGAGCAGCTCAGCGAGGCGCATTCCGTGGATTCCTACCTCTACCAGATCGATCTGCCTGCCCTGCATCTTTTGATGAAAGGCATGAAGGGACAGCTGGATATTCTGGAGGCGGCCTTTGCGCACGCCAATGATCTGGTGGCCAATTTGCAGGAAGCCAGCGTGGCCATGGACCGGCAGGAAATGTCCGGCGAGGAAGCGGCGCAGCTGCTAAACGGGCTGGGGGAGCAGGTGAGCACCGTCTCTTTGAGGCTGCAACAACGGTTTTCCGCACCGAGACATCAGACCGTGGAGGGGCTCATCGCCTGCTTTGAGGACTACGCTTCGTTTCTGGAAACGCTGGACGCCGCCGACAGCGACGCCACCTTCAGCATGAAGCTTAAGCGGCAGACGCTTTCCACCCTGAACCATCTTAAGGGCGTATATGATGCGCTCGGCAATACATAGGAGGTCGATCCCACATGACGATCCGGGAGCTGATTCCCGTGCTGGATGCGCGGGTGCTTTGCGGCGAGGATAAGCTGGACCAGGAGGTCAAGAGCGCCTGCGGAAGCGATCTGATGAGCGATGTGCTGGCCTTTGTCAAGGACAAGACGGTGCTCATTACGGGACTCACCAACATTCACGTGATGCGCACGGCCGAAATGCTGGATATTCACTGTGTGGTCTTTGCGCGGGGAAAGGTGCCCTCGGAGGAAATTCTGGAGGAGGCAAGGGACCTGGGCATCGTGGTGCTGGCGACGGAACACACCACCTATACCGCCTGCGGGCTGATGTACATGGCAGGGATCCGCGGCACCAACGAGCGCACCGGCGCTCATGCGTGAAGGGAAGGGTACAAATGAGCCTGCTAACCAATACCTATGACGTGCACAAAGGCGAGTTTGAAACCGCCGGCGACGCCTCCGCCAGCATCAAGCGCAAGCTCAAGCAGCTCGGTGTGGACAGTGCGGTACTCCGGCGCGTGGCGGTCGCCAGTTACGAAGCCGAGCTGAACCTGATCATCCACAGCCTGGGCGGACAGCTCACCATGGAGATGAATCCGGAGCACATCGTGCTGATCTCCAGGGATGTGGGCCCCGGCATCGCGGATATTGACAAAGCCATGCAGGAGGGCTTCTCCACCGCCAGCGAGGAGGCGCGCGACCTGGGCTTTGGCGCAGGCATGGGCCTGCCGAATATGCGCCGCAACGCCGACGGCTTCTCCATTGAAAGCCAGCCGGGCGTGGGCACCACCATACAGATGGAATTCAGGCTGAAATAGCGCGCGGCCTGTTTCGGAGGAATGAGCCATGGACCAGAAGTTTTTCCATTCCGTTCGCCTGGACAAGGAAAAATGCAAGGGCTGCACCAACTGCCTCAAGCGATGTCCCACGGAGGCCATCCGCGTGCGCGGCGGACGGGCGCATATCATCAACGAGCGCTGCATCGACTGCGGCGAATGCATCCGCGTGTGCGATTACCACGCCAAATACGCCCAGACCGATCCGCTGGCCAGCATCAACCGCTTCAAGTATAAGATCGCGCTGCCTGCGCCCTCGCTTTACGGGCAATTCAAACACCTCGTCAGCGCCTCACAGGTGCTGGAGGGGCTGCTGAAAATGGGGTTTGATGACGTGTTCGAGGTGGCAGAGGGAGCGGACATCGTCACCCGCGCCATTCGTGAGCGCATGCGGGGCATGGGGCGCGACCGCTACCCCGTCATCTCGTCGGCGTGCCCGGCCATCGTGCGTTTGATCCGCGTGCGCTTTCCGGAGCTGATTCCACACATCATCGACGTGCGCCAGCCCATGGAGGTGGCCGCCATGGTCGCCCGCCGCGAGTTCTGCCGCGCGCATGACGCAAATCCGGAGGAGGTCGGGTGCTTTTTCATCACGCCCTGCGCGGCCAAGGTAACGGCCATCCGCAACCCCATCGGACATGAGACCTCCGCCGTGGACGGGGCCATCTCCATGCTGGAAATCTACGGCCTGCTCTCCAGCCACATCAAGTCAAGCCCCGTGGACGCGGCGCATCCTGCCCGTGCCACCGCCTATGGTGTGGGCTGGGCCAGCAGCGGGGGCGAGGCGGCAGCGGTATGCCCCGAACACAGCATGAGTGTGGACGGCATTGAAAACGTCATCCGTGTGCTGGAGGAAATTGAAAACGATAAATTGCCGGATCTGGTCTTTTTTGAGGGCGCGGCCTGTACGGGCGGATGCGTGGGCGGCCCGCTCACCTTTGAGAATACCTATGTGGCGCGCGGAGCGGTCCGGGCGCTGATGCGCGGATGCGATATCACCCATCCCGATGAGCGCGTTCGCGCCTCCTATCTGACCAAGTACAATCTTCTGGCGGATAAACACATCTCCGCCAACAGCGCCATGCGTCTGGACGACGATATCGTGGAAGCCATGCGCAAGATGGAGCAGATGGAGGAAATTGTGCGCCGGCTGCCCGGCTACGACTGCGGAAGCTGCGGAAGCCCCACCTGCCGTACCTTTGCCGAGGATATTGTGCGGGGCTACTGCAACGAGATGGACTGCATCCACATCCTCAAGGAACAGCTCAAGGTCATGGCGCAGAAGATGGTGAAGCTGGCCAAAACAACCAGAGAATAGGGGAATGAACGTATGACGGTACGGGAATTGATGGACCTGATCGGCGCCAGAAGCCTCAATGACAGCGCCCCGCTGGATGCGGAAATCACCTGCGGCTATACCTGTGATCTGCTCAGCTGGGTGCTGGCGCATGGCAAGCAGGGCATGGCCTGGTGCACGGTACAGACGCACGTGAATGTGATTGCCGTGGCGGTGCTGATGGAAATGGCGTGCGTCATTCTGGTGGAAGGCGTGGAGGCCGAACCTGCCTCGCTCAAAAAGGCGCAGGAGGAGGACATGCCCGTGCTCGCCACCGGCAAGACGGCCTATGAGGTCAGCGTGCTCATGGGGCAGGCGGGCGTGCTGCCGCCCGCGGAGTGAGATGGCCGCCTGCTGCGACCTGCACATTCACAGCTGCCTGTCTCCCTGTGCCGATGACGACATGACCCCCTGGAACCTGGTGGGCATGGCGCGGGTAAAAGGGCTGGACGTGATTGCGCTTACCGACCACAACACCGCCCGCAACACGCCGGAGGCCATGGCGGCGGGCGAGGCCTACGGCGTGCAGGTCATTCCCGGCATGGAGATCACCAGCCGGGAGGAGGTGCACATCCTGGGCTATTTTTCCTCCGTGCCGGAGGCACTTGCTGCGGGGGAAGCTGTCTATGCCCACCTGCCGCAGGTGCAAAACCAGCCGGCCCTGTTTGGCAACCAGATCATCATCGGAGCGGATGACAGTCCCTCCGGGACGCTGGAAAAGCTGCTCATTAACGCCACGGACCTCAGCGTGGAAGAGGTCTGTGCGCTTGTCCGTGCTTTTGGGGGCGTGCCTGTACCTGCGCATATCAACCGCGGCAGCAACGGCATGATCGGTGCGCTGGGCCTGATGCCCTTTCTGCCGGATTATCCGGTCGTGGAGGTCTATCCCGGCGTCCCCTGTCCGGCCTATGCGACAAAGGGTCGCTTTGTCATCCACTCCAGCGATGCGCACTGCCTGGAGGATATACAGGAACGCACCTTTTCACTGGACACACATCCTACGGCGCGGGATGTAATGCGCCTGCTCAGGGCGCTGGACGGCCGCCAGATACCCCAAAACGGCATTTGACGCGGTGAGGCGCATGCCGTATAATACAGTTACAAGTGAATAGCCGGTGTATCTGCGTGGAAACACGCGGCGGAGACGATTGCCTCCGTCATGGGAACTGGATGCGATTTCCAGACTCACCCGGGAACCGTGAAACGGACGAAAGGACAGGGAAGCGCCGCGGGCTTATGGCCCTACCGGCCGCTTCCGGCCACTGCGCGAGCGGGAAGGCGTCCAAGTAGGATGAAGTCAAGTCGGGAGACCTGTTTACACCGTGATCCCCGGGATGGAACATGCTATGAAAGCCTGGCGAAAGCCGCGTCTTTTGATCGCGCCATCCTGTCAACGGAATGGCGCGGTTTTTGCGTTTTCCCGCGATTCATTTGTGCAAAAACACAAAGGAGGAATCGAACCCATGAAAACCCGAAAAATCTTGTCCCTGATCTCGGCGCTCATGCTTGCGCTGGCCGCCCCGGCCTCTCTGGCAGAGGGCCTCGCGCTGACCGATATGGCAGGCCGTGAAATCACGCTGGACGCGCCCGCTACCCGCGTGATCGCCCTCAATCCCGCCGACTGCGAAATTCTTTACGCTCTTGGCGCGGAAGAGGTGCTGGTGGGCCGCGGCGAATACTGCAACTATCCCGAAGCCGTGCTGGAACTGCCCAGCGTCAACAGCGGCGCGGAGACCAATATTGAACAGATTCTGGCGCTGGAGCCCGATGTGATCGTCATGAGCAAAATGGCCCAGACGGTCGAACAGGTGGAAGCGCTGGAGGCAGCCGGTGTGCGGGTTGTCATTTCCGATGCGCAGAACCTGGCGGGCGTGTATGATGCCATCGCCATGCTGGGCGAGCTGACGGGCAAGCAGGAAGAGGCTGCCGCACTCTCGTCCCAGATGCAGGAGGGCTTTGACGCGCTCCGGGAAAAGGCTGAGGATACCGGAAAGACCGTGTACTTCGAGGTTTCTCCCCTGGAGTGGGGCCTGTGGACCAGCGGCGCGGATACTTTCCTGGACGAGCTGGCGCAAATCGTGGGTCTGACCAACGCTTTCGCCGACGTGAGCGGCTGGGCCGAGATCTCGCAGGAGCAGGTGCTTGCGCGCGACCCGGACTACATCGTGACCACCGCGGCATATTACGGCGAGGGCGAGCAGCCCGTGGAGGAAATCATGTCCCGCGAGGGATGGCAGGATCTGAAAGCCGTCAAGAACGGTGCGGTTTACAATGCCGACGCGGATATGACCTCCCGTCCCGGCCCGCGCCTGCTGGATGCGGCGCAGGATCTGTTCGACTTCGTCTATGGTGCGGATGAGGCCGCGCAGCCTGCGGCATGAGGCGTGCAGTCCGCCCGTCCGGGGGGCTCCCCTGGTACGGATACGCCGTGCTGTGTCTGTTGACGGCGGCCACGCTGTGCCTGTGCGTATCGCTGGGCAGCGTGGCCGTCCCCATCGGGGACACAGCGGCGGTTATCTGGAATGCCATGTGGGGGCTGGAACTGCCCCAGGGCATTTCCCGCACGATCATTCTGGGTGTGCGTCTGCCGCGCGTGCTGGCCACGGCGCTGTGCGGCGGCGCGCTGGCACTGTGCGGCGCGGCCATGCAGGGGCTACTGCGCAACCCTTTGGCGGACGGGTCCACTTTAGGCGTCAGTGCAGGCGCCTCGCTGGGCGCGGTGACGGCGCTGCTGCTGGGCATTTCCTTTCCCGGCCTGCCCTTTGCAGGCACGATGGTGATGGCGATGCTGTTCGCAATGGGCTCACTCATTCTGATCCTTTCGCTGTCATACTCGGCAGACCGCGTCATGAGCACGCAAACCATCATCCTGATGGGTGTGGTGTTCAGCATGTTTGCCACCAGCATCATCAGCCTGCTTACCGCCTTTTCAGGAGAAAAGCTGCGCTCCATCACCTTCTGGACCATGGGCTCGCTCTCGGGTGCCGGATACACGGAGACGCTGGTGCTGGTGGGTGCACTGGCGGTTTTCGGCGGCGTGCTGCTTTCGTGCGCGGATGAGCTCAACGCCTTTTCGCTGGGTGAGGATGCGGCGCGTCACATGGGCGTGGCGGTGGGACCGGTCAAGCTGGGAGTGCTGGTATGCGTGGCTTCGCTAATCGGCGTATGTGTATCCGTGGGAGGCAGCATCGGCTTTGTGGGGCTGATCGTGCCGCATGCGGCGCGTCTGTTCACCGGGGCCAGCCACCGCCGCCTGCTTCCGCTGACGCTGTTCATGGGGGCTATCTTTCTCATGCTGGCGGATTTGCTGGCGCGCACGGTGGTCAGCCCCATTGAATTGCCCATCGGTGTGGTCACCTCACTGGTGGGGGCGGTGGTGTTTGTGGTGATCTTTTTTAGGAGGCGCAGGCTGTGCTGGAAGTAAAGGGGCTCACTGTTGCCTACGAGGACAGCGACGCCGTGCAAGACGTATCATTTACGGTGGCCCAGGGCGAATGGCTCATGCTGATCGGTCCCAACGGCGCAGGTAAGTCCACTTTGCTGGCAGCTGTGGCCCAGTGTGCGGCGTATCGCGGCAGTGTGCTGCTGGAGGGCTGTGACGCCCGGCAATGGAAGCCCAAGGCCTTTGCGCGGGCTGTGGGCGTGCTGGCGCAGACGCATGCCGCTGGCTATGCATTCACCGTTGAGGAATTGGTAAGCATGGGCCGATATGCGCATACGCGCGGCTTTTTTCGCTCACGGGACCCGCAGGGACAAGAAGCGGTACGCCGCGCTTTGGACGCGGTCGGATTGTGGAACCTGCGTGGCCGCAATGTGCAAACGCTGTCCGGGGGTGAGCTCCAGCGCGCTTTTCTGGCGCAGGCAATGGCCCAGGAGCCACGGGTGCTCCTGCTGGATGAACCGGCCAATCATCTGGATCTGGTGTATCAAAAGCAACTGTTCGAATTGATCGGACAGTGGATGGACGAAGGGGAGCGATGCGTGATCTCCGTGGTGCATGATCTGAGCCTGGCTTTGCGCTACGGCACGCGCGCAGTGCTGCTGGACCATGGGTGTGTAACAGCGGATGGAGCGGCGGGAGATGTGCTGGCCTCGGATGCACTGCGCCGCGCCTACGGAATGGATGTGGCCGGTTGGATGGCGGATCTGGCGGGACGGTGGCGGAAAGTGGCCGACTGCGAAGCGCAAAGCATTCAGGCAGGGTAAATGAGGCGACTGGATTCGTTTCAAAAGCGTGCCTCGGAAGGGTGCAGCTCCCGGACAATAACGATATTTATAAGCCGCTTTTCTCAAGAGGCGGCTTTTCTATTTTCAGGGCCATATCCGAAGATTTTCTTCTGGCATAAACTGGATCAATAAAAATTTATCAATTTTCGCAAAAACGTGATGCAATTCGGTTTGTGATATGGTAAACTGTATACGTTGCGTATTCGGAGGGCATCGTCTTTTGCCCGCAATTAAAACAGAGGAGGTCTTAGGCTGCCATGTCCAATCATAACGAGAAATATGAGAAGCTGGCGCAGGTCATCCGGGAACACCGGGAGCAAAAGGGCGCGCTGATGCCTGTGCTGCAGGCGGCACAGAACATCTTTGGCTGCGTCCCGCTCGATGTGCAGGAGATCATCGCGGACGGGCTGGGCGTTACGCTCAGCGAGGTATACGGCGTAGCCACGTTCTATTCGCAGTTTTCGCTGCAGCCCAAGGGCGAGTACGTGTGCGGCGTATGCCTGGGCACTGCCTGCTATGTAAAAGGCTCACAAAAGGTGCTGGATAAGCTGTGCAGCGAGCTGGGCGTTGAGGTTGGACAGACCAGCAAGGACGGACGCTTCACCGTGCAGGCAACCCGTTGCCTGGGCGCGTGTGGCCTGGCGCCCGTCATGATGATAAACGACGAGGTATTCGGCCGCCTGACGCCGGAGGACATTCCGGACATTCTGGCCAAGTACCGCGCCTCCTGAGCAGCCCATGCGCGATTTGAGCATGCATGTTCTGGACATCGTCCAAAACAGCATCAAGGCGGGCGCGGCGCTGGTGACGGTTACCTTTACGGTGAATGAAAACCGGGTTCTGACCTTCTCCGTCCGCGATGACGGATGCGGCATGGCGCCGGACTTTCTGGCACGGGTGACCGATCCCTTCACCACCACGCGCACCACGCGTAAAGTGGGGCTGGGCATTCCCATGCTCAAGCAGAGCGCGGAGATGGCGGGCGGGACTTTTGGCATTGAAAGCGAGATCGGAAAAGGAACCTGGATTCACGCATCCTTTGACCTGTCCAACATCGACTGCATCCCCATGGGGGAGATCTGCGATTCGCTGGTTACGCTGATTGTGCTCAACCCCGAAACTCCGGATTTTGTGTTCCAGGCATTCGCGCCTGAAAAAGAGGCCCTTTTTGACACGCGGCAGGTCCGCGAGGCGCTTGGAGGCGTGAGCCTGGCCGAGCCGGAGGTGGCCGCCTGGATCAAGGAAAGCATTGACGAAGAATTCAAACCGATTTTGGAGGTGTCCTGATTTATGAAATCCCTGGCTGAACTTGAGGCGATCCGCCAAAGGACTCTTGAAAAAGTAGCCATGCGCAAGGAGGGCGACGACGCCGTGCGCGTGGTGGTGGGCATGGCCACCTGCGGCATCGCGGCCGGCGCGCGTCCCGTGATGCTCAAATTTCTTGAGGAAATTCAAAAGCGCAACCTGCAGAACGTGACCGTTTCCCAGACCGGGTGCATCGGTATGTGCCGTCTGGAGCCCATGCTGGACGTCATCATGCCCGGTAAGGAAAAGGTGACCTACGTGCGTGTGAACCCGGACATGGTGCCGCGCATCGTGGCTGAGCACATCGTTAACGGCCGTCCTGTGCAGGAGTACACCATCGGCGCCGCGGAAGGCGAATGAGAACAGAACGCTAAGGAGGAACGAACATGGATCTTTTTCGTGCACATGTGCTGGTCTGCGGCGGTACAGGCTGTTCTTCGAGCGGCTCTGCCGAGCTGATCAAGCGTTTTGAAGAGCAGATCGCCAAAAACGGTCTGGACAGGGAGGTCAAGGTGGTCCGCACGGGCTGCTTCGGCCTGTGCGAGGCGGGCCCCGTGGTGATCGTCTACCCGGAAGGCACCTTCTACAGCCGCATCCGTCCCGATGATGTGGATGAAATCGTTTCCGAGCACCTGCTCAAGGGCCGCATCGTGCAGCATCTGGTCTACAAGGAAAAGGCCGATGAGGAGCAGCATGTCACGCTGGACAACATCGACTTTTACCGTCCCCAGATGCGCCTTGCGCTGCGCAACTGCGGCGTGATCGATCCCGAAAACATCGATGAATACATCGCCTTTGACGGCTATAGAGCGCTGGCCAAGGTGCTCACCGAAATGACCCCCGAACAGGTCATCAGCGAGGTGCTCAAGTCCGGCCTGCGCGGCCGCGGCGGCGCGGGTTTCCCCACGGGCAAGAAGTGGCAGTTTGCCGCCGCCTCCAAGGCGGATCAAAAATACATGATCTGTAACGCCGACGAGGGCGACCCTGGCGCCTTTATGGACCGTTCCGTGCTGGAGGGCGACCCGCATTCCGTGCTGGAAGCCATGGCCATCGGCGGCTATGCCATCGGCGCCAGCGAGGGCTATATCTATGTGCGCGCGGAGTATCCCATCGCCGTCAAGCGCCTGGAAATCGCCATCAATCAGGCCCGTGAATACGGCCTGCTGGGCAAGAACATCTTTGGCTCCGGTTTTGATTTTGATATCTTCATCCGCCTGGGTGCGGGCGCATTCGTCTGCGGCGAGGAAACCGCTCTGATGCATTCCATCGAGGGCGGCCGCGGCGAGCCCAAGCCCAAGCCCCCGTTCCCGGCGGTGCGCGGCCTGTTTGACAAGCCCACCAACATCAACAACGTTGAAACCCTGGCCAATATTCCCCAGATTATCCTCAAAGGGGCAGACTGGTTTGCCTCTATCGGCACCGAAAAAAGCAAGGGCACCAAGGTGTTCGCCCTGGGCGGCAAGATCAACAACACCGGCCTGGTCGAAGTGCCCATGGGCACGCCGCTGCGCGATATCATCTATAAAATCGGCGGCGGCATTCCCGGCGGCAAGAAGTTCAAGGCCGTGCAGACCGGCGGTCCCTCCGGCGGCTGCATCCCGGCCGATTACCTCGATATCGCCATCGATTATGATTCCCTTACCGCCATCGGTTCCATGATGGGCTCCGGCGGCATGATCGTCATGGACGAGGACAACTGCATGGTGGATATCGCGCGCTTCTTCCTGGACTTCACCGTGGATGAAAGCTGCGGCAAGTGCACCCCCTGCCGCATCGGCACCCGCCGCATGCTGGAGATTCTGGAGCGCATCGTGGAAGGCAAGGGCGAGGAGGGCGACATCGAAAAGCTGGAAGCCCTGGCCGAAAACATTAAGGCGACCGCGCTGTGCGGCCTGGGCCAGACCGCGCCCAACCCGGTCCTGTCCACCCTCAAGTATTTCCGTGATGAGTATGAGGCACATATCAAGGAAAAACGCTGCCCCGCGCATCACTGCCAGAAGCTGCTCAACTACGAGATCACCGACAAGTGCCGCGGCTGTACGGCCTGTGCGCGCGTGTGCCCTGTCAATGCCATCACCGGCAAGGTCAAGGAAATGCACCATATCGACCGCGCCAAGTGCATCAAGTGCGGCTCCTGCATGGAGAAGTGCCGTTTCGGCGCCATCGTCAAGAACTAATGTCCGCATGAGGAGGAACAGACATGGAACAGATGATTCCGCTTACCATCGACGGCGTGCATGTGGAGGTTCCCGCGGGTACGACGGTGCTTGAGGCGGCGCGTATCGCCAAGGTGAACATCCCCACGCTCTGCTACTTAAAGGATATCAACGAAACCGCCAACTGCCGCCTGTGCGTGGTGGACTGCGGCGGCCGCGCGCTGCAGGCTGCCTGCGTACTGCCGGTGGCGCCCAACATGGTGGTCAAAACCAACACCCCGGCCGTGCGCCAGGCGCGCCGCATCAATCTGGAGCTGATTCTGAGCAACCACGAAAAGAAGTGCCTCAGCTGTGTGCGCAGCCAGAACTGCGAGCTGCAAAAGCTGTGCCTGGATCTGGGCGTGGAAAGCGGCGATCGCTTCGCCGGTACCCAGAATCAGTATGAAACGGATACCAGCTCCGTCTCCATCGTCCGCAACAACAACAAGTGCATTTTGTGCCGCCGCTGCGTGGGCGCCTGCGCAAATGTCCAGAAGGTGGGCGTGATTGGCCCGGTGCGCCGCGGCTTCAAGACCGCCATCGAAAGCCCCTGGGAGATGAAGCTGGCCGAAATGGCCTGCATCAACTGCGGCCAGTGCATCACCGCCTGCCCCGTAGGCGCGTTGACCGAAACCGACAACACGCAGGATGTGTGGAAGGCCCTGGCCGATCCCGCCAAGCATGTGGTGGTTCAGCCCGCGCCCGCTGTGCGCGCCGCCTTGGGCGAAGAATTTGGCCTGCCCATGGGCACCAGCGTAACGGGCAAGATGGCGGCCGCCCTGCGCCGTTTGGGATTTGCCAAGGTATTTGATACCGATTTCGGTGCGGATTTGACCATCATGGAGGAAGGCACCGAGCTCATCGACCGCCTCAACAACGGAGGCGTGCTGCCCATGATTACCAGCTGCTCGCCGGGCTGGATCAAGTACTGCGAGCACTACTATCCCGAATTCATCCCCAATCTGAGCTCCTGCAAGTCGCCTCACGAGATGACGGGCGCGATGGTCAAAACCTACTACGCCGACAAGGCCGGCATTGATCCGCAGAACATTGTGGTCGTGTCCGTGATGCCCTGCACGGCCAAGAAGTTTGAAGCCCGCCGTCCCGAGCTGGGCCGCAACGGCATGGCCGACGTGGACGTGGTCATTACCACGCGTGAGCTGGCCCGCATGATCAAGGAAGCCGGCATCGACTTTGTGAACCTGCCGGATGAGGACTTTGACAGCCTGATGGGCGAAAGCACCGGCGCCAGCGTCATCTTCGGCGCGACCGGCGGCGTGATGGAGGCTGCGCTGCGCACCGCCTATGAACTCATCACCGGCACCACCCTCGAGGATGTCAACTTTACTGCGGTGCGCGGTATGGAGGGTATCAAGGAGGCTACCGTCAAGATCGGTGATCTGGACGTGAAGGTGGCTGTGTGCTCCAGCACCGGCAAGGCCAGCGAACTGCTGGATGCCGTCAAGCGCGGCGAAAAGCAGTACCACTTCATCGAGGTCATGGGCTGCCCCGGCGGCTGCGTCAATGGCGGCGGCCAGCCCATCGTGCCCGCCCCCGTGCGCAACTGGACCAACGTGCCCGCCATCCGCGCCAAGGCGCTCTATAGCGAGGACGAGGCCAAGACCCTTCGCAAGAGCCATGAGAACCCCGAAATCAAGCAGATTTACGAGGAGTTCCTCGGCAAGCCCAACAGCCATAAGGCGCACATGCTGCTGCATACGACTTATGAGCAGCGCGATATCTACCTCTGAGTTCGATCTCCTTTCGCGGCGGCGGGGACTTTCCCGCCGCCGCGCTTGTATGTGCGCACATAAAAATGTGCAAAGAAAATTCCTTAAAGAAAACACGTTTCGTCCATTCGTTCATAAAAGCTTTACAATCCGCCGCAATCCCTTGAAAAATCAGCATTTTCCGCAATGTGGACACCGGATTTGCCCCTTGCGCTTTTTGGGAAAGAATGCTTTAATAGGTTGAGCGCTTTTGCCGGGAAACCCGAGAAGGCGGCCGGAAGGGGTTTTTTGTTTGGACATTCAATGGTATCCGGGTCATATGGCCAAGGCCAAGCGGCTGCTCAGTGCGCAGCTGAGCAAGGTGGATCTGGTGGTAGAGCTGTGCGACGCACGGCTTCCGCAGTCCAGCAGGAATCCCGCGCTGGACGAGCTGATCCGCCATAAGCGGCGCGTGCTGCTTTTGTGCAAGGCCGATCTGGCCGAACCCGCCAAGACGCAGCGCTGGTTGGCCTATTTCCGGCGGCAGGGCCTGGAGTGCATGGCTTATGACAAGAGTCCGCAAAAGACCAAGCAGGCGCGTGCCCTCATCGAACTGGCCGCCAAGGATGTGCTGGAGCGCAACCAGCGCCGCGGCATCCAAAAGACGCTCCGCGCCATGGTAGTGGGCGTGCCCAACGTGGGCAAGAGCACCTTTATCAATCGCCTGTATGGCGGGAGCATCGCCAGGACGGGCGACCGCCCAGGCGTCACCAAGAGCAACCAGTGGGTCAAGGTATCGCCCTATCTGGAGGTACTGGACACCCCCGGCATGCTCTGGCCCAAGCTCAACGACCAGCGTGCGGCTACGCGCCTGGCCTATATCGGCACCATCAAGGATGCCGTCTACGACCAGTACGAGCTGTGCGCCTGCCTGCTGGCCGACCTGATGGCCGTTATGCCTGAGCAGACCATCGAACGCTACAAGATCAAAGACCCCTCTGCCCAGGGCTATGCCCTGCTGGATGAAGTGTGCCGGGGCCGGGGGTTTCTCATGCGCGGCGGCGTGTGCGATCTGGACCGCGCATGCGCCGTGATTCTGGATGAATTCCGTGAGGGCAAGGTGGGGAAGCTCACCCTGGAAGATCCGCCCCAGACCGGGGAGGAGGCGCACGATGGTAAAACCCTCTGAAAAGCGACTGGCGCACTTTCGCGATCTGGTCGCCTATGACCGGGCGTTGCCGGGCTTCGGCACGTCGCTGGCCGGCATGGACGAGGCCGGACGTGGCCCGCTGGTGGGCAATGTGGTGGCCGCCTGTGTCATCCTGCCCGCACAGCCGTTATATGAGTGGATAGACGACAGCAAGCGCCTCAGCCCCAAGCGCCGCGAGGAAATGTATGAACGCATCATGGAAACGGCGCTGTTTGTGGGGGTGGGCGAGGCCAGCCCGGAGGAAATCGACCGGCTGAACATCTTGAATGCCACGCGTCTGGCCATGCGCCGGGCGGCAGAGCGTGCGCCGGCCACCCTGTGCGTGGTGGACGCGGTCACGGGACTGGATTTGCCCTTTCCGGTGCGGTCTGTCATCCGGGGCGACGCCAGCAGCTACCACGTAGCGGCTGCCAGCATCGTGGCCAAGGTGACGCGGGACCGACAGATGCGGGACTATGCCCTGCAATATCCTGAGTACGGATTTGAACACAACATGGGCTATGGTACCGCGGAGCACATCGCGGCGCTGCGCACCCATGGTCCCACACCGGCGCACCGCCGTACCTTTCTACGCCATTTTGTCGGGGAGGAAACAGCCGAATGAAACGCATCTGCGCCTTTTTTTGCCTGGCGTTGACGCTGCTGATGTGCCTGACCGCCGCCGCGGAGGAAGCCAATCTGATCGCCAACGGCGGCTTTGAAACGCTGGATGCGTCCGGGAATCCGAAGGGTTGGTATCCCACGGCCTACCGCACGCAGGAGGGGTATTCGCGCATTGCCATCACGTCTGAAAAGGCGCACAGCGGCCAATACAGCGCCGTGGTGGAAAACGCCAGCGCCAACGACGCACGCTATACCTGCACCGTTTCGGTGGAGCCGTCCTCGCTCTATCGCCTGAGCGCCTACGTGCTGGTGGATTCGATGGAGGACACCGGCAACGGCGCAAACCTTGGCATCGAGGGCATATATTCGTACTCCGACTGCCTCTTCGACACCGGTGGTGAATGGCGCTATCTGGAATGGTACGGCGAAACCGGCGAGGACCAGCACGAAGTGACCTTTGGCGTGCGTGTGGGCGGCTACGGCGCGGAGAGCACCGGCAAGGCCTACTTTGACGACGTGCGCCTGGAAAAGGTGGACGCATTGCCCTCCGGGGTATTTGCCTCCGTCTGGTACGATACGCAGAGCTATGTCTCCTATGATACCGCCACCACGCAGCAGACGGGCCAGAAGAGCACGGCGCTGTTTGTGGTGCTGGGTGTGCTGTTTGGCTTTTTATATCTGCTGGCGCGTCCGCTCCTTTCGCGTGGGGGCGCGGACAGGCGCGCCGTCTATGCCTTTGCCTGCGTGATGGCCGCGGCACTGGCCGTGCGCATCGTATTGGCGGTGAACGTGCCGGGCTATTCGGTGGATATCAACTGTTTCACCGCCTGGAGCCTGCGCATGGCCGAGCGTGGTCCGGCGGGCTTCTATGCGGCGGACTATTTCTGCGACTATCCCCCCGGATATATGCTTCTTTTGTGGCCCGTCGGGCTGTTGCTCAGCGCCGCACAAGGGGCGGGAGCTTCGCTGCTGGTGGCTAAAAGCTTGCCTATAGTGTGCGACCTGGCGGGTGCGATTTTGCTGTTTGCTTTCGCCCGCAAGCGTCTGGGCGATGCGGCGGCGGCACTTGTGGCCGGCATATACGCGCTCAACCCCGCGGTGCTGGTCAACGGTGCAGCCTGGGGACAGGCCGACAGCGTGCTGGCGCTGCTGCTGATGTTCACCTGCCTGGCAGCCATCCGCCGGGACTGGCGCGCGGCTTTTCCGCTGTTTGCGGCGGCCGCGCTGGTTAAGCCGCAGGCGCTCTTGTTCGCGCCGGTTGGCGGCGTATGGCTGCTTGGATGCCTGCTGGAAAAGCAGGAGCAGACGGACCGGGCACGACAGTGGAAATCAGTCGGTCTGGGCCTTGGACTGGCGGTGCTCGTAGCCGCGGCCATCATCGTGCCCTTTTCCGTGCGGCAGTCGCCGGGATGGCTGATCAGCCTGTATCAGGAGACCCTTTCTTCCTATGCCTACGCCACGCTGAATACGGCCAACCTCTACTATCTGATCGGCGCCAACTGGACGAGCCTTGAAGCGCATGTTCCCATGGCGCTCCCGCTGGTTACGGCGTTGGCTGCCATGAGCGTGGGCCTGTGGCTGCTGCTGGACGGTGAGAAGCTGTCCCTGCGTGCTCAGCCCCGCCGCGCGTCGCTGGGGGCGCTCTGTCTGCTGCTGGCGCTGTATCAGTTCGGGCTGACCTTCTTTGGGGGCAGCTATACCGCCTACGGCTATGGAATGATGGCTTTTGCCTTTTTGCTTTCGGCCGTGTGCCTGGCCTTTGACCGCAAGGCCAATCATTTGCCTTTTTACCTGGCGCTGTCGCTGATTCTGATCTATGTGCTGGGAATCAAGGTGCATGAGCGCTACCTGCTACCCGCCCTGCCGCTGCTACTGACGGCCTATGTGCTGACGCGCGACCGCCGGCTGCTGGGCCTGTGCGTCGGCTTTTCCATCACGACATTCATCAACACGGCCATCGTGCTCGATAACGCCATTCTCTATGGCGCGGAGATGGGGCATCTCAACAATGATACCCTCGTTCTCAACGATGTGCTGTGCGTACTCAATCTGCTGCTGTGCGGCTATGCCATCTGGGTGGCCTATACGGGCCTGCGGCCCAGCGAGGCGCCACAGCCGGAGAAAGCGGAGCCGTCCGTGCCGCCTGCATATGAGCGGATGCTGCTGTCCCCCCGCGATGCGCGCCTGCACCTGACATTGCGGGACTATCTGGTGATGGGTGCAACCTGTGTGGTTTACGGCGTGCTGGCTTTTGCGAATCTGGGCAGTACCGTTGCGCCTCAAACGGGCTGGGTGTCTACCTCGCCCGACGAGCAGATCGTCTTTGACCTGGGCGAGAGCACACGATTCAGCCTCCTGTATTATGCGGGGGTCAGCTACAATGATTTTTCCGTATCCACCAGCGAGGACGGCGTCACCTGGTCGGCCGAAACCCCCTGCCGCATACGCGAGGGATTGTGCTATCGGTGGCTGTATGCGCTTCAGTCCACACAAAGCAATGGTGAAACCACTTATCTGAGCGATTCGCCCACCAGCGTGGTATGGTTCACGGGACGCTATCTGCGTCTGAACGCCTGTGAGGCGGGACTGAACCTGTGGGAGATCGTAGCGCGGGACGAAAACGGCCAAACGCTGCCTCTGACCATCGTGAGCCATACCGGCGCGCGCACGGGCGTGCTGGAAAGCGAAAAGCCGGTCGAAAACCTGATCGACGAGCAGAATACCTGCGTGGGCGAGCCGGGCTGGTACAACGGCACCTACTTCGATGAAATCTATCACGCGCGTACCGCCTATGAGCACCTGCACGGCCAGGCGCCCTACGAGACCACGCATCCGCCGCTGGGCAAGCTTATGATGAGCGTGGGCATCGCCATTTTCGGCATGACGCCGTTCGGCTGGCGGTTCGCGGGGGCGCTCATCGGCGTTCTGATGCTGCCGGCGCTCTACCTGCTGGCACTGCAGCTCACCCACCGGCGTTCCATTGCCACGGTGTCCATGGTGGCGTTTTCCCTGGATCTGATGCACTATACCCAGACGCGCATCGCCACCATCGACTCCTTCCCGGTATTTTTCATCCTGCTGAGTTACCTGTGCATGGTGCGCTACCTGCAAACCGACCTTTTTGCCGCCGATCCCGAAAAGCCCCGCCTGTTTGACCGCTGCCTGCGCCGGAGCCTGATTCCTCTGGCCTTAAGCGGCCTGTTCATGGGCCTGGCCATCGCCAGCAAGTGGATCGGGCTGTATGCCGCGGTAGGATTGGCACTGCTGTTCTTCGTGGCCATCTACCGGCAGTATCGGGTGAGCAATGTGGCCTGCGGCCTGGATGTGGAGCACGCCAAACTGGACGATAGCCAGAAAGCGCGTGTGCGCGCCGCGCAGGATTTTACGCTCAAACGGATACTGATCACATGCGGCTTTTGCGTGATCTTCTTCGTGCTGGTACCGTGCGTAATCTACTACCTGTGCTATATCCCGTACCTTTCGCCCACGGGTCCGGTCACGCTCAAGCGTGTGATCGACGCGCAGATCGGCATGTTGAATTATCACAGCACACCGGGGCTGGGTATGGACCATCCCTTCCAATCCCCCTGGTGGCAATGGCCGTTTATCCTCAAGCCCATGTGGTTCGCGCAGGACAGCTATGAACCGGCCGGCTATGCCAGCACCATCATGTGCATGGGCAATCCGTGGGTTTTCTACCTTGGCGCCATTGCCATGCTGGGTGCCTTGGCAGCTTGCGTACTCAAGTACCTGAACCTGCGCAGCGGCGTGTCTCTGCGGCAGGGAGACGGCGATCTCACGCTGCCGGTGCTGGCCGTGGGCTTTCTGGCGCAGTACCTGCCCTGGGTGCTGGTGCCCCGAAGCATGTATATCTACCACTATTTTGCAAGCGTGCCCTTCATCATCCTGGCTACGGCCTGGTGGCTGGACCGCCTGCCGCGCTCCCGGCCACGGCTCCGCATGGGGGTCATGGCCCTGTACCTGGTTGGCGCCCTGGTGTTCTTCGTGATGTTCTTTCCCTACGCGTCGGGATGGCTGACCAGCACGGGGTGGCTGGACGCGATGAAGTGGTTCTCAAAGCTGTACTACTGATGATCCTGTTTTTCTGGAGAGGGTGTGCCCGATGCTCGCCAAGACGTTATCCTGCGGTTTAAGCGGCGTATACGGCTATCCCGTGGAGGTGGAGGCGTTTATCTCCAATGGGATGATCGGTTTTGAAATCGTCGGCCTGCCCAGCATGGCTGTCAAGGAAAGCCGCGACCGCGTCCGCGCGGCTATCGCCGTGAGCGGCCTGTCCTTTCCCTTCGGCAAGGTGACGGTCAACCTGGCCCCTGCGGATGTGAAAAAGGAAGGCACGACGTTTGAACTGGCCATCGCGGTTGCTCTGCTGGCTGCGCGCTCTCCGGAGGCGTTTCATGGGCTGGGCGAGACCATGCTGCTGGGCGAGCTGGCGCTGGACGGGCGGCTGATGCCCGTGCGCGGTGCGCTGGGGATGGCCATCACCGCTGCCGGGCAGGGCGTGCGCGCACTCGTTTTGCCCAGGGCGAACGCCAGGGAATGTGAATGCGTGGAAGGGCTGACCCTGTATCCTGCGGAAACGCTGCTCCAGGTATTGGAGCACCTTTCGGGCAAGGCCCCATTGACCGCTCATCCCGCGGCGCGCTACGCGGCGCTCGCGCCGGACACGCCCATAGCCTTTGATCTCAAATACGTCAAGGGCCAGCCGGCGGGCCGCAAGGCGTTGGAAATTGCCGCAGCGGGCGGACACAACCTGCTGATGACCGGCATACCCGGCAGTGGCAAAACCATGCTGGCCCGCTGCCTGCCAGGCATTCTGCCGCCCATGACCTACGAGGAGGCACTGGAAACCACGCTGATTCATTCCGCCGCCGGAGAGCTGGGGGAGGACTGCGGGCTGATGACGCAGCGCCCCTTCCGCACGCCACACCACAACGTCTCTGTGCCCGCTATGATCGGCGGGGGCGGGAAGGCGCGGCCGGGCGAGGTATCACTGGCGCACAATGGCGTTTTGTTTCTCGACGAGCTGCCCGAATTCCGGCGTGAAACGCTTGAGGCGCTGCGTCAACCGCTGGAGGACGGGTTTGTGAACGTGACAAGGGTCAACGGGCAAAACCGCTATCAAAGCCGCGCAATGCTGGTTGCGGCCATGAATCCCTGTCCCTGCGGAAACTATGGCAGCAGGACGCGCCCCTGCCGCTGCAGCCCGGCGGAGATCAGGCGTTACCTGGGACGCATCAGCGGTCCGCTGCTGGACCGCATCGACCTGCGAGTGGAGATGGACGCCGTGCCGGTTGAGGAGATTGAAAGCTCTGTCAGGGGGGAAAGCAGTGCGGATGTCCGCGCCCGCGTGCTTGAAGCGCGCAGGCGGCAGACCGTGCGTTACGCGGGGCTTCCCTTCCACTGCAATGCCCAGCTGGATCAGCCGGGTATAGAGCGCTTTTGCGGGCTGGACGCGACGGCCTCCAAGCTGCTCCGCCAGGCGGTGGAACGGTTTCGCCTCTCCATGCGTGCCTATGGCCGCATTCGCAAGGTGGCGCGCACGGTGGCAGACCTGGCGGGCCATGATGCCATACAGGTCGGGGATGTTGCGCTGGCCCTTCAATTTCGAACCGCAGACGGACCATATGGGGGGTAGAGCATGCATCTGACCGAGGAACAGAGGTGCCTGCTATGGCTGTCGGCAGCCAAGATCACGCCTGCGCATGCGACGATGCTGGCCGAAGCCTACGGTGGCGTACAGGGCGTATGGGACGCATATGGCAGCCACGGCGGTCCGGAGTTTCCATCGCAGGCACGAAAGGCATTGTCCCCGCTCCATTCCCGTGCTGCCATGGACAGCCTCATCGACCGGCTTGAGCAGAAGAACGTCCGGCTGCTATTTCAAGGAGATGAGCACTATCCCAGCCGGCTGGCCAAACTTGACGGCGCGCCGTATTTGCTGTATTATGCAGGTTCGCTCGACTGTCTGGAAAGGCCCATGGTCGCGCTGGTGGGGACGCGGCAGCCCAGCGCCTATGGAAGAGAAATGGCACGCATGCTGACCCGCGGGCTTTGCGAGGCGGGCGTGTGCGTGGTCAGCGGCCTGGCCCGCGGCATTGATCTGGCGGTGCATGAGAGCGCGCTGGAGGCGGGAGGCTATACCGTCGGCGTGCTGGGCAGCGGCATCAACGTGCCCTATCCGCCTGAACACAGGCCCCTCCTGCGGAGAATCGCAGGAGGAATCGGTCTGATTCTCAGCGAATATCCGCTGGACGCCCAACCGCTGCCATACCACTTTCCGCACCGCAACCGCATCATTTCGGGCCTGAGCCTGGGCGTGGTTTTTGTGGAAGGGCGCATCAAAAGCGGGGGAATCATCACCGTGGACGCTGCGCTTTCGCAGGGACGCGAGGTGTTCGCAGTTCCCGGCTGCGTGGGTACAACAGGCGCGGAAGGCCCGCATCATATTCTCCGGGAGGGTGGGCGCATCGTTACCAGCGCCGACGACATTTTGGAGGATCTGGGCCTTGGCCCCAGGCCCGCCGCATCCGAACCGGATGAAATGGAATGCCTGACGGACCTTCAGCAGCGCATCCTGGCCCTGCTTGCCGTGGAAGCGCTCGGCGCACAGGCGCTGGGCGAGCGGCTCAAGCTGGACGACACACAGCTGCTGGCCGAGCTGGGTACGCTGGAGGTCATGGGCCTGATTTGCCGGGAAACCGGCAACCGTTTCCGCCGTACGCTGTAGTCAATCAGAGGAGGAGTTAGATGGCGACGACTGCACAAAAACTGGTGATCGTGGAATCGCCTGCGAAGGCCAAGACGATTGAAAAATTTTTGGGCAAGGGTTATCACGTGGAGGCCTCGCAGGGCCATGTGCGCGATCTGCCCAAATCTCAGCTGGGTGTGGACGCGGACCATGATTTTGAAATGAAATACATCACCATTCGGGGTCGGGGCAACATTCTGGCGCGGATCAAAAAGGAAGCCAAAAACGCGTCCCGCATCTATCTGGCAACCGACCCTGACCGCGAGGGAGAAGCCATCTCCTGGCACCTGGCGCACACCCTGAATCTGGACCCTACCAAGCCCTGCCGCATCGAGTTTCACGAAATCACCAAGAAGGCGGTCAAGGATGCGCTGGAGCACCCGCGGCCCATCGACATGGCGCGCGTGGACGCGCAGCAGGCACGCCGCGCCCTGGACCGGCTGGTAGGCTACAAGATCAGCCCGCTTCTGTGGGCGAAGGTGAAAAAGGGCCTGTCTGCCGGCCGCGTGCAGAGCGTCGCTACGCGGTTGGTGGTGGAGCGTGAGCAGGAAATCGAAGCGTTTATTCCCGAGGAGTTCTGGGATGTGAACGCGCGCTTTGAAGCCCAGAACGCCAAGGGGAAAAAGATGACCTGCGAGGCCCGTCTGGTCTCTCTTGACGGGGAAAAGGCTCAGATCGGAAACGAAAAGGACGCGCTCGCGGCCAAGGAGCGCATTCTCAAAACCGCTTTCAAGGTCCAGTCCGTCAAAATGGGCGAAAAGCTCAAAAGGGCGCAGCCGCCCTTCACCACCTCCAGTCTGCAGCAGGAGGCCAGCCGCAAGCTCAATTTCTCGACTGCCAAAACCATGCAGGTGGTGCAGCAGCTCTATGAGGGCATCGACCTGGGCAAGGCAGGCACGGTGGGTCTGGTCACCTACATCCGCACCGACAGCGTGCGCGTGTCGGCCGAGGCCGTGGAGGCGGCGCGCGGATTTATCTGCGCCCAGTATGGTGAAGAGTACTGCCCGGAGACGCCCAACCAGTACAAGGGACGCAAAAACGCGCAGGACGCCCACGAGGCCATCCGTCCCACCTACATGGAGCATACGCCCGACAGCGTCAAGCCCTTTTTGAGCCGGGAACAGCACAACCTCTACCGCCTCATCTATGCCCGCTTCCTGGCCAGCCAGATGAAGCCCGCTGTATTCCAGACCATGACGGCGGATATCGTGGGTGATGGGGTGGACATGCGCTACTACGGCGAGCATATGGTTTTCAGCGGCTACCGTGCTGTTTATGTCGAGGGCACGGACGATGAGCAGGAGACCCCTGAAAGCATCCTGCCGGTGATCAAAGAAGGCAGCGATATGGCCTTTGTCGAGGTGGACGCGGTGCAGCATTTCACCCAGCCGCCTGCCCGTTATACCGAGGCCAGCCTGGTGAAAACCCTGGAGGAAAAGGGCATCGGTCGCCCCAGCACCTATGCGCCCACCATCACCACCATCATTTCGCGCGGCTATGTCACCCGGGAGAAAAAGCGTCTGTATCCTACCGAACTGGGACGCATGGTCACCAGCATGATGACGGAATACTTCGGCCCGATCGTGGATACGCAGTTTACCGCCTCGCTGGAGGATAAGCTGGATGCCGTGGAAGAGGGCAAAACCGAGTGGCGGCAGATCCTGCGCGATTTTTATCCGCCCTTTGAAAAGATGCTCGGCGTGGCTGAGGAACAGATTGAGAAGGTTGAGGTCAAGGATGAGGTCAGCAACGTGCCCTGCGAAAAATGTGGCGCGATGATGGTCTATAAAATGGGACGCTTCGGAAAATTCCTGGCCTGTCCCAATTTTCCGGCCTGCCGCAACGCCAAGCCCATCGTCCATTACATCGACGCGCCCTGCCCCAAGTGCGGCGCGCGGCTGATGGAAAAGACCAGCAAGAAGAACCGCAGGTTCTACGGCTGCGAAAACTATCCGGATTGTGATTTTGTCAGCTGGGAAAAGCCCATCGTGGACCGCTGTCCCAAATGCGGTAGCTATATGGTGGAAAAGCCAGGCAAGCGGGGTGAGGTGGTGCACCTGTGCGCCAACGAAACCTGCCGCTACAAAACATCCGTCCCCAAGCCCGAGGAGGATGAGGACTGATGAGCATACAGGTCATTGGCGGCGGACTGGCCGGGTGTGAAGCCGCCTGGCAGATCGCCAGGCGCGGTGTGCCCGTGGACCTCTACGAAATGAAGCCGTGCCTTAAAACTCCGGCCCAGCACCTGGATACCATGGCCGAACTGGTGTGCAGCAACAGCCTGCGCAGCGACCGCCTTTCCAATGCCGTGGGGCTGCTCAAGGCCGAAATGCGCATGCTGGATTCTCTCATCATGCGTGCGGCGGATGAAAACGCCGTACCCGCCGGCGGCGCGCTGGCGGTGGACCGCATGGGCTTCTCCGCGGCGGTGGACAAGGCGGTTCGGGAGCATCCGCTCATTACCGTTCATGAGCAAGAGGTCACCGACATACCCACGGAAGGTACGGTCATCATCGCTTCCGGCCCGCTGACCAGCGATGCGCTCTCCGAGGCCATCTCCCGCATGGAGGGGCTGGATACGCTCCATTTTTACGACGCAGCCGCCCCCATCGTGACCGCGGACAGTCTGGACATGGACAAGGTATTTTGCATGTCCCGCTATGATCGCGGCGCGGATTACCTCAACTGTCCCATGAACCGCGAGGAATACCTGGCCTTCGTTCACGCGCTGCAAACCGCAGAAACGGTGCCTGTTCGCGGCTTTGAGGAAAGCGCCGTCTTTGAGGGATGCATGCCCATCGAAAGCATGGCCAAGCGCGGCGATATGGCCGTGGCCTTCGGCCCCCTCAAACCCGTGGGACTGCGCGACCCGCGCACGGGCCGTGAGCCGTTCGCAGTGGTGCAGCTTCGTCGGGATAACTTCTCCGGCACGCTGTATAATCTGGTGGGATTTCAGACGCGCCTGACCTATCCTGAGCAGCGGCGCGTATTTCGCATGATTCCCGGACTGGAAAATGCGGAATTTGCCCGCCTGGGCGTGATGCACCGCAACACCTTTCTCAACAGCCCCGGATTTTTGGACGATACCTATCGCGTGATCCGCGAGCCGCGCCTGGCTTTCGCGGGACAGATCACCGGTGTGGAGGGATATGTGGAGAGTGCGGCCAGCGGCCTCCTGTGTGGCCTGAGCGCCGCGCTGCGCGAGATGGGCAGGGAACCGCCGCACTTCAGCGGGCGCACCGCCATCGGCGCGATGGCGCGCTATGTATCCACGCCCAACAAGCGCTTTCAGCCCATGAACTGTGCCTTCGGTCTGATCGACCCGCTGGAGGTCCGGCCCGGAGAGAAGCGCATCCGCAACAAGCAGCAGCGCTATGAAAAAATTTCGGAACGCGCATTGCTGGAATTGGACCTGATTTTGGGACAGATGGAGCAAGAAACGCTTTCCTAATCCCTTTTTTCTATGCTATGCTAGACGCACCACCGATGAGGAGGAAATAACCATGAAACGCGCAATCGCCCTGATGCTGATGCTGACGGTCATCCTCGCTTGTCTGCCCGCCGTATCGCTGGCCGCCAAGCAAATGGAGGACGGCGTGCCGGTGTGGAATGAGGAAACGGTCCGTCAATATGCGCTGGACTACATCGAAGGCAAATCCATGAGTCGCCTGTGGGGCTACTACGACCTTCAAATCCGCCGCTACATGCCCATGGAAACCTATGAGGCCATGCTGACCGATCTGGAATGGATGACAGGCGCCTTTATCGAGCTGGGAAGCTATCGCTGCTTTGAAGAGCCGGAAAATCAGCTGAAAACGCATGTGCTTCATCTGATTATGGAAAAGCAGGATCTGGACATGTACTTTACCCATAAGAACAAAGAGGATGACTGGGAAGTCATGGCCCTCGAATTCGTGCCTGCGGAAAAAGAAGCGGTCAGCGATGGCAGCGACATGCTGGTGGGCGGCGAGGTGACCGCAGAACCGGATTATGTGGAAACCGACGTAACGGTGGGGCAGGCGCCCTATACACTTGAGGGCGTGCTGGCCATGCCAAAGGAAGCGAGTGAGGAAACGCCCGTTCCCGCATGTGTCTTTGTCCATGATTTCGGAGCGTATGACCGCGATCTCACCATGGGCCAGACCACTTTCTTTGCAGACCTCGCGGGCGCTTTGGGCGAAATGGGCGTGGCCTCCCTGCGCTATGACAGCCGCGCCTATGCCTACCCGGATGCGCAGGCGGAAACCGTCTGGGACGAAGCTGTGGAGGACGCGCTGGCCGCCTGCCAGATGCTCAGGGAAAATCCGCTGGTGGACCAGGAGCGCATCGTGCTGGTGGGCCTGGGCTTTGGGGGGATGATCGCGCCCCGCATCGTTTCTCAGTCCGAGGGCGGCTATACGGCCATGATTATTCTGGGCAGCACGCCCAAGACGCTGCTTGAGTGGTATTGTGATGCGCAGCCGGAGGCCTATGCCGCGCTGGGCGAGGAAACGCAGGACATCATTGAAAAGATGCTCAAGAAGGTTTCTTCCGTCAGCGAGGAGGAGGCCCGCGCGCTCACGCTGTTTGGCAAAAACGGCTACTATTTCTGGGAGGACCTGCACTATAACGCTGTGGAGCTGATCAAGGAGCTCAAGGTACCCACCTATATCGGACAGGGCAGGCGCGACCCGATCGTATCCGAGGAGGAAGGCCGCATCGCCTACGCCGACGCCATCGGTGACAACATGACCTTTATGAGCTTCAAGGCGTTCCGGGGTCTCAACCACATTTTGATGAATGATCTCACCGTGGATGAAAACGGCCTGCCGGAATACGCCGTCGCTACCCATATTGATACGCAGGCGGGGCGCACGCTGGCCCAGTGGGTGCTGAACCTGTTTATGATCGAGGAGGAATGATCCGAAATGACCATGAAGGGAACCACCATCTGTGCCGTCAAGCGCGGCGATCAGGTGGCCATCGCCGGAGACGGACAGGTGACCATGGGAGAAAACACCGTTTTCAAATCCAGCGCCAAAAAGGTTCGCCGGCTCTATGAAGGAAAGGTGATCGCCGGTTTTGCAGGCGCGGTGGCCGACGCTTTTACGCTGTGCGAGCGCTTTGAGGAAAAGCTGACCCAGTGCGGCGGCAATCTGGAACGCGCCGCGGTCAATCTGGCGCAGGAATGGCGCGGTGACAGCGCCATCCGAAAGCTGGAAAGCATGCTGATTGTGGCGGATAAAAACACGCTGCTGGTTTTGAGCGGCAACGGCGAGGTGATCGACCCGGACGACGGCGTATGCGCCATCGGCTCCGGCGGCAATTTCGCCCTGGCGGCGGCGCGCGCGCTGGTGCGCAACACCAGCCTTTCAGCCGAAGAAATCGCCGTGAAGGCATTGGAGGTAGCCGCATCCATCTGCGTGTTTACCAACGACCATATCACCGTTGAGACGCTCTAGGAGGCAGGTCATGAAGGAATTGACACCCAGAGAGATCATGCGGGAGCTCAACCGCTACATCATCGGCCAGGATGAGGCCAAGCGGGCGGTGGCCATCGCTCTGCGCAACCGTTACCGCCGTGCCCAGCTGGATGAGGACATCCGCAATGAAATCAGTCCCAAGAACATCCTGATGATCGGTCCCACGGGCGTGGGCAAAACGGAGATCGCCCGCAGGCTTGCCAAGCTGGTCAATGCGCCGTTCGTCAAGGTGGAAGCCACCAAGTTTACCGAAGTGGGCTATGTGGGCCGCGACGTGGAAAGCATCATCCGCGACCTCATGGAGAATGCTGTCCGAATGGTGCGAAACGAGTTTTCCAAACGGGTGGAAGCCCGTGCATCCGTCCTGGCGGAGGACCGGCTGGCCTCGCTGCTGGTCAACCCGCCCAAGAAGAACGCAGGCAATCCCTTTGAGTTTTTGCTGGGCGGCAAGAAAGAGCCGGAACTCCCCAAAGAGGAGCAGGACAAGCTGGCGCTGCGGCGCGAGGATGTGCTCGCCCAGCTGCGCAGCGGGCAGCTGGAGGACCGGGAAATCGAAATCGAAGTAGAGGACACGCTGCCGCAGCTGGAAGTGGGCGGCAACTCCATCAACATCGGCGACATGATGGGCGGCATGATGCCCAAAAAGACGAAAATCCGTCGCGTCAAGGTCAAGGAGGCGCGCAGGATTCTTCTTGAGGAGGAATCCGACAAGCTCATCGACGAGGATGAGGTGCGCGAGGAGGCCATCCGCCGGGCCGAGCAGCAGGGCATCGTCTTTATCGATGAAATCGATAAGGTGGCGGGCCGCTCCTCCGGCGGCCATGGCCCCGACGTCAGCCGCGAGGGCGTACAGCGCGATATCCTGCCCATCGTGGAGGGCAGCACCGTCAACACCAAGTACGGCGCGGTGCGCACGGATTTCATGCTCTTTATCGCGGCGGGTGCGTTCCATGTGGCCAAGGTGACGGACCTGATTCCCGAGCTCCAGGGCCGCTTCCCCGTCCATGTGACGCTCAAGAGCCTGACCCAGGAGGACTTCAAGGCCATCCTGACACAGCCCGAAAATGCGCTTACCCGGCAGTATGAGGCACTGCTGGCAGTGGACAAGGTGTTCCTTTCCTTTGAGGACAGCGCCATTGAGGCCATTGCGCACGCGGCTTACGTGATGAACGAAACCAGGGAGGACATCGGTGCGCGCCGCTTGTTTGCGGTCTTTGAAAAACTGCTGGAGGATATCAGCTTCAACGCCGGCGGTGAGGAAATGCCCAACGTGTATCTCAATATCAATGGGGATTACGTCATAGAGCACCTGGGCAAGGACGAGGTGACCATGGACTTCAAGCGATATATACTTTGAGCAGAGCGGGGAGCGGCGTTCCCTTTTGCGTGGCGAAAAAGTCCGGCTACGCCGGCCTTTTCCGCCAAGAGCTTAAGAGATGTTTGCGCCCGGGGGCGCCAAACTCCCCGCCCGGCAAAGCCGGGCAATACGATTTCATTTTGGAGGGCCTTAGGGGCCCTCCAAGCCTCCCGAAATGAATATTTTGACAGCCTGAGGGGAGCGGCGTTTGCCGTTCCCTTTTCAAATGCGGAGAGCTATGCTATAATGAGGCCACCGACAAAGGAGGAAGATGGTTCCATGCGAATTCGGATCACCAATGTCCTGCTCATGCCCGGCGTAACCAATGAGGCGCATATTCCCTTTATTCCCGATGCGGAGGTGCTGGTGGATGGAAGCCGCATCGCCTATGCGGGCCCGCGCTGCGAAGCCCCGTCCTTTGAGGCGGATGAGGTGATCGATGGCGAGGGTATGCTGGCCATGCCGGGCCTGTGCAACATGCATACCCATACGCCCATGACGCTGCTGCGCAGCATCGGCAGCGACCTTACGCTGGACCGCTGGCTCAACGAGGCCATTTTCCCCGTGGAAAAGCATCTCACCGACGAGGCCGTGCGCGCGGGGAGCGATCTTGGCATCATGGAAATGCTGCGCTTTGGCACCACGTCCTTTAACGACATGTACATGCACATGGATATGGAGGCCGAGGCCGTGCGGGACAGCGGTATGCGTGCCCTGCTGGGCCATGGCGTGGTGGACTTCGATGAAAGCTGCGCGGACCTGGCGCCCAACATTGCGCTGATCGAAAAGTGGAACCATGCTGCCGATGACCGTATCCGCGTGAGCCTGGCACCGCACAGCGAGGGCGCGACTACGGAAAAGCTGCTTCTGAAAGTCCGCGAGGCAGCCGAAACCTATCATGTGCCCATTCATATTCACGTGAGCGAAACCAAGCTGGATTTTGACGGAAGCCTTCAGAGGCGCGGCCTTACGCCCCCGCAATACCTGGAAAAGCTGGGCCTGATGGAACATTCCGTGCTGGCTGCGCACTGCGTATGGGTGACGGATGAGGATATCGAGCTGTTTGCCCGCCGGGGCGTTACGGTGCTGCATAATCCCATCAGCAACCTCAAGCTGGCCAGTGGTATCGCGCCTGTCGCCAGGATGCTCAAGGCGGGCTGCCGTATCACGCTGGGTACCGACGGCGTCGCCAGCAACAACAACCTGAACCTGTGGGAAGAAATCAAGCTGATGCCCATGCTGCAAAAGGGCAATACGCTGGACCCCACGGTGGTATCTCCCGCGCAGACCATCGCGGCGGCGACCAGTGCGGGCGCGAAGGCCATGGGATATGAGGATCTCGGCCTGCTCAGGCCCGGCTATCTTGCGGACCTGATTCTGCTGGACCTGTCCGGCGCGCATATGTGTCCCTGCAACGATCTGGAAAGCAATCTGGTCTATTCCGCGCAGGGAAGCGATGTGGCGCTGACCATGGTCAATGGCAAGGTGCTGTACCGCGACGGCGAATATACCACCCTTGATCCCCGGCTGGTCCTTGAACGTGCTAAAAAGCAGGCGGAAGCGCTGCTGGACAGGGCGGCACGGGCGGCTACGGCCAAATGAAGATTTTGGTCGTTTGCCAGCACTACTGGCCGGAAAACTTTCGCGTCACGGAGATCTGCGAGGCATTGGCTGCGCGGGGACACCAGGTAACCGCGCTTGTGGGTCTGCCCAATTATCCCAGCGGCGTGGTCCCCGCCGAATACCGTCACTTTCGGAACAGACGTCAGATGCGCAACGGCGTGGAAATCCGCCGCTGCTTTGAAATCGGGCGCAGGCCGGGCAAACTGGGGCTGGCGGTGAATTACGTCAGCTACATGACCTCCGCGACGGTCAAGGCGCTGCTGCTGGGGCGGGATTATGACGTGATTTATGCCTATTCCACCTCGCCGGTGCTCATGAGCCTGCCTGCCGCAGTGCTTCGCTGCTTCACCTCCAAAAAACTGATGATATATGTGCTGGATATCTGGCCCGCCTGCCTGGCCGCCATGAATGTGGGCGAGGATGCGCTCCTCTATCGCTTCATGAAGCGTGTCAGCCGCTGGGTCTACCGCCGAGCCGATATGCTGATCTATTCATCCAAGCGTTTTCAGGGCTATCTGCGCGACGTGCACGGCATTGAGGTGCCGGACGCGCAGTATATGCCTCAGTTTGCCGATGATGTATTTCGCGCGCCCCTTCCACCAGGACCTGCGTCGGATGGGATTAACCTGGTCTTTGCAGGCAATATCGGCAAGGTGCAGGCGGTGGAGGTACTGATTCGTTCGGCGGCGCTGCTCAGGGACCTGCCCATCCGCTGGCACATCGTGGGCGATGGTTCCAACGAGGCCGCCTGCCGTGAGCTGGCTGCCAAGCTTGCACTGGGGGAGACCGTCGTGTTTTACGGGCGCAGGCCTCTTGAGGACATGCCCGCCTTTTATGCCATGGCGGATGCCATGCTGGTGAGTATGCGCGACGATATCAGCGTCAACGACACGCTGCCCGGCAAGGTGCAAAGCTACATGGCTGCGGGCAAACCCGTGTTGGGAAGCATCGCCGGAGAAACTGCCTATGTGATCGAGCAGGCTGGATGCGGCTTTTGCGCTCCGCCCGACGACCCGGAAGCCTTTGCGCAGGTGGTGCGGCGTTTCCTGTCCTGTGAGGACCGCGAGGCCATGGGGGAGCGCGGGCGGGCGTATTATGACGCCCACTTCACCAAACGCGACCATATGGACAGGCTGGAAGCGCTGCTCACTTCGCTTGCGGGAGGGAAATAGGGTGCGGGTTTTTCAGCTTAACACCTACTGCGGGGTCAAAAGCACAGGCCGCATTGCGCTGGACATTGCCCGGCTGGTGGAAGCCGACGGGGGCGAATGCCGGATTGGCTATGGCGTGCCCGGCATTGCGCCCGAAGCTCAGCCCTATGCCTGCCGCGTGGGTGCGCCCTGGGAGCGCAAGCTGCACGGCGCCATGCGAAAGCTGCTGGACGCGGAGGGCTACGGAAGCGTGCTGGGCACCACGGGACTTATCCGGGACATGGAGCGGTTTGACCCGGACATCATTCATTTGCATAACCTGCACGGCTGCTACCTGAACCTGCCGATGCTCTTTCATGCTCTCCAACAAATGCACAAGCCCGTCCTGTGGACGCTGCACGACTGCTGGCCCTTCACGGGCCACTGTGCCTATTTCGATGCTTGCGGATGTGAGCGCTGGCTCGAAGAATGTCACGATTGCCCTCAGCAGCGCGCCTATCCCGTCTGCATTGGGCTGGATGGGTCCCGCCGCAATTATCGCATGAAAAAGCGGATTTTTACCCAACTGGACTGCCTCACCTTCGCTGCGCCCTGCGAGTGGATGGCAGGCCGCCTGCGCGATTCATTTTTGGGACGGTATCCGGTGAGGGTCATTCTCAATGGGGTCAACCGCGAGGTATTTCAACCCACCCCGGGTGATCTGCGAAGCCGCTACGGACTGGAACGCGTGCACGTGGTGCTGTCTGTGGCTTCCGAATGGGACGAACGAAAGGGCCTGCGCTATCTGACACAGGCCGCCCGGGAAATGGGGGAGAACTACCGCTTTGTGGTGATCGGGCTGGAGCAGACGCAGATAGATGCGCTGCCGCAAGGGATGCTGGGTCTTACGCGCACGCGGGACACCGCTGAGCTGGCCGCCTGGTACACCGCTGCCGATTGTCTGGCCAATCCCACCCTGGAGGACAACATGCCCATGGTGAATCTGGAGGCCCTGGCCTGTGGTACCCCCGTTGCGGTGTTCCGCACGGGCGGGTGTCCTGAGGCGTTGGACGAAAGCTGCGGCTGTGTGGTTGAGAAGGGAGATGTGACGGCGCTGTGTGGCGCTATTGCGCGCCTGTGCGATGCGAAACCGTCGCTGAACGCCGCATGCCTTCGCCGCGCCGCGCTTTTTGACGCGCAGGATACGTTCCGAGCCTATCTTTCCCTGTACAAGGAGCTTTGTTCATGAATGTGCTGATGTTGTCGCTGATGTACCCGGAGGACATGAAAACCCAGGTGGCCCGCGACGCCAGAGACAAGCTGCAAAACCAGATCAACAGCTACCAGCGCGCCTTTGTAGAAGGTATAAAGGCCAATCTCCTGCCGGACGAGCGGCTGGAGATTGTCAATGCCCTGCCGGTGGGGGTGTTTCCTCTGCAATACCGGCGGTTGTTGATTCCTTCCGGCTGGCATGACGGACATGCAATGTATGAGCTGGGATGCATCAACTTGCCCGGAATAAAGCAGTACGGGCGCGCCCGCAGGGCTGCCCGCAAGCTGTCGGCCTGGTGTGCGCAGGACCCTTCCAACCGCATGGTGCTGCTATATACGATGTATCTGCCCTATTTACAGGCTGTGGAACGAGTCAGGCGGCGGTATCCGGACCTGAAGGCCTGTGTGATCGTGACCGATCTGCCCAATGAACTGGGACTGGCGTCGGGCCGGAAGGGCCTGCTCAGGCAAATCGAGTACAAACGCGGACGCAGGAGCATGGAACTTTGCCGCAAGATGGATGCTTTTGTGCTGCTCACCCGGCCTATGGCGGATGCGCTGGGCGTGAACGGCAAGCCGTGTCTGGTGATAGAAGGACTGATTCAGCATGGCGAGAACATCACGCTTCCGGCTGAGGGGGCAGGGGAGTCCGGGCGCCTTTCCGTGCTCTACAGCGGAACGCTGGAGCCGGATCTGGGGGTACCGGAACTGCTGGAAGCCTTTGCATCCCTGCCGGAATACGACCTGTGGATTTGCGGACAGGGAAGCATGAGCGCGGAGGTGGCGCGGGCGGCAAAAAGCCATACGAACATCCGTTATTTCGGTTTTGTCTCCCATGAGCGGGCGCTGGAATTGCAGGCAAAGGCGGCGCTGCTGATCAATCCACGGTCTCCCAAAGGCGTTTTCACGCGGTATTCCTTCCCCAGCAAAACGCTGGAGTACATGCGCTCCGGAAAGCCTGTGGTGTGCCACAGGCTTGAGGGGATTCCGGAAGAATATGATCCCTATCTGCAATACATTGAGGGGGAGGGAGCAGGCGCAATCATGCGCGCCGTGAAAAAAGCCCTCGCCCTGACGCCTGAAGAGCGCCTTTCTCTGGGACAGCGGGCCCGCGCGTTTGTTCTTGCCAATAAAACGCCCGGAAACCAATGCCGCCGCCTGATGGATTTTCTGTGCAGCCTATGACATCGTGCGATAGCTGCCCGCCTGAAGTTCAGCCTGTTTCAAGCGGGCGATCACCGCATCGTATTGGCTATGACGGGTTCGCTGAAAGTCGCCGCGCTGAGGCACAGGACCGCGCGGAATTTCAGGGGGCGGGACAGGAAACGTCTGGCCGGCCGGCGATTCCGTCCGTTGGGAAATGGCCTGCTCACGCTTTGCAGGGGAAGTCGCCGGGTTGGACTGCGGAGCTGTCGCGGGGGTGTCAGGAACGTCCTCCATGCCGCTTTGGATGTAGGGCAGGCGCACACTTTGGTACTCCAGCCATTTGATTTGTTTTTCGGCCCCTGTCAGGGCTGCGAATGGCGATACACGATTGGTCATGCACAATTCCCTCCTTACAGGCAAGAAAAAAGGTTCACGCTCTCAGAGTATGCGCTGGGGAGGGGAGGGTGCGAGGACGGCAGGCCTTGCCGCCGAAGGGCAACCCCAAGATAAACGATAAGATAAAATAAGGGCACACGCATCGTTCAGCGTGTGCCCTTTCCTTGGCGGAGAGTTAGGGATTTGAACCCTAGTTACGCTATCAACGTAAACACGATTTCCAGTCGTGCGGCGGGCGGGGTCGGAAAGCCTTATTTCTTCGGCATTTGCATCTTGACAGCTTCATACGCACCCCGTATATCCTAGGATATACGAACACACATTCGCTATATGCGGCGCGAATTGGGCGGCGCCCAGATGCGCGGCGTAGAGATCGGCGGTCAGGGTGTAGCGGGAGTGGCCGAGGATGGATTGCAGGACGCGGACAGGACAACCGGCGTCAACGGCTATTGTGGCCATGGAATGGCGCAGGCCGTGCAAGGTGACATGCGGCAATCCGGCGGCAGTCAGGACGGAGGCGTGAGCGCGGGCGAGCCCTTCGGGGGAGAGATCGACAATCCAGCCGCCCAGGGCGCGCACGTCCTGGGCGCTGTGAAAGGCGGCCAGCTCCGAGAGCACGGGCGCGGGCAAGGGCAGGTCCCGGAGGGAAGCGGCGCTTTTGAGCGGGCGGGCCAGATAGGAGCCGTCAATGCGCAGGCGCTGGCGGCGCACGTGCAAAAGGCCGGAATTGGCGTCGATGTCGGACCATTGGAGGCCGAGGGCCTCACCGCGCCGGAGGCCGCAAGTGGCCATGAGCAGCAGCAGGGGCCATGCGCGGGTATTCCGGGCGGCCATGAGATAGGCGGAGAGCTGCGGGGCGGTGAGCACAGCGGCCTTAGCCGGAAGATGGCGGGGCTTTTCGCAGGCATCCAGAGGCGAGGCGGGCAGGTAGTGCAGGCGCACGGCCTTTGCAAGCGCGGCGTGGAGCATGGCAAAGATCAGCTGCGCGGCGCGCGGATGCACGCGCGCCTTGGCATTGAGGACCTCTTGCAGAAGGAGGCCGTCAAGATGGTCCAGTTCGGCTTCGAGGACGCAGGAAGGGAGGGCGGCAATGGCCCGGCGGTAACAGGCCACGGTGGATGGGGCGCGTATGGGCAGGACAAAGGCATCGAGCCAGCGTGTGAGATAGGTGCCAGTATGCATTGTATCGCCTCCAGAAACGGGCTTTTGCCCATGATATCAGGGAGGTCAGGCGCATGGCAAGTACAGGATCTTGGGGAATCGAGACGCAGAAAGCACAAGAGGCCGAACCCTCGCGCGCGCGCGCACGCGCGACCAACGTTTCCCCGTTTCCCCAGAGAGTGATAAACGGTCTATCAAACCATGATAATCATGATAATCATGATCATGATGCGGGCGCGCGCGTGTACGCGCGTACGTGCGCGCGCGCGTGCGCGCGTGAGGACGCGGGAGGATTGCCGGAGGAGCTTTTCGCACTGTACGAGGACGTGTTTTGCCGGCATATGCCGGGCATCGTGGCCATGGAGATCATGGCCATGATGGCGGCGGGGGCAGGCGCGGACCTTGTGGCGGAGATCATCCGCTATACGGCGGGGGCGCCCCGGCCCAGTTGGGCATATGCAAGGGCGGTGCTGCGGCGCCAGATGGCCATGGGGACGCGAACGGCAGAGGATTTCGCGGCCAGGGAGGCGGCCAGAGCGGAGCGCATTCACGCAAATGGCATGCCCAAACGGGTGATTGAACAGTGCTACGAGCAGCGGCGGTATGACGCTGCGGAATTTGGCGAATTGAGCGAGGAACAACTCGCGGAAATGGCAAAAAGGGGGCGGGAATGATGGGCAAAACCACGGGAATGGCATCCGGTCGGAAGCTGGTATACAAAATTCCCGGCGAACGACGGGAATTTCGGCGGGACTGGTGGCGGATTTCCGACGCGGCAAAGGCGTGGGGGGTGAGCTGGACCACGGCGGCGGACTGGATCACCGTAGCCGGGCGCTGGATGGGGAGCAAGCGGGTGCTGCTGGTGGGGCAAAAGCGGTCCTTCATGGTGCGGTGCGTGCCGCCGGGCACGGGAAAGCCGATGCTGCCGGGGCGGGGGAATCCGCGCATGCGCGAGAGCGAATTTCAAAGCCAGATGGCAAGGCGGCGCTGGGGGAGGGATTGAAAAAGCGGGCAAAATGCGCTATGATAAAAGCGCGCCCGCACTCTGATGCAAAGGAACTCATGGACCGGTCCACACGAATGCACGTTCGTGTGGACCAATCTTTTTGCATAAATAAATATTGCAAAAATGTTACATGAATTTCATGAAAATGATATAATTGCGGGGGGTGGTGTCATGGACATCAAGGCAACGCTGGAAAAAATGCATGAAGTGCTCCGGCGGTTGAACACAATCGGGCCGAAGCTGGCCGCCGCAGCGGGCGCGCCGGGGGAGGTGCGCGCGGTGCAATTCGACCGGGTGCGGGGAGGGAAGCGCGTCATTGACGCGGTGAACCAGCTCGGCGAGCTGGAGGGCCTCGCGGCAGAGCAGGCGGAGCTATTGCACATCCTCGACGAATGCCGGGCCAAGGTGGTGCCGCTGATCGACGCCATGCCGTATGGCTCCCACCGGCTGATGCTTCAGCTGCGGTACGTACACGGGATGACGGTGCAGGCGGCGGCCCGGTCGGCGGGGTATGAACGCAGATATGCATACAAGCTTCTGGCGGAGGGTGAAAAACGCCTCGCGGGGGTGGCCTGATGGGCGGAATTGACGCGCGCAAATGGTGGCGTGCCCGGTCGGATTATATCGCGGGACACGGAAGCATGGCGGAGGTGGCGGAGCGGCACGGGTTGGGCCTGAGCGCCCTGAAACGGCGCGCCGCCTCGGAGTCATGGGTGCAGGCGCGGGCCAAAATGGCCCTTGATGTAACCGCAAAGGCATTGGACCGCGCCATGGAAACGGAGATCGAAAGCGTGCAGTCCCGGCATATCCGGCTGTGCCGGATATGGGACAGACTGCTTTCCCAGCTTGAAAAATGCGTGATGGAGCAGGAGGAAAGCGGCAGCCCGGACCGGCAGGGCCTGCGGTCCCTCGTCAGCATTTTACGGGAATTGCAGGGCCTCGAAATCCCTTCGTCGGCGGCAGATGTGCGGGTAACAATCATCGACGATATCCCGGCGGATGCCGTTGTTGCCGGAGCCGGCAAAGAGCCGGACGCAGAGCGCGTCACCGGCCCGGAGGGCCGGCATGGCCTTGACTTCGCGGGCCGCCGTGATACGCTGCGGGAGGCGATGGCGGACGTTTTCCCGGATTAGGGATTCCGTCGCCGCCATCGCCGGGCGCCTTTCGTCACGGCGGCCCGCGTGTTGTCAAGGCTGACGGGAAGAGGGACCCGCAACGGTTGCAGATAGCCCCCCTCCGGTGCGGAGGGGGGCATTTTGGGGGGAGGCGCAATTCCCCCTCCGGACGGAGGGGGCAGGGGGGTGGCGCTTTTCCCTCTCCGGATCGGAGAGGGACAGGGAGAGGCGATTGACCCCCTCCGGCACGGAGGGGGCAGGGGGGTGGCGTTTTTCCCCTCTCCGGCGCGGAGAGGGACGGGGAGAGGCGATTGACCCCCTCCGGACGGAGGGGGCAGGGGGAGGCGATTGACCCCCTCCGGACGGAGGGGGCAGGGGGAGGCGCTTTTCCCTCTCCGGCGCGGAGAGGGACAGGGAGAGGCGCAAACCCCCTCCGGACGGAGGGGGCAGGGGGAGGCGCTTTTCCCCTCTCCGGCGCGGAGAGGGACGGGGAGAGGCGATTGACCCCCTCCGGCACGGAGGGGGCAGGGGGTGGCGCGTCCCGTCCGAACGGGAGGCAGGGAGACACGACGAAGCGACAAAGCAACGGACCAAATACGCGCCCGCAGGCGCGTTTTGCGGCCATTCACGGGTGGGCGCAGAGCGAAAGGTGAGCCCGGCGTGCGTTAGCGTGCCGGGCTCGCCGACAGCACCCCCCCTCCCCCCTGCCCGGCCCGACGAGCACCCCCCCGCTCAACAATGGAGCGCGGCCGGATAGGCCGCGCACTCCGATTTGCCCTGGGGGAGAGGGGTTGGGAAAGGGAGCGCCTGGAGGGGTAGCGGGGGGGGCGGCAAGGGAATGGG
>ERZ826764.103-NODE-103-length-127567-cov-8.415945_pt1 | contig 127567 bp, 112 predicted proteins | sample MGYA00519870_ERZ826764 | MGnify/ENA primary metagenome ERZ826764 (study PRJEB31778, sample SAMEA3449239) | human gut metagenome | biome: human gut; feature: human-associated habitat; material: faeces | place: United Kingdom | collected 2010/2012 ... | reverse complement strand
GACACCTTATATGATTTCCTGCTTTATGGTGTAACATATGTTTGACAAACCTACACTGTGTGCGGGAAAAACAGGCTGTGTGAGGGAAAACCAGACGGTCTGCGGAAAACCGGGATTCGCCTCCGGAAAAAAACGGAAAACGCCAGCGATCCCGGCCGGAGCAGGTTGTGCAGACAGGCTCTTCTCGTTGACAATCCGTTGTAAAAAAGTTATATTTATGGTAACAAAGGAGGATATCAAATGAAGACATCAGCGGATAAGATATTTATCAACGCCAGAGCGTATACTCTTGAAAGCGAAGGCGTGTGCAAAGAAGCCATCGTAGTGAAAGACGGGAAATTTGCCTATGTGGGCAGCAATGAGACGGCACTGGCAGATTACCAGGCAGATCAGGTGATTGACCTGGAAGGCAAGACGGTACTTCCGGGTATGGGAGATTCCCATCTGCATTTTGCGGCATTCTGCAAGCTCTTCAGCTGGGTTGATCTGGGAGGCGCCGGGAGCAAGAAAGAAGCAATAGACATGCTTGCGGCCAAAGCTGCTGAAACCCCTGAAGGAGAATGGATAACCGGCTTCAATTTTGACCAGTCAAAGTGGGATGACAGCGGCGACAGGCTGCCAACAAGGGAAGATCTTGACAAGGCGACTGTCAGGCACCCTGTAATGATAAAGAGAGTATGCATGCATGCGGCGGTAGCCAACACTGCGGCCATACAAAAGGCAGGGATAGGAAAGGATTATGATTTCGGCGAAGGCGGCCTTGTGGAACTGGACAAAGACGGCATACCGACCGGGATATTCCGGGAACAGGCTTCAAGGATATTTGACGAGATCATCCCAGATCCTTTTGAAAACACCGAAAACAAGAAAAAGTGCATGAAAAAGGGATTTGACCTGGCAGTATCCTACGGACTTACCATGATGCACACTTATGCATCGGAGATCTACCAGTATTTTGAAAACTATGACGATTATCTGGAACTGAACAGGAAAGGGCAGCTTCCAGTCAGAATGACCGTATGTATAGACAATTTCTATAACAAACCTTTCGTGACCAAGGCGGAGCGGGAGGATCCGTTCAGAGCTGTACAGTATGGCACATTTAAGATCTTCAGCGACGGCTCCCTCGGATCAAGATCAGCCAAGCTGTATGAGCCTTATGCAGACGATCCTGATACGACAGGGATGCTGGTCATAAGCCAGGAGGACCTGAACGAAAGAATGCTGAAGGCCTATGAGATGGGGCTCCAGCCGGCAGTACACTGTATAGGCGACATGGGGCTGGATGTTGTACTGACGGCCATAGAATACACGCTGGAAAAGAGCCGTGAGCGTGGGATGACCGAAAGAGAGCAAAGGGACAGACTGCCTTTCAGGATAATACATGCGCAGATGTCTACTCCGCAGCTCATAGAGAGGATGAAAAAACTTCCTGTAGAACTTGACATACAGCCAGTCTTTTTCCTGACTGACATGCACTGGATAAGGGAAAGAGTAGGAGACAAGAGAGCCGATATGAGCTATGTCTGGAAAACATACAAGGACGCAGGGCTTATGATGTCAGGCGGCTCCGACTGTCCGGTAGAGATCTTCTCGCCATGGAACGGGATATATTCGATGGTAACGAGAAAAGATCTGGACGGAAATCCGGAAGGCGGCATGCAGCCTGAAGAAAAACTTTCCGTATATGACGCCGTATGCATGTATTCAAAGAATGTGCCTTATGCCAACGGAGAACAGGATCTGATGGGTACCATCGAAGCGGGCAAGTTTGCCGATATGGTGGTCATCGACAGAGACATATTCAACATACCGGACGATGAACTGAAAGATGTCCAGGCGCTGTATACTTATATGGCCGGTTGTCAGACTTACTGCAGGGGATAAAAGATCATGAAACTCATATCGTGGAATGTCAACGGGCTTAGAGCCGCAATGGGAAAAGGTTTTATGGATTTCTTCAGCCGGCAGGAAGCCGATATTTTCTGTATCCAGGAGACAAAGATGCAGGCTGGCCAGCTGGATCTTGAAATGCCGGGATATTATCAGTACTGGAACTACGCCGAAAAAAAAGGATATTCAGGAACCGCTGTGTTTACAAAGACGGAGCCCATTTCCATATCATACGGGATAGGCGTGGAGGAACACGATCACGAGGGGCGGGTCATCACTCTGCAATTTGATGACTTCTACTTTGTGACCGTATACACGCCCAACTCACAGGATGAGCTGAAGCGCCTGGACTACAGGATGAAATGGGAGGACGATTTTCTGGCATATCTGAAGAAACTTGAAGAGACCAAACCGGTCATATATGCCGGAGACCTGAATGTGGCACGCCTTGAGATAGATCTTAAAAATCCAAAGAACAACCGCAGGAACGCCGGATTCACAGACGAAGAAAGGTCGAAGATCCAAAATGTCATTGACAGCGGTTTTATAGATACTTTCAGGTATTTCTATCCTGACCTGACAGAAGTATATTCGTGGTGGTCATACCGCTTTAAGGCAAGGGAAAGGAACGCAGGATGGCGTATAGACTATTTCATGGTTTCCGGAGCGCTCAAAGACCGTCTGAAAGACGCAAAGATCCATACAGAAGTGATGGGATCTGACCACTGTCCCATAGAACTGGATCTGAAATAGAAAGAAGGATGTTACGATGGAAAGATTAGGATTTATTGGATTTGGCAATATGGGATCGGCCTTGGCGGCAGGTTTTGTGAAATACGGGGGATTCAAGGCTGCGGATATATATGCTTTTGCTCCCGACCAGCATAAACTGGCGGCTAACTGCAAGGCGGCAGGTATCAATCCATGCCCAAGTCCCGATGAGCTGGTGAAAAAATGTGATACCATCTTTCTGGCGTGCAAGCCATATCAGATAGAAGGAGTCATAGGCCAGCTGGGAGATCTTTTAGACGGGAAGTCAATAGTATCCGTTGCAGCAGGCTGGGACTTCAATGGACTCAAAGCTCTGGTGCCGGAAAACGCAAGAGTGCAGTGCGTAATGCCCAACACACCTGTATCGGTAGGGAAGGGTATCTTTCTCATGGCCGAGTCCAATGACTGGGAAAAGGAAGAAAGACAGGCCCTGACGGATCTTTTTAACAAGACTGGAAAGACCGTGGTACTGGCAGACAGGCTCATAGACGCAGGCACCGCTGTATCAGGCTGCGGCCCGGCATTTTTTGACATGGTGATGGAAGCCATGGCAGACGGAGCGGTAAAAAACGGGATACCCCGTCCGCAGGCATATGAACTGGCAAGCGCAGCGATGGCCGGATGCGCCGCCCTTCAGCTTGAAACCGGCCTTCATCCGGGACAGTTAAAAGACGCTGTATGTTCACCCGGCGGCACTACCATCAAAGGAGTTGCCAGCCTTGAAGAATCAGGGATAAGATCGGCCTTCATAAAGGCCGTGGATGCAGTGCTCAAATAGGCCGGATAATGCAGATAAAAACTTCCGCGCATAGTTTTTCCTGCCATGGGGAAAAATACCCTGTGAAAGAATCTTATAAGGGCGGAGGTAAAAATGGAACTGAAAAATTCAAAGACAGAAGCTAACCTTATGGCTGCATTTGCCGGAGAATCCCAGGCAAGAAATAAATACACCTACTATGCAGGAGTAGCAAAGAGAGAAGGCTATGAGCAGATAGCGGCGATATTTGAAGAAACGGCCGGCAACGAAAAAGAACACGCAGAAATATGGTTCAGGCTGCTGGGAGGGATCGGCGATACCAAGGCAAACCTGCTGGCAGGGGCCGAAGGCGAGAACTATGAATGGACAGTAATGTACGATGAATTTGCCAAGGAAGCCGAAAGAGAAGGATTTACTGAGATAGCGGCAAAATTCAGGATGGTGGGAGCCATCGAAAAGACCCATGAAGAACGGTACAGGAAATTGCTGGATAATGCAGCCTGTGACAAAGTCTTTGCCAAAGACGGAGAGGTACTTTGGCAATGCAGGAACTGCGGACATGAATATTACGGCAAAGAGGCTCCTGCCATCTGTCCCGTGTGCGAACACTTGCAGTCATACTTTCAAGTCAAGCCGGAAAACTATTAAACAAAAGATACCGACGGAAAGTCGGTATTTTTGTGCATAAAATTTTAATTGACCATGTCCTTTGCACCGAGAAAATGGTACAATATGGGTATGACTTTTGTGGAGGAAAAATATGCAGAAGATAACAGACATGCTCTTTGAGCTGCAAGACATCGGATACAGGGATTTCCACAGCAAACTGGTGCCAGGTGTAGACAAGGAACGGATAATAGGAGTCAGGACGCCGGCTCTCAGAAAGCTTGCAAAAGAAATTGCAAAGATGCCGGAGTATGAAACATTTCTTATGGAAACACCACATTTTTATTATGAGGAAAACAATCTCCACGGCATGCTCATCGGCCTTCTTTATAAAGATCCGGCCCAGGCGCTTGACAAGATAGATGATTTTCTGCCGTATGTTGATAACTGGGCGACATGCGATATGCTGCCGCCAAAATGCCTGGCCAGGGATACAGGACTGCTCAGGAGCACCATAGTGCCGTGGCTGAACAGCAAAGAAACATACAGAGTCAGGTTTGCCATCGTTGCCATGCTCCAGTTCCTGCTGGACGATGGATTCGATCCTGCCGACCTGGAACTCCTCGCTTCCATAAAGACAGATGAATACTACATAAACATGGCCATCGCATGGTATTACAGCTTTGCCCTCATAAAACAATATGATGTGGCTGCAGGCCTGTTTGAAAGCAGGAGGCTGGACAAATGGGTACATAACAAATCCATCCAGAAGGCAATAGAGAGCTATCGCATTCCTCAGGAAAAAAAGGATCATCTCAGGACACTGAAGGTAAAATAATGGGAAAGAGGCGATAAGAGTTGGAATATATAGGCGATGTCATCTACGACTATGCCGGAGGACTGTATATAAACATGACTAACCGCTGCCCGTGCAGATGCGACTTTTGCATAAGGGATATGGCAAGGTCTCTGGGCGATGCGGACAGCCTGTGGCTGAAACGGGAGCCTTCACCGGATGAACTGATGGAAATGTTTGACAGGCGAAAAGACGGCCCATATGATGAAGTGGTCTTTTGCGGCTATGGGGAACCTACGGAAAGGCTGGATGTGATGCTGTCACTGTGCGACCATATAAAAAATACTACAGCATTAAGGACAAGGCTTAATACCAACGGTCTGTCAGACATTATAAATCACAGGCCAACGGCAAAAGAAATGGCCGGCAGGCTTGATGCCGTATCAGTAAGCCTTAATGCCCCGACCTCAGAAAAATATATGGAACTGTGCCATCCTGCATTTGGACCGGAATCCTTTGGACATATCATCAGATTTACAGAAGATATAAAACAGTATATAGATGATGTGACAATGTCTGTGGTCAGCAGCGCAATAAGCCGGGACGATATTGAAAAGTGCCGCATCATAGCGGAAAAGCTGGGCGTCAGGTTTAGGATAAGATGACAAGATTCAGAAAGGAGAACACATAACCACATGGATAAGAGATACAGTGAAGTGACCAGGATGGGCACATACAACTGTGACCAGAAAAAGATAGCCAAATTGTCCGGGCTCCTGCAGGTGACCCAGGAAGCAGGGCGCCAGCAGATGACCATACAGAGACCGTCATATGAAGAACTTCAGGCAAAAGGCCAGGCTTTGATGCTGAGCCGCCTTGATCTGGCCGTATATGATACGGTATACTTTGATGAGCCCATAACCGTATCATCATGGCCGTGCGAGGCTGTAAGAGCTACTTTTCCGAGGATGTATCTGATAGAAAGAGACGGGAAACCTGTCGTGGAAGTGTCTAGCCAGTGGGCTCTGGTGGAAATGGAGACAAGAAAGATACTCAAAGCGGATGAAGCAGATTTTTCCAACTTTACCAACGGCGAATACAAAGAACTCTTTAAAGGCAAGTTCAAGATACCAAGAGGTCTTGAGCTGAAAGAAATGGGAAAGCACATGGTAAGCTATTCGGACCTTGACTATAACGGACATATGAACAATACATTTTATGCAGATATGCTCTGTGACTGTATTCCTGAGCTGGCAGATGCAACCCACAGGGTGGATACTCTGCGGATACATTACAGTAAAGAAGCACCTCTGGGTGATCTTATAACCATAACGGGGTGCTGTACAGAAGAGGGTAAATATATTTTCAGGACAGTCAAGTCCACCGGGGAGACCAACATCGAGGCAGAGATAACACTTGCAGGACTGTAAGCAAAAACAGATGGCAGCCATCCGCTGCCATCTGTTTTACGGTCTGTATTTTCTGGGATACGGAGCCTCCTCGTCGGTGAGGCAGAATATATAGTCCATGCTCGTATTGTATATAAAAGCCAGCCGCTTGGCCTGTTCCACAGTAGGGTAACGATGGCCCCGTTCCAATCTTGAATAATCGGACTGGTCTATACCTGTCAGCATCTGAACTTTTATTTGAGTAAATCCAAGTTTATTTCTGAGAAATTTCAGCCTTTCTCCGGTTGTGACATTCTGGTTTTCTTTCATATTTTTTATTATGCACATTTGGCATAACAAAAATATGGGTAAATTGGCATAATCATCTTTAATGCCAAGTTCATATATATTGAACCATAACATCAAACAGATATGTAAAAGAAATAAATAAAGGGAGAAGCGTTGTTGCCTCTCCCTTTTACAGATCATAGGACCTCTATGGGGTCTCTTATTAAATTCCCCAGATAACCCAGATAACGATGTATCCGGTGATAACTGCTGACAGGGTGAACGGAAGACCTATGCGCAGGAAGTCGGAAACTTTTACAAGTTCACCGTTCTTACGCAGGATACCGATAGCAGTGATATTTGCAGATGCTCCGATAGGAGTCAGGTTTCCTCCCAGAGTAGCTCCGCTCAGAAGTCCGAAGTAGAATACATAAGGTTCTACGCCCATTGTGGCAGCGATGCTGGTTACGACCGGCAGCATGGTGGCAACATAAGGGATGTTGTCGATAAATGCTGAAAGCAGTACAGAAGCAAATACTATAAGGGTGTAGAGCATGAACGGGCTGTCGCCGGCAATGTTGTAGAAAAGATCAGCGATGGCATCGATAACGCCTGCTACTGTTATGCCCTCGATGACCATGAACAGTCCGAAGAGCAGGAGCAGCGTATCCTTGTCCAATCCCTTTACGACGGTCAGCACGATCTTGGATGAACCCTGCTTTGCAATGGCGGCAACAACGCCGATTATGCAGATGGCAAGGCAGATGAGGCCGCTGCGCAGGTTGTATATGGTCAGCAGGGCTCCTCCGGCCGGTTCAGGCACAAATGAAGCGATTATCAGGCAGACAACTGTACCGATCATGAGGACTGAAGGCAGATAATCTGTTACTTCAGTTTCAACCTTTGCTGATACTGGCTGCTTGTCCTTGCGGAACAGGATGAGCAGCGCAACAAGAGAAACAAGAGCACCGGCTTCTACAGCCCAGAAGATACCAGGCTTGCCCTGCATCCAGAAGAAGTCAAGGAATGTCATGTCGGCATATCCGCCCATGAGGATACTTGTGGTGTCTCCTACCAGAGTAGCCGCACCCTGAAGGTTGGATGATACGGCAATGGAAATGAGTACAGGCACAGGTGAGATGTTCAGCTTGCGGGAAATAGCAAGTCCCACAGGAGCTACCATCAGAACAGTCGCCACATTGTCAACGAAAGCGCTGATGATACCGGCAAAGAGAGCCAGTACGCAAACAGCCCATTTTACATTTGGAACTTTTGAAATGAGAAGTTCTGCAAGTCTGGCAGGCATGCGGCTTTCAATAAAGAGAGTTACCGTACCCATGGTTCCTCCGATCATCAGAAGCACATTATAGTCAACTGCCGACAGAGCTGAGATGAGATCAAAATCATACATTCCCACATAACCGAGTATGATAAAGATAGCGGCAGATGTGAGCGCTATGTATGGCCTGTACTGCTGGAATGCCAGCATCAAGGCATAAGTGATCAAGAAAATGATTAGTGCAATTACCATAGTGAATTTTTTTCCCTCCTACTTTTTCTCTGTTCCTGACTTGAAATAACAGGATCCTGCGGATTTTTTCACACAAAAACACTGTCATCAAAGACAGGACACTAGATTAGTATACTTATAGAAAAAAGGAGTTACAAGAGGAAAGATAAACCTTGACGAAATATTAGCGATTTCTTAACAAAATATTTAAAACTTTGATATCAATTTCACACGGAAAACGGTTTGTGAGGGCTTTGGACCAGAGATAAAAATACGAATGATATAACAATAAATATTATTTTTGTTCGCAATATACCGAATGAAGGATAAATGTCTCCTCTTTTTCTTTTGGGACTGTATTGACAAGGATTTTGGGGCCTTGGTATAATATCTTATGTAATGAAAACATGCCGGCAGGAATCTGTTCAGCCGGCAGACAGCCAAGATAATCCAAGTCAAAGGAGATACATAATATGAAAAAGATCGGCATAGTAATGGGATCGGACAGCGACCTTGCCGTAGCGCAGAAGGCGGCCGATACTCTCAAAGAGCTGGGAGTGCCTTTTGAGGTACATGTGTACTCGGCCCACAGAACGCCGGAAGCGGCGGCCAAATTTTCCAAAGAAGCCAGAGAGAAAGGTTTCGGTGCTATAATAGCTTTTGCAGGCAAGGCGGCTCACCTGGCCGGAGCGCTGGCAGCCAACACTACGCTGCCTGTTATCGGCGTACCTGTAAGATCATCGACATTGGACGGCATTGACGCCCTGTTATCAACTGTACAGATGCCATCGGGGATACCTGTAGCTACAGTTGCCATAGACGGAGCAGTCAATGCCGCTTTGCTTTCCGTACAGATGCTTTCCATCGAGGACGAAGAAGCGGCCAGAAAGCTGGCAGAAAAGAGAGCAAAGGATGCGGCCAAGGTGCTGGAAAAAGACGCAGACATTTCTGCCAGGTTCTGATGGATAATATCACGATAAATATGCCGTGACCTGGAGGGGCAGCCCCGCAGCCGCGGCCTTATATATTAATGTACAAAAAGAAAAAGGAGATATGACAATGGCAAACAAATTGGTCTACACCGGAAAAACTAAGAATGTATTTGAACTGGAAAACGGCAACTATCTGCTCAAATTCAAAGATGACTGCACAGGCAAGGACGGCGTCTTTGATCCGGGCGAAAACTCCATAGGACTTACCATAGAGGGCGTAGGCGATGTGAACCTGCGCATGTCCATCTATTTCTTTGAGAAGATCAACGCCGCAGGGATCAGGACCCACTTCGTGAGCGCTGACCTGGAAAACACTACAATGGAAGTACTTCCTGCCAAGGTTTTCGGCAAAGGTCTTGAGGTGATCTGCCGTCACAAGGCAGTGGGCAGCTTCTACCGCCGTTACAGCGAATACATCGAAGAAGGCGCAGACCTGCCTGCATATGTGGAGACCACTTTCAAGAACGACGAAAAGGGCGATCCGCTGGTTACCAAGGACGGACTGGTAGTGCTGGGCGTTATGACCGAGCAGCAGTACGAGGACATCAAGGCAATGACTCAGAAGATCACCCAGATCGTAGCTGACGACCTGAAAGAAAAAGGACTGGTCCTCTATGACATCAAGTTTGAATTCGGATACGACAAGGACGGACAGGTAATGCTCATAGATGAGATCGCATCGGGCAACATGAGGGTTTACAAGGACGGCCAGTACATCGACCCGATGACTCTTTCAGAACTGTTCTTTGCATGATAGCAGAATGTGCCGGCAGGGCATGATCGCATGACATGACTGCAAGAGCATGATCGTTTAAGGAGGATAATAATGGGAGGATTTTTTGGAGTAGCCTCAAGAGAAGACTGCATGCTGGATGTGTTTTTCGGGACTGATTACCATTCTCACCTGGGAACGCGCAGAGGCGGCCTTGCGGCTTACGACAGAGAGTTAGGACTACAGAGGGAGATACATAATATAGAAAATTCTCCTTTCAGGACAAAATTTGAAAATATATTCGACGAGATGAAAGGAACTTCGGCCATCGGCTGTATCAGTGACTGGGACCCGCAGCCCCTGCTCATCAGATCCAAACTGGGCACATACGCCATCTGCATAGTCGGCAGGATCAATAATACAGAAGAACTGACCGACAGGTTTTTCAACGAAAGCGGCGGCCACTTCGATGCGATGACCGGCGGAAAGATAAATTCCACCGAACTGGTGGCAGCTCTGATCAATCAGCGTGATACCTTCGCCGAGGGCATAAGATTCGCCCAGGAATCCATAGAGGGCACCGCTTCCATACTCATCCTCAAAGGCGACGGCCATATAATCGCCGCCAGGGATAAGGTGGGCAGGCTTCCTGTCCTCATCGGAAAAAGCGAGGAAGGATATTGCGTATCCTTTGAATCTTTTGCATATAAAAAGCTGGGATATGATGACGAAAAAGAACTGGGACCGGGAGAGATCGTAGAACTTACTGCTGATTCCATGACCCAGCTGGCCCCTCCGGGAGATGAGCTCAAGATCTGCGCCTTCCTCTGGTCGTATTACGGATACCCGACTTCCAACTACGAAGGAGTCAATGTGGAAGTCATGCGCTACCGCAACGGCCGTATCATGGCCAGGAACGACATGGAAAGCGGCAAGGCTGACGGCGTTGACTATGTGTGCGGCGTACCTGATTCAGGCACTCCTCACGCCATAGGATATGCCAACGAGAGCCACATACAGTTTGCAAGACCTTTCATCAAATACACTCCGACCTGGCCCAGGAGTTTCATGCCCACCAGCCAGAAAGAGCGTGACAAGGTGGCCAAGATGAAGCAGATACCTGTCCACGAACTGATACAGGACAAGAGCCTGCTCTTTGTGGACGACTCCATCGTAAGAGGGACCCAGCTTCGGGAGACCGTCGAATTTCTATACGAAAACGGAGCCAAGGCCGTTCACATGAGGTCGGCATGTCCGCCTATCATGTACGGCTGCAAATATCTGAACTTTTCATCATCAAAGAACGAAATGGAACTGATAGCAAGAAGGGTCATCGACCAGCTGGAGGGCGAAGAAGGCCTGGAACATGCCGAAGAATACAGCGATTTCAGGACGGAAAGGGGCAAGGCCCTGAGAAAGGCCATCTGCGATAAATTCCACTTTGACTCCCTTGATTTTCAGTCCCTTGAGGGCATAATCGAAGCCATAGGCATAGAGCCGTGCAAACTCTGCACTTATTGCTGGAACGGAAAGGAATAGAAAATGAACAACAAATCCCAATCTGAAAGCTACAAGGCGGCCGGCGTTGATATCACAGCCGGATACAGAGCTGTTGAACTGATGAAGAAGCACATCGCAAGGACCATGATAAACGGCAGGAGCGACGATATAGGCGGATTCGGCGGCCTGTTTGAACTGGATGTGACTGACATGCCTCATCCTGTGCTGGTCAGCGGCACCGACGGCGTGGGTACCAAGCTCAAGATGGCTTTTATCATGGATAAGCACGATACGGTAGGTATCGACTGCGTGGCCATGTGCGTCAACGACATAATCTGCTGCGGAGCCAAACCGCTGTTTTTCCTGGACTACATCGCCTGCGGAAAGAACTATCCGGAAAAGATCGCACAGATAGTTTCCGGAATAGCCGAAGGCTGCGTGCAGGCAGGCTGTGAGCTAATCGGTGGCGAGACTGCCGAAATGCCGGGATTTTACAGTGAGGACGAATACGACCTGGCCGGCTTCAGCGTAGGAGCCGTAGACAAGGCCAGGGTGCTGGACAAGACCAAAATGAAAGAGGGAGATGTGATCATAGCCCTGCCTTCCAGCGGAGTACATTCCAACGGATTCTCCCTGGTAAGGAAGATCTTCGATGTGGAAAAGGCCGACCTCACATCACCTGTGGAGGAGCTGGGAGGCCGTTCCCTGGGCGAAGCCCTGCTGACTCCGACGAAGATATATGTAAAGCCAATGCTGGCCCTGTTCAAAGAGGTTGAGGTAAAAGGCGTTTCCCACATAACCGGCGGCGGCTTCTATGAGAACATTCCGAGGAGCATACCTGACGGACTGGGCGCTTCCATAGAAAAAGCTGCGGTCAAAGTCCTGCCGATCTTCAACCTGATCGCAAAGGCCGGCAATGTGCCTGAACACGATATGTTCAACACCTTTAACATGGGAGTGGGAATGAGCGTTATCGTAGCGGCAGAGGACGCCGAAAAGGCAGTCCAGGTCCTCAAAGACGCCGGAGAAGAACCGTATATCATAGGAAAGATCGTAAGATCCGACGACAAGGTGACCATATGGTAAAGACACGGATAGGGGTGCTGGTATCCGGAGGGGGGACCAACCTTCAGGCCCTCATGGATGCCTGCGCCTGCGGCCTTATAAAAAGCGGCGAGATAGCCATCGTCATCTCCAGCAACAAGACCGCATACGCCCTTGAGAGAGCCGCAAATGCCGGGATCAGGGCAGAGGCCGTCGACAGAAAAGAGGCCGGCTGCCAGCAGGAATTTGAAGACCGGATAGAAGCCCTCCTCAGAGAAGAAGAAATAGACATGATCGTCATGGCTGGATTTATGAGCATATTGACCAAAAACTTTACCGATAAATATCCTGACAGGATAATCAACATCCACCCGTCATTGATACCGTCTTTCTGCGGCAAAGGCTATTATGGCCTTAAGGTCCACCAGGCCGCCCTTGACTACGGCGTAAAGGTGACGGGAGCCACAGTCCACTTTGTCAACGAAGTGCCGGACGGCGGCAGGATAATCATGCAGAAGGCCGTTGAGGTAAAGGACGGCGACACGCCCGAAATATTGCAGCGGCGTGTCATGGAAGAAGCCGAATGGAAGATACTGCCTGCGGCTGCCGAGCTGATCGCCGCGAAGGTAGCGGCTGAAAAAACAGGCGGACATCAGTAACAGTGGGAGAGGTGAGACCATGAAAACCATAAAAGAATGTATAGGAACAAACCCTTATCCGGGCAGAGGCGTGATCATAGGCACCGCCGCCGACGGACGGGCAGTGATCGGATACTTTATCAGCGGCCGGAGCCAGAACAGCAGGAACCGCATTTTTGCCGCCGATGACAGAGGAGATATTTTTACCCGGCCTTTCGACGAATCCAAAGTCCAAGACCCAAGCCTGATAATCTACAGGGCCGTAGCCCATATGAAAGACGCCCTTATAGTGACCAACGGCGACCAGACCGACACCATAGCTGAACACATAATGGAAGGAAAGTCTGCCGCCGAGGCCTTAAAGACCAGGGAATACGAGCCGGACGCTCCAAACTATACTTCCCGTATCAGCGGAGTATTAAGGTATGAGGACGGTTCATATCAGATAAGCATACTCAAGGCCGCAGGAGACGGACAGGACAGCGGCGCCGCTGCCGGCCAGGACCTGGTGTGCGACAGGTTTTTCTACGAGTATGAACCTGTGCCGGGAAAAGGTCACATCATACATACATACGAAGGAGACGGCAATCCCCTGCCTGCATTCTGCGGGGAGCCGAGACAGATAAAGATAGAAGACGATATAGACGAGATGACAGGGCAGATCTGGGACAGTCTCAATGAGGACAACAGGATCTCCCTTTATGTGTCTTATCATGATTTAAAAACTGGGACGGAGGAAACCCGCCTCATAAATAAAAACGAGAGGTGAGCCAGATGAAAGAATTTGAATTAAAGTACGGTTGCAACCCTAATCAGAAGCCGGCGAGGATATTCATGGAGGACGGCAGTGAGCTTCCTGTAGAGATCCTCAGCGGACGGCCGGGATATATCAATTTTCTGGACGCCCTCAACAGCTGGCAGCTTGTAAAGGAAATAAAAGACGCCCTGGGCATGTGCGCAGCCACATCATTTAAGCATGTGAGCCCGACCTCAGCCGCCGTGGGACTGCCAATGACAGAAAAGCAGAAAAAAGCCTTTTTCGTAGACGACATAGAGGGCCTGGACGAGTCCCCTATAGCGACGGCTTATGCCAGAGCCAGAGGCACCGACAGGATGAGCTCTTTCGGAGACTGGATAGCCCTTTCAGACAAGTGCGATGTGACCTGCGCCAAACTGATAAAAAGAGAAGTGTCAGACGGCGTCATCGCTCCCGACTACGACCCGGAGGCCCTTGAGATCTTAAAGACCAAGAGAAAAGGAAACTACAATATAATAAAAATAGACCCGTCTTATGTTCCGGCCCAGCTGGAGAAAAAGCAGGTATTCGGAGTGACTTTCGAGCAGAGGAGAAATGATTACAGGATAGATACGAGCCTGTTTTCCGATATCGTCACAAATAACAAGGAACTGCCGGAAGAAGCCAGGAGGGACATGGTCATAGCCCTCATAACCCTCAAATATACCCAGTCCAATTCCGTATGCTATGCGGAAAACGGACAGGTCATAGGCGTGGGCGCCGGACAGCAGTCCAGGATCCACTGCACCAGGCTGGCCGGAGAAAAGGCTGACAAATGGCACCTGCGCCAGCACGACAAGGTGCTCAGCCTGCCTTTCAAAGATGAGATCAAGCGTCCTGACAGGGACAACGCCATAGATGTATATCTTTCCGAGGACTACGAAGATGCCATAGGAGATGGCAATTGGCAGCAGCTTTTCACAGAAAAGCCTGAGCCGTTCGCCAGAAAAGAGCAGAGAGAATATCTGGCCGGCCTCAAAGGTGTTGTTCTGGGCTCCGATGCTTTCTTCCCATTCGGAGATAATATCGAAAGGGCTGCCAAGAGCGGCGTCACCTATGTGGCTCAGCCGGGCGGTTCCATCAGGGACGATAATGTCATAGAAGCCTGCAACAAGTACAACATGGTCATGGCCATGACAGGCATGAGACTTTTCCACCATTGATCCGGAGGTAATGATGAAAATAATGGTAGTAGGTGGCGGAGGCAGAGAACACGCCATCATAAAGAAGATAAAGGAAAATCCGGCTGTAAGCCAGATCTTTGCCCTGCCGGGCAACGGAGGCATAGCCGCCGACGCTGTATGCGTGGACATAGGAGCCAAAGACATCGAGGGGATCACGAAGTTTGCCGTGGAAAATAATATAGACTTTGCAGTGGTAGCCCCTGACGACCCGCTGGTGCTGGGCGCCGTGGACGCTTTAAAAGCGGCCGGGATCAAGACTTTCGGCCCTGATAAGAAAGCCGCCATCATCGAAGGCAGCAAGGCGTTTTCCAAGGAACTGATGAAAAAGTACAATATACCGACGGCGGCCTATGAGATATTCAGCGACATGGACAAGGCTCTGGAATATGTAAAGACCTGTCCTGTCCCTGTGGTAGTCAAGGCCGACGGACTGGCTCTTGGAAAAGGCGTTATCATCGCCGAGACCAGGCAGGCCGCCGAAGATGCCGTAAAGACCATCATGGGCGACAGGATCTTCGGCGACAGCGGCAACCAGGTTGTCATCGAAGAATTCCTGACAGGGCCTGAAGTGTCCGTACTGTCCTTTACCGATGGCAAGACCATAGTACCTATGATCTCATCCATGGATCACAAGAGAGCCCTGGACGGAGACAAGGGTCTCAATACCGGAGGTATGGGAACAGTAGCTCCTAACCCGTATTACACCGAAGATGTGGCAAAGACCTGCATGGAGACCATTTTCAAGCCGACCATAGAAGCTATGAACAAGGAGGGCAGGAGATTTTCCGGCTGCCTTTATTTCGGCCTGATGATAACCGAAAAAGGCCCTAAGGTCATCGAATACAACTGCCGTTTCGGCGATCCGGAGACTCAGGTGGTACTGCCGCTCCTGGAAAGCGACCTGCTTGGCATAATGCTCAAGATATACGACGGTAAGCTGGACGAAGCCGATGTGAGGTTTGCAGATAAGTGCGCCTGCTGCGTTGTAATGGCTTCCGACGGTTATCCTAAAAAATATGACACGGGTTTTGAGATCACCATGCCTGAGGACAAGAACATATATGTGGCAGGAGCCAGGATAAAGGACGGCAGGCTGGTCACCGGAGGGGGCCGGGTGCTGGGAGTCACCGAGACTGCCGATACCCTCAGAGAAGCCATCGACAAGGCTTACGAGACTGTGTCTCAGGTAAAATTCGCCAACGCCTATTACAGACATGACATCGGAGCCAGAGCTCTTGAAGCGGAAGGGAGATAATCATGGTTTTCAGGATCTATGTGGAAAAAAAGCCGGGATTTGATAACGAAGCCCATGCGCTGAAAAGCGATATAAACGAGCTGCTGCGTATAAGCTCTATTGAAAGAGTCCGGATATTCAACAGATACGATGTGGAGGGTATCACAGAGGAACTCTTCGACTATGCGGTAAATACCGTGTTTTCCGAGCCTCAGGTGGATGTTGCTTCCGCGAAGCTTCCGTCTGATGTGACCTGTGACGGGGCCGGAGCGGCCGGTGCGTGCGGAACCGGCGGCGGAGCCGGCTGCCTCTTTGCAGTAGAACCGCTGCCGGGCCAGTTCGACCAGAGAGCATCCTCTGCGGCAGAATGTATCCAGATAATCTCAAGGGGAGAAAGACCGGCAGTCAAGACTGCCAAAGTCTATGCCCTGTACGGAAATATTTCCGACGATGAGGCGGCCGCCGTCAAAAAATATGTGATCAACGCCGTAGAGTCGAGGGAAGCATCCATGGATATGCCGGAAACCCTTGACATGGCCTATGAAATACCTGCTCCCGTAGAAATACTTGCTGGATTCAGAAAAATGTCAGACGATGATCTGGAGCAGTTTATAAAGGACCGGGGCCTCGCCATGGACCTGGCCGACATTAAGACATGCCGCGACTATTTCACCAAAGAGGACAGAGATCCGACCATCACCGAGATAAAGATGATAGACACATACTGGTCGGACCACTGCCGTCATACGACTTTCAACACCGTTATAGACAGCGTGGAATTTGATGACCCGATGCTGGCCGAATCCTACGAACGGTACATCAGGCTCAGAAAAGAGCTGGGCCGCACCAAGCCGGTCACCCTTATGGACATCGGGACCATAGCCGCCAAATACCTGAAAAAGGCCGGCAAGCTTGATAAGCTGGACGAATCCGAGGAGATCAACGCCTGCACAGTCAAGATAAAGGTCAATGTGGACGGCAGGGAAGAGGACTGGCTGCTGCTGTTCAAGAACGAGACCCACAACCACCCGACCGAGATCGAGCCTTTCGGCGGCGCCGCTACCTGCGTGGGCGGAGCCATCAGAGACCCGCTTTCGGGAAGATGTTATGTATATTCTGCCATGCGTGTGACCGGAGCGGGAGATCCGCTGGTGCCGGTTTCCCAGACTATCGAGGGCAAGCTGCCTCAGCGCAAGCTGGTGACCACTGCCGCCGCCGGATACAGCTCCTATGGCAACCAGATAGGCCTTGCCACCGGCCAGGTGGACGAGATCTATCATCCGGGCTATATCGCCAAGAGAATGGAAATAGGCGCCGTTATCGGAGCCGCCCCTGCGGAAAATGTCATCAGAAAAGTGCCTGAGCCGGGAGACAGGGTCATCCTGCTGGGCGGGCGCACAGGCCGTGACGGCTGCGGAGGAGCAACAGGTTCTTCCAAGTCCCACGATGTTTCATCCCTGGAAAGCTGCGGCGCAGAAGTCCAGAAAGGCAACGCCCCTGAGGAAAGAAAGCTCCAGAGGCTGTTCAGAAATCCACAGGCTTCCCGCCTGATCAAAAGGTGCAACGACTTCGGAGCCGGCGGCGTTTCTGTAGCAATCGGAGAACTGGCCGACGGACTTGTCATCGACCTGAACAAAGTGCCTAAAAAATACGAAGGTCTGGATGGCACCGAGCTGGCTATCAGTGAGTCTCAGGAGAGAATGGCCGTAGTAGTAGCGGAAAAAGATGCAGACCGTTTCTGCACCCTTGCAAGGGAAGAAAACCTGGAAGCCACGGTGGTCGCCAAAGTCACCGAAGAGCCGAGGCTTTCCATGTTCTGGAACGGCGATAATATAGTAAATATTTCAAGAGAGTTCCTAAGCTCCAACGGAGCCAGCAAGCATGTGACCGTAAAGGCTGCAGCTCCAAAAGGTTACGACAGGAAGACCGAGGGGACTTTCACTGACGCATATAAGGCCGCCTGCGCAGACCTGAACATCTGCTCCAAGAGAGGACTTTCCGAAAGGTTCGACTCCACCATCGGAGCGGGTACGGTGCTCATGCCTTTCGGCGGCAAGTACCAGAGGACCCCTATCCAGGCCATGGTCAACAAGGTATCTGTGGAAAGAGGCGATACCGACACATGCAGCCTGATGGCCTGGGGTTACAACCCGTATATCACGGAAAAGAGCTCGTACCACGGCGCTTATCTGGCCGTTGTGGAATCGGTATCCAAGCTCATCGCCACCGGAGCTTCCTTTGAAGATGTGTACCTGTCTTTCCAGGAATATTTTGAAAAGCTGGGCAAAGACCCTGAAAAATGGGGAAGCCCGATGGCTGCCCTGCTGGGAGCGCTGGATGCGCAGATGGGACTTGAGGTAGCGGCCATCGGAGGCAAGGACTCCATGAGCGGAACTTTCGAGGACATCCATGTTCCTCCGACACTGGTGTCTTTCGCCGTGACCACTGCAAAGACCGGCGATATAATCTCGCCTGAGTTTAAGGGCGCCGGCCACGATGTTTATCTGTTCAGACCGGAAAAGGGCGAAAACGGCCTGCCGACAGGAGCTTCCCTGAAAGCTGTGTATGCCCGTGTCAATGAGCTCATGGCGTCCGGCTGTGTGAAAGCCTGCTATACGCCTGGCTTTGGAGGTATTGCCGAGGCAATACTCAAGATGGCCATGGGCAACGGCATAGGCTTTGAATATGATAAGGCCTTGACACAAGATGAAATTTTCGGTTATGATTACGGTGCGTTTATAGTTGAAGTCTGCGGGTCTGACGCCGGTACTGCCTGCGGAGAAGAGGGGATCCTGATCGGCCGCACCACAGATGACGGCTTCATCAGCCGCGGCGGAGAGAAGCTGGCCCTTGAGGACCTCTGCTCCATTTACGAAGAAAAGCTGGAGTCGGTCTATCCGTGCAATATCAGGACTGAGGGAGAGGCGCCTGAAGCAATCTCCTTTGCCAGCAGCAAGACTTTCTCAGCTTCTGTTAAAACTGCCAGACCGAAGGCGCTTATCCCTGTATTTCCGGGGACCAACTGTGAGTACGATACCGCCAAGGCCTTTGACCGGGCGGGAGCCGAGCCGGAGATTTTCGTGATCAATAACCTGACCGCTTCTGATGTGGCGTCGTCCATAGAGAGCTTTGCCGCCAAAGTAAGGGAAAGCCAGATGATATTCATACCGGGAGGATTTTCCGGAGGAGATGAGCCGGACGGCTCCGGCAAGCTGATAACCGCTTTCTTCAGAAATCAGGAGATCAAAGAGGCCGTAACAGAGCTGCTGGAGGAGCGCGATGGTCTGATGGCCGGCATATGCAACGGTTTCCAGGCTCTCATCAAACTGGGGCTGGTGCCTTTCGGAAAGATAATGGACACGGACGCAGACTGCCCGACCCTTACATACAACAAGATCGCACGCCACCAGTCCAAACTGGTGAGAGTAAGGATAGCATCAAACAATTCACCTTGGCTGGCCGGAGTAGAGGTGGGTGACATCTACACAGTTCCGATCTCACACGGCGAGGGAAGGTTCATAGCCTCAGAGCCTCTGCTGAAAGATATGGCGGCTAAAGGCCAGATCATAACTCAGTATGTGGATCTTGCCGGAAAGGTCACAAACGATATCCAGTTCAACCCCAACGGTTCCGACTGGGCTGTCGAAGGTATAGTATCGCCGGACGGCAGAGTCCTTGGCAAGATGGGACACGCCGAAAGGATCGGCGCAGGACTTTACCGTAATGTGCCGGGCCAATACGACATGAAGTTGTTTGAATCAGCAGTAAAATATTTTAAGTAAGGAGATATGATCAATGGAAAGAAGAATAGGAACAGTCTCAAGAGGACTGCGGGGCCCTATCATAAAAGAGGGCGATGACCTGAAAAAGATCGCCGTAGACACTCTGATGGCCTGTATAGATAACGGTGATTTTGAGATCGGCACCAAAGATGTTTTCGCAGTGACCGAATCCATCCTGGCAAGAGCCCAGGCCAACTATGCGACTACCGACCAGCTGGCTGCCGATGTGAAAGCTAAACTGGGCGGAGAAACCGTCGGAGTTGTTTTCCCGATCCTCAGCAGGAACAGATTTGCCATCTGCCTCAGAGGCATGGCCAAAGGTGCAAAGAAGATCGTCCTCATGCTCAGCTATCCAAGCGACGAAGTGGGCAACCACCTGCTGGACATTGATCTTCTCGATGAAAAGGGCATAGACCCTTATAAGGATGTGCTGACTCAGGAGGAATTTGAAGGCCTGTTCGGAAAATCCAGGCACACATTCACCGACATAGACTATGTAAATTATTACAAAGAGCTCATAGAGGAAGAAGGAGCCGAAGCTCAGATCATCTTTGCCAACGACCCGCGCAAGATCCTTGACTACACAGACAAGGTGATCTGCGCCGACATCCACACCCGCGCCCGCACCAAGAGACTGGTAAAAGCTGCCGGCGGCGATGTGGTACTGGGAATGGACGACCTGCTGACCGCTCCTGTCAATGGTTCCGGATACAACCCTGACTACGGTATCCTGGGCTCCAACAAGGCTACGGAAGATACCATAAAGCTCTTCCCGATCAACTGCCAGGAATTCGTCGACGGCGTGCAGGCCGAAGTCAAAGCCCGCACCGGAAAGACCATCGAAGTAATGGTATACGGAGACGGAGCATTCAAGGACCCGGTAGGAAAGATATGGGAACTGGCTGACCCGGTAGTATCTCCGGCCTTCACCAGCGGCCTCGTGGGACAGCCTAACGAACTTAAGCTCAAATATCTGGCCGACAACGATTTCGGACACCTGAGAGGCGATGAACTGAAAGCCGCCATCGAAGGCGCCATCAAAGAAAAGGATGCCAACCTGGTAGGCCAGATGGCCACTGAGGGTACCACCCCACGCCGCCTGACCGATCTGCTGGGCTCCCTGTGCGACCTGACATCCGGTTCCGGAGACAAGGGCACACCGTTCATATATATTCAGGGATATTTTGATAACTATACGGATTGATGGCAATATAGCACGAGTGATCCATTCAGGCACCAGGCAAGGGAGGCTCCCCCTCTTGTGCCTGGTGGTCATCCAGGCAAGGGAGGCTCCCCCTGAAACCGCAAAATTGACGGTTTCAGGGGGAGCCATTACACCGAAATCCATGGTTTTGCAGGAAATAGGGGGAGCTGCTCCACCTGAATTGATTATTTTTCAGAAAAAAGGGGGAGAGTAAAATCGCTTTTTTTGATAACAAATGGAAACAGCCGGCAGATTTGACAACTCAACTTGTCAAATCTGCCGGCTGTCTCGATTTTATATCCCCCTAAATCGAGAGCTAGATGCCGTTTGGGTGGGGTGTCTCCCCCTAACTAAATTATATTTTGCCATTTAGGTGGAGTGCGTCCCCCTAAATGGCAAGAATATTGCAGTTCAGGGGGAGACACCCTTGCGTACAGCCGCACTGCCGACGGCCGCCGGAATGGCCAACATCCGCGCCGACAAACCACATCCGCAGCCCGACAAATCACATCCGCGCCAGACATCCCACATCCGCAGACCTACGACGCATGACCTGCGGCAGCAAAAAATCCGGATAGCAGCCCGTTCCGGGCGCATGCCCAACCGATCACAGTTCTTTCTTCATAGTTTCTATGCCTTTTTCCGTTATCAGGGTGCCGCAGCGGCCTTTACCTATGACGATAAGCCCGTCCGATTCCATCTGGCTGAGCATATAGCGGAGTTTCTGGTCGCTGATCCGTACCCCTTCCCTGCTGAGCTCGTGGAGCAGGGACGAACGGCCTATACCGTGAGAAAGTTCCGTGTTATCCTTTATGATACGCAGGATCAGCGCAGATACCCGGTCTTCGCGGGTATAAGGCTCCTGCGAATCCACCGCCTGCAGGATATATTCAGGCAGGGAAGACAAAGTCTTGTAATAAGTTGCCAGATTTTCCAGTTCTCTTATGTTGCCGGGCCAGTCATAGTTCAGCAGGCAAGCCATCTGGTCCCTATCTATCTTCTTAAGATCATCCCCCAGAAAATGCTGCAGCAAAGCGGTGATATCCTTCTTGCGGCGCCGTAGGGGGGGTATTACCAACGGCAGTACATTTAGGCGGAAGTACAGATCGCTCCTGAAGGTACCTTCACGCACTGCCGCCTCCAGATTCTTGTTGGTGGCTGTTATCAGCCGGATATCTATGTCGATCAGGCGGTCGCCGCCTACTTTCATTATCTGTCTTTCCTGTATGGTACGCAGCAGACGGGCCTGCAATTTAGGCGAGATATCGCCGATCTCGTCAAGAAAGATCGTGCCGTGGTTGGCTTCCTCAAACAGACCTGTCTTGCCCTTGGACTGGGCCCCTGTAAAAGCACCCGGCTCATAGCCGAAAAGCTCACTTTCAAGCAGTGTTTCCGGAACAGCGGCACAGTTTATGGCAACAAACGGGTAACGGCTCCGGTACGAAGCATTGTGGATAGACTGAGCCATCAGTTCTTTTCCGGTGCCGCTTTCACCTGTTATCAGGACTGTATGGTCTGTGAGAGCGATCTGCCTTGCGGTGTTGATGACCCGCTGCATATCTTCGGAAACATGAATGATATCCTTAAAATGGTGCTTTGCCGTAAACCCTTTCTGATGGGATGAGCGGCTTGTCGAAACCATATCAGCTTCATCCTGGAGAGTTATGTAGTAGCCTGCTGTCTCGTCCATGAGGGTTATGGGATATTTATCGTAGTAATACCGGTTACCCAGTATGGTGATTGGCTCTGCCGCCGAATCGGACGATGTCAGTATCAGCGGGTCTATATAATGGGCGATCTCTATGGAACTGGTATCGTCACACTGAAAGATCCGCCTTGCCTTGTCGTTTATGTAGACCAGCTCATAATAACTGTCGACCAGGACCATGCCCACATTGCTGGTGTCCACTATATGGCTCAGCATTTCGCTTTTCAGATATCCAAAAATATAATTGGCATGAAAAGCTGTATTGGACTCGACGATGGAGTGGATATGACGGAAAAGGTTGCGGTTCACAGCAGGAACATCCAGATCCAGCAGCTTCATCAGTTTAAAAGTGGTGTCAAAGCTGACCTTTCTGTATCCTATATCTATTATCTTTTTAATATGCTTAGGGACAAGGTGGGGTTCTGCAGGAGTTATGGCCACATCTATATTGTCATATATACCTGTACGCTCAAGCATTTCATCATAAGGCAGCATATTGATGTGGCTTATCCCTATATCGTAAAAAGAATATGTGGTATCCAGGGCGCTGTCATAAGTATCGTTGACGATGAGTACGGTGGTACCGGCAGGGATCTTTGAGATCTTTGTCAGAGCCTCCCGGCCAGGGCTCCTGCTTATCTTGATGATCCTGGAAAAATCGTCCACATGAGCCTTGATATCATGCATGGCGGGATCGCTGAGTATCAGGAACGCATCGGCAATGAGCTTTTCATCCGGCTTCAGATCCGGCAGAAAGCAATTGGTAAAATTTATATAATGGCCGAAGATTTCCTCAAGATTATTTTTGATAAAAGCGATGGCGTTTGCATTTTCATTATCGCGGTAGAAAATGATAACATCTTTCATTGTCCTGCTTCTCCTCCGAACATCTCATGGTTCATGCCATACGCTTATCTGAAGCTGTTTGATAAGCGCATCCATTGCGCCGCCAGGCGGTATGATCCACTGGGTTTATCATACCGCAGGCAGACCGGGCGAAAGCGGTTCAATAAACGCTACATTGCGCCGCCAGGCGGTATGATCCACTGGGTTTATTATACCGCAGGCAGACCGGGCAAAGGCGGTTCAATAAACGCTACATTGCGCCGCCAGGCGGTATGATCCACTGCGTTTATTATAACACAAAACCGCCGTCCGGGAAAGATGGCATAATATTTGCTTGATAATAAAGACAGAAAGCAGAAAAAGAGGTGATGACAGATGAAATATCCGTCCAAATTAAAAGACGGTGCGACCATTGGTCTGGTGTCTCCAAGCTCGCCCATACCGGCCGAAAGGGTAGGGCTGTGCAGGAAAGTCCTTGAAGACATGGGATTCCATGTGAAACTGTCCGACAACCATGCCGATTCAAAAGGCGGATATATGGCGGGAGATGAGAAACTGAGAGCCGCCTGGATAAACAAGATGTTCGGGGACCCGGAGGTCGATGCGGTTTTCTGCGTAAGAGGCGGAGACGGGGCCACCAGGATCATACCTTATATAGATACAGAGATGATAAGGAAAAATCCGAAAGTCTTTGTGGGATACAGTGATATAACATGTCTGCACCTGCTGTTCAACCAGACATGCGGACTGGTAACATTCCACGGGCCCATGGTGTCCTCAAACATGGTGGATCACTTTGACCCGGAAAGCAAAAAGGCGTTCTTCGACTGTATAAATGCAGACAGGGAATATGTTTACCAGCCGCCGGAGGGCTATCCTCTCAAACCGCTGAAAGACGGCCGTGCTTTCGGACCGATGACCGGAGGAAACCTTACGCTGATGGCCGCATCATTGGGAACTCCTTATGAGATGGATACAAAAGGCAGGATAATCCTCATCGAGGAGATAGGGGAGCACATGGGCAATGTAGACAGGCATATATATCAGCTGAAGAATGCAGGAAAATTCAAAGAAGCCGCAGGTATACTCATCGGACAGTTTTCTGACTGTACAGGAGAAGAACCGTATGGGATCGAAGATATAATCATGGATGCCACAGAAGGGCTGCATCTTCCGATAATGTCAAATATCCAGTCAGGCCATGGTTTTCCTATGATAAATCTTCCTATGGGTGCCTTTTGTGAGATAAACACCCAGAGGAGATCCCTCAGATTCTTTACGGAAAGGTAAAACAATGGGATAAAACGAGATAAAATGCTCAATTTGTTTGAAAAAACAGTGTAAAATCCATGGAAAATCCCCGAAAAAACGAGCCTTTACCTTGGCACAGAATTTGCTGATTTAATATGATAAAAGATTTACTTACAGGAACAGAGAGGTTTTATGAAACGAGATCATGTTGAGCTGGAAAAAGAACTGAATAAAATCTTCCAAAAAAAAGGCTATCCCGGCATGGCGGTTTCCATCAGGGGACCGGAAGGTATCCTGTTTGAAAAAGGATTCGGCATCAGAAACGGAGACAGCAAGCTGCCCGTTGATCAGGATACCGTATTCGGCATAGCTTCCATGAGCAAGTCCATGACGGCTCTTGCTCTTTGCATCTTGCAGACCGAAGGCAAGCTGGACCTGAAGGATCCCATGGTCAAATATTTTCCGGACATGCACATACCTGGAGCTCCCGATGAATGTGTGACACTGGAGATCATCGCCATGCACAGAGCGGGTATACCGCCCATGCCGCCCCTTGAATGGTCCATAGCCATGAACAGCATAGAAAGGGACAGCAAATGGTATCGCCACATGGTGGCAACTGCGCCAAACAAGATGGACAAGATAGAGGACATAGTCGAGTACATATCAAAAGGCGACTATAAAACTCTTGGTGCTCCGGGAGAGTATATGAGCTATTCCAACGACGGATACGCACTTCTGTCTTATGTGGCAGATCAGGCAGCGGGTATCAGCCTTGAGCAATTCTTGGACGAAAAAGTGTTTAAGCCTCTGGGAATGACCAGGACGGTGCTCGACCTGGATTGCAGCCGGGCAAGAGAAATGGCCGGGGGCAATATAACCAGCCTGTTCGAGAGAAACGACGACGGCAGTCTTATCTGGGACGACAACTGGTCTGTCCTTCCTCCGTTCAGAGGATGCGCCTGTGTCAAATCCACAGCGGCAGATATGGGCAAGTATTACAAGGCCCTTTCTGATGGTGGAATGTACAAAGGAAAACAGGCCATACCTGCTGAAGCAGTAGAACTGCTCATAGGAAGAGCTTTTCCCACCAGGAAAAAACCGTTTTACTGCCTGGGCCTGGAAAAATTCTTGATAGAAGGCAAGGCTGTCTGCCAGCATTCGGGCGGGCTCCACGGAGTATCATCCATGGGAGGCCTTATAGAAGGCGGGTATTCGGCAGTAGTCCTCTGCAATGAAGGAGACGCAGCCGTAGAGGAAGTGCAGTGGATGTGCTACAACTATATCCTCGGCCTGCCGCTGGCCACCACCCACTACTGGGCAGTACCTAACGGAAAAGAATTCTCAATGCCTGAAGCCCTCTGCGGAGACTTCCTCTGCAACGAGGGACTGCCTGTACATACTGTAGTCAGATATGAAAACGGAAAGTTATCTGCTGACTATGGGGATACGAAAGTGGATCTGCTGTTCTGCGGCGAAAGATACTTCGCAGCAGTTGCACAGGACGACCACAACAAGCGGATCTCCACATTCCGGTTCTACATCAGAGACGGAAAAGCGTGGGCAGTCAAATGCTATAACCGCATATACCAGCGGGTGGATCAGTTATAACCATAGAAATTATTTGAGAGAAGATGTTATTATGAGAGACTATGTTATCAAACGAATTTTCCAGGGCCTTTTGCTGGTCATCTGCGTGTCATTCCTGGTTTTCTGCCTTATGTATGCAATGCCGGGAGATCCCATAGACATGCTGGTGGACCGCAAGGTATCTGAAGAGAGAAAGGCCGAAATAGCCCATGAATACGGACTGGACCAGCCTTTCATGACACAGTATGTAAACTGGATAGACGGTATCGTCCATGGAGACTTCGGCGATTCGGTAAGGTACAAGAGCGATGTGTGGAGCCTGATAGAGCAGAGGATCCCTTACAGCTTAAAACTCTGCGGATGGTCGCTGGTACTGGAGATAGTGGTGGCTTTGCCGCTGGGTTTGCTCTGCGCCATGAAAAAGGACGGATTCCTGGACCGGTTCACAGTAAACTTTTCAATGCTCATGGCAGCCGTGCCGTCCTTCTGGCTTGGTGCCCTGTTCATACTTCTGTTCGGAGTCTGGCTGGGATGGCTGCCCATAAGCGGATACAGCAGCGCCCAGCATTATATCCTGCCGGTGGTAACGACCGTGCTTGCAAGCATGGGAGGAACCCTCAGGCTTACAAAGAGCGAAGTCCTGGATGTATTCAACGAAAAATATGTGACGACAGCCTACGCCAAAGGACTTCCGAAAAAGACAGTGATGATAAAGCATGTGCTGCGCAATGCTCTGATACTGGTAACAACTCTGGTATTCATGTCTATACCTTGGCTGATCTCAGGAGCCGTAGTAATAGAGAATATGTTCGGCCTGCCGGGAATGGGCAATCTGCTGCTTAATTCCATAAAAGTACAGGATCTTCCCATAGTGCAGGCTGTGCTGCTGCTTATCGCCATCCTGACCGTTCTGTGCAATCTGGCAAGCGATATACTGATGGGAGTCCTTGATCCGAGGATCAGGCTGTCTCTGAGCGGAGGTGACAAGTAAGGTGAACAAAAATAAAAAGTGGAAAGAGACATTGAACGAATGCCGCAAGAACAAAAATTTCATGATAGGCTTTGTCATCCTCGTGACAGTAGTACTGGTCGCCATATTTGCCGATGTGATCGCTCCGTATCACTATACAGAACAGAACACCGGCGGCAGGTTTGAAGCTCCCAGCATGGCCCATCTGTTCGGCACAGACGACCTGGGCCGGGACCTTTTTTCCAGGATAATCTACGGTACCAGGCTTGCCCTGTGGGTAGCAGGACTCGGAGCAGCCATACAGATAACGATAGGAGTTGTAGTTGGTCTTGCCTGCGGCTTTTTCGGGAAATGGATCGACAGGACACTAACCTTCCTGACTGATCTGACCTGGTGTATTCCGGGGACCATACTTGCTCTTGCGGTAGTGACCATGATGGGCAAGAGCCTGACCAACACCATAATAGCCACTTCGCTGGTGGCATGGGCCAGCTATGCAAGGACAGTAAGAGCCAAGACCATGTCTCTGAGGAACATGGCCTTCGTAGAAACGGGAGAGGCATTCGGAGAATCCAATGCGGCACTTATGTTCCGCTACATATTCCCCAACATCATACCATCTCTTATAGTAATGGTGTCCCTTAACCTTCCGGGGACCATACTGTCCACAACGACACTTTCCTTCCTGGGACTGGGCTCGCAGCCGCCGTCACCTGACTGGGGACTTGCCATCTCCATGGGACTTGATTATATCAGGAGAGCTCCGTGGCTGACCATATTCCCAGGCCTGGCGCTGGTATATGTGACATTCGGTTTCAATCTGCTGGGAGAAGGTCTCAGGGATATTCTTGACCCGCATATGAAATCACAGTAGGAGGGATCATCATGGGTGAAACATTGTTAAGACTTGAAAACCTGTCAATAGATTATAAGGTAAAAGACGGATACCTTTCTGCCGTGAAAAATGTGAATTTTGAGATAAACAGAGGAGAGGTCTTTGCTGTAGTAGGTGAATCGGGATGTGGAAAATCCACGGTGGCTCACAGCATAATGAACCTGCTTCCGGGCGGAAATGAGGAAATTTCCGGCAAGATCATATTTAAGGGACGAGACCTGCGCCAGTGCAGCGAAAAAGATATGGAAAAGATCAGAGGGAAAGAGATCGGCATGATATTCCAGAATCCTTTGGACTCGCTGAATCCTGTATATACAGTGGGCGACCAGGTGGCAGAAGCCATCTTGCTGGACAAGGTAGATAAGGTCGAAGCGTGGAACAGGGTGGTAAAACTGTTCAAAGATGTCAAGATGCCAGATGCCGAAGAAAGGGTGAAAAGCTTTCCCCACGAGCTTTCCGGAGGCATGAGGCAGAGGGTCATGATAGCCATGATGCTGTCGAGAAATCCTGAACTGCTGATCGCTGATGAACCGACTACGGCTCTGGATGTGACCATAGAAGCTCAGATCCTGGAAATAATGAAGGAACTGAAAGAAAAGTATGATACGGCCATAATGCTCATCACCCACAATTTCGGCCTGGTGGCAGAGATAGCCGACAGGGTGGGCATCATGTACGCCGGGGAAATGATAGAGACAGGCGATGTCTTTGAGATCTTTGAACACCCGACACATCCTTATACCAGGCTGCTGATGCAGGCTCTGCCCAGCAAGACCAAAGCCGAAGGAAGATTACAGACCATAAAAGGCTCGGTTCCCAGGATAACGGAAAAGAAACCTGGCTGCCGGTTTGCAAACCGCTGCCCTTATGCAAAGGACATATGCCAGACCACCGATCCTGAGCCAGTACAGGTAGGGCAGACCCACATCTGCTGCTGTCATTTTGCCGGAAAGGATGTGTAGCGCCATGGAAAAGAAAGTAATGATAGAGCTTGACGGCCTTAAAAAATATTTTCCCATCACTAAGGGATTGATAAAGAGAAAAACCACCTATGTCAAGGCTGTGGATGACATTACCCTGAAGATCCATGAAGGAGAGATCGTAGGGCTGGTAGGGGAAAGCGGCAGCGGAAAGACCACCCTTGCAAGGGTTATCCTCAGACTTACAAAAAAGACCGGAGGAAAGATCATCGTAGACGGCGTAGATCTGGATAAAGCCAGAAAAGAAGATATGCACAAGATGAGGAGTGAGGTTGCCGTGGTGTTCCAGGATCCGGCCTCCAACCTCAATCCCAGGCAGACTGTCGAGGGTTCCATAATGCGGCCGATGATAATCCACGGTGTCCCCAAAGAAGAAGCGAGAAAAAAAGCCAGAGAAGTGCTGGAAATGGTCAAGATGGATATGAGATACCTGGACAGTTATCCTCATCAGCTTTCGGGAGGACAGCTCCAGAGGATAGCCATAGCAAGAGCGCTGGCTCTTAATCCCAAGATCATGATACTGGATGAGCCCACCAGCGCTCTGGATGTGTCAGTACAGGCCCAGATACTGAACCTGCTGCTTGACCTGCAGGAGCAGCTTGGCCTGACATACCTGGTCATAACCCATGACCTGAATGTTATAAAATATATAAGCGATAAGATAGCCGTAATGTATCTGGGAAGACTTGTAGAGTACGGGCCGACAAATGAGATCGCAGAGCATGCAAAGCATCCTTATACCAGAGGACTGCTCAATGCGGCGCCGATTTTGGATCCAAAGCTTCGCGGACGCGCAAAAGAGATCATGAAAGGTGATCCGGGAAGTTTGATCAATATTGGATCTGGATGCAGATTTGCAGACAGATGCAAATACGCAACGGAGGAATGTAAGAAAACGATGCCTGATAATGTCTTAGTCGGAGAAGGCCACCAGGTAGCGTGTTTCCACCCTTTGTCAGCGGAATAATCATGTATTAGTTATTTTGAAGGAGGATCAAAATGAAAAAGAAATTAGCAGTATTGGTATTGGCCCTTGCCATGATACTGAGCATGGCTGCCTGCGGAAATAGTACCAGTGCAGAAAAGGACAACACCCAGCTGAACATCATCGACAGTGAATGGCGTGGCCTTGACACTTATCAGCTTGATGAGACAGCCGGTGCTCAGGGACTCAGCTCCAGCGCTCTGTTCCAGTGGGATCCGGAGACAAACTCCATGGTAGACAATGTCTGCACCGACTGGCAGGTAAGTGAAGACGGTAAGACTGCAACTTTCACCGTGCCTGAGGGAATGTACTACTCCACCGGAGAGCAGGTTGAGCCGGAAGATGTAGTCGCTTCCATCCAGCATGGACTTGATGTCAGCCCTTATTCCGACGGATACAGCAATATTGAGTCAATGGATGTTGACGGCAGACAGGTGACTCTCCATCTCAGTGAATTCCGCTCCGACATGCAGTATTATTTCTGCGCAGGCTTTGTTACTGTTATCGACAAAGATGAACTGGACACCATGACCAACGAAGAACTCATGTGGGGATGCCATCCTTACGGAATGTATGCCCTTGCAGAGGACGGCTATGTTTCCGGTTCAGAAGTAAAGCTTGTGAAGAATGAAGGCTTCTCATGCTCCAACCCTCTGGTGGAAAATCAGGGAGCAGGCCACTTTGAAAATGTGTCCGTAAGGTTCAATGTTGAAGAGTTCACCCAGACAGAAGACCTCAAGGCCGGAAATGTAGACCTTATCATGTCCATCACCGAGGCACAGAAGATCGATCTGGAAGGAGATGACACCATCGTACTTGCAGACACCACTTATCCGAACATCGACTACTTTGAAATGAATACCGATTCGCCGATATTCTCCGATGTCAATGTTCGTACTGCCCTTGCCCTGTCCATCGACAGAGAGGCTCTGGTAGATGTCGTTGACGGCATGATCGCTCCTGCATACTCGATGATAACTGAGTCCATGCAGAACTACAACGCCGACACAGCAGAATGGTTCAAAGCAAACCTTGCCAACGACAAGGAAAGAGCAATGGAACTCCTTGAAGAATCAGGCTGGGTTGATTCTGACGGAGACGGCATCCGTGAAAAAGACGGAGAAACTCTGACATTCACATGGTATGCATGGACTGATTCCACCACTATACCTGAAGCTATGGCAGAGCAGCTCAGGGAAGTAGGATTTGACATGCAGATCGAGACCCTTGACTGGAACTATGTATATGAATCCATCAACGCTGACGATTATGACGCAGGTATAGAATGGCTCAGCTGGGCCGAACCGATGCTGATCTTCAACGCCTGCTACTATGACCTGAATGCTCCTGGAAATACCGATCAGTACTATGCTGATGTGGAAGCTGCAGCAACTACCATAGATACTGACGCCAGGACCGAGCTGGTAGGAGATCTCCAGATGCACCTGTTCGAGAATGTCAACATGATACCTATGTATTCAGAGCTGAGCTTCACCGCCATGAACGCAGACCTGCAGGGATTCAATGTCCTGGCAGACGGAACTGCTCCGCTCAACGACCTTTCATATTAAGACAGGATGAATTATCAAGGGGCTGTCAAACAGCCCCTTACTTTTAGAAATTGCCTTAGGCAAGGAGGAAAAAAATGGGTTTGCCTGAAAATCAGTGGGTATCCATCACCGCAAAGTATCCCAAGGGGCCGAAGAACAAGATAACAGATGTGCCGGGAGTGACGGTGGGGCATGTTACCATAGAGGACGGTAAAAAATATGTGCATACCGGCGTGACCGCCATCCTGCCCCATCAGGGCAATCTTTTTAAGGATAAGGTGGCAGCAGGGACAGCGGTGATAAACGGATTCGGAAAGAGTGCGGGCCTGGTACAGATACAGGAACTGGGCACCATAGAATCTCCGATCGTGATGACCAACACCTTCAGCGTTGGTACGGCTGTTACGGCTTCAGTAAAATATATGCTGGAACAAAATGAGGATATAGGTGTTTCCACCGGTACGGTCAACTGTGTAGTGACTGAGTGCAACGACGGAGAACTAAATGATATAAGAGGGATGCATGTAACAGAAGAACATGTACTGGAAGCTCTCCGCAACACAGGGGAAGATTTTGAAGAAGGAGCAGTAGGCTCAGGAACAGGCATGTGCTGCATGGGTCTCAAAGGCGGTATAGGCTCTGCCTCAAGGATAGTTGATGTCAGCGGTAAAAAATATACCATAGGAGCTATCCTGATGTCCAACTTCGGAGTTCCTGGAAATCTCAGGATAGATGGGAAAAAGATCCATACGCCTGTAGAAAAAATTGCTGAAAATGATAAGGGTTCTGTTATAATAGTAATCGGCACAGACCTGCCGCTGACAAGCAGACAGCTTAACAGGATCTCAAGGAGGGCCGCCATAGGCCTTGGCAGGACCGGATCTTATCTTGGAAACGGCAGCGGAGACATTGCGCTTGCTTTTTCAACAACTAACCGTATACCGCATTATTCACAGACCGGCATAACAGAGCTGAAGATGATACAGGATGATAAGCTGGACGATGTGTTTGAGGCTGTGGCAGAAACTGTAGAAGAAGCTGTCATAAGCTCTCTTTACCACGCAAAGACGGTGACAGGCATAAGAGGCAGGACTCTGTACAGCCTGCTTGAATTTCTTTAATAAAATAACCGTGAGGGATCAGTAATGAAGATCATAGATATGCACTGCGATACCATAAAGGAATGTTTTCTGCGAAAGGAAAACCTCAGGAACAATTCTTTATGTGTGGATCTTGAAAAAATGAAAAAGAACAACGGCGCAGCTCAGTTTTTTGCTGTATGGCTTTCCATGCCTAAAAACCGGACGGAAAGGGCAGAGGAAGAGAAGAGCCTGTATGAGCTTTTTTTCGATATTGCTGATTTCTACGACGGCGAAATGGAAAAAAACAAGGATCTGATCCGCAAGGTCCTTTCATATCAGGATCTGGAGAACAACCTGAAAGAAGGCAGTATGTCTTCTGTGCTTACGCTGGAAGACGGATATATACTTGAAGGGGAGATTGAAAGGCTTGACAGGCTATACGAAAGAGGCGTCAGGCTCCTCACCCTTACATGGAATCATGAAAACTGCATAGGATTCCCCAACAGCGTAAACAGAGAAGATCACATGAAAGGCCTCAAGCCTTTCGGTATCGAAGTAGTTGAAAAAATCAACGAGAAGGGCATGATCGCAGATGTGTCTCATCTGTCCGAGGGAGGTTTTTATGATGTTGCAAGGCACAGCACAAAACCCTTTGTAGCATCCCATTCGTGCGCCAGGGCGCTCAGGGATCATCCAAGAAATCTTACGGACGATCAGCTCAGGTGCATTGCAGGACATGGAGGAGTGGCAGGCGTAAATTTTTATGCACCTTTTCTGAAAGAAAATTCGGACAGTACATTTGTCAGCGATATAATCCGCCATGTGGAATACATGGTGAACAAGGCCGGAGAGGATCATGTGGCTCTCGGAGCCGATCTGGACGGGATGGACAGCAAGCTTGAAGGCAGCGGATATGGCTGTTACGGGCCGGTGGCCCGCAAACTTGAGGAAATCTTTTCGCCGAGGGTAGCAGAAAAGATCTGCTACAAAAATGCCATCCGGGTCTTGAAAGATTGCCTCTGAAAATCGTGTGTATGATATAAGGAAAGAGATAACAATGAGATACGAAGATCTGAAATATCTGTCATTCCCCCTGCCGGAAGCCATAGTGAAGGAAAAATGGAGCGGACATTTTGATGTTGTAAGGCAGGACATAAACAGGCTCCTTTCTGAAGACGGCATCCTGCCTTCGCTTAAAACAAGGCTGGAGCTTGAACTGAACAGCCTTGACCATATCCAGAGCAGATATACGATATCCAACGATAAGGCTCTGGAACTTCTGCGCCAGAGGATTCCGGAGATCACACCAGCAGATCTGGAGCAGCTTAGAAGGGAAGATAAAGCTGACTGGATGTATCTGAACGGAGAAATAAGATACATAAACAATTTCCATAAGACTCTGTTTAAAGTTTATCCCGGAGTCCTTGAAGAGATGGCTCACAAAAAAGGCGTGATCTTCAAAGAGGACGATCCGGCGTCTTCGGAACGGGAGATCATAAGCAGAGTGAAGGACAAAGACCTGATGAAGGCCCATATCCATATAAGGCACAGCCTCCGGTTAAAAGACCATGCTGTAAGGCCTGGCCAAAAACTGCATGTACATCTTCCTTTTCCTGTGGAAAGGGGAAGCATATCCGGCCTGAGGCTCATAGATGCTTCGCCGGAACTCCAGAAACTGCCCAGGAGGGACAGCATGCAGCCTACTGCGTATTTTGAGGGGACAGCATTTATCGGACAGGAATTTTACATAGAATATGAATTTGATAACAGCATAATATACAGGAATATGGCCGGAGCGGCGGCGCAGGAAGGTCCTATGGCCTATGAGGATGGGCAATGGCTTGCAGAAAAGCCGCCTCACATATGCTTTACCCCTTATCTCAGAGCGGTATGCAGTCAGATCGTCGGCAGAGAAAAAGATCCTTTGAGGATCGCAAGGAAGATATACGATCATATAACGACTTCGGTGGATTATCGGTTTGTGCGGGACTATTACAGCATTGACAATATTTCTGAGTATTGTGCTGTCAATCGAAAAGGCGACTGCGGCGTACAGGCTCTCCTGTTCATAACCCTGTGCCGGATGGCCGGGATACCGGCAAGGTGGCAGTCGGGACTTGACGCAAAGCCGGAGGATGTGGGGGAGCATGACTGGGCGATGTTCTTTGTCCCCGGATACGGATGGAGATATGCAGACCTTTCCTACGGCGGAGCTGCTTTTGCCAGAGGCGATAAGGCAGGGTGGGATTTCTTCTTTGGGAATGTGGATCCCCTGAGGATACCTGTAAATGATGATTTTCAGGCGGGGTTTGAGGTGCCGAAAAAACATTGGCGTGCAGACCCGTATGATAATCAGGGCGGAGAAGCCGAGTATGATGACCGCGGCCTCACCGCCGGAGAATATATCTATGATCTTGAGCCTGTTTCTATAACTTTTTGACGAACAGCGCTCTTATGGCATTGATGACTGCCAGGATCATTACGCCCACATCGGCGAAGATGGCAAGCCACATGTTGGCTATGCCCAGGGCTCCCAGGAGCAGGCATATGAACTTGACGCCGATGGCGAATACGATGTTTTGATATACTATGCGCAGACATTTGCGGGATATTTTTATGGCCTTTGATATCTTGAGCGGGTCATCGTCCATGAGGACCACATCGGCAGCCTCTATGGCTGCGTCTGATCCCATGGCGCCCATGGCGATGCCTATATCAGCCCGGCTCAGCACAGGAGCATCGTTGATGCCGTCTCCTACGAAGGCCAGTTTTTCTTTTTTTGATTTATTTCTGAGCAGCTCTTCGACTTTTTCAACCTTGCCGGCAGGCAGGAGCTGGCTGTAGACACGGTCTATGCCCAGGTCTGCGGCCACAAGGTCAGCCACTTCTTTTCTGTCGCCGGTGAGCATTACGGTCATGGAAACTCCGGATTTTTTCAGCTCTGATACAGCCTCTTTGGAATGGGGCTTTTCCTTATCCGAGATCAGCAGATGACCTGCGTATTTTCCGTCTATGGCAAGGTGTATGACAGTGCCTGCCTGATGGCACGGGATATATGCTATGCCCAGGCTGTCCATAAGTTTGTCATTGCCGGCTGCGATCTCCCTGCCATCTACTGTGGCTATGATGCCGCCTCCGCTCATTTCACGGACATTGGACACACGGCTCCTGTCCAGGTCCTTTCCGTAAGCTTTCTGTATGCTCTTGCTGATGGGATGGGACGAAGAGCTTTCGGCAAGAGCGGCGTACTCAAGAAGCTTTTCATCACTCATGGAGCCGTGATGGATGCCGTTGACTTCAAATACTCCCTGGGTCAGGGTCCCTGTCTTGTCAAATACGACTATACGGGTCTTGGACAAAGTTTCAAGATAGTTGGAGCCTTTTATGAGCACACCGGCATTGCTGGCTCCGCCGATACCGGCGAAGAAGCTGAGAGGTATGCTGATGACAAGGGCACAAGGACAGCTTATGACAAGAAATGTAAGTGCCCTGTATATCCAGTCCTCCCATCCGGCATCAAGACCCATGGCTGTCATGCGTACAAGGGGCGGCAGCAAGGCAAGGGCAAGTGCGGCGGCGCATACGGCCGGGGTGTAGATACGCGCAAATTTGGATATGAAGTCCTCAGACCTTGATTTGCGTGAACTGGCGTTTTCCACCAGGTCAAGTATCTTCGACACTGTAGATTCGCCGAATTCTTTGACAGTGCGTATCTTCAGCAGGCCGGTCATATTGATGCATCCGCTGATGATCTCGTCCCCCTCCTTTACATCGCGGGGAAGGCTTTCACCGGTCAGTGCGCTGGTATTGAGGCTTGATGTGCCTTCGGTAACGATACCGTCGATGGGCACTTTTTCACCTGGCTGTATGATTATCGTCGTGCCGATGGCGACTTCGTCCGGATCGACCTTTTGCAGCCTGCCGTCTTTTTCAATGTTTGCATAGTCGGGCCTGATATCCATAAGTTCGCTGATGTTGCGGCGGCTTTTGCCGACGGCATAGCTCTGGAAAAGTTCGCCGATCTGGTAAAACAGCATTACTGCAATGGCTTCCGTATAGTCGCCGCTTTCTTCGTACAGGGCCAGGGCGATGGCGCCGATGGTCGCTATGGCCATCAGGAAGCTCTCATCGAATATCTGTCTGTTTTTGATTCCTTTGGCAGCTTTGATAAGTATGTCATAGCCGATCACAAAGTACGGGATGAGGTACAGCCCGAACCTGAGGATCCCGGTTACCGGGGCAAAGGCCAGGCCTGTGAGAAGGCCTGCGGAAATGATGACCCTTGCCAGCATTTTTTTCTGTTTCTTGTTCATGGTGTTCCTCCGTCAGTGTGAGATCATCCTGCCGGTATGGCGGACCGTGTGCCGGTTATATAAAGACCTCGCAGTCATCCTCCACTTTTTTGCAGTTCTTTCGTACCGCTTCCATCACGGCCTTGGGTTCACTGCCATCTTCAAATTCAACGATCATCTTGAGAGTCATGAAATTTACCGTCGCATCTCTGACACCTTCCGTAGCCCTGGCGGCAGCTTCCATCTTGTTGGCGCAGTTGGCGCAGTCCACATCGATCTTATAAGTCTTTTTCATAGCTTGTTCTCCTTATTATTTTTACGGGATATTATTAAACGATTGTTTAATTGTTTATGCCTTTATAATACCACTATGGCCCGTCAAGTCAACATTTTTTTTTGATGTTTTTCCGTTTGGGATAAAAAGCCTTCCTTTTGGGCAAATCACCCCCGGCACATGAGGGGGCAGGCTGCGGCCGGGAGCCAATGCCTGCTGCTCACGATGGACGGGGCGGAGGCCGTAGGCTGCAGCATGATAAAATTTTATTGAGATATGCAGATTTTTTCCGTCCTGTGTGGGTATATATTTTTTCAGAACTGTGATAAAATATACCAAAAAAGTAAAAGGAGGAAGCTATGAGCAAAAGCCATTTGCCCCATGACCACGGGCAGCTCATTGAAGAACAGCCCGAGAATATCCCAAAAGTCGAAGATTTTCAGACGGTGGCAGATATATTCAAGCAACTGTGTGACGGCAGCCGCATAAGGATATTCTGGATCTTGTGCCATTGGGAAGAGTGTGTGACAAATCTTGCTTCCATTGTGGGCATGAGCAGCCCGGCGGTTTCCCATCACCTCAGACAGCTAAAATCCGGAGGGCTGATCACCAGCAGGCGGGTCGGGAAGGAAGTATATTACAAGGCTGCCGATACAATGCAGGCCCAGAGCCTTCATCATATGATCGAAAAGATGGTGGAGATCACCTGCCCCGCTGAGTAGAAGAAACCGGAGAACATGAAGATGAAAGATGAGCATATGATATCCATTGCCATGGATCTTTCACAGGTGCCGGACGGCGCTGTGACAGCAGAAAGACACGGTATGGACAAAGGCGAAAAATGTTTTTCGGCTGAACATCTGACCAGCAGGACAGACGGAAAAGGAAGGATAGAGATATTCCGCGTCATGCCGGGGATAGAGGTCTCTTTCCACGAGTATCTGGCAGAGAGCATGGTTTTCCATCATAAAGCCTCAGACCATGTACTTGAGATAACCCACTGCCGGGCAGGCCGGATCGGATGGGAAATGGGAAACGGAGAGGCAGTATATCTGGGTCCAGGAGATATCTGTATCCATTCTATGAAAAGCTGTGCAGATTCGAGAATGAGAATGCCTCTGGGTTATTATGAAGGTGCGTCAGTGGCTCTGGATCTCAATGAACTCGGCAGGCAGATCCCTGATCTGTTAAAGGATACAGCCTTTGATGCCGGTATCCTTTACGAAAGATACTGTATGTCCGGCATACCCGTTGGAGTGCCTTCGGGCGCAGAGGCCCAGAGGATATTCGGGCCGCTGTATGAAAAAGACGGGCCCGCAAGGAACAGCTACTATAAGCTTAAAGCCATTGAGCTTATCATGTACCTGGAAGAACTTGACCCGCAGAAGTCAGATACTCTGACGGGATATGTGTCACAGCAGACGGAGACTGTCAGGGAAATACGAGACCTGCTTGTAAGCGACCTGAGCCGGAGGTTTACAATAGAGGAGCTGTCCAGAAAATACCTGATGAACACATCTACGCTGAAGTCTGTGTTTAAAGCTGTTTACGGAATGCCGGTGGCTTCTTATGTGAAAGAATACAGGATGAGAGAAGCCCGGAGGCTGCTGGTGCAGACAGAAGAACCCGTTGCCCTTATTGCGCAGAAAGTGGGATACGGCACTCAGAGCAAGTTTACCCAGGCATTCAAAGAAAGCACAGACATGCTTCCGACAGAATACAGAAAAACATACAGAAATTTTGCAGGAGGAAAAACATGAGCCGGATCGCAGTGAAAATGGGGGATATAACCATGTCTGATACTGATGCCATTGTCAACGCCGCCAATCACAGCCTGCTTGGAGGCGGAGGGGTGGACGGGGCCATCCACAGGGCTGCAGGACCGCAGCTCCTGGCAGAATGCAGGACCCTGGGCGGATGCAGGACAGGAGAAGCCAAGATAACAAAAGGATACAGACTGCAAGCAAGGTATGTCATCCATACCGTAGGACCTGTGTACAGCGGCAGGGCAGAAGATGAGGCCATGCTTGCTTCATGCTACAGCAGTTCACTGGATCTTGCCCGCAGATATGAGATAAGGACCATCGCTTTTCCGGCCATTTCAACCGGAGTTTACGGATATCCGCCTGAAAAAGCTGTTCCTGTGGCAGTAAAGGCTGTCAGACAGTGGATCGGAGAAAACCGGGATTACGATGTGGAAGTTACATTTGTCTGCTTCAGTCAGTCAATGTATGACCTGTACAAAGAGTGTACCGGCATGATATAATCATATAGAGTTTTCAGGTCTGGAGCATATGATGATATTACGATGATCTTGCAGAGGATAAGCGGAGGTAGAAATGGGTACGGAACAGGAAACGATTTCCGAGATTGAAAAAACAGAAAAGACCAAACATGAGATCGATATGGTCAACGGGCCAATATTAAAAAAGATGCTGGTGTTTGCATTTCCTTTGATGTGCTCAGGCGTACTCCAGCTTCTTTTCAATGCTGCCGACATAATCGTAGTGGGAAGATTTGCCGGAGATAATTCTCTGGCAGCCGTAGGCTCTACGACCTCACTCATCAATCTTCTGTCTAATCTGTTCATAGGCCTTTCGGTGGGCGGAAATGTACTGGCTGCAAGATATTTCGGCGCCAGGAGGGAAAAGGACCTGAGCGAGACGGTACATACGGCCATAATGGTCAGCCTCATAAGCGGGGTGATATTGGCAGTCATAGGGATGATCCTGGCAAGGCCTGTACTCCACCTGATGCAGGCGCCTGATTCTGTATTGGGTCTTTCGGCTCTGTATCTGAGGATATATTTCATAGGAATGCCGTCAATGATGGTGTATAACTTCGGCAGTTCCATACTGAGGGCAAAAGGTGATACCCGCAGGCCGCTGATCTTTCTTTCCATTGCGGGAGTGCTGAATGTGATATTAAATCTCATCTTTGTTATCCAGTTCCACATGGATGTGGCGGGAGTAGCCACAGCAACGGCCATCTCTCAGACGGTTTCGGCTGTACTGATACTCAGATGTCTGACAAAGGAGACCGGAGGGTTTAAGCTGTCCTTGAAAAAACTCAGGATACATAAGGATAAACTGGTGACCATAGCCCAGATAGGACTTCCGGCAGGTTTTCAGGGAGTGCTGTTTTCCATTTCAAATGTCATACTGCAATCGTCAATAAATACTTTCGGGGACACGATCATTGCGGCCAATGCTGCCGCAGCCAACATCGAAGGATTTACCTACATGGCCATGAACGCTTTTTATCAGGCGGCCATATCCTTTACGGGACAGAATGCCGGAGCCGGAAGATTTGACAGGATAAACCCGATACTCGTCAGGGCCGTTTCCTGCGCTGCCCTGACAGGCCTGGTGCTGGGAAACATGACATATATTTTCGGAGGGCCTCTGCTGGGCATCTATACATCCAGCGAAGCAGTGGTACAGGCGGGTATCATAAGGCTTGCCATCGTCTGCATACCTTATGCCCTTGACGGCATAATGGACACCCTTGTAGGGGTCCTGAGAGGGCTTGGCTATTCCATAGTACCGATGATCGTTTCACTGTGCGGAGTATGCGGCCTGCGTATAGTATGGATAGCTACAGTATTTCAGATACCGGCATGGCACACTGTTGAGACGGTATACTGGTCATATCCTATCACATGGATAATAACGGCATCTGCCCATTTTGCATGCTATATCTATATAAGAAAGCATAAGATAAATGCAGGAGGAGCAGCTGCGGCATAAGATCTCAGGTTATATCTTTTATATAAAAGCACATATGTATGGGAGGTAAAATGTAAATGAAAGTACTGCTTATCAACGGAAGCCCTTCTCAGGACGGGTGCACGGCCATTGCCATCAGTCACATTGCAAGAACGCTGAATGAGAGAGGGATACAGACACAGGTCTGCCATATTGGAAAGAAAGTAAAAGGAGGATGCAGGGGCTGCGGAGGATGCAGCAAGCTGGGAAGATGCGTGATGGACGACTGTGTCAACCAGGTTCTGGATCTTGCTGCAGAGGCGGACGGATTTGTGTTTGCTTCACCTGTTCACTATGCATCGCCTACAGGTGACATGATCGCATTTATGGATAGGCTTTTTTATGCCGGCGGCGAACTCATGAGATTTAAGCCGGCCGCAGTGGCGGTAGTCGCCAGGAGAGGCGGATGCTCAGCCTCATCCGATGCCCTGCTCAAATATCCGATGATAAATCAGATGCCGGTTGTGAGCGCTGATTACTGGCCTATGGCCCACGGCAACGGAGCTGCCAGGGATCTGGAACAGGACGCCGAGGGAGTGCATACCATGGAGACCATCGGACGCAATATGGCGTGGATGCTCAAATCCATTGAAGCGGGTAAAAAAGCCGGCATAGAACCTGAATATGTCAACAAAGAAGCCTGGACAAATTTCGTCCGGTAAGCATAAGGGACAGGAGATATCCGGAAGGCAAAGGCAGGCCCGGCGGCGGAAGAAGCACCGGGACAATGCCGGATGACGGCGGATCAGACATATTAAATAATTGCCTTTTTATGAAATGTCTACTTGCGATATCACAGCAGATAAGTTAAAATAAGAATAATCCTTATAGCGGAGAGAAAAAGACAGCAAAGAGAGGGACTATATGGAATTCACAAAAATGCACGGAGCCGGAAACGATTTTATCGTTATAAATAACATTGAGATGAAGATACCGGAAGCTAAACTGGGACAGCTGGCGGAAAAATTATGCAGACGCCGTTTTTCCATAGGAGCCGACGGGTTCATGGTCATCGACTCGGCGGAATACGGCGGAGATTACAAGATGCGCTTTTATAACGCAGACGGAAGCTTCGGAGAAATGTGCGGAAACGGAGCAAGATGTATAGCCCGTTTCGGATATGAAAACGGTCTTGCCGGCGAAGTACAGCAGATCGAAACTATCGCAGGAATGGTAACGGGATATCGTGTGAGCGAAACGATATACAAGATACGCCTCAATGATGTCACCGTAAAGAAAAGTCTTGAGATTGAAGCCTGTGGGAAAAAATATGACTGTATGTATATAGAACTGGGTGATCCAGGGATCCCACATGTTGTCCTGAAGATAGACGGGATGACTTTCGACCGGATGGAAGAACTGCTGGAGCTGGGAAAAGCCCTGAGAAATTACAAAGGTTTTCCTAAAGGTGCAAATGTGAATTTTTATGATGAAAAAGAGGACGGTTCATTTGTCGCCATGACATATGAAAGAGGAGTGGAAAACTTCACCCTGGCCTGCGGCACCGGGACCGCTTCTGTGGTAGTAGCTCTCAAAGAGAGAGGCCGTACAGACGGAAAAGATGTTCCTGTCCAGGTACCGGGAGGGACTCTGACAATTGACATAGAGGAAGACGGCGTTTACCTTTCCGGACCTACAGAGGTAGTATTTGAAGGATATGTAAATGTAAAAGACATAGTAAAATAGGCAATGCAGCCAAAACCCCCTGCGGTAATGAGACCGCAGGGGCTTTTTTAATAATCAGTATTGGTCCATGGCTTTTGCCTGCAGTAAAACAGATCGTCAAGGATATTGCAGAAACTGCCGTCGGACAGGGAAAAGGCTCCAAGCCTCATCATGGACGAAAAACGGCAGCTTCCCATGAGAAGTGAGGACATATCTGCAAGGCAGCATTTGATGCGTACATCACAATCTGCTCCGCCGGCTTCTGTCCAGCGGGAACCGCATCCGTCTTCTGAGGGTTTGAAAGAAACGGCAAAAGTCTTATCCTCGTGGGCGAGTTCATCGTAATAATCAAAGGCCACAGTCAGCTCTGCCGCAGGAAACTGGCGGTGTGAGGTAGCCCTGACAAAAGCTGGCGGGTCTACTATCTTGTACATGGTGCCAACCGCGCCGACATTGGTCTGCAGGAATCCGAAATCTATATAGTTGCCGCTGATGTCCTGGGCGCTCGGCAGGATATGGTAAAAATCCTCCTCACCTGTGCGCAGGGTGACGGTCTGGGCAAGATCCGCCTGTTCCCTGAAAAAGCCCAGGATCGCACGGAGACTGTCGCTGTCCAGATAAACCAGTTCTTTGATATCAATGCTGTTTAAAGTGTAATTGACCGGGCTTTCGCTGACAAGGTCGTATACAGCATAGCCTTTTAACATTCCGTCAGCAAAACAGCCTATTCTTTTGGAACGGGTATCTGCATGCATGGCCCTGATCTCATCTTCAAATTTTACCACCATCCCGTGATAAATACCGGCAAACGCCTTCTGACACTCAAGGATTTTTTCAGTGTCCTCAGGTCCAAGGAACCTTATGAGGCGCGGTCCCTCCCATTTGGGCAGTGACAGGGATGGTATCCTGTATTCTTCAAGCTTGCTGCCGTAACCGTAGCCCATGTTCCTGTAAAAGTCCATACGAAAAGGCAGGAGCATTGCCACTATGGCCCCTGTTTCTCTGGTATACCTCTCAAAGAAGCGGACCATGTCAAGGCCTGCGCCTTTTTTCTTGTGCATCGGATGCACAGCAAGAGACATGAGCCCTGTGGCGGGACACATTTTTCCAAAGGCATTCATGGAAAAGTCGATAACTTTCATGAGGGCGATGAGTTTGTCATCCTCAAATAATCCGCAGAAGTTTATATTCTTGTCCCCGTTCATGGAGTCGATGTATCTTTGCCGGTATCCGGCTATGCCTTCTTCGCTCAGGTCTTTGTTGGCCGGATAAGCGTTAAGATATATGGTCACATATTCGTCTATGATGTCAGGAGTAAGTTCTCTGACATATCTGTCCGGACGGCCGCCGAAATCGCAGCCGATGGCCTCTATCACACTGTTTTTCATGGCTCTTGACCTCCTTTAGATTTAGTTTAAGATAGGCGGCCCGGCATGTCAAGCGGTTTGATCTGTATGAAAAAACAAGTGGCACAACCAAAGCGTTCATGATAGAATAAACGAGGCAGAGGAGCAAGATATGAAGATAATCGGATATATACATACAGATTTTAAGGAAAAGTTCGGTATACCGAGGCAGAGCGGGCTGGTCAGGACACCCGGACGGATAGTCCTTGAGCCGCCTTACAATGATCCACAGGCCCTCAGAGGACTTGAGGAATTTTCTCATATATGGGTCATATGGGATTTTTCTCTGGCTCACGGGGAAAACTCCGGAAAAGATGATGAAGACGACTGCTGGACGCCGACGGTAAGACCGCCCAGACTGGGCGGCAATAAGCGCGTGGGGGTATTTGCCAGCCGATCTCCCTTCAGGCCCAACCACATGGGACTTTCATGCCTGAAGATAGAAAGCATAGATGTTCAAGCAAAAGGCGGGCCTGTGATCCATGTATCAGGTGCAGACATGGCAGATAAAACGCCTGTTTATGATATCAAGCCGTACATACCTTATGCCGATTGCATACAGGATGCAAAGGGCGGTTTTGCAGACGGAGCGCCCAGTACCATCCAGGTGGAGTTCGGCTGTCATGTGCCGGATATGGTGACAGAAGAGATGACCCAGTGCATCAGGCAGATACTGGCCCAGGACCCCAGGCCATCATATAAAGACGATGCAGAAAGGATATACGGCATGAGTTACGGAGGCCTGGACATAAGATTTAAGGGGACTAAGCAGAAGATAACAGTGGTGGATATATCAGAGGAAACAAGATAGATTTGAAAGGAAGGAGAACAGCTTGGAAAATATCACAGATAAGGATTACATAAGACTCCAGGAGTCAGCAAAGAAATGCATGCGTATAAGCGCTCTCAGCGTATTCGCCGTTTTGACCGTCATATCAGCGGTCATATGCTTCTTGGCATGGGGACCTGAGACCTGGGTATTTATCAGCATAGGCGCACTGATACTCACAGGAGGGCTTTACACGGCGCTGGTGCCGCTGTTCAGGTATGACAGATATCGCTATAGGATAGATGATGAAGCCATAAGGGTAAGGAAAGGTTTTATTTTTGTGACTGAACAGATCGTTCCGATGGAAAGGCTGCACAAGCTTTCTCTGGCGCAGGGGCCTATAGACAGGATGTTCGGGCTTTCCACCATCAGAGTCACCACCGCAGGCGGTGATGCGGACATACAGTTCATTCCTGACGAAACTGCTGCGGAGATAGCCGAAACACTGAAAAAGAAGATCAATGACATAGCCTTGGCGGAAAGAGAGAAAAGATAATGGAAAACATGAAGCTGAGATGTCATTTTTCAACTATATTTGAAAGTCTGTGGCAGTTCTGGGTGGCGATCGCGGTCATACTCCTCAACCAGATAGACGAGGTGATAGACCTGGTGAGGGAGATAAACCGCAGCGGCCTGAAAGAAGCCATAGAGGCCGGGGGCATATGGGTGCTCCTTTCAGTTGTCCTGATAACTCTCATAGTGCTGGGAACACAGTTTTTACGGTGGAGAAAAACATGGATAATACTGGAAGATAATCTCGTGATAATAGAAAGGAATACCTTAAAGAGGAGCAAGAACACCATAGCAATAGAAAATATATCCGCCGTGAACATGGAAAGGAATCTGTTCGAGCGGATGGCGGGGACTTACCGCATAAAACTTGATACAAGCAGCATGACTACAGCGGGAAAGACAGATGTCTCCATGGTTTTCAGGACCGATATCGCCATAGCCTTCAGAAAGACGCTGATCGACAGGATCAATATGGTCAAGGGCGGCAAGGCCGGGGAGGCTCTCTCGGAAGAAAGACAGCCGGATCAGATCTTTGAGGCCGGTGATAAAGATAAGAAAGTTTTTCGCGCTTCCGCCAAAGATATGGCCGGATTTGCCTTCTTTTCCATGTCCCTGTGGAGTCTGGCAGTGGCCGTTGCAGGAATGGGGTTCAGCATATGGTTCATAACCAGATATGGATTTTCCACTTTTATTTTTCAGGCGGTGGGCGGATTCATAGCCGTTGCACTTATGGTCATTGGAGCTATTTTTGACATTATCGGAAAATTCATAGCATATTATGGCTTTTCTGTATACAGAGACGGCCGTGACCTCCATGTGAGGCGCGGACTTATCAAGCTCAGGAGCTATACCATACCCATAGATAAGATCACAGCCATGAGGATAGAGCAGAAACCTTTTGCCAGGCTCTTTAAAAAATACTGTGCCAATGTGGTGACTGTAGGAATTGGGGATGAACAGGGAGAGTCTTCAAATATAACCATGGCGGTAAGCAAAGAAGAACTGAGGGCGGTCCTGTCGGAACTTGTCCCGGAGTATGACTGGGCAGATATAGACAATGTAATGCCGGAGAAAAAGGGCTCTGTGGCCGTAAGAATGTTCAAATCAGTCAAGTGGCATATATTGACTTTGGCTTCCGTTTTGGTTATGATTTTGTTGACAGATGTTTCGCCGTGGATCGCAGCGGGCGTGCCTGTCCTCATTGATGGCTATATCAACTTGCTGTACTTTTTGTCCCATAAGTCGGCCGGTTATATGATCGCAGAAGAGGGCATGATATTGGCAGAAGGTTATTTTACAAAAAAATTTACCATTTGCGGTTATGACAGGATACAGATGATGACAATGAAGTTTCATCCTGCGGCAAGACGCCGCGGCATAGGACGCGGCGCGGTAAGCCTGCTCAATCTGGCAGCGTCCGTTCCGTTTGTGGAGCGGAGCACAGCCTTTGAAATATCAGAGAAGATAATAGGAGGAACAAAATGAGAAAGATCGTAGCTACAGAAAAAGCGCCTGCGGCAATTGGACCTTATGCACAGGCAAATATCCTTGGAAACCTGGTATTTACATCAGGGCAGATCCCGCTGGACCCTGCCACAGGCAATCTTGTGGAGGGCGGCATCGAAGCTCAGACAAGACAGGTATTTGCCAATATCAAAGCAGTCCTGGAAGAAGCAGGCAGCGGACTTGACAAGATCGTAAAGACCACATGCTTCCTGCAGAATATGGATGATTTTGCTACTGTAAATGAGATATACGGAAGCTACTTTGACGGAGATTATCCTTCAAGATCAGCCTTTGAAGTGGCTAAGCTCCCAAAAGGCGCTCTTATCGAGATAGAGACCATAGCTTATATAGACTAAAATGTCCCCTGGGACTCTGTTGCCCTCAGCTGGCCGCGGTGAGCTGAGGGCAAAATTTCGAGCGGCATGACGGCGCATTTGAGGTAAGGAATGAAAGAAAAAAATTTCAACAGATCATTATTCATGATATTCATATCATATTTCGGCGCTCATAAAAAACTGTTCATCATAGATATGAGCTGCGCATTTCTGGTTTCCATGATAGATGTGGCTTTTCCGCTGGTCAGCCGGTTCGCCATGTACGACCTGCTGCCGGGCAAGCTGTACAGGACTTTTTTTACGGTAATGGCGATCATGGCCGCAGCGTTTGTGCTCAGGTCAATATTTTATTATATAATAACATTTCTGGGACACAGGTTCGGAATATATGTCGAGGCCGATATAAGAGAGGACCTGTATCAGCATTTCCAGGCCCTGGATTTTGAATTCTTTGATAAAAACCGTACAGGAAAACTGATGAACAGGCTTACAGGCGATCTGTTCGAGATAACGGAGCTTGCACATCACGGACCGGAAGATATGCTGATCTCTGCGGCAACCATAATCGGCGCTCTTGTGGTGATGTTTACGGTCCAGTGGAGGCTTGCCCTGCTGGTGCTCATAATGCTGCCTCTGTTTTTGCTGGTGGTCATTTTCTGCCGCCGCAGCATGATCGAATCATCAGGAAAGGTAAAACAGAGGATGGCGGACATAAACGCCGATATAGAATCCACCATATCGGGAATGAAGACCTCCAAGGCATTTGACAATATGGATGTGGATTACGAGCGTTTTGAAAAGTCCAACGAGACATACAAAAATTCTAAAAACGACTATTATAAGGCAATGGGAAGATTCAACGGTTCCCTGGAATTTTGCGTGTGCATATTGCAGGTGGCGGTCATCGCTTTTGGCGGCTGGCTCATCATGGAGGGGACGCTGAACTATATAGATCTGATAATCTTTACATTATATATAACAACATTTATAACCCCGGTCAGAAAACTGGCAACCCTGGCTGAGATACTGACCAACGGTATCGCCGGGTTGAAGCGTTTTGCAGAGATCATGCGCATCCAGCCTACCGTCAGGGAAGCAGAAAACCCTGTGGAACTGAAAGATGTCAGAGGCGAGATAAATATAGACCATGTAGAATTCGGATACGAGGGCGGCCAGGATGTGCTAAAGGATGTATCCCTTGATATCAAAGCAGGAGAGTGCATAGCAATCGTAGGACATTCAGGTGGAGGCAAGACCACACTGTGCCAGCTGATACCAAGGTTCTATGATGTGGAAGGGGGCAGCATTTCCATTGACGGAACTGACATAAGGAAGATATCAAAGAGCTCGCTGCGGCGCAATATAGGTATCGTCCAGCAGGATGTATTCCTGTTTGCAGACACCATATTTGAAAATATAAGATACGGAAAACCGGGAGCTTCTTTTGAAGAAGTGGCCGAGGCGGCCAGACGGGCAGAGATATACGACGACATAATGGAAATGGAAAAAGGCTTCGACACTTATGTAGGAGAAAGGGGAGCCCTCCTTTCCGGCGGACAGAAACAGCGCATATCCATAGCCAGGATATTTCTTAAAAATCCTCCTATACTGATACTGGACGAGGCTACTTCGGCCCTTGACAGCATAACCGAACAGCAGATACAGAAGTCCTTCGGACAGTTGTCTGTAGGGCGGACGACGCTTATAATCGCCCACAGGCTTGCCACCATCAGAGAAGCCGACAGGATAGTCCTCATAGAGGACGGCCAGATCAAAGAGGTGGGAAGCCACGAGACCCTGATGGCAGAGAACGGCAGATATGCCCAGCTCTATCATGCCCAGGCGCTGAAAGAATAGTATACAAAAAAACCATATGCAGGCCAAAAACATTTTGGCTTATGCCGGGGGATATGGTATAATAGTTAGGATAAAATCAAACAGGATAAAGCCGCAGCGGCCCATTGCCACAGGCGGCTTGCCCCGGAAAATGAAAGGCAGGAACCATGAAACCTAAACCGATTTATGACAGGGTGTTGCTCAAAATAAGCGGGGAAGCGCTGGCGGGAGAACAGCACTTCGGCATCAATGAAGCCATGACGCGCAAAGTCGCCAATGAGGTCAAGCAGATACATGACCTGGGAGTACAGGTTGCCATCGTAGTCGGAGGCGGCAATTTCTGGAGAGGCCGTACCAGCAAAGATATGGACAGGGCCACAGCCGACTATATGGGAATGCTGGCCACAGTGATGAACTCGCTGGCTCTTCAGGACGCATTCCTTGCTTTGGGAGTGCCTACCAGGGTACAGACTTCAATAGAAATGCGTGAGATCGCTGAACCATATGCAAGGCGAAAAGCTCTCAGCCAGTTGGAACATGGAGATATAGTCATTTTCGGAGCCGGAACAGGCAATCCGTTCTTTTCCACTGACACTACTGCAGCCCTCAGAGCTGCGGAGATGGACGCCGATACTATCCTTCTGGCAAAGAACATAGATGCGGTCTATGACAGGGACCCGTCCGTCTACCCGGACGCCAAAAGGTTCAGCAGGCTCAGCCATATGGATGTACTGGAAAAAGATCTTAGGGTGATGGACCTGACAGCCGCCACTCTGTGCCGGGACAACCATATAAGGATACATGTGTTTGCCATCGCCGAAGAAGGCAATGTGATGAGAGCCGTTCTGGGCGAGAACATAGGAACGATAATCGAATAGGAGGCCATTCAATGGAGACCATAAAGAAGAATCTTGAAGAAAAGAGCAAGAAAAGCATAGCCATCCTCAAAGAGGACCTGAATACAGTAAGAGCCGGCAGAGCCAATCCTGCGCTGCTGGACAAGGTTACCGTAGAATACTACGGTACTGCAACTCCCCTCAAGAATATCGCCAATATTTCGGTGCCTGATCCAAGGACGCTGCTCATCTCACCTTTTGATCCCAAATCCGTAGGCGAGATAGAAAAGGCGATCAATATGGCCAACATAGGCATCAACCCGTCCAATGACGGCAAATGTGTCAGGCTCGTCATCCCTCAGGTTACCGAGGAAAGGAGAAAGGAACTGACAAAGACCGTAAAGAAGATGGGCGAGGACAGCAAGGTCGCAGTCAGGAACCTCAGGCGTGACGCTAACGATCACCTGAAGAAAAAGGAAAAAGCTCACGAGATAACCGAAGATGAACTCAAGAAGGCTCTGGACGACATACAGAAATCCATAGAAAAGACTGTAAAGGAAATCGACGATATCGTAGCTGCTAAGGAAAAAGAAATTTTAGAAGTTTAGTATCGACATCGGATGTGGCTGCTGCAATGGCAGCCACTGATGTTTATGGAGACAATATGACTGACAATGCACTTTTGCCGCGCCATGTGGCCGTCATAATGGACGGTAACGGGCGTTGGGCACAGAAAAACAAGGTGAGCCGGCTGGCCGGGCACAATGCGGGCATGCTGGCAATGAAGGAGATAATAAAGAGGGCAGATGTGCTTGGTATAAAGTATCTGACCGTATATGCCTTTTCCACGGAAAACTGGAAAAGATCCAGAGAAGAGGTGGGCGGGATCTTCAGCCTCCTTGTCAAATATGTGGCCAGTGAGCTTGAAGAACTCCACCGGAACAATGTAAAGGTGGCCATACTGGGAGATTATAACCAGATACCAAGGACCGCTGTCGCCAGCATAGACAAGGCACTTGCCACTACCAAAAACAACGGAGGCCTGAATTTTAACATAGCGTTGAATTACGGCAGCCGGCAGGAGATAACCCGTGCGGTGCGGAAGATAGCAGAACTGGTTCAGAACGGCAGTATCACGACCGATCAGATCGACCAGGAGACTGTATCGAGATATCTGTATACAGGCGAAGAAAACGGCTTTATTCCCGATCCGGATCTTATAATCAGGACCAGCGGAGAGGAACGCATATCCAATTTTCTGCTGTGGCAGTGCGCCTACAGCGAATTTGCTTTTTCAGATTCCCTTTGGCCGGATTTTACTCCTGATGAATTTGAATCCATTGTCGGACAGTATGCCAGCCGTGACCGGCGGTTCGGCGGCAGATAAGGCGCATTTGAGCCTTGCAGGCCGGGCGGGCAGGTTTTGTACAGCCACGGCAGACAGCATGGCGGCAATGGCCGTTTCAGCCAAGCGGGCCTGCATTGACAAAATCTAAAAAACTGAAATATTATGGAGCTGCCGGCACAGTGCCGTGGAAAAACCTCATATTCACATACTGCGAACCGGATGGAACAATTAACATGGAAATCATCAAAAGCGAGATACAGAACAAGATATAAAGGAGATATGTATGAAAACAAGGATAATTTCAGCATGCGTCATGCTTCCGCTGCTGATATTTGTCTATTTTGGGGGATGGTTCCTTTGGGCGATGGCCCTTGCCATAGGAATCATAGGAGTCAGAGAATTTTACAGGGGATTTGAAGCCATAGGAGCAAAACCGTCATACCACATTGCATATGCGGCGGCGATCGCCCTTTATGGTGCAAACGCTCTGGCGCCTGATGACTGGCACCTGATACTTCTTTGGGTATTTCTGGTGACAGTGGCTTCCATGATCTACGGATTCAATGTGGAAGAACGGAACCTGATAGATATGACAGCAACACTGATGGGGATAATGTACACCATTTTCCTCTCTTTCCACATGATACTCATAGATCAGAACGAACACCGGCTGCTGATATGGCTTGTGCCGTTTGCGGCATTCGGCACCGACACATTTGCATATTTCACGGGGCTTGCTTTGGGAAAGCATAAGCTGTGCCCGCACCTGAGCCCTAAAAAAAGCGTTGAGGGGGCTGTCGGGGGCGTTATAGGCAGCGTTATCTTGTGCAGCATATACGGCTATCTGGTGATGCCAGAGGAAATGGTAATGTGCATAGCCATAGGCGTACTCGGCAGTGTGGTCGCCCAGCTTGGCGACCTTTCGGCATCAGCTTTCAAAAGACAGATGGGGATAAAAGATTACGGAAATCTCATACCCGGCCATGGAGGGATACTGGACAGATTCGACAGCGTCCTGTTTACTGCGCCGATGGTATATTACTGCATTATTTTCATAGATGGCATGGGGATATGATCTGAAAATGAAGAAAATAGTGATCCTTGGCAGCACCGGGTCCATCGGGACCCAGTGTCTGGATATAATAAGGGATAATAAAGAAAAATACAAAGTGACGGCGCTGACATGCGGCAGCAATACGGAACTGCTGGCGCATCAGATAGAAGAATTCGGACCGGAGCTTGCAGTGACCGGTACGGCAGAGGACGCAGAAAAACTCAGACGGCGTTTTCCACACATGGAAATATTGTACGGAGCCGATGGACTGGAAACAGCCGCATCTGCTGACTGTCACATGGTCGTCAACGCCCTGGTGGGAATGAGAGGGCTGCTGCCGACTTATGCCGCCATAACGGCAGGAAGGGATGTTGCCCTTGCAAACAAAGAAACCCTGGTGGCCGGAGGGGAGATCATAATGGCTAAAGCAAAGGAAAAAGGCGTCAGGCTCCTGCCAGTGGACAGTGAGCACAGCGCCATTTTTCAGTGTCTGGAAGGAAACCGCACCAGGCCTTTGCGCAAGATACTCCTGACCGCTTCGGGAGGCCCTTTCAGAGGCTTTACAGCTGACAGGCTAAAGACCGTGACCTTAGAACAGGCTCTCAAGCACCCCAACTGGTCCATGGGCAAAAAAATAACTATTGATTCTGCTACCATGATGAATAAAGGCCTTGAAGTGATCGAAGCCCAATGGCTGTTTGACACTGAGCCTGACAGGATACAGGTTCTCGTCCACCCTCAGAGCATACTGCATTCGGCCGTGGAGTTTGAAGACGGGGCAGTCATAGGACAGATGGGCACGCCTGACATGAGGATCCCCATCAGTTTTGCCCTTGCTTATCCTGAAAGGCTTGCAAGCGGCAGGCCGGGGCCGGATTTCTTCGGCGCCGCTTCTGAACTGACCTTTGAAAGGCCGGACATGAAAGTGTTCAGATGTCTTAAACTGGCATATGAGGCGGCTGAGGCAGGCGGCACTTATCCGGCTGTGATGAACGGAGCCAATGAGGAACTGGTAGCTCTTTTTCTGAAAGGAAAAATTCATTTTACCGACATCCAAAAAAACATAGAAAAAATACTTGATGACCATAAACCTGCATATAATTTAACCTTGGAGGATATTTTGGAAGCAGACAGGCAGGCCCGTATAAAGGCACATACCTTTGCAGAGGCCGCACTGTAATAAAAAGGGGGATTCATGGAGACAGCCATTTTAGCTATCATTTTATTTTGCGTGATGATCTTTCCCCATGAGCTTGGCCATTATATTGCGGCAAAGCGTCTGGGCGTAAAGGTCAACGAGTTCGCTTTCGGTATGGGGCCTGTGATATGGAAAAAGCAGAAAGGTGAGACACTGCACAGTATCAGGCTCTTTCCCATAGGCGGCTTTTGTTCCATGGAAGGCGAGGACGAAGATTCGGACGAGCCCAGGGCATTTAACAACAAGAAGCCCTGGCAGAAAATAATAATACTTGCTGCCGGGTCTTTTATGAATGTCCTGTGCGCCATACTCATAATGAGCATAGTCGTAGGCGTACTGGGATTTACCACCACTACCATCGATACCGTCAGTGAAGGCAGTCCCGCAGAAACGGCGGGGATAATGGCAGGAGATGAGATCACAGCCATAGACGGGCAGCCCATTGAAGCGTGGACTGATGTTTCTGCTGCCATAGCATCAGCAGAAGGCGGACAGATCATAATGACAGTCCAAAGAGACGGACGGACTCTTGAGGCGGCAGTCACCCCTGAACAGACACAGGATGGCGCATTTCTCATCGGCATAACCTCAAGAGTGAGCCACAACCCTTTCAGAGCTGTTGCCGAGGGTGCAAAGAGCACATGGAATATAACGGTCTCCATGTTCCAGACACTGAGCCAGCTCTTTACCGGGCAGCTGGGAGCAGACAGCCTCAGCGGACCTGTGGGCATGGTACAGATGGTAAGCCAGACAACACAATATGGCTGGTGGTATTATGGATTTTTAACGGCTCTTATATGTATCAATCTTGCCATAATAAATATGCTCCCGCTGCCGGCCCTCGACGGCGGAAGGATAATATTTGTTATCATATCCATGATAACAGGAAGGCCGGTAAGCCAGAAAGTAGAAGGCACCGTGCATTTTGTAGGGATCATGCTCCTTTTTGGACTCATGGCCTATGTTACATTCAACGATATAACAAGGATATTCGGATAGGAGGCAGCTATGGACACCAGACAGGTTAGATGCGGCGATGTACTGATCGGAGGAGGTGCGCCGGTTTCAGTACAGTCCATGACAAACGCAGATCCAAGGGATGAACGGGCGGTTAAAGAACAGATAGCTGTACTGAAAGATGCAGGCTGCCAGATAGTCAGGATGGCTGTGCCGGACATGGAGTCTGCCCAGGTGCTGGGGCGGGTAAAAAAAACTGCCGGCATTCCCATTGTTGCGGACATACACTTTGATTACAGGCTTGCACTTGCAGCTATAAAAGCAGGTGCGGACAAGATAAGGATAAACCCCGGAAATATCGGGAGCACAGACCGTATGAAGGCAATAGTCACTGCTGCGCGGGAAAGAGATATCCCCATAAGGATAGGAGTCAATTCAGGTTCTCTTGAAAGAGATATAGTAGAGAAATATAAAGCAGTCACAGCGGAGGGACTGGCGGAAAGCGCTCTGCGCAACATCCGTTACATGGAAGATATGGATTACGGCAATCTGGTAGTTTCCATCAAATCATCTGATGTGACCATGAACTATAAAGCCCATAAGATACTTTCTGCTGCCACGGATGTCCCTGTGCATATAGGCATAACTGAAGCCGGGACACCTGCCATGGGAAAGGTCAAGTCGGCCATAGGGCTGGGAGCCCTTCTTCTTGAAGGTATAGGAGATACCATGAGAGTATCCCTGACAGCTGACCCTGTCGAAGAAGTAAAGTTTGCCATTGATATACTAAAGGCTCTCGGCCTGAGAAGATCGGCCATAAACCTTGTATCGTGCCCGACATGCGGCAGGACAAAGATAGACCTCCAGTCCCTTGCCGGACGGATCGAGGACAAGCTGGCTCCCATCCAGAAGCGGATTGAAATATCAGGACTGCCCGGTATCACTGTCGCAGTGATGGGCTGTGTGGTCAACGGGCCAGGAGAAGCCAAAGAGGCAGATTTTGGGGTATGCGGCGGAGACGGACAGGGACTGATCTTCCAAAAGGGGCAGATCGTGGAAAAAGTGAAGGAGGAAGAGCTGGCAGACCGGCTGCTGGCAATGATAGAAGACCATTTCAGGAGCATAATATGAACGATATCATAGACAAGGCGCTCAGCATATGCGGGATCGACATGAGCAAAAATCCGGCATATGAGTATAAGCTTACCAGAGCATCCATAAAAAAAGATCAGCGGGTATTATCTCTGGATATCACCCTTAATTTTGTCATGCCCATAGAGGCCTGCCACATGGTCACAGACATGCTGGCACAACAGATGGGCGGCAAGATAGGCGGGGTACATATCAATTTCAGCTATGGGTATATGGCTGCAGACCAGCAGGAGATAATCCGTCTTTTTATCCCTCATATGATAGAGATAGTAAACGGAGGGTATACGGGGATCACCAGCGCCATTTGTACGGATTCTCTGCAATGGGACGGAAAACATCTGACAATATATGCTATCGGTGAATTTACGGTGGAACTTCTGAACAGGGAACTCAAAGGAAGATTTGAACAGCTCCTGAGAGAGAATTTTTCCATAGACGCTGAAATAAGATTTGAAAACAACGAGGAGCTTTTTAAGAAAGAGGCGGAACAATTCCAGGCAAAAGAGGAAAAAGACATCAGGGAATCGCTGGAAGAACATGCAAAAAAACTGAAAGAAAGGGCTGCCATGGCAGCCTCATCCACTGCAGGGGCATCATCCGGATCCGCAGGGTCCCCTTACGGCTCATCGGGGCAGGAAAACAGCGGAAAGAAAAGGCGCTTCCGGGATAAAGAACTGCCGGCCGAGGGCAACCGCATAATGGGCCGTGAGATAGGCACAGCGCAGACAGTCACCGCCCTCAGGGATATAGATCCGGCCCAGGGGACAGCCGTTGTGGAAGGTGTGATCTTCAAGATAGATTTCAGAGTGATAAAGAGCAAGAACTTTCTCATGACGCTGCTGCTCACAGACAATACCACCACCATATGCACCAAAGCCTTTGTTTCCGAGACAAAGCGGGGCGAGATAGAAGAACATCTGCATCCCGGTGACCCCATAAGACTTAGGGGAGAGGTACAGTGGGATACATTTGAAAACCTCAATGTAATAATGATAAAAGACATAGAAAAGAGGGAAAAGGCTTCGGACCGCCAGGATACATGGCCTGACGGAAAACGGGTCGAACTTCATGCACATACAAAGATGAGTGCCATGGACGGCCTCAACGAGCCGGAAGATATAGTAAAACAGGCTGCTTATTGGGGTCAGCCGGCAGTTGCCATAACCGACCACGGAGTTGTCCAGGCATTTCCGGATGCGGCCAAGACTGCAGACGACCTGAAAAAAAAGCAGGGGATCGAAATAAAGGTCATCTATGGCATGGAAGGGTATGTTTTTGACGACGAAGGGCTCATAGATGAGGAAGGCAACATAGATTACAAGAGCAGGCCCACCAATCACATAATCCTGCTGGCAGCAACTCAGGAAGGAATGAAAAACCTGTATAAACTTGTATCTTTTTCTCATCTGGATTATTTTTACAAAAAACCAAGGCTTCCTAAGTCGGTCATAAACAAATACAGAGACGGGCTCATCATAGGTTCTGCCTGCGAGGCAGGGGAACTGTACCAGGCATTTTATCATCAGAGGCCGGAAGCAGAGATCAGAAAGATCGCCGGTTTCTATGATTACTTTGAGATACAGCCGCTGATAAACAACAGATTTCTGACAGAGGATGTGACCGAGGGAGGCAAGTACCCTGACAGGCGCAGACTGACAAACGATGATCTGATGGATATCAACAGGAGCATAGTAGCTCTGGGAGAGGAAATGGAAAGACCTGTAGTGGCCACCACCGATGCCCACTATGACAGCGATACATCGGCCATATACAGAAATATAATCATGGCAGGACAGGGATATAAGGATGCCGAAAACGGGCAGGGGCTTTATCTGAGGACCACCGACGAGATGATGGAGGAATTTGCATATCTTGGAGAGGAGACTGCACGAAAAGTCGTTATCGAAAACACCAATCTGATAGCTGACCAGATAGGCCAGCTCCGCCCTGTGCCAAAAGAAAAATATCCTCCTAAGATACCCGGAGCCGAAGAGACGTTGCGCAAGACATGTATGGAAAAAGCCCACAGCATATACGGCGATCCGCTTCCTGAAGAGATCGGCCAAAGGCTGGAAAAAGAACTTAGCTCGATCATCAACAACGGATATGCTGTCATGTATGTGTCTGCACAGATGCTGGTCAAAAAGTCCATGGAGGATGGGTATCTGGTAGGCTCAAGAGGCTCGGTAGGCTCGTCTCTGGCTGCCACCATGGCGGGGATAACAGAAGTCAATCCCCTGAACCCTCACTATATCTGTCCCAGCTGCAAGCATCTGGAGTGGGGCGATATGGAACAATATGACTGCGGGATCGACATGCCGCCGAAAAAGTGCCCCGTATGCGGAGAAGAAATGAACAGGGACGGATTCACCATTCCTTTTGCCACATTCCTGGGATTCGACGGTGACAAGGAGCCGGATATAGACCTCAATTTCGCCGGTGAATACCAGCCGGTGGCTCACAAATATGTGGGGACCATATTCGGAGAAAAAAATGTGTTCAAGGCAGGGACCGTAGGCACAATAGCTGACAAGACGGCTTATGGATATGTGATGAAATTTTATGACGAGCAGGGAATACGGATAAACAAGTATGAAGCAGACAGGCTGACAACACATTGCACCGGGGTAAAGCGTACTACAGGCCAGCATCCCGGCGGCATAGTCATAGTGCCGGATGACCATGAGATATACGAGTTCTGTCCGGTGCAGCACCCGGCCAACGATGTCAAGTCGGACATCATAACCACCCACTTCGATTATCATAAGATAGACAAGAACCTGCTGAAACTGGACATACTGGGACACAATGTGCCTTCCATGATAAGGCAGCTCCAGGACATGACAGGGGTGGATCCGCTGACGGTGCCTCTGACCGACCGAAAGGTGCTGAGCATTTTCAACGGCATAGAGGCACTGGACATAAAGGACCCGGATTATAAATTTACTCACGGTTCATATGCCATACCGGAGTTCGGAACATCTTTCGTAAGACAGATGCTGGACGACATCAAGCCGGACAGGTTCGCCGACCTGGTCAGGATCTCAGGCTTTTCCCACGGGACCGATGTGTGGCTCAATAATGCTCAGGATTACATAAGGCAGGGCGTGGCCACCATGAGAGAAGTTATCTCTACCCGTGACGACATAATGAACTACCTGATGCTCAAAGGCATAGAAAACAAGATGTCCTTCCAGATCATGGAGGATGTAAGGAAAAACAGGCCGCTGAAAGAAGATCAGCTTGCAGTCATGAAAGAGCATGGCGTGCCTCAATGGTACATTGACTCTTGTATCAAGATACAGTATATGTTCCCCAGGGCTCATGCTGTAGCTTATACCATGATGTCTTTCAGGATGGCCTGGTACAAGGTGTATTATCCTCTGGAATTTTATGCCACATATTTTACCAGTGTTGCAGGCGACTTCAACGCCGAGGTCATCCTCCAGGGCAAGAACGCCATCCTGGAAAGGATGAGGCTCATCGACGCCAGAGGACATGAAGCCACGGCCAAGGATAACAACGAGATGACAGTCCTTGAGGTCGCATACGAAATGTACGCCAGAGGATACGAGTTCAAAGATATAACACTGGGCGAATCGGAAGCTCTCAAATTCGGCATTTCTGACGGGAAGGTACTGCTGCCTTTCATAACGCTTCCGGGAATGGGAGAGACGGCAGCCAGATCTTTTGTGGATGAATATGATGTACGGCCGTATGAGACCATTGAAGAGATCACTAAACGGGCAAAGATAAACCGTTCGTCCATAGAGGCTCTGAAGGCCAAGGGCGTGCTAAAGGGACTCCCGGAGACCGACCAGCTCAGCTTTTTCTGATCGTCTGATGACCAGGCGGATTTCGCCGGCCGGCAGCCGGGCTGAAAGCCTGCGATGCCGGCGGAAGGCGGCAGGGATATTTGCAGAGGGCAAAAGTGCTGTACCTGCAGACCAACTGCCGATTTTTTTCCAAAAACCCTTGATTTTCCCTGGATTATATGATATCCTTGTTAAGGATTTAATTCTAAAAGGTATTACTAAAGAGTGGGCAAAACCCACTCTTTCAGTTTGATAAGGAGAAAGAATGGCAAAGAAAAAGATAAGCGAGCTGGTAAAGGAGCTGACCGGAGACTTTCTTTTGGAAAACGGCCTTGAACTTTACCACTGCGAGTTTGTTAAAGAGGGCCGGGACTGGTTCCTGAGAGTGTACATTGATAAACACGATCCGGACAGTTATGTATCCACCGATGATTGTGAGATGGTAAGCCGGTTCCTCAGCGACAGGCTGGATGAGGAAGATCCCATAGCGCAGAACTATTATCTGGAAGTTTCATCGCCGGGAATGGACAGGATCCTTTATGAACCGGAGCACTTTGAAAAATTCAAAGGAAAGCAGGTAGAAGTAAAACTCTATAAAGCAATAAACGGCAGGAAGGTTTTTACCGGCACCCTTATGGGACTTGAGGACGGATTTGTCATTGTAAAAATAGACGACGGCGAACAAGAAGAAATGAGATTTGCTGCGGATCAGGCGGCTGCCGTGCGCCTGGCTGTGGTTTTCTAAGGAGGTTATGAAAAAATGAACAAGGAATTTATTCAGGCGATTGATGATCTGGAAAGAGAGCGTCATATCTCCAAAGATGTGCTGATAGAGGCAATAGAGTCCGCCCTCGTATCGGCATATAAAAAGAATTACGGTACTGCCCAGAATGTAAGGGTGGACATAGACAGGGAAACAGGAGACATAGCCGTGCTCATGCGCATGGATGTTGTTGATGAGATAGAAGATGAGCTGACTCAGATTTCAGTAGAAGAAGCCAGAGAAATAGATTACAGGTATCAGGCCGGAGACATAGTTGAATATCAGGTGACTCCAAGAGATTTCGGCAGGATAGCTGCCCAGACTGCCAAGCAGGTAGTCGTCCAGAGGATAAGGGAAGCCGAAAGAGGCATGATCTTTGACGATTATGTCACCAGGCAGGGAGAGATCGTGACCGGCAGCGTGCAGAGGATAAGCAACGAGACCATGTTCATAAACATAGGAAGGACAGAGGGGATACTTTCTGCCAACGAACAGGTGCCGGGAGAAAGATATAAGATAAACGACCGTCTGAAAGTTTACATCATGGATGTGAAAAAGACCACCAAGGGGCCGCAGGTATTTTTGTCAAGATCCCATCCGGGACTTGTAAAGCGGCTGTTCGAGCTGGAAGTGCCGGAAATAGAAGACGGTACTGTAGAGATCAAGGGCATTGCCAGAGAAGCCGGCTCAAGGACCAAGATGGCAGTATATACCGAATACGAGGATATCGATCCCGTAGGAGCCTGCGTAGGGACCAGAGGAACACGAGTACAGGCCATTGTCGATGAACTTCACGGTGAAAAGATCGACATCATCACATGGAGTGAAAATCCTGCAGAGCTGATAGCAAATGTCCTTAGCCCGGCAAAGGTTGAAAAGGTCATCATAGACGAGGAAAATGAAAAGACCGCCACGGTGGTCGTGCCAGACTATCAGCTGTCCCTTGCCATAGGCAAAGAGGGACAGAATGTAAGGCTTGCAGCCCGTGTGAGCGGATGGAAGATAGACATAAAGAGCCACAGCCAGTACGAAGCCATGACCGCCGATGAGGGGTCAGACTATCAGATATATGAATATGACCGGCAGGATACGGCAGATGACCCTGGACTGACGCAGGACCCTGTGGATGATGAGGTTTGGGGACAGCAGGATACGGTACAGACGGACGAAGATACTGAGGCGGAGGCGTCATCAGACCAAGAGGATGTGCAGGAACCGGAGACAGCAGAGGAACCCGTGCAGGAAGCCGGGCAGCAGTAGCCGGCGCGAGGGGAGGTGATTTCCTTGAGAGAGCGAAAGATCCCCATGCGCAGATGCGTAGGATGCATGGAGTCAAAGGAAAAGAATAAACTCATAAGGATAGCCGGATACGAAGGAAATATTTCGGTAGATCTCACCGGAAGGGCAAAGGGAAGAGGCGTCTATCTGTGCAGAGACAACCAGGAGTGCTGGAAAAAAGCATTTAAGAAGAAGGCGCTTGAAAGAAGCCTGGGCATGCCGGTAGGAGAAGAACAGAAAAATGACATTTTAAGAAAGCTTGAAGAGCTGAAAAATGCAGATAAATGATAAAATCTTAAAATATCTTGGCCTTGCCGCCAGAGGCAGGCTCATGGTAAACGGATATAACACATGTTTGTATATGATAGAGAAAGGAAAGGTCAAGTTGCTGATCTTAGCCAAAGACCTTTCGGAAAACTCATCAGATAAACTGATGGCTTCCGCAGTAAGGGCAGGAGTGCCGTATATACAGTACGGGACCAAAGAAAGCCTGTCCCATGCGGCGGGAAAGACCGGCAGCGGTGTCTTCGGTATAACTGATGAGAATCTGGCAAAAGCGATATCAGCAGAGACGATCCGTCATGGATCTTTATAGAGGAGGTGTTCTATGGCTATGGAAAGCAACACAAAAGAAACAAAAATTGTAAGGGCAACGCCCAAGAAAACGGAAGGCCAGCAGGAAGAACAACCGAGAGTGACCGTCAAAGCGGCGGTAAAACCACAGGTGAGGAATCAGCAGAAACAGGTAAGACCACAGCAACAGCCTCAGGAAAAAACCATCAAAAGGCCGCCTATGGGAAAACCGGTTGCAAATAAAGAATTAGAAGGAAGGACCAGGATGCCGATAGGCAGGCCTGTCGTACCCAAGGAAGTAGCAGAAAGAGACAGCGCAGCAAAAGAGCCTGCAAAGGTTGAAGGCGCAGGTCCGCAGATCATCAATGCAGAAGAAGCCAAAGCCGCACCTGCAAAGCAGGAACCGGCTCCGGCAGAAAACCCAAGAACCGGTCAGGCTGCCGGCACGGTAACTGCAAAAGGGGAGACTGCCAAAGCTGAACCTGCACAGGCCGAAGCTGCAGGAACCGCAGTATCAAAGGAGGAAACCGCAAAGGCTGAGCCTGTCAAGCCAGCTCCGGCAGCTGTCCCAAGAGAAGAAAGATCACCTAAGCCTGTATCAGGATCAAAGGAGCAGCCAGCAAGAAGGCCGGAGAAAAAGAACCAGCAAAGCGACAGGCCGGCTCCTTCACGCCGCAGCGACAGACCTCAGGGTGACAGGAATGCAGGCGACAGGAACCACGGTGACAGATCTTCCGATCAGCGCAGAGGAACAAGAAGAGAAGGCGAAAGGCCTCAAAGACGGGACGGCGACAGACCGCAGCGTCCGGACAGAGACAGACCGTCACGCCCTCAGGACAGGAGAGATTCAAGACCTGCATCCTCAGGCGGAGACATGGCTCATAAACAGAGCCAGAAGCGTGCCGAAAAAATGCAGCACCAGGACAGGGAAAGAAATAAATTCGCTAAACTGGATAACGGCGGCAAAAAGAACAAACAGAAGATACAGGAACGCTCACTGGAAAAACAGTCAAGGCCAAAGAAACACAACAAACAGAAGCCTCAGACAGTTGAGGAAGAAGATATAATGGAAACACTGCCTTCGGGTACTATAGCCATAACCGCTCCAATCACAGTAGCAGGCTTCTGCGAACAGACAGGAGTATCCACCTCTCAGGTCATCATGGCCCTGATGAGGCTGGGCATAATGGCCAACATCAACCAGAATATAGACGAAGACACCATAATGATACTGGCCGATGAGCTGGGCATAAGCGTAGCAGTAACCAAGGTTGAAGAAGTCGAGGAAGAAGAAGGGATCGAGACTTTCGAAGACAGAGAAGAAGACCTGAAGCCGAGAGCTCCGATCATCACCGTAATGGGCCATGTAGACCACGGAAAGACTTCCCTGCTGGACGCCATCAGAAAGACCAATGTGACGGCCTCAGAATCAGGCGGAATAACTCAGCACATCGGTGCTTCCGAAGTGACCATCAACGGCCAGAAGATCGTATTCCTGGACACTCCGGGCCACGAAGCATTCACGGCCATGAGAGCCAGAGGAGCTCATATAACGGACATCGCCGTACTGGTAGTTGCCGCCGACGACTCGGTCAAACCGCAGACCGTTGAATCCATCAACCATGCCAAGGCAGCCGGAGTTCCTATCATCGTAGCCATCAACAAGATAGATAAGCCGGGGGCCAATCCGGACAGAGTCAAGCAGGATCTGACCGAATACGGCATACTGGTCGAAGACTGGGGCGGAGATGTGATCTCCGTACCTGTATCGGCCAAGACAGGAGAAGGTATCGTAAACCTGCTGGAGATGATACTGCTCCAGGCCGAAGTCCTGGAACTCAAGGCCAACCCTAACCGTCTGGCCATGGGCTCCGTCATCGAAGCAAGGCTCGACAAGAACAAGGGACCGGTAGCCACCCTGCTGGTGACCAACGGTACTCTCAAGACAGGCATGAGCGTAGTTGCCGGAACATGTTCAGGCAAGATAAGGCTGATGACCAACTACAAAGGCGATACCATCAAGAAGGCCGGACCTGCTACAGCAGTAGAGATCCTCGGTCTCAACGATGTTCCTGAGGCAGGAGACGAATTTCACGCCGTTAAGGAAGACAAGATCGCCAGAGAGATCGCTGAAAACAGAAAAGCCAAGCTGAGAGAAGAGATACTGGCAAGGAACGCCAGCACCACTCTGGAGCAGCTGTTCAGCCAGATCCAGGAAGGCGAAGTAAAAGACCTGAACCTGATAATCAAGGGAGATGTTCAGGGTTCCATCGGAGCTATCGTGACATCTCTTGAAAAACTCAACAACGAAAATGTCCATGTTAAGATAATCCACACAGGAGTGGGCACGATAACTGAGTCGGATGTTATGCTGGCAGGCACCACCGGATCTGTTATCATCGGCTTCAATGTAAGACCTACCACGGCCGTGCAGAACTTCGCCGAGAGAGAAAAGATACAGATCAGGCTCTACAGGGTAATATACGACATAATCAACGATGTGGAAGACGCCATGAAGGGTATGCTGGATCCTGTTTACAAGGAAGAAGTCCTCGGAAAAGTCGAGGTCAGAGAAACATTCAAAGTGCCTAATGTGGGCACTGTGGCAGGAGCCTATGTACAGGAAGGCAAAGTCATCCGCAACGCCGAGATCAGACTGGTAAGAGACGGTATCGTCATCCACGAAGGCCAGATCTCATCTCTGAGGAGGTTCAAAGACGATGTCAAAGAAGTCAACCAGGGATATGAATGCGGTATCGGCATAGAAAACTATAACGACATCAAGATCGGCGATGTCATAGAGTGTTTCCACATGGTAGAGGTAGAACGCAAATAAGCGGCCTCCGCCGTGGGAACGGCGAAAGGAAGACTTATGGGAAAAGGATACAGACAAGGAAGACTCGGTGAGGAGATACGCAAGGTAATAAGCGGCATGCTCCTCCACCAGATAAAAGATCCGAGGCTGTCATCTATGATAAGCATATCGGGAGTGGAAGTGACCGCTGACGGCAGCTATGCCACATGCTATGTTTCAACTCTCGATATGAGCAAGAGTCCTGAAGAAAAAGAAGCCCATGAAAAGGAGATACTGGCAGGACTTGCCAGCGCCTCCGGACTCATGAGGAACGAAATAGGCAAGCAGGTACGCATGCGCCGGACCCCGCAGCTTATTTTCAAGATGGACCATTCCATGGAATACGGCGAGCATATCGACAAGATCCTGGATTCCATGGATTTTGACAGCTATCAGAAAGATGAAGACGAGGGCGGAGAAGATCCCGCAGAATAAAGTATGAAAAACGATTCGATCAAAACCATTGCAAAAGTCCTCAGCAAGGCAGAGAGCATATTGATATTTCCCCATGTGAATCTGGACGGGGACGCTCTCGGCTCCTGCGCCGCCCTTTGCGGAGCCCTGAGAAAACAAGACAAGAATGCGTGGATATTGCTGGAAGACGAGATTCCGGCAAATCTGCGCTTTTTGGACAGAAATTTCTGCGCATGGGATATGGATGCGATAAAAGACCCGGATATATGTATCTGCGTGGACTGCGGAGATACGGGAAGATTTCCGGGGCGGGCCGGAAAATTTCTTTCTGCCGGGACTACCATATGCGTAGACCACCATATGACAGAAAAATATTTCTGCGACTATAACTATGTGGATCCGGACGAGGCCGCCACAGGCCAGATCATATACCAGCTGCTCAAAGAGCTGGGTGCTGAGCCGGACCCGGCCGAAGGAGAAGCCATATATGCAGCCATAGCCACAGATACGGGGGATTTTACCTATTCCAACACCCAGAAAAAGAGCCATCAGATCGTGGCGGAGCTTTACGACTGGGGATGCGATTTCAACAAGGTCAGCGTGGAGATCTACGAAAATGTCCGGGTGGAAAAGATACGCATGCATGCCGGCGCCATGGAGACCCTCAGGCTCATCGGCGGAGGAAAAGGCGCGCTGGTATCAGTAACGCAGAAGCTTTTAGCTGATACGGGGGCCAAGATGGATGAAAGCGAAGGTCTGGCTCAGGACCTCAGATCCATAAGCGGAGTGGAATTTGCGGCTGTACTCAAGGAATACGGCCCGGAAAATATCAGGGTGAGTTTCAGGGCCAAAAGGCTGGGCAATGTGGCCGAGATCGCAGCAAACCTCGGCGGCGGCGGACATCTCAAAGCCGCAGGCTGCACCATAAAAGCGCCTATGGCACGAGCTGAGGCCATGGTAGAAAAAGAAATACTAAAAGCCATTGAAAGACTTGAAACTGATGAATGATACAGGAATACTGAATATATATAAACCGGCCGGCATGACTTCCCACGATGTGGTGGCGGTCATCAGAAGGAAACTGGGAATAAAGAGGGTAGGCCACACGGGTACTTTAGACCCTATGGCCACAGGCGTCCTGCCCATCTGCGCAGGACAGGCGGCCAGGATAACCGAATATCTCGATTTGGACTATAAGACCTACAGATGTTCCATGATCCTGGGCAAGATGACCGATACCCAGGATATATGGGGACATGTCATAGAAGAAAGGCCCGCAGACGGCATCGGTGAAAAAGATGTGCTTAGGGCCTTTGAACCCTTCAGAGGCGTTATCGACCAGAAGCCGCCCATGTACAGCGCCGTCCGTGTAAATGGCAAGAGACTTTATGAATATGCCAGAGAGGGCAAAGAAGTCCAGGTAAAGACCCGCAAGGTCCATATAGCTGACCTGACCGTAGAAAAGATCGACCTGCCCAACAGCCGGGTGGACTTTTCCGTCTGCTGCTCCAAGGGTACATATATAAGGACCATATGCCAGGACGCAGGACTGGCCCTGGGCTGCGGAGCTGTCATGTCCGCTCTGGAAAGGACTGCAAGCGGTGCTTTCAGGGCAGAGGACGCCATAGCCCTTGATAAGATAAAGGAAATGGAGCCGGAGCGGGTATGGGAGGCCATGACAGGATCTGATTTTCCGCTGGTACACTTCGGACAGATCACCGTAGACAGAGAAGGGGCAAAACTCTTCGTCAACGGCAGGCACCTGCCGCCGGACATCTGCCGGGTGGAAAAACAGCCGGAATTCAGCCGCAAAAGACCGGCCCTGCCCATGAGAGATGAGTATGCTGCTGCATACAATGTCTATCAAAGATCAAGGCAGGGAAAGATATTTCTGGGAGTAGCATTTTTCGACAAAAAGTACAGAAAATTTGCGGCAGACAAGGTATTATCGAGAGGTGATATTATTTGAAGATCTTTAATTCTTTAGATGAAATAAATGACATACAGCCCTGCGCCGTGGCCCTGGGAAATTTTGACGGAGTGCACAAGGGACATCAGCAGCTCATAAACAAGGCGGTAAGGGCAGCCCAGCGCCACGGCATAAAGAGCGCCGTGTTTACCTTTTCCAACCATCCCAAGAGCATGCTGCCGGGAAACAAAGAAGTAAAAAACATAATATATCAGGAAGAAAAGATCGCCCTTATTGAGAAGCTGGGCGTAGACTATCTTTTTAACATAAAATTCACCAAGGAGATCCAGACCATGGATCCGGTGGACTTTATCCGGAAACTTCTATACGGAAAGCTCATGGCTGCCGAGACTTTCTGCGGGTTCAACTACAGGTTCGGCTATAAGGCGGCAGGCAATATCAAGCTTCTCCGGGAAGAGGGCAAGAGGCTTGGCATAAGGGTCAATGTCATCGAGCCGGTGATCATAGACGGCGAGGTGGTGAGTTCAACCCTGATAAGGAGCCTTATCAGGTCAGGGGATGTGGACGAATGTGCCAAATACCTGGGCAGGAACTACGACATCGGCGGCGAGGTGGTCGTAGGCAACCGGCTGGGCAAGAAGCTGGGCTTTCCAACTTCCAACATAATGATCGACGAGACGATGGTGACCCCGCCCAACGGAGTGTATATAACCTACTGCATATATAACGGGATAAAATATCCAAGCGTCACCAATGTGGGCGTAAAGCCGACCGTAGGGACATATAAAAAAAACATGGAGACTCATATCTTTAACTTTAACAAAGAACTGTACGGCAAACATATAAAGATAGAGTTCCTGAAAATGACAAGAGACGAAGTCAAATTCGACAGCGTAGACGAGCTTTCGGCCCAGATAGCCAGAGACTGCCGGCAGGCCAAAGAATATCACGGGATATAGTCATATTGTGCAGATAATGGCTGATCGGGAAACCGGTCGGCTATTTTTATCATGGCAGGACATATCCTTCATTACCGGCACATATTGCGGAAAGAGACCATTTGCTATATACTGATGATATATGGGCAACGGAGGCAAAGGTCATTGAGTACAGTCACAGATAAACAAAACGGGGCAGTCTTGCGGGCGGCCATGATAACCGCCTTTATCACTACATTTATGGGAAGTTCACTGAACATGTCGATCCCTGCTATTGAAACGGAGTTTCAGGTCAGCGGTGCGCTGGTAGGCTGGGTCGTAACATCCTATACCATTGCGGTTGCTGCCCTTAGCGTGCCTTTTGGACGCATATCCGATATAACCGGACGAAGAAGGATATTTCTCACAGGAGTGGTGTGTTTCGGAGCTGCATCACTGGTCTGCATGTTTTCACCGGATATCCTGGTGATGATGATACTCCGTGTACTCCAGGGGGCTGCCGCCGCCATGATCTTTGCTACCAACAACGCCATACTGATAAGCGTTTATCCTGCCAGCCAGAGAGGAAGAGTCCTGGGGCTTTCTACGGCAGCGACTTATGTGGGGCTGTCAGCAGGACCGGTGGCAGGAGGATTTTTAAACCATTATGTGGGCTGGCGCTCTATTTTTGCAGCAGCTTTTGTGGTCTCGGCAGCCGCATTTTTGGCAAGCCGCAGGCATATACCCAATGACAGGCAGCCGGAGGACAGCATATCATTTGATATTTCAGGAAACATACTTTATATATGTGCCATCGGCATGAGCCTGTATGGGCTCAGCAATCTTTCTGAAGGAATATGGGCATGGGCGGCCTTTGCCGCAGGCATCGGAGCAGGCGCAGGCTTCTTTTTGTATGAGAAAGGAAGGAAGCAGCCCCTCATACGGGTGGAAATGTTCAGGGAAGATATTGCTTTTTCTTTCTCAAATCTGGCAGCGCTGCTCAATTACGGAGCGACTTTTGCCATAAGTTATCTGATGAGCATATATCTGCAGGTGGTAATGGGTTTCACATCGCAGGATGCCGGCCTTATACTGATATGTATGCCGCTGATCCAGGCGGTATTTTCTCCGGTCATGGGAAAACTTTCCGACAAGGTGCGTCCCCACAAGATCGCTACAGCAGGAATGATGATCTGCGTTGCAGCCCTTGCCATGTTTTCTTTTATCGATGAAGATACAGGACTGTGGTTCGCCGTATCCGCCCTTATGACGGCCGGGTTTGGATTTGCAGTCTTTTCTGCTCCCAATACAAATGCTATAATGGAAAGAGTCAGAGAGGAAGACTATGGCATAGCCAATTCCATAGTGGCAACCATGAGGACCTACGGCCAGTCAGCAAGCATGGGTATCGTCAGCGTTGTCATGGGCATGATACTGGGCGATCTTCCGATGGAAGAAGCTCAGATACCTGATCTGATACTGACGGTCAGGACATCATTTTATGTGTTTATCGTCCTTTGCGTCATGGCGGTTTTTCTGTCAGCTTTCAGAGGAAAGTGCGGCGGCGGGATGCGTGAGGATGTTTAAATACACAGGAGGGAAAATGTATAATCAGCTAAAAGATGAAGTAAGGACACTGGTCGATGAAATATTTCCTGAGATCATCAGCATCAGGAGAGATTTTCACAGGCATCCGGAACTGTCAGAACACGAAGAAAGGACGGCACGGATGATCTGCCGGTATCTCAGCCAATGGGGAATAGAGTACAGGGACAACATAGGGGGCCACGGCATTGTGGGCAGGATAGACGGAAAATTGCATGCGCCCGCCGGACGCCGATATGAAGCGGTAGCCATAAGGGCAGATATGGATGCCTTGCCCATAGAGGAAGCTGTTGAAAGCCCCTTCAAGTCAGAAAACTACGGCATAATGCATGCCTGCGGACACGATATCCACATGGCGTGCCTGCTGGGAACTGCAAAGATACTCAAAAGACTGGAAGACAGGTTTTACGGTTCAGTCAAGCTGTTCTTTCAGCCCGCTGAAGAGACCATAGGCGGAGCAGCTCAAATGATAGCAGAAGGCTGTATGGAAAATCCTCATACAGGTGCAGTCATAGCTTTTCATGTTGCTCCTTATCTGCCTGCCGGAGCCATAGAGTTTTGCAGGGGCAAGATGAATGCGGCAACATGCGATATCCAGATGGAAGTGGAAGGGGTATCATGCCACGGCGCCCATCCGGAAGGCGGGATAGATGCCATCCTTGCCGGAGCCCAGATAGTTACGGCTCTCCAGAGCATAATAAGCCGCAATCTTTCACCTACAGATCCGGGGATCATCACCATCGGGCAGTTCAATGGCGGTACCAAGGAAAACATCGTCGCCGGAGATGTGAAAATGTCCGGCACATTGAGGGCTCTTGACCCTGATACAATGGATACACTGAAAAACAGGGTCCGTACCGTAGCAGAAGGGATATGCCAGGCTTATGGCGCAAAACTGCATATGACCCTCAGCGACGGATACCCGGCCCTGATAAACAGTACAGAGATATGTGACGATCTTTCGGCCATCGGGACAGAATTGTTCGGCAGGGATAAGATATATTTTATGGAAGAGCCAAGTCTGGGAGCCGATGACTTCTCTTTCTTTTCCAGGATGTGCGACGGGCTGTATTTCAATGTGGGAACGGATTCGGGCAAAGAAGCCCATATCCAGAAGATACACAGCGAATATTTCAATCCCGATGAAACATCCATGAAGAACGCCGTGCTCATGGAAGTACTGGGAGTTTTGCATCTGCTTGAAAAGGAGAAAAAATGATATGATAATGAGAGATACGGTGGTAAAAGTGGACCTGGGCGCCATCAGAGAGAATATGAGGCTTATAGCCGGATCATGCGGCAGCGATGTGGCCATAATGCCGGTGGTAAAAGCAAACGGCTACGGCCATGGGGCTGTGGGCATAGCGCCGGCACTTATGGAAGAGGGGGCAGCGTATCTTGCGGTGGCAACCCTGACCGAAGCCCTTGAACTTAAAGAACATTATCCGGATTATCCGGTGTTCATATTGGGCCATACTCCGGAGAGACTTTGCAGCATTGTCGTCGAGAATGATATAACCCAGGCAGTCGTAAATCTCAGACAGGCAAAAGCTCTTGGCGAGGCGGCTGCAAAAGCCGGGAAAAAAGCAAAGGTACATCTTAAAGTAGATACGGGATTCCACCGGCTTGGAGTATATGATGAAGAAGAACTTTACCAGATGTACAGCCTGCCTGGCCTGGAGGTGGAGGGGATATTTTCTCATCTGGCCCTGACAAGCGAAGAAGAGGACGAAAAACAGTACAGCCTGTTCACAGACATGATAGAAAAGCTGGAGCGCCGTGGCTGCAAGTTCAGATACAAGCACATAGCAGACAGCATTTCACTGGTGGACTATCCTCAGTACAGGATGAACATGGTCAGGCCGGGAGCGCTCATCTATGGACTGAAGGGCTTTTCCAAAGGTCACCTTGATGTAAAAACATGTATGACATTTGAAAGCAGGATATCTCAGATACATCATGTCAAAAAAGGCGAAGGGGTCGGCTATGACTATTTGTGGAGGGCTCCGGAGGATACGGTCATCGGGACTCTGCCTTTCGGATATTCTGACGGATATCCGAGAAATATGAGGGATAAAGGATATGTGACCATCAGAGGGGTCAAATGCCCGATAATCGGCGTCATCTGCATGGATCAGTGCATGGTCGACCTGTCAGGAGTACCCGATGCCCAGGAAGGGGATACGGCTGTCATATACGGTGACGGAGAAAACAATACCATGACCATAGCCGAGGCTGCAGCTCTGGCAGGGACCAACAAAAATGAGATAGTGGCTCGTATAATGGCAAGGCCGCCGAGAATATATCAAGAATAACAGCGAGGAGGTACAAAAAGTGAAGAAAGTGTTTATCAGTGCAGACATTGAAGGCGTGACAGATGTAGTATCATGGGGAGAGACTGTGCCTGACGGTCATATGTATGCTGAAGCAGCCAGACAGATGTCTCTTGAAGTTGCCGCTGCCTGCAGAGGAGCGTTTGCAGCAGGAGCAGAGGAGATCATAGTCCGCGACGGTCACGACAACGCAATGAACATAGACCATAACCTGCTGCCGAGAGGAGTAAAACTCATAAGAGGATGGGGCGGAACGCTTCTTTCCATGCTGGAAGGCCTGGATGAAACTTTTGACTGTGTGATATACATAGGATATCACTCGGAAGCAGGCTCAGATAAAAATCCCCTTGCCCATACCAGCTGCTATCCTAAACTTGATCATGTGTGGATAAACGGCGAAAGAATGTCAGAATTTATGAAGAACAGCTATAATGCCGCCAAGCTGGGAGTGCCGGTTGTATTTATCAGCGGAGATGAAGCCATCTGCGATCATGCAAAGAAATACATCCCTCAGATCGGGACTGTAGCTGTAAAAAAAGGTGTAGGTGATTCTGTCATGAGCATCCATCCTGCAGACGCATGCGACCTCATTGAAGAAGGCGTAAAAACAGCCATTGCCGGCAAGATGGGCGGTCATATAGCAATACCTGATGAGATCACTCTCAGGATAGAATACCAGAAACATGCAGATGCCCTTGGCGCTTCGTCATATCCGGGAGTGGAGCTTATCTCCGAAAAGATAGTCGAATATAAGACCAACGATGTGACTGAAATGGTGAGAGCATATAATTACATGGTGTGATGGAGAGTTTGGCGGCATGATATGCCGGTATACCGAAATTGATGTAAAGATCTCTCAAAATTGCGGAAGTTTGGGAAAAACTGATGGACAAAACGGTTTTTTTATGTTAATATAAGGCGTTGGAATTTTACCTTTTGCTCCGTATGGCGACACTCCGACGCAGCACAGGGCATGAGGCGAATAAGAAAAGGAGACAGAAAATGATAACCAAAGAGATCAAAGAACAGATAATCAAAGATTATCAGCTCAAAGAAGGCGACACCGGTTCCCCGGAAGTTCAGATCGCTATCCTTACTTACAGGATCAACGATCTTAACGAACATCTCAAAGTCCACAAGAAAGACCATCATTCCAGAAGAGGCCTTCTCAAGATGGTAGGACAGAGAAGGAACCTTCTTGCATATCTCAGGGAGAAAGACCTTGAGAGATACAGGACCCTTATCGCTCGTTTAGGACTGAGAAAATAGGCGAAAAGGCGCTTTTCTCTCCGTTTGCGGGCGCAAGCATGCAAGCTGTCGTATGTACGGGCTTGCGGCAGAGATCGACTTTAAGCGGGGATATCATCCCCGCTTATTTGTATCACTCGATATGGCTCCCGGCATTGATTTTTAAGTTTTTCCGCAATGGGCAAGATGTGCTGGAGATCGGGAAAATCAATGCGGAGAGCCATCGATTGCCAAAGTGAAGAGAAGAAATTAACAGGAGGTAGTTGTTAATAATGGCAAGATTTGAAGATTACAGAACATTTAAGACAGCGGTGGGAGGCAGGCTCCTGCAGCTTGAGATCGGCAAAGTATGCGAACAGGCCAACGGACAAGTCATGGTAAGGTACGGCGATACGGTGGTAAATGTAACCGCCTGCGCTTCAAAAGAACCAAAGCCGGATATAGACTTTTTCCCTCTTTCTGTAGATTTTGAAGAAAGAATGTATTCAGTAGGCAAGATACCGGGAGGATTCATCAAAAGAGAGGGAAGACCAAGCGAACACGCCATACTGACATCAAGGCTCATAGACAGGCCTATCAGGCCGCTGTTCCCTAAGGGATATTATAACGATGTAGTGGTGGTGGCTACAGTAATGTCAGTGGATCCTGACTGCTCGCCTGAGATCTGCGGCATGATAGGCTCATCGGTCGCCCTGGCCACTTCCGACATACCATGGGACGGGCCGACAGGTTCGGTCAAAGTGGGAAGAGTTGACGGCAAACTGGTCATCAACCCGACTCTGGAGCAGAGAGAAGTTTCCGACATGGATATGACGGTTTCCGGTACCAAGGAAGCCATAATGATGGTAGAAGCCGGAGCCAATGAAGTTCCTGAAATGGAAATGCTTGATGCTATCCTCTTTGCCCACGAAGAGATAAAGAAGATCGTAGAATTCATTGAAGAGATCGTGAGAGAAGTGGGCAGGCCTAAGCAGGAAGTGGTGCTCTACAAGCCGCTTGATGAGATAGATCAGGCTGTAAGGGAATATGCTGCCCCTAAGATGAAAGAGGCCATCCGCACTCCGGATAAGCTGGAGAGACTGGAAAACATGGACGCTGTTGAGGCGGAGACTAAAGAGCACTTCGAGGAGATCTATCCTGAAGGCGCAAGAGATATAGATTCTGTCCTTTACAATATAACCAAAGAAACTGTAAGGGCAATGATAATGGACGAAGGCATCCGCCCTGACAACAGAAAGCTTGATGAGATCAGACCTATATGGTGCGAGACCGGCCTGCTGCCAAGGACTCACGGCTCCGGCCTGTTCAAGAGAGGCCAGACTCAGGTCCTTTCCGTATGTACTCTGGCTCCGGCCAGCGAGGCTCAGACCATCGACGGTATCACCGAGGATACTTCCAAGAGATATATGCACCACTATAACTTCCCGGGATATTCCGTGGGCGAAGCAAAGACTTCAAGAAGTCCGGGCAGAAGGGAGATCGGCCACGGCGCTCTGGCAGAAAGAGCTCTGGTACCGGTACTGCCGAGCGTTGAGGACTTCCCTTACGCCATAAGAGTAGTATCCGAAGTACTTTCATCCAACGGTTCTACCTCAATGGGATCAACCTGCGGTTCATGTCTTGCTCTGATGGACGCCGGCGTACCTATCAGGAAGCCTGTTGCCGGAATAGCCATGGGACTTATCGAGAGAGTGAAAGAGGACGGGACTTCTGAGTTTGCCATTCTCTCTGATATCCAGGGAATGGAGGACTTTCTGGGAGACATGGACTTTAAAGTCACAGGAACTGAAGACGGCGTTACCGCTATCCAGATGGACATCAAAGTTCACGGACTTTCAAGGGAGATACTCGAAAAAGCCCTTAAACAGGCAAAAGAGGGCAGGATGTACATCATGGGCAAGATGCTCGAAGAAATAGAAGCACCTCGTCCTGAACTGTCCAAGTATGCACCGAGAGCCATGACAATGAACATAGACCCTGACAAGGTAAGGATAGTCATCGGACCTGGTGGAAAGACCATCAACAAGATAATTGAGGAAACAGGCGTTAAGATCGATATTTCCGAGGAAATCCCTGGCCTTGTAAGCATTTACAGTGTAGACCAGGCCGGCGCAGAGGAAGCCCGCCGCCAGATCGAAATGCTGACCAAGGATCCGGAAGTTGGCGAGGTATACGAAGGTACCGTAACAAGGATAATGAACTTCGGCGCTTTCATAGAGATCCTCCCTGGAAAAGAAGGCCTGCTGCACATTTCCAAGATGGCAAAAGGCAGAGTGGAAAAAGTAGAAGATGTAATGAACATCGGCGATAAGGTAGAAGTCAAGATCTATGAGATCGACAACCAGAACAGGATAAACCTGATGAGGACCAGCCTGCCTGACGCAAAATAGGATAACATTTTAAAAACCGCTTTCTGACGGACGGCTGACCGCCTGCCCGCAGGAGAGCGGTTTTTTGCGCCCTTTGGAGACAGGGGGCGTTGATATGGATAAGGAGGAAAAAATGCGAGAAGTAGACCCGATGACCACGCCCAGAGCCAAGAGCTGGCAGCTCTACAAAGATGCGCCTATGCCTATGGTGACCATATTTAAGACTCTTGATGTATCACCTCTGGTCCGCCTCAAGGAAAGCGGATACAGATTCAACATGCTGATGTGCTTCTGCACGGCGCAGGCGGCGCATAAGACGCCTCAGTTCCGCCTGCTGCCGGCGGGCGAGAAGATGCTGGAGTACGACGAGATAGGAGTCAACACCATAGTAGCAGACATCAGCGGCGGCCTGAGCACCTGTGACCTGCCTTTATGCGATGCCCCTGACCGGTTCAGCGCCATCTACGATGAGCTGACTGAAAAGGTCCGCTTGGATTGCACGGACTTTGAGCTGCCGGACCGCATGATAATAGGAACATCCAATCTGGCCGCTTATGATATAGACGGTGCGGTCAACATGTACAGCGGCATATTCAACAATCCCTTTCTGATCTGGGGAAAATACAGGAGGCAGGAGGACAGGACCCTGCTGCCGGTGTCATTTCAGTTCCATCATGTGCAGATGGACGGGCTGGAGGCCTGCGAGTTTCTGGAAAGACTCCAGGGAGCCTGCACAAATTTGCCCCATGATTTTTGACGGAAAATGTGATATAATATATATGAAATACAGGGTATGGGCGGATGATCAGCCTTTATGTCCAGGCGTATGTTGTATGAAAATCTCAAATCCATAAAAATTGCAACATTTCCGGTTGAAACCCCTTTCAGACCGGGGAAATTATGGACTGATGTTGTAAAAAATCGGATTTTCAAAATATATACAACATTTCGGCAGGGCGGCATGAAAAGCGGTTGGCTGTTTTTTCGCTCAGAGCGGAAAAAGCCAACAAACGGCACCGGATTATCCTGCTTTTCTCTGAAATGTTGTCTTTTTGAGCCCACAGACATAAAACAGACAACAGTTTCCCGGAAACCTGTTGTCTGAAATGACTCTGCGCAGTCAAAAAGCCAACATCGGGCATTTTTTCCGACATTTTCGACATTTTTCGACATGCAATGTTGGCTCATATGGCTGAGGTTTAGCAAAAAGCCAACATCGGAGCCGGGGAGACAGAGAGCCCGGGCCCACATACTTAAACGGCGCACCTCGTTGCAGGGGAGAACCCAAGCTGCGCATAAACCGCAATGCCGGGCAGACGGCATGCCGCATGTTAAAGATGACAGATATAAGAACAACAGAAAGAGTGATGAGATATGAATACTTTTAAAGAGGGAGATATGGTAGTATACGGGACCGAAGGACTTTATCAGGTACAGGAGATAGCTGATATGAAGTTCGGCGGCAAGAGCGACAGATATTATGTCCTCCGGCGCGGAGGGTCAGTAACTTATGTGCCTGTCAGCAACGAAAAAGGTGTGAGCAAGATCAGATCTGTGCTCACAAGGGACGAGGTCATGGACCTGCTTGAAACCATGCCCCTTGAGAGCGATCCTTGGATAACCAATGACAGGGAACGCCAGGCAGCCTTCAAGAATATACTTCTTTACGGAGATATCAGGGACATCATATTGCTGGCCAGAAAGTTAAAATTCAAGCAGGACGAACAGGAATCCAGGGGAAAGAAGCTGCATATCGCTGACGAGAGGACTTTCAGGGAGGCGGAAAAGATAATAAGCGAGGAACTGGCCTATGCACTGGGGATAGAAAAGGACAAGGTCATAGATTTTCTTGTAAGCAAACTGGAAAAATAACAATTTTCAAATTTCTTAACTAAAACTTACGATCAGCATTTTTTATTGACGGTGTACTATTTATTTAGTACACTTTTTTTGTGCGCAGGGTGAAGACTCTGTGAAAGGGCCGACGGACGGCAGAGATGCAGATAACAGATCCTGCGGACCGGTTGGACTGAAAAAAGCGAAAAGGGGTATGTATATGCTCAAACTTAAAAATGTATCAAAATTTTATTACAGCAACGGAGTCATAACCAGCGGTTTTTCCAGGGTAAACCTGGAGCTGTCGATGGGTGAGTTTGTCGTGATAACCGGCGAATCGGGAAGCGGCAAGTCAACTCTCCTCAATGTGCTTTCGGGGCTGGATACCTACGAAGAAGGGGAAATGTATATAAACGGCCAGGAGACCAGCCACTACAACGAGGCTGATTTTGAAGAATACCGCCGTAAATATGTGGGGAACATTTTCCAGAATTTCAATCTGGTGAACAGCTATACGGTCTACCAGAATGTGGAGCTGGCCCTTCTCCTCAATGGCGAAAGCAAAAAAGAAGCCAGAGACAGGGTCATGGACATCATAGAGAAAGTCGGTCTGTCGGATTTTGCCGGGACAAAATGCGCCAAGCTTTCCGGCGGTCAGAAGCAGAGGGTGGCCATCGCAAGAGCCCTGGCCAAGGAGACACCCATAATAGTCGCCGATGAGCCTACGGGAAATCTTGACAGCAAATCGGCTGAAGATGTCATAAGTCTCCTCAGCCAGATTTCAAAAGATAAACTTGTCATCATAGTTACCCACAATCTGGAACAGGTGGAAAAGTACGCCACGAGGCTCATAAAAATGCATGACGGCAAGATACTGGAAGACAAGGTCATTGCAAAGCCTGTACCGCCTCAGACGGAAACGGCCCGCAGGTTCAGCGATATAACCGCAGCAGACAGGATCAGGATCGGTGCAAGGAACGCCTTCAATGTCCCGGCGAAATTCGTACTCATATTTGCGGTATTCCTGTTTGTTGTCTTTGCTGTAGCAGGGACTTATTCCAGCTTCCAGAAGATGGCCTATGAAGAATCAATATACGGATACAGCCAGTTCTTTTCTGATTCTTCTGACAGCCGTATAGTCATCAATAAGGAGGACAGGTCAGCCATAACAGAAGACGAGCTGGCTCAGGTGGAAGCCCTTGATAATGTCAGCAGGGTTTCAAAAAACGACATGCTCACAGACTATACAGAATCTGTCATCGATCAGGAAGGATGGTACTGGTTTTACGGGAACTTCTTTGAGCTGAAAGATTTTGACGGCCAGCTTGCCGCAGGCAGGATGCCGGAAAATGATGATGAGATCATCCTGCTGGGCGACAGTGACGATGCATATTTTACCGATGAAATGGAGGATATGATCGGAAAAGACTTATATATCGAGAGATACGACCCGGAAGGCATGCTGAAACTGATAAACCCGATGAAAGTTGTAGGCGTTGCGGCGGCTCCTGACAGTCAGACCGGAGGATATAACCGGTTCTATGTGGGAAGCAGTCTCTTTGAGAGCATAAGCCGTCAGATAGCGGCAGAGAAGGAAGACCTGGGTTCATATTTTGAGGGACAGTATTTCCTGTCCACTTCCGATAATGCGATATTTCAGATAATACCGAACTCCAATGTCCCGGAGGGAGAAGCATATGTGAGCAATATGCTTGGAGATATGACATCTGACGGTGAATGCATAGGGAAAAATATAGAGATAAGTGTTGATGGAGTCTATGATAAAGATTCGGTAAATGTCAGGATCACCAGGACATACAACAAAAATAATTTCAGCAGCCTGCTGGGCGAGGAATACAATGAGAGCATCAACGGAGCGGTATATGTCAACGAGGATCAGTACGACCGGCTGGTCAACAAGGGATATTTTCAGAGTTCTGCCTATGTGGAGGATGTCAAGAAGCTTGATGATACCATAAGCGCCCTGAATGATATGGGCTTTAAGACCCTGGCCATGAGGGATGCTCTTGCCGACGAGGGAATAGAACTCATGCAGATGATAACCCTGATGAAGACATTTATGCTGGCTGTGCTCATAATAGCGCTTTTCTTCATCTCGTATTTCATCATAAGGATAGTGCTCAAGTCCAGAAACGCTTATTATACTACGCTCAGGACTTTGGGGGCATCCAGGAAGATCTCAAGACAGCTTCTGGATATAGAGCTGTTCCTGACCGCAACCATGGCATATGCCCTGTTCATGGCTGTTATGGCGCTGGTCTACGCCCATGTCATAACCCAGACCTTTGTTGTGGATCTTGCCGGATATCTGACACCAGGCAACTATGTTGCAATATACATCATAATCATCGCCATGTCCTACATGATATCACACAGGTTCGCAAGAAAACTGTTCAGGGACTCTGTGATGAACACATACAGAGAGGAGGCGTAAGAGATGATAAGGTTAAAAGGTGTAAATAAGTATTTCAACAAGGGAAAGAGAAATGAGATACATGTAATAAACGATACGACCCTTGAACTGGAGCCCACAGGACTTGTAGCCCTGCTGGGACCGTCCGGGTCAGGCAAGACGACTCTGCTCAACGCCATAGGCGGCCTGGATAAGACAGACAGTGGAGAAATCTTCGTTGACGGAGAAAGGATAACCTCAAAGAGCGCCTCCGGGGTGGATGAGATAAGAAACCTCAAAATAGGCTATATTTTTCAGGACTACAAGCTGGTGGACAATATGACCGTATATGAAAATGTGGCCATGGTCCTGAGGATGATAGGGATAAAGGATGAAGCAGAGATCAGAAAAAGGATAGAGTACATTCTTGAGACCCTGGGGATCTACAGATACCGCAACAGGATGGCCGACATGCTTTCCGGCGGAGAGCGCCAGAGGGTGGGCATAGCCAGAGCCATTGCCAAGAATCCAAAGATAATCATAGCCGATGAGCCCACGGGAAACCTTGACAGCGCCAATACCATAGAGATCATGAACATCATCAAGGCTATTTCCAGAGACAGGCTGGTGGTGCTGGTGACTCACGAAGTGGAGCTGGCGAAGTTTTACGCATCCAGGATCATAGAACTCAAAGACGGAAAGATCATAAACGATCATGCCAACCATACAGACGATAATCTTGATTACCGGATAGACAACCGGATTTATCTGAAGGATCTTGAAAAACACAGCAACGCCCGTTCCGAGGATATGGCAATAGACTTTTACGGCTCTGCTGATGACAGACTGGACCTTAAGATCGTTGTCAGGAACGGAAATATATATATCAAGACTGCCAATGACCAGAGGATAGAGGTGGTTGACAGCAATTCGGCAGTAGAGTTTGTGGATGACCATTACCGGGAGATCGACAAGACCCTTTACGAAAGCTATGATTTTGATTTTGATAAGGTTGCCGATACCTCCATAAAAGAAAGATACAGCTCAATAATCAGCTTCCCGGCATCGGTCGCCAAGGGCTTCAAAAAGATAGGAACCTATCCCCTCATCAAGAAGCTGCTGTTCATCGGATTTATGCTGGCAGGAGTGTTCATTACCTATGCTCTCAGCAGCATATATGCAAGCCTGGATGTGCAGGATGAGGATTTCATACAAAAGAACAGGGATTATATGACCGTTGAGACTCCGGCCATGACTGTGGATGCTTTCACAGAGTATGAAAACATGGCCCAGGTGGACTATATTTTCCCGGTATCGTCTGTGGCCTCCTTTAACTTCAAGATGGATTTTTACTATCAGACTGAGGAGGCGTCAGCATCCCTGTCAGGCTCACTGACAGACATGGCTCAGATAACCGGAGAGGATCTGATCTGCGGGCGTCTTCCGGACAACAGCCACGAGATAGTGGTAGATAAGCTGGTCATAGACAGGATGTTCCAGTCTGATGTTCCCAAGCAGGTGGGTATAACCCAGGCGCAGCAGATGATAGGGCAGAAAGTCGAAGCATATCCCATGGATGATTTCCAGATCGTAGGGATAACAGATACAGCCCAGCCTGTCATATATGCAGATACGGCGCTGTTCACAGATATACTCTACAGCGGATACATTGCAGGATCTATGTATGCAGATCAGACAGAAATATCCCAGACAGAAGCAGCCCGGCCTGTCATGTGGGACTATGCCACATACGGCGGGGACATAACTGTCACATCGGGACATCTGCCAGAAAACGACTACGAAGTGCTTGTGCCGGTATCCATGGCCGAAGGGACATCCATAGGGCGCCAGATAGATGCATCGGTGAACGGCCAGAAGCTTACGGTAACAGGATATTATGAGGATAATGATGCTTCGGGCAAAGAAAGTACAGACTTTTATCTTGTAAATGAGGATACGATAAAGTATGATATGATAACAGATTCCAGGACCTTTGACATAGCCTCCCATGACAAGGAAGCAATGATGGGGATCCTGACAGAGGACGGCTACAGCGTCCAGTCGGCGTATGATGCAGACAAAAAAGACTATATGGATGACCGTCAGAGCCAGACTTCGGCCAACATATTGATCTGCCTGATCATAATGGCCATATCCCTCATAGAGATCTTGCTGATGACCAGATCTTCATTCCTTTCAAGGATAAAAGAAATAGGCATATACAGGGCCATAGGTGTTAAAAAGACCGATATATACAAGATGTTCCTGGGAGAGATAATAGCCATCACCACCGTAAGCAGCCTGGTGGGGATAATCATCATGTCATATATCTTCTACCACCTGTGCCAGATCTCAATGATAGCTCAGATGTTTGCCATAAACCCTGTAGTCATAGGAGGTGCTGTGGCCATCGTGTATGTGTTCAACTCCATAGTAGGGCTCATACCGGTGTTCAATACCATGAGAAAGACGCCTGCGGCAATATTGTCAAGGCATGATGTGGATTAAATATGGAAAAAGACCTGAAAAATTTAAGACTGGATCAGCTTACTGAGCTGGTCACTTCAATGGGAGAAAAAAGTTACAGGGCCGGGCAGATCTTTGCCTGGCTCTCAGGCGGAAGCGTATCTTTTGACGAGATGACCAATGTACCCGGTGCTCTCAGGGAGAAACTCAAGGATGATGGATTCCATATAGGCCGTCTTGAGATCCTGAAAAAGCAGGAGTCCAAAACTGACGGCACGAGAAAGTACCTGTTTGGCCTCAATGACGGAAACACCATAGAGAGTGTGTTCATGAAATATAAATACGGCAATACCCTGTGTGTGTCATCACAGGCGGGCTGCCGCATGGGCTGCGCTTTTTGTGCTTCCACCCTGGGAGGCCTGTGCCGGGATCTGACAGCGGGGGAGATGACCGGGCAGATAGATGCAGCGGAAAAGGACACAGGCCAGAAGATAAACCATATTGTCGTAATGGGAAGCGGGGAGCCTTTTGATAATTATGAAAATCTCGCTTCTTTTATCAGGATAGTGACCGACCCAAGAGGCAGGAACATGAGCATGAGGCACATAACAGTCTCAACCTGCGGTATCATACCGGGCATTGAAAAGTTTGCGGAAGATTTTCCTCAGGCCAACCTGGCCATATCGCTCCATGCCGCATCGGATGATGAGCGCAGCGCCATAATGCCTGTAAACAGAAAGTATGGCCTGAAGGAGCTGATAGATGCATGCCGCCAGTATACCAGTGCGACATCAAGGAGGATAACCTTTGAATATACCCTGATAAAAGGTGTCAATGACGGAGCGGCAGACAGCAGGCGGCTGGCTTCGCTCCTGAGGGGAACCCTGTGCCATGTGAACCTGATACCGCTTAATAAAGTTGACGAGACCGGCTATGATACAGTAAGCCGAAGAGATGCAGAAAGCTTTCGCAAAGCTCTGGAAAGTGCAGGAATACCCGCCACCATCAGGCGTGAACTTGGAGATGATATAGACGGGGCATGCGGACAGCTCAGGCTGGGCCGCAGAAGGCAGGACACATGACTTGTGTATCAGGCACTGCGTACAGGGCATAGCCGGGCGCTTTGAAAAAAGGTCCTGCCGATCTTATCATGCCCGGCAGGTCTCGTGAAGGCTGTCTTTTATGTGCCGGAACGGTCTTGCCCCATGCCCCGTGGACAGCCGCAGAATTAGTCTTATTTACCCCTTGAAAATGGATTATCCATATTGTATAATTAGTAAAAATAAGATACCAAATTCAAGGGAAATTTATTTAGGAGGCGGTAACCATGGTTAAATTATTATTGGGACACAAAGGCAGCGGCAAGACCAAACAGATGATAGACCTTGCCAATGAATCTGTAGAAAGCAGCAAAGGAAGTGTCATATTCATCAACAAGAATCACAGATTGATGTATGACCTTAGATATAAAATAAGAGTGATCTGCATGGAGGATTTTGAACATATAACAAACTGTGACGAATACATCGGATTCCTGTATGGTATAATCAGTCTCGACCATGACATCGAGACCATATACATAGACAGCATACTCAAACATGCGGATTTCTCGTTGGGCGACCTGCCTGAGTTTGTTGAAAGGCTCAAAGATATATCCAAAAACTATGGTATGGACTTCGTTGTAAGCGTAAGCGCCGAAAAAGAAGAGATGATAGGCGTAAACTTCGACGGATGTGAGATCCTTAATTAAAATATAAATTTGCTTTGATGATATCAAGGTGGTGGCTTTCCATCACCTTGTGTTTATTTTGCGGCCTTTGGCTGTAAAAAACATGATCCGGAGGAAACAAAAGGAATGAACATAAAGGAAATCGAGGACAGGCTCAAAGGACGCCCGGTAGGCACCATAGATAAGCACAGATTTTTCAGCGTTACCATTCCTCTGGTGGAAAAACCGGAGGGCCTCTGCCTGCTGTTTGAAGTCAGGTCTCCTAAGCTGAAATCCCAGCCGGGAGATATATGCTTTCCAGGCGGAAAGATCGAGGAGGGAGAAAGCCCGCAGGAGTGTGCTCTGAGAGAGACACAGGAAGAAACAGGCATATCAGCCTCACAAGTGAGGATCCTCGGACAGTTTGACACATTATACAGTTTTTCCGGATATACGCTCTATACCTTTCCGGCTTCCATAGACGAAGGAGATCTGAAGGCGGCAAGGATAAACCGGGATGAGGTCCAGGAACTGTTTACGGTACCGCTGGACTTCTTCCGTGAAAATGAAGCGCAGATATATGATGTAGATGTGCTCTCGGATGTGAAGGATTTCCCATATGAAGAAGCCGGAATATCCCCTTCATATAACTGGCGGAAAGGAAAAAACATCCTGCCGGTATATAAATACGGGGAAAGGGTCATATGGGGAGTCACAGCAAGAATTGTAAGGGGCTTTGTTAAAAAGATGACTTGACAATTTGATGAGAGAATATTTATAATAAGGTGAGGCCAAGTGCCGTATGCTCGGCCGCATTTGGATGGCGGCGGAGTTTATTGCGGCTTTTTATATTATATTATGCACGGCGTGGGTGTTTTATGCACAATATGGATATTTTATACGCAGATATGCATGATTATGGCACTTTTATTAACAACAGATACTGAAGCATTATATTTGAAGTGAAACTCAGGTATCTGGGAAGGAGAAGGAATACAGTGAGAAAGTTAAAGACAATGGACGGAAACACGGCTGCCGCTCATGTAGCATATGCTTTTTCTGAAGTAGCAGCAATCTATCCGATCACGCCATCTTCACCAATGGCAGAGAGCATGGATGAATGGGTTTCTGAAGACCGGAAGAACATTTTCGGCGAAAAAGTAAAAATTGTAGAAATGCAGTCAGAAGGAGGCGCTGCCGGAGCTGTCCACGGTTCTGTCGCAGCAGGCGCATATACTTCTACATTTACAGCATCGCAGGGACTGCTGCTCATGATCCCGAACATGTATAAGCTGGCAGGAGAGCAGACTCCTACAGTTTTCCATGTGGCAGCAAGAACTTTGGCTACCCACGCCCTGTCTATTTTCGGCGATCATTCAGATGTTATGAGCTGCCGTCAGACAGGCTTTGCTATGCTTGCATCCAACAGCGTACAGCAGGTCATGGACCTTGCAGCAGTGGCTCACCTGGCAACGATCGCAGGCAAGCTTCCTATGCTTCATTTCTTTGATGGTTTCAGAACTTCCCACGAAAACCAGAAAATAGAGATGTGGGACTATGACGAACTGAAAGACATGGTAGATTGGGATGCTGTGAGAACTTTCAGAGCAAGAGCACTCAATCCTAACCACCCTCACAGCATAGGTTCTGCGGAGCAGCCGGAAACATTCTTCCAGCACAGAGAAGCCTGCAACCCGGCATATCTGGTTACTGCTGACATTGTTGCCGAATACATGGATAAGGTAAACGCCAAGATCGGCACCGACTACAAGCCGTTCAACTATTATGGCGATCCTGAAGCCACAGAGATAATCGTGGCTATGGGTTCCGTATGCGAAGCGGCAGAAGAACTGGTAGACTATCTGAGAGGAAAAGGCAAAAAGGTCGGTATCGTAGAAGTACATCTCTACAGACCTTTCTCCACAAAATACCTGCTCAATGTAATGCCTAAGACAGTTAAGAAGATAGCTGTCCTGGACAGGACAAAAGAGCCGGGCGGAGTAGGAGAGCCTCTGTTCCTGGATGTTGTTTCGGCTCTGAGAGGAACTGAATTTGAAAACTGCCTCATCGTAGGAGGCCGTTACGGACTGTCATCCAAGGACACCCAGCCTGGAGATATCCTGGCTGTTTATGAGAATCTCTGGAGCGATGAACCTAAGAAGGAATTCACCATTTCCATCATAGACGATGTAACAGGACTGTCCCTGACACCTTCAGAATATCCTGATGTTGCTCCGGAAGGCACAAAAGCATGCAAGTTCTGGGGACTGGGAGCAGACGGTACCGTAGGAGCCAACAAGAACAGCGTAAAGATCATAGGCGACCATACAGACAAGAAGGTTCAGGCATACTTCCAGTATGACTCCAAAAAATCAGGAGGTCTTACAATTTCCCACCTGAGATTTGGAGACGAGCCGATAAGATCCACATACTATGTAAAACAGGCTGACTTTGTTGCATGCCATAATTCTGCATATATCTACAAATACGATATGGTACAGGATGTTAAGCCGGGCGGATTCTTCCTGCTCAACTGCGTATGGAATGATGAGGAACTGGACAAACATCTTCCTGGAAAAGTTAAAAGATATATCGCCAGGAACAACATAAAATTCTACACCTGCGATGCCGTTTCCATCGCCAAGGATATAGGTCTTGGTGCCCGCAGGACCAACACTGTGCTCCAGGCTGCTTTCTTCAAGCTGGCTGAGATCATCCCTATTGACGACGCCGTAAAATACATGAAGGATGCCATCCAGAAGACCTACGGCGCAAAGGGCGAGAAGATCGTAAACATGAACATGCAGGCTGTAGACGCCGGCGTTACCCACATCCACAAGGTAGAGATCCCGGCTTCATGGGCAGATGCAGAGGATGATACCAAGGTTGAACCTATGGTAGGCAGAGATAAGCTGCATACGGATTATCTCAACAAGATCCTCTACACCACCAACACCATGACCGGAGACAATGTACCTGTATCCGATTTCCTGGATACCGCTACGGGAATGGTCCCTAACGGAACTGCAGCATATGAGAAACGCGGAATAGCAGCTGATGTTCCTCACTGGGAAATGGCAAACTGCATCCAGTGCAACATGTGTTCATATGTATGTCCGCACGGAGTTATCAGACCGTTCGTACTGGATGAAAAAGAAGCTGAACCTATCAAAGACAGCATTCTGCCGATGAGAGGCGAAGAAGGCAAGTACTTTGCCATCGGGATCTCCACCATGGACTGCACAGGCTGCGGCTCATGTGCCAATGTATGTCCTTCAAAGAACAAAGCACTCACCATGCATGCTGTTGATGACGAGTATGTTGACAGCCAGCAGAAGAGATTCGATTATCTCTTTAACGATGTTACATATAAAGAGACCAAGTTCAAGGAAGATACCGTCAAAGGCTCTCAGTTCAAACAGCCTCTGATGGAATTCTCAGGAGCATGTCCTGGATGCGGAGAATCACCTTATGCCAAGCTGATAACACAGCTTTTCGGAGATCGCATGTTCATAGCCAATGCTACAGGATGTTCATCAATCTGGGGATGCAGCGCTCCGAGCACTCCTTACACAGTCAATAAAGAAGGAAAGGGTCCGGCATGGGGCAACTCACTGTTTGAAGATAACGCTGAATTCGGACTCGGCATGGCTATATCGGTCAATGCCCGCAGAAACGAGCTCAGATCAGCAGCCCAAAGACTTGCTGATGTTGTAGGCGCTCCTGCAAAGGAATGGCTGGATGTGATGGACGATGCTTCCAAGGCAGGAAAAGCCGGCGATGCCTTTGCCGCAGCCTGCCAGGCTCTTGCAGCCACCAATGAGGACGCTCAGTTCGTAGTAGATAATAAGGATATGCTCGGCAAGCCTTCCGTATGGATGTTCGGAGGAGACGGCTGGGCTTACGATATAGGCTACGGCGGACTTGACCATGTTCTGGCTTCCGGCGAAAATGTAAACATCATGGTATTCGATACAGAGGTTTACTCCAACACCGGCGGACAGTCATCCAAGGCAACGCCTATCGGCGCAGTAGCCAAGTTTGCGGCTTCCGGTAAGGGCATCAAGAAGAAAGATATGGTACAGATCGCCATGGCTTACGGCTATGTATATGTTGCTCAGATAGCCATGGGAGCAGACTACAATCAGACTCTCAAAGCGCTCAGAGAAGCTGAAAGCTATGACGGACCGTCCCTGATAATCGCATATGCTCCTTGTATCAACCACGGTATCAAGGCCGGAATGGATAAGTCCATGGATGAGATGAAGCACGCAGTTAAATCCGGATACTGGAACCTGCTCAGATATAATCCTGCACTCAAAGCAGAGGGCAAGAATCCGCTCATCCTTGACAGCGGTGAAGCAAGCGAAAGCTACAGAGACTTTATCATGGGAGAGGTAAGATATAACTCCCTGAAGCTCAGATTCCCTGAAAGAGCTGAAAAACTCTTCGAGGAAGCTGAAGAAGCGGCCAAGGAAAGATATGAGACTCTGGTACACCGCCAGAAGAGCATGGAAGAGTAATTTTAAGATAAAAAATGTGAGGGCCATAAACCCTCACATTTTTTATTGACAAAATCCGTGATATATAGTAATCTATCATTAAGTTAGTTATAACTAACGCATGGGTGATAAGGATGACCTGACGAAAGAACAGGACAGATGATCCGAACATAAAAAGGGAGGCCGGCAATGTCAGAAGAAATGGTGATAAAGCACTGCTCGCCTACATTGGCGGGGTTGAAAACGGGCAGCATGTTTACCTGTGAGTGTGGAGCAGGGGACATGCTCGAACGGGAAATAGAAGCTTTGAACAGCAAGCTTTCTGATAAAGGCATAAGAGCAATGATACTCAGAAAAAGGGACGGCAGGGCGCTCATATATGTTTTCCGTCCGGAGGCACTGACGAAAGATTTTAAAGATGAACTGACATGCTCTCTGCTCAGAGAAAGAGGATATTGCTGTGACGACCCAGGAAAATGTGTGGGAAAGCTCATAAAGCGGCTCAGGCACAGCAGCGACTTTCCCCATGAGATAGGGCTTTTCCTGGGCTTTCCGCCGGAAGATGTGATGGGATTCATAGAAAAAGGAGCAAAAGGCTGCAAGCTGTGCGGATACTGGAAAGTATACGGCGATGAAGAAAAAGCCCTGGCTCTTTTCAGCCGCTTCAGAAAATGTACGCAGATCTACAGAGAGTATTTTCAAAAGGGGTATTCACTTGAAAAACTTACTGTAATACAGAACAATTCATAATAGCCATTGTAATGAAAAGAGGACGGTCACGCGACCGTCCATTTTCATGCATTTTTGGATTCTTGTATTATCTCGTCTATGATCTCGCGGCAGGCTCCGCAAACATTGCCTATGTTCATGGCAGTGCAGACTGCTTTCAGCTCGGTAGTACCTGTTTCTTTGATAAAGTCTTCTATCTGACCTCTCTTTACATGTCTGCACAAACAAACTTCATATTCTCTTGAACTTTTATCCATAACCAACCTCCATAATTTATATTATTAAGTATACCACGCTTCAAACCATAAAAACAATAGCGGCCCATATCTTTTAATTTTTATCGTGAAGTGGTATAATTAGCATGTTCGATATTACCGCCCAAAGGCGTAATACATATATAAACTTAAGGAAAAGAGATGAACAAAATGATAAAAGTAGACATTTTTTCGGGTTTTTTAGGAGCAGGTAAGACCACTCTGATAAAGAAGCTTGTAGAAGAAGCCTACAAGGGGGAAAAGATCGTTCTGATCGAGAACGAATTCGGAGAAATAGGTATTGACGGAGGATTTCTGAAGGACTCCGGCATTGAGATCAACGAAATGAATTCCGGATGTATCTGCTGCAGCCTTGTGGGAGATTTCGGCAGGGCCCTGACTCAGGTAGTCGAGCAGTTTTCACCTGACAGGATCCTGATCGAACCTTCCGGAGTAGGCAAATTAAGCGATATTATCGAAGCCGTGCAGAACCTTCACATTGACCAGGTGCAGCTCAACGGCTTTACTACCGTGGTGGATGCAAAAAAAGCCAAAGTATACATGAAGAATTTTGGAGAGTTTTTCAATAATCAGATCGAACACGCCAGCTCCATAATCATGAGCCATACCAGGGGAATGTCGGAAGAAAAACTGGAGCAGGCTGTCGCTCTGATCAAGGAGCACAATCCGAAAGCTGTCCTCATAACCACCGACTGGGATGAACTTTCGGGAAAACAGATATTAGACGCCATGGAGAGGAAAGACACCATAGAAGAAGCTCTCCACCATCTGGCAGAAGAACATCACGACCACCACGATCACGACCATCACGATCACGACCATCATGACCATGAGCATGGCCACGACCATGATCATCACGATCACTGCGAGTGCGGCCACGACCATCATCATGACCACGATCATGAACATGAACATCACCACGACCACGATCATGATCACTGCGGCTGCGGACACGATCATCATGACCACCATCATGCCGACGAAGTCTTTGACAGCATAGGGGTAGAAACTGCCAGGAAGTTCACCGAGGAGACCATACAGAAAGCCCTGGAAGCCCTTGACGATCAGGAAACCTACGGCATGGTACTCAGAGCCAAGGGCATAGTGGAAGGCCAGGACGGACAGTGGATACATTTTGACTATGTTCCTGGAGAGCCTGATGTGAGAAAAGGCCCTGCAGAGGTCACCGGACGCCTGTGCGTAATAGGACACGACATGAAAGAGGACAAGATCAGGGAACTCTTTGACATATAGGGAGAAAACAGACAATGACGACAAGAGAAATACCGGTATATCTTTTTACGGGATTCCTGGACGCAGGTAAGACGACTTTCATACAGGAGACTCTCGAAGATCCCCAGTTCAACGGTGGAGAAAAAACTCTGGTCCTCATGTGCGAAGAGGGAGAGGCTGAGCTCATGCCCATCGCCTTTGCCTCATCCAATGTGAAAATAGTAAAGGTGGAGGACGAAGAGGATCTGACTACCGAATACCTGATGGAACTGGAAAAGAGTATTGGATTTGAGAGAGTTGTTGTAGAATACAACGGCATGTGGATGCTGGATGATTTTTACAACGCCATCCCGACCAACTGGACCGTCTATCAGGAAATGAACTTTATGGACGCCAGGACATTCCTCACATACAACAAGAATATGAGGAACCTGGTATACGACAAGATGAAGTCGCCGGAGGCCGTAGTATTTAAACATTTCGACAGATCCATGGACAAAATGGAATTCCACAAGATCGTCAGGGCCGCCAACCGCCGCTGTCAGATACTCTATGAGTATTCAAAAGATCAGGTGGAATTTGACAACATAGAAGATCCGCTTCCTTACGATCTGGATGCTCCGGTCGTAGAGATAAAAGATCAGGATTATGCCATATGGTATTCTGATATTAATGAAGAAGAAAGCAAATATTACGGCAAGACACTCAAGCTAAAAGGCCGTGCCCTTATCGGAGGAGGCCTGGAAGACGATGAGACCGTCATCGGCCGCCATATAATGACATGCTGCGTCGAGGACATCCAGTTTGGGGGCCTGGTGGCCAAATATGAAAAAGCCCAGGAACTCACCCACGGAGAATGGGTTATTGTTACAGCAAAAGTAAAAAATGAATTTAATCACATGTATCAGGGCAACGGGCCGGTACTTTATATAACGGAGCTGGAAAAGACCGATGTGCCTGAACAGGAAGTCGCTACTTTCTATTAAAAATGGAGGATATTTAATGAGAAAAACAAAGATCGTCTGCACAATAGGGCCAGCTTCTTCAGACGAAAAGACACTAAAGGAAATGCTCGAAGCGGGTATGAATGTGGCCAGGCTCAATTTTTCCCACGGAACTCACGAGGGTCACAAAAAGACCATTGAGACATTCAGAAAAGTCAGAGACGAGATGGGGATCGCAGCAGCAGTGATGCTCGATACCAAGGGACCTGAGATCAGGACGGGCAATTTTGTAAACGGCGAAGAAATGCTCAAAGACGGACAAAAGTTTACGCTGACTACGGATAAGGTGGATGGTACAGACAGTATCGTTTCCGTAACATATAAGGATCTTCCGCAAGAGGTAAGACCGGGGAACCTGGTGCTCATCAACGACGGAAAGATAGTCATAAAGGTTGAGGAAACCACCGGCACCACAGTGACAGGAACTGTGATACACGGAGGCAAGATAAGCAACCACAAAGGCATAAACCTGCCAAATGTGAACCTGAAGATGGAGTACATAAGTCCCCAGGACAGGGCTGATATACTTTTCGGCATAGAAAATGATGTGGATTATATCGCAGCCTCTTTTGTAAGATCTGCGGAAGATGTGCTGGCCATAAGAAAGATACTGGAGGAAAACGGCGGCAGCGAGATCAAGATAATCTCCAAGATAGAAAGCACACAGGGCATAGACAATTTTGAAAAGATCCTGGATGTTTCCGACGGAATAATGGTAGCCAGAGGAGATATGGGAGTGGAAGTGGCCTACGAAAAACTTCCCGGAATACAGAAAAAGTTTATAAGAAGGTGTGTTCAGTCAGGCAAGATCGTCATCACTGCAACCCAGATGCTGGAGTCAATGACCACAAGTCCTCTTCCGACGAGAGCGGAAATAACAGATGTGGCCAATGCCGTATTTGATGGCACCACAGCAGTCATGCTGTCAGGAGAGACAGCAGCAGGGCAGTTCCCTGTGGAAGCTGTGGAGACCATGGCAAAGATAGCTTTGCAGGCAGAGGAAGATCAGGTCAAGATGCCTCCTCGCAACATGGTATGGCACGAGATGAACGCCACCGATGTGACCAATGCCGTAGGCCATGCGGCCTGCACTCTGGCCAAGGACATCAATGCCAGCGCCATAATCGCCATAACCAAGACGGGATATACAGCCAGGCGTATGGCAAAATTCAGGCCTGATATAACCATAGTAGGCGCTACTCCTTATACAAAGACATTCCATCAGCTTGCTCTTGTCTGGGGAGTAAGGCCGATGCTGGCCCATTACAGATATGAGATCGAAGAACTTTTTGAACATTGCGCCCAGAAGGCTCTAAAGGCAGGCCTTATACAGGAAGGGGACAATGTGGTGCTCAGCGCAGGTGTTCCGGTAGATGTTCCGGGAAATACAAATATAATAAGAGTGCTTGAAGCAGCAAAATAATAAAAAATGGGGCTGTCGCTGCAGCCGACCTGATCTGGTCAGCTGTGCGACAGCTCCATTTTTTATGGCGGGAGAGCGGCTGTGCCGCGCCTTCATATATATGTTCAGGATTCATACAGCTTTGCCACGGCTGCTGCCAGTTCTTTGATGGAAACATTTGTGGTGTTGAGGCACATGTCAAAATTCAGCTTATTGCCCCAAGGCTCTCCTGTATAGAATTCATAATATTTGGCTCTTGTCTTGTCTATATCAAGGATCTTCTGACGGAGTTCCTTGTCGGTGAGTCTTTCATCCTCCGGCGCTTTTTCACGGCAGCGGCGGAGCTTGCTCTCCATATCTGCGTAAACGAATATGCGCAAAGGATGCCTGTCTCTTAATATGTAATCTGCACACCTGCCAACGATGATGCAGTTGGACCTGGCGGCCATTTCCTCAATGATGAGAGTCTGCTTCTGATAAACAGCCATAGCATGGTCGTACATGGGGTCAGACATTTGATAGAAACTTGAGCTGACATGGATAGGAAATGAAAACGATGGCTTGCTTTCAACTATTGACTGCACATACTGCTCGGACATTGATGTACGCTTGGCTATTTCGCTGATTATCTCCTGATCGTAATAGGCAAAGCCAAGATCTTCTGACAGGCGCCGTCCCAATTCACGCCCTCCGCTGCCGAACTCTCTTCCGATGGTGATTATCTTACGCATGGGAACCCTCCTTTTTGCAGAAAACTGCTTATAATATTATTTTAACACACAAATGGGGAAAGTGGACAAATAAAACTTGATAAAAATAAAATATTTATGACGGCCCCGGATGGACAGTTCCGCCAAAGAAAAAACAGCCCGGCAGAGGCAATGTCCTCCTGCGGGCTGTTTAAGTGATGAAATCAATCTAACTTTTCATATTCTGCAAAGATCACATCTCTTATCTTATTGCGCGCTTCCGAAACTATTGGATGAGCGATATCTCTGAAATCGGTTTCTCCCATTTTTTTGCTTGGCATTGCAATGAACAATCCGTTCTGACCTTCAATGATCTTGATGTCATGCACGACAAACTCATCGTCGAAAGTAACCGAGACAACGGCTTTCAGCTTGCCGTCGGCAGCGATTTTTCTGATCCTTACATCGGTAATATTCACTTTGTTATCCACCTTCCCTACACGCACACATATATTATTTTTATGACAAGGTTATTATATTCCAAAAAACTATGGTTTGCAATAAATTTTTCAAAATATGTCGGTATTTGGGGAAACATCGATCATCTTGGAAGATTCATCCACATTGCCAAGATAAACGATCGCAGTGTATTCACTGACTCTTTTTTTGACAGGCTCTTTGCTTGAAATAGCCACGCCTACACCTACCACGCTTCCGCCGAATTCGTTTATTATCTCTGAAATCCCGGTAACGCTGCCGCCGCCGCGCATGAAATCGTCTATGACTATGACTTTTGCTCCGGGCCGGATGGCTCGCTTTGACATGGACATTCGCTGTATCCTGTCATAAGATCCTGAAAAATAGTTAATACTTACTGTAGAGCCTTCAGAAACCTTTGCTTCCCGCCTGACGATGACCAGAGGCAGATCAAGGAGCCTGGCCACATCAGCAGCCAGAGGTATTCCTTTTGTTTCTACGGTGGCCACATAGTCAGCACCCCTGTCTTTAAACTTCCTGACAAAGACTGTTGCGATCCGGCTGATAAAGGCTGGATCAAAGAAAATGTCAGAAGTATATAAAAAGTTGCCTCCAAGCATCCTTGAAGGGTCAGACAGCTTTTGACAAAACTCATCCTGCAGTTCTCTCAGCTTATGATCGGAGATGTGTGGAACAAACCTGACTCCGCCTCTGGCTCCGCTGACTGTCTCAAGACGGCCGGAACCGGCCAGTTCAAGAGAGATATTACATGCCTTGATATCCTCACTGATGCTGGATTTTGCTGCGCCCAGAAGATCGCAGAAATACTGGAGACTGTATGTTTTGCAAGGGGAGGAAGTGAGTATGCTTATCATTGCTCCGACTCGTTCTGCTCGTTTCATGGAGATCTCCTTTTAGATACATATAACTAGATCACAAAATAATATTATTTCTTTTTTATATTTTTGTCAAATAAATAAACATTTTCTCATGAAGTATGATATAATGAAACAGAGCATGTGCTCTAACAAACGGAGGCCAATACAGCATGATCGATATTTCGCAATATAAGAACATACACTGCATAGGCATAGGAGGCATAGGGCTTTCGGCCATTGCAGATATTTTACTTGTAAGAGGGTACAATGTGACCGGCTCAGACATGAAAGAGTCGGACATAACTTCAAATCTCGCAGCCAAAGGCGCGAGGATATTCATAGGCCATAGAGCTGAAAATGTGGAAAATACGGATCTGATAGTTTATTCATCCGCCGTGGGAAAAGACAATCCTGAACTGGCAGAAGCGGCCAGAAAAGGAATACCTGCCATAACAAGGGCCCAGATGCTTGGCATACTCATGAACGAGTATGACAACAGCATAGCCATCTCCGGCACCCACGGAAAGACCACCACCACCTCTATGGTTTCTTTGATTTTAGACAATGCCAAGACAGATCCCACGATACTTGTGGGCGGCAATCTGGCAGAGATCGGGGGCAATGTCAGGGTTGGACACGGAAAGTTTTTCGTGACGGAAGCCTGTGAATATATGGACAGCTTCCTGAGTCTCAGGCCCAAGATCGAGATAATACTCAACATCGATTCGGACCACCTGGATTACTTTAAGGACATAGACCACATAGTCAATTCTTTCGACAGGTTTTCAAAACTTGTTCCGGATGATGGCCTTATCGTTGCCTATGAGGCAAATCCGTTCGTCAACCGTGTAATAAAAAACAGGAAGAATGTGGTCACCTTTGGCTTAAATGAAAACTGCACATATTATGCCGCTGATGTTACTTTTAACGAAAACGGAATGCCTGCATTTGATGTCTATAAAGAGGGAAAACTCCTGGACAGGATTCAGCTTTCGGTGCCGGGAGAGCATAATATCCTAAATGCGCTGGCAGCTTTTGCATGCTGTCACAGCCTTGGCATAAATACCGATGTGATATCTTCCACCCTGAAAAAATATACAGGGACTCAAAGACGCTTTGATATAGTAGGCGTTACCGGGACGGGAGTAAAGATCGTTGACGATTATGCCCATCATCCGACGGAGATAAAGGCTACCCTTTCGGCTTGCCAGAATATTCCACACAATAAGCTGTGGTGCATTTTCCAGCCACACACATACACCAGGACCATAGCCCTGTTCGATCAGTTTGCCGATGCCTTTGAAAAGGCCGATAAGCTGATCCTTTCAGAAATATATGCAGCGAGGGAGAAAAATATTTATAAAATATCTTCTGTGCAGCTCGCTGAAAAAATAAAAGAAACTCATCCGGATAAAGATGTCATGTTCATGGAAAGCTTTGATGCCATAGCTGATTATGTCAGCGAAAATGCGGATCCGGGAGATCTGGTGCTGACCATGGGAGCAGGTGATATCTATAAAGTAGGGGAACTCATCCTCGAAAAATAAGAGCAGGAGGCTGGCATGGATCTCAATAAAATGGAAGAAAAACGATCTGCCCGTTTAGCCCTGATACAGAGGTATGCAGACGGCGGAGTAAGATTTGTGGATGAATACACCGCATATATCGATGAGACGGTGACAATAGGCGAGGGGACTGTCATCGGTCCCTGTGTGACCATTTCTGGAAATACCAAGATAGGGAAAAACTGTTTCATAGGCCAGAACTCTTATATCAGCGATTCTGTCATAGGAGACGGTGTAGAGATAAAAAGCTCCCAGATAACCGAAAGCTCCGTAGGCGATGGTACAAAAGTCGGCCCGTTTGCCTATCTGAGGCCAAACAGCCACATAGGCAGGGAATGTAAGGTAGGCGACTTTGTGGAAGTAAAGAATTCTTCCATGGGAGACGGTGCAAAGGCTTCACATCTGACATATATAGGTGATTCGGATGTGGGAGCAAATGTAAACCTCGGCTGCGGCGTGGTATTCGTCAACTATGACGGAACGAAAAAATACCGCTCTGTAGTGGAGGATAATGCTTTTATAGGATGCAACAGCAATCTTGTCTCGCCGGTCAGGATAGGCAGGGGAGCTTATATAGCCGCAGGCAGCACGGTTACTGAAGATGTGGAGGAGGATTCTCTTTACATTGCCAGGGCCAGAGGTACAGAAAAAACTGGCTGGGTATCCAAAAAGGGTATTTTGAAAAAGAAAAAATGATCACAGCGGGAATCAAAAGAAAAAAGAAGGCGAGGTACACAAATTGAAAAACGGTAATTTTTCGGACTATAAGATTTTCACTGGAAACTCCAATCCGGCATTTGCCGAGGAGATAGCGGAGATCATGGGAAAGCCTCTGGGAAAGGCTACGGTGACCAAGTTCAGCGACGGAGAGATATCGGTGAACATATGGGAATCTGTCAGAGGTCTCGATATCTACATAGTTCAGGCCACATCCAATCCTGTGAACGACAACCTTATGGAACTGCTCATAATGATCGATGCCATGAAAAGAGCATCGGCAGGAAGGATCAATGCCATAATCCCATACTATGGATATGCCCGTCAGGACAGGAAGGCAAAGGCAAGAGATCCTATCACAGCCAAGCTTGTAGCCAATCTTATAGTTGCAGCCGGAGCTGACAGGGTCCTGACCATGGATCTTCATGCCAATCAGATACAGGGATACTTTGATATACCGGTTGACCATCTTCTGGGCATGCCTATCCTCGCCAAGTATTTCCAGGATATGCATCTGGAGGACCCGGTGGTTGTTTCTCCGGACCATGGAAGCGTTACAAGAGCAAGGAACATGGCCCAGTATCTCAACTGTCCTATCGCCATAATAGACAAGAGGAGACCTGAGCCCAACAAGAGCGAGATAATGAACATTATCGGCAACATTGAAAACAAGAACTGCATCATAGTTGACGATATGATCGACACGGCGGGCACCATATGCAATGCGGCCAACGCCATAAAGGAACTGGGCGCCAAGTCTGTAAGGGCTGCAGCCACTCATCCGATACTTTCCGGACCTGCAGTTGAGAGGATAGAGGCGTCTGCCATTGAAGAGCTTATCCTGCTCAACACAGTTCCGCTTCCAGAAGAAAAACGCCTTCTAAAGATGACCACCCTTTCTGCTGCTCCGCTTTTTGCAGAAGCCATGACAAGGGTATTTACCAACGGTTCCATAAGTGTATTGTTTGACTGATCATGTATATAATAGCAGGCCTGGGAAATCCAGGGAAAAAATATGAGAATACACGCCACAACATGGGTTTTACAGCCATTGACCTGCTGGCGGAAAAATTCGGCATAAAAGTTAATAAACTAAGGTTTAAGGCTTTGACCGGCGAGGGTAGGATCGCCGGTCAAAAGGTCTTATTGATAAAGCCTCAGACATATATGAACTTGAGCGGCGAATCTGTCAGGATGGCGCTTGATTATTACAAAGAGCCGCCTGAAAACCTTATTGTGATCTATGATGACATAGATATCCCTACAGGATCCATCAGGATCAGGAAAAAAGGCAGCGCCGGTACCCATAATGGAATGAGGAATATACTGTACCAGATCCAGAGCGAAGATTTTCCGAGGATAAGGGTCGGAATAGGGTCAGGAAAAAAGGATGACCTGATATCATATGTCATCGGTGGAGTGACCAAAGGAGAAAAAGAACTTCTCGAAGATTCCCTTACAAGAGCGGCAGATGCGGCGGCCTGTATAGTGGAAAAAGGCATAGAAAAAGCCATGAACGAATATAATATAAGGCCAAAGAAAGCCCATAGACCGGGCGCTTCGGGAGAAGAGAAGCAAGACGCAGCAGGAGAGAAAAAGAATGATTAACATTTCGGGCGTGTCCGAAAGCAGAGTTGCTCCTGTGGCAGCCAATATGTTAAAAGAGAAAAGTCAATGCCTGATAATCACGGCAGGCCCGGAAAGGGCCAGGCGGCTGGCAGCAGACCTTTCTTTTTTTATCAGTGACAGACAGATCATGGCGCTGCCCGAAGAGGAACAGCTTTTTCTGAAATACGATGCCAAAGACCAGGACAGACTCATAAGGAGGATGAAGGCTGTAAAGGCGCTGGTCACAGGAGCCCCTGTGATCGTCATAGCGCCTTGTTTTGCTGCCGTAAAAAAGATGATGCCGGCTTCTGTCCTGCGGGATGATATCATCCGGATATCCCAAGGCGATGAAATGGATCCTGAAGAACTGAGGGGAAGGCTTACCCGGATGGGTTATGAATATGCGGGAATGGTAGAAGGGCCGGGCCAGTTTGCAGCACGGGGCGGTATACTGGATATCTTTACGCCTGATATGGAAAACCCATGCCGTATAGAATTTTTTGGCACAGAGATAGATTCCATCAGGAGTTTTGATAAAGACAGCCAGCGTTCAATATCTGCGGAAGATGATATCTTCATTTATCCGGCCAGACAGATCTGCGCTTCAGCCGCAGCCATGGCGGCGGCCGAAAAGGAGATCAGAAAGGAATACGGCAGGCAGGCTGCAAAGCTTGAAAAAACCAACAGAGAAGCTGCCTCAAGGATCAGGGGGCTTGAGGAGCGCATTTGCGATCATATAGAAAACGGTACCAATGCTCAGTTCCTTGAAAATTATATACATTACTTTTACGAAAAACCGGAACACATCTGGGATTATATGACATGCGGCTGCATTATGCTTGACGATCCGGAAAGGATATTTGAGAACCTGGACCTGCGCGAGACAGAAATGAGGGAGGATTTCAAGATACTCCTTGAGCGGGGCGAGGCAGTTCCCAAGGATTCTGCTGTCATCAGCGGCTTTGACGATCTGAGAGATGTGCTTTCACGGAGGGATACAGTGATCTTCACGCCTTTTGCCAAGCGCATAAAAGGCATAGATACATTTGACGAGATCCACAATATCCACAGCCGCCAGATGATAAACTTCAGCGGGAACATGACCCTGCTGGCTTCAGAAATAAGATCCTATGTGAAAAAAGGATATGAGATAACGATCGCCCTTTCCACAGAGGAACGGCTTGAAAACATCAGAGATTTTGCCTCACGGCAGGGATTTGAAGAAAAGATAAAGTTTGTCCGGGGCACTCTCAGCAGCGGTATGGATTTCCCGGATGAAAAACGCTGTCTTATTGCCGAAAACGATATCTTCAAGTACAGCCGCAAGCCAAAGCACAGAAAAGGCTTCAGGGAACAGGGACAGAAGATACGATCTTTTACAGATCTGCGCACCGGCGACTATGTGGTCCATGAAAACCACGGCATAGGAAAGTTCATCGGCATACAGCAGCTCAAAGTCCAGGGCGAAACGAAAGATTATATCAAGATAAAATATGCCGGAGATGATCTGCTCTATGTACCTGTTGAGCAGATGGACCTGGTACAGAAATATATAGGCGGGGACGGGAAAGCCCCTAAGATCAATAAACTGTCCGGCGGCGAGTGGAAAGCCACCAAGGCTAAAGCCAAAGCTGCCGTGGCTGTTTTTGCCAAAGATCTGATAGATCTTTATGCCAAGCGTAAGATGGAAAAAGGGTATGCCTTCAGCCGGGATACCATATGGCAGAAAGAATTTGAGGACAGCTTTCCATTTGAGGAGACTGCCGATCAGCTTCGGGCTGCCGAAGAGATCAAAAGGGATATGGAAAAGCCATATCCGATGGATAGGCTCCTTTGCGGCGATGTGGGCTTTGGAAAAACCGAGGTCGCTGCAAGAGCAGTTTTCAAGTGCATTTCAGATGGAAAGCAGGCGGCGATCCTGGTGCCTACTACCATACTTGCCAATCAGCATTATTATACATTAAAAGAGCGGTTTGGGGATTTTCCGTTTAAGGTGGAAATGCTCTCAAGGTTCAGAAGTGATGCGAGGAAAAAAGAGATAGTAAACCAGCTGAAGGATGGGTCAATAGACCTTATAATCGGTACCCACAGGCTGCTGTCCAGGGAGATAGCCTTTAAGGACCTGGGACTTCTGGTGGTTGACGAGGAACAGCGCTTCGGCGTAGAGCACAAGGAAAAGATAAAACAGCTCAAAAAAAATGTTGATGTGCTGACCCTTTCAGCAACGCCTATACCTCGTACCCTGAACATGTCCCTGACAGGGATAAAGGACATGAGCGTTATAGAAGAACCTCCGGAAGAACGATATCCTGTCCAGACCTATGTCATAGAGCAGGACGACGAACTGATACAGGATATAATACGGAGGGAGCTGGACAGAGGCGGACAGGTCTATGTGGTATATAACCGGGTACGCGGTATCCAGCAGATCGCAGCCAGGATCTCAGAACTGGTGCCTGAGGCACGGATAGCGGTCGGCCACGGTCAGATGAACGAAACCCTTCTGGAAGATACCATGATGAGCTTTATAAACGGCGAGAACAATGTGCTGATATCGACTACGATCATTGAGTCGGGCATAGATATCCCCAATGCAAATACGATGATAATAATGGACTCCGAGCGTTATGGGCTTTCGCAGCTATATCAGCTCCGGGGCAGGGTCGGAAGATCCAATCGCCAGGCTTATGCTTATCTGATGTACCAGAAAGATAAAGTCCTGGGGGAACAGGCAGAAAAGCGGCTGAGGGCCATCAGAGAGTTTACAGAGTTCGGATCCGGATTCAAGATAGCCATGAGGGACCTTGAAATCCGTGGTGCAGGCAATATGCTGGGGACAGAACAGCATGGACATATGATCAATGTAGGCTATGAACTCTACTGCAAAATGGTGGATGAAGCTGTACGCGCTCTGGAAGGCCAGATCGTCAATGATGAAAAGGATGAGACTGCCGTTGATATCAAGGCATCTGCATATATACCTGAGACATATATAGCCGACGAATCTTCCAAACTGCAGATGTACAAGAAGATCGCCGCCATCAGGAGCCGTGATGACGAAGATGATGTGATAGACGAGCTTATCGACCGTTTTGGCGATGTTCCTCAGGAGACCATCAATCTGATAAAGATCTCCCACATCAGGTATCTGGCTTCTCTGCTGGCCATAACAGAGATACATCAGCATGAAAACAAGATACTATTCAAGTTTGCAGAGAAAAACGGCCTCAGCGGATTCGGCCTGATGAACGCAACTGAAAAGTACGGGGCAAAGCTGTTTATCCATGGCGGCAAGGAACCTTTCGTCAGGCTGACAGTCAACCCAAGGAAAAATACCGAAGAGACACTGCAGTTCCTGGAGATACTGGCAGAGAACAGAAAGACAGGAGCGGCTGTATAAAAATAAGGATCATCGCCATTGGGATGGTCCTTATTTTTTATATGACTGACGGTACCGCCAGAAAAATGTTCTCTTTTCTGCTGATCCAGGCCTTTGTGAGAACTTTTTTTGAAAAATTATCTCAATATAAGTTCTCGTTTTTCTTCTTTTTGAGTCTGCTGAGAACAGCCCGGTGAAAAAAGGTTCTCACAGTCCTGTTATTATTGAAAAATAAGAACCCCCATGTACTGTCAGGTTCTCAGCAGGGGCTTTTTCACAGAAATGAGAACTTTTTTCTGGTGGAAGGCTGCAGCGGACGGTCAGATTCTCTCTGGCTCCCGTAAGAGAGCTCGGCAGGATCGACGCCCCCGGCCATCTGCCACGCCGCCCTCAGTTTTCCATCTGCCGCGCGAGGAAGGATGCGCCTACTTCTGCGACTTTCAGCTCAGCATCTCCCAGGACGGCACCGGACTTGGGCAAAATGGTTATCGATCCTATGGGATCTCCTTGGGATATTATGGGAACAACGATCTTGGATTCCTTTAAGTAGCGATTTTTGCTCTGGATTATCTTGTCGAGCTCGGAGTCTACGCGCCTGTCTGTGTACTCCTTGCGGTTGGCTCCGCAGGCGGCTATGACCTGATCTGTATCGGATACTATTATGGTGCCGCCCAGGACCTTTGAAGCGGTTTCGGCATATTCGCCTGCAAACTGGCTGAGCTCATTGATGGGCGAATATTTCTTCAATATCACTTCGCCTGTATTTCCTGTATAAATTTCAAGAGGATCACCTTCACGGATCCTCAGAACGCGCCTTATTTCTTTGGGGACCACCACACGGCCCAGATCGTCTATTCTTCTTACAATTCCGGTCGCTTTCATTTTCTTTTCACCTTTCAAAGATAATTTTCATTTACAATTTTAGTATCTGCTGCCAAAGTTTTTTTATACGGGTTAAATTTGGCGGTCCAGAGCTAAAAGTTTTGGTAAAACTTGAGAAAATGTGATAAAATAAATAATCGAATATAATTTATATCAGAAGGTGAAGATCATGCTTTTTAAAAACATAGCTGTTTTAGATGAAAATTATCAGATAAAGGAAAATATGTATGTGTCCACGGCAGGAGAGCGGATCGCATATATCGGCAGCGAAAAGCCAAGAGGTGATTTCGGATATGAATACGACGGAAAAGGAAAACTGCTGATGCCGGGATTTTACAATTCCCATGCCCATTCGCCCATGGTGCTGATGCGGGGTTACGGTGAAAACCTCAGCTTGCAGGACTGGCTGAACAAAAAGATCTTTCCTTTCGAGGATAAGCTTGACGGCAATGCCGTATATTGGGGAACGATGCTGTCTTATGCAGAATCTCTGAGATTCGGGATAGTATCCTCAAGCGAAATGTATTATTTCATGGACGACATGGTAAGGGCTGCAAAAGAGAGCAAGGTAAAAGCAAATATTTCCAGGGCCATCGTTAATTTTGACGACAGTGATGTATGGAAATTGCCTTCAATGATGGAAATGAAACGCTCATTTGAGGAATATCATAATATGTGTAACGGGAGGATAAAAATGGATGCCAGCATCCATGCCGAATACACATCAAACCACCTGGCCGTGGAGGCGGTTGCAGGTTTTGCCAGAGAACACCGGGCAAGGATGCATGTCCATATTTCTGAAACGAGGTCTGAACATGAGGAGTGCAAGCAGAGGCACGGAGGAAAGACTCCCGTGATGTATTTCAGCGATCTGGGTCTCTTTGATGTTCCGGCAACCGCAGCCCACTGCGTATGGATAGAGGGTGAGGACTTTGACATCCTCAAGGAAAAAGGCGTTACAGCAGCGGCAAATCCTGTGAGCAACCTGAAGCTTGCCAGCGGAGTAAGCAATGTGCCGAAAATGCTGGACATGGGCATAAATGTGGCCATAGGCACAGACAGCACCGCCAGCAACAACAGCCTGAACTTCTTTGAGGAAATGAAGGTATTTGCCTTGGCGTCAAAGACATGGTACAACGATCCAAAAGCAGTTTCACCAACGCAGGCTCTTTATGCCGCAACGAGGGCAGGCGCACTGGGACAGGGCAGAGAAGACTGCGGCCTGGTCAAAGAGGGGTTCAAGGCTGACCTGCTTGTGGCTGACATTTCACAGCCAAACATGCACCCGGTACATGACCTGAAGAATAATCTGGTATATTCAGCTTCAGGCAGCGATGTGCTCATGACAATGGTAGACGGAGAAATATTGTATAAAGACGGAGAATATTATTCCATAGATGTGGAAAAGACCATATTTGAAGCACAGAAAGCGACTAAAAAGATACTGGGCCAACTATAATAAAAAAAGGAAGGTTATCTGATGTCAACCAGCAAGATACTAAAAGGTACGACAATACTGGGCATTGCCGGGATACTAGTAAAGCTCCTGGGAGCCGTGTTCAGGATACCCCTGACGGCGCTGATAGGAACAGAAGGAATGGCATACTACGGTTACGCTTATCCGCTCTATTCACTGTTCCTGGTTATCGCAACCGCCGGGATCCCTGTGGCGATCTCGCGGATGGTGTCGGAAAGGGCGGCTACCGGAGACTATATAGGTGTCCAGCGTGTATTTGCAGTTTCCCGCTGGCTGCTCTTGTCCATAGGCGTAGCTGCATTTGCCATATGCTTTTTCGGAGCGGAGCTCATCGCAGAATACATCTCCAAAGACATGGGTGCGGTATTGCCCATCCGAGCAATAGCCCCGGCCCTCATATTCGTTCCTGTGATGTCTGCCTACAGGGGATATTTCCAGGGCAGGCAAAATATGAATCCGACTGCCATCTCCCAGTTCGTAGAACAGATATTCAGAGTCGCAGTAGGACTGATCCTGGCTTCCGTGCTTGTTTCCAGCGGCCTTGAGGTTGCCGCCGCAGGCGCCACCTTCGGAGCTACCGTGGGTTCTGTGGCGGGACTTGCAGTGATAATGCTGATATACGCTCTTAACAAGAAAGCCATCCAGCGGCGTATACAAAGGAGCAGAACTTCCCTGGGGGAGAGAAGGAGGGAAAAAAGCAAGGATCTGGTAAAACAGATACTTATAATAGCCATACCTATAACCATCGGAGCATCCATACTTCCGCTTATAAATTTTGCTGACAGCGCCATAGTTACAAGGAGGCTCCTTGACGGAGGATTCAGCACCGTTGAAGCGAGGGAACTGTGGGGCCAGCTGAGCGGTTACTGCAATACCATGATAGGACTGCCGCAGGTACTTACTCAGGCAGTAGCTGTGGCGATGGTGCCTGCCATAGCCGCAGCCTATAAACTCCGGAACAGAGAAGAGATCGGTGAAAATATAAACCTGGGCATGAGGATCAGCATGATAATAGGCATGCCTTGTGCAGTGGGGATGTTCGTCCTGGCTGAACCGATACTGTTGCTGCTCTTTTCATCGCAGGCGGCCAGCGCTTCAAGCGCAGCACCGACATTGATGGTAATGTGCGTTACCGTTCCTCTCATGGCATTGCTGCAGACCACCAACGGTATCCTGCAGGGAGTCAACAGACAGGCTCTGCCTATGAAGAACCTGGCCATAGGGGCCGTATTCAAGGTGGCTGTCACTTATGCTCTTGTGGCGATACCGTCCCTGAACATAAAAGGGGCGGCTGTGGGTTCCATCTTTGTATATGCCATAGCCCTGCTGCTAAACCTCAGGGATGTGAAACGCTGTACAAAGGTAAAGATGGATCTGATGCTGATATATGTCAAGCCGGTCATAGCTTCGCTCATAATGGGCGTATGCGCCTTTGCCGCCTACAGGCTTTCATGGGGAATTACCGACAGCAATACATTGTCCACGGCGGCAGGCGTCTTTGCAGGCGTCATCGTATATGTGGTGATGATACTCGTGACCAAGGCCATAACAAAGGAAGAAATATCCAGACTGCCAAAAGGCGGAAAACTGGTTAAGATCCTCGATAAGTTCATAAAATAGGAGAAGAGAATGAAAAAGGAATACATGCATCTGGCAGCGGAAGCAAACGGTCCGGCAGAAGCTTTTGAAAGGCTGAGCCGGATAATAGCTATCCTCAGGAAAGAATGTCCATGGGACAGGAAACAGACCCATGAGAGCCTTAAAAGCTGCCTGATCGAGGAAGCATATGAAGTGATAGAGGCCATAGAAAAGAAAGATCCTCAAAACCTTGAAGAAGAACTGGGAGATGTCCTTCTTCAGGTGGTGTTCCATGCCAACCTTGCAGAAGAGGAAAATCTCTTTGATATGACCTCTGTGATAAACAGAGAATGTGAAAAAATGATACGCCGCCATCCCCATGTTTTTTTAGAAGAAAAGTCAAATAAAGATATAAAATCTATTGACAAAGTACTTGAAAAATGGGAAAATATCAAGGCAGAGGAAAAGGGGACCACTTCTGTCGGCCAGATACTGGCAGATGTCCCGCATGCTCTGCCGGCTTTGACAAGAGCGGCCAAGATCCAGAAAAAAGCGGCTGATGCCGGGTTTGACTGGGACGATGTTTCAGGAGCTATGGACAAGATCAGAGAAGAGACTGCCGAGCTTACTGAAGCAAAGGAACGCCGCGGCGACTTGCCTCATATTACTGAAGAATTGGGAGATCTGTTGTTTTCTGTTGTGAATGCTTCACGGTTCTTGAAAGTGGACCCGGAGGAAGCGCTTCGGATGTCAACAGAAAAATTCATCAGGCGTTTTAATTACATTGAAGAAAAAAGCTTGGCTTGCGGCAGACTTTTGACGGAGATGAGCCTGGATGAGATGGACAAGTTATGGGAAGAGGCAAAGAGCCTGGAAGTCAACCATACAATAAATAATATTTCAGGAGGAAACTTAGATGAATAAGGCTGAACTGGTAGCTGCTGTAGCAGAAAAGACAAACTTCACCAAGAAAGATGCTGAAATGGCCATCAACGCCATGGTAGCCAGCATTGAGGAAGCTCTCGTAAAGGGTGATAAAGTACAACTGATCGGATTCGGTACTTTTGAGACAAGAGAAAGAAAGGCAAGACAGGGAAGAAATCCTAGAAAGCCTGAAGAAGTAATAGAGATCGCTGCTTCTAAAGCTCCTGTATTCAAAGCAGGCAAAGCTTTAAAGGACGCTGTAAACAAATAATACAACGCAGAACCAAGAGCCATAATGAGAATAGATAAATTTTTAAAGAATTCAAGGCTCATAAAGCGTCGTTCTGTCGCCAAAGACGCCTGCGATCAAGGCCGTGTATTTATAAACGACAGGCCTGCGAAAGCCGGATCAGAGGTGAAAACAGGCGATGTCATAAGAATAGAGTTCGGAAACAGTTCCATTTCCGCTCAGGTTGTGGAGCTGATCGAATCTTCTAAAAAGGAAGACGCGGCAAAAATGTACAAAATAATTTAAAACAGACACCTTTGCCGTACTCTGTATGCGCAGAGGTGTTTTAACTTGTTCCAACAGGTTCTTATTTTTAATGCTAATTTGAAGGGAGAAAAAAGATGGACAAGTATCTAGCGATCAGGGAGAAGATCGACGAGGCCATTGAAAAAAATCTTAAGGAGATTGCTGAACTCAGCGATTACATAGCAGATCATCCGGAAGTATCCGGAGAAGAATATGAAACTTCCAAGAAACTGGTTGAAACCCTCAGAGCCAAAGGTTTTGAGACAGAATACCCGTTTGCGGGACTGGAAACTTCATTCAGAGCCATCTACGGCCCTAATGATCACAAGTATAAAGTTGCTGTACTGACAGAATATGATGCGCTTCCGGGAATCGGACACGCATGCGGCCACAACCTGAGCGGAGCCATAAGCCTTTTGGCAGGTATCGCTGCTTCCGGCATACAGGATGAACTGGACTGCGATATCCATGTGGTTGGAACTCCTGCCGAAGAGACTGACGGTGCAAAATGCGGCATGTGCAACCAGGGTATATTTAAGAATTATGATATGGCTATCATGGTACATCTTTACGACCAGAACCTGGTTTATTGCAGGCTCAACGGATTATCATGCATCCAGTATGACTTCTACGGCAAAGCTTCCCATGCAGGCGCATCCCCTTGGGAAGGCAGAAATGCCCTTAATGCCGCCATGCTGATGATCCACGGACTTGACTGCATCCGCGGCTGCTGCACACCGGATTCCAGACTCAACTCAATAATCCTCAAAGGAGGATATGCAGCCGGAAGCATTCCTGAAGACGCTAAGGTTGAGACATGGACAAGATCTCCAAATTACGAATATATGCTGAAGCTCAACGAAAGAGCAGAAAACTGTGCCAAGGGAGCTGCGCTCATGGCAGAATGCGAATATGAGAGCAAGTTTGTTGCAGAGATCTACAAGACCATGAGGAGAAACTACACAGGCGAAGCAGCCATAGAAGATGTATTCAATGAACTTGGCCTTGAGATCAACGGAGATCACGAAAAACTTTTCGGTTCTTCAGATATAGGTAATGTAAGCTTTGAATGTCCTGCTTTCCATCCTACTCTTCAGCTTGCTGAAAGAGGAACTGCCATTCATACGAGAGAATTCATGGCCTGCGTAAAGGGAGAAAAAGCTCACAAATGTCTTGCAGACGGAGCTAAGCTCATATCCCATACCATCGCCAAGATCTTCAGCGATGAAGAAAAGATCAAGAAGATGAAAGAAGATTTCGAAGCAAATCAGCAGTAACGATTTAAGCCGATATATTAAGATCAGGAAAGGATACCCTTAATGGGTATTCTTTTTTCTTACAGATACCAATTGTACTTTGTGCTGAGATCCAAAGGAGATCATGAAATGATACGATTTTAGTATAAAAGTGGATACAGAATACATAACATGGATGAAAAGGCAAAAAAAGCTTGACCAAAATATTATCAGGAGTATAATATAAAGAGGGTTTTCATAATGTCATCAAAGAAAACTCACATATATTTTTTGTTTTATTCAAAAATCTGATTTTAAGGAGGGTTTTAGCTTGGAAGGTAAAAAGAAAAAATTCAATGTGCCTCATGTGTACATATTGCTTCTTGCAATGATTTTGGTATTCTCCATCCTGACATATATAATACCTGCCGGATCATACGAGATGATGACTATCGTAGACAACCCGGAAACAGGCCACGAGAGAGAAGTAGTTAATCCGGATTCATTCCAGTATGTTGAGGCAACTCCGGTTACCTTGCTTCAGTTTCTGACTGCAGTTCCTCGCGGACTTCAGGAAACAGCACAGATCACCTTCTTCATCTTCATCGTAGGTGGAGCCATGACTGTTGTTAATGAAACAAGAGCCATTGAAGCCGGTATGGGAAGACTGATCAAAAGCTTGGAGAACAAATCATGGATAATCATCCCTGTAGTTATGTTCTTCTTCTCACTCTGCGGAGCAGTATTCGGAATGGCCGAAGAAACATTGCCATTCATTCCTATCTTCGTTGCGCTGATGATCGCAGCGGGGTACGACTCCATGACAGGTACCGCAATGGTATTTGCCGGAGCCGGAGCTGGATTCGCCGGAGCATTCATCAACCCGTTCACCATTCAGGTTGCTCAGGGTATCGCTCAGGTAGAGATCCTTTCCGGTATGGGCTACCGTATCGTTATGTATGTATGCTTCGTAGTCCTGACTGTCGGATATGTTATGCGCTATGCAGCTAAGATCAAGAAAGAGCCTACTCTTTCACTGATGTACGAAGAAGACCAGAAGAGAGAAGACCTCATCGACCTTGAGGAACTGCCTGAATTCGACGGCAGAAAGAAAGCTATCCTGGTAGTATTCGTTATCGGCATCATCTTCCTGGTTTACGCAGTAGTAACCTGGGGATGGTACATGGACGAGATCGCTGCTCTGTTCCTGGCAATGTCCTGGATCATCGCTTTCATCGACAAAGACCTTGGATTCAACAGCTATGCAACAGTCCTCGGAAGAGGTATGGCTGATGTTGCCAGCGGAGCCCTGGTTGTAGGTTTCGCAAGAGGTGTTCTGGTAGTTATGACTGATGGTAACATCCTTCACACTATCCTCAATGCCTGCGCAGGATTCCTTCAGGGACTGCCTTCCATGGTATCAGCCATCGGAATGTACATCTTCCAGTGCCTGCTCAGCTTCATCGTTCCGTCCGGTTCCGGACAGGCCAGCGTATCAATGCCGATCCTGGCTCCTCTGTCAGACCTGGTAGGAATTTCCCGTCAGACAGCTTGTATCGCATTCCAGCTTGGTGACGGTATTTCCAACATCCTGACTCCGACTTCCGGATACTTCATGGCAGGTCTTGCTCTGGCCAAGATCTCCTGGGCTAAGTGGTGCAAATGGTTCTTGCCATTAGTAGGACTTCAGTATCTGCTGGGAGCAATCTTCGTAGTAGTTGCTCAGGTAATCCAGCTCCAGTAATCGGAAAGCTGAAAAACTTAATCTTAAACAATTTAAAGAGAGTCGCCGGCGGCGGCTCTCTTTTGTCAAAATCAGACGGCGGGGATAAGTATAAAATTGACAAATCGCTCTTTATGATTTACACTTAAAGAAAACAAAAACAAGTTATCGCACACATAGGAGAAAAAAATGCTTATAACTATTCTGTATTGCGCACCGATAGTCCTGTCTGTGGTCGCTCTCATATTCTGTCTGATAAAAGGTTTCAACAAAGTAGCCTTTTTTACTTCGGCAGCGGTGTCCATGGTCATAGAGATGTTTGTGGTAAAATATGTTTCCAATTCGTGGTACATGTTCCTGTTCTCACTTTTCGTGCCTATGGCTGTACTCTATACCGGATTCTCACTGTACATGTCGCTGAAAGAAGGCAAGACCAGCGGTAAGAAAACAAAGGGAGGCAGATAATGGACAATCCTTTATATTCGATGTTCCTGTTCGGAGTTATAATGATCGCACTGACTGTGCAGCTCATAATCGCCGGTCTGATAATCAGGAGAGGCAAGTCCGCATGGCTTACGGACATGCAAAAAAGAAAAGTGGCTGACCTGCCGCATTATTGCCGGTTATTCGGCAACAAGCTCATACTGCTGGGACTTATCGCGGCGGTATGCTCATATATGGCTATGACATCAACTGAGGTGAACCTGAGGCCAATAATAGTTTTCGGCATAGGACTGGTACTCGTGGCTATCCTCATGATAATAGATTACAGGCGCTGCTCAAGGTAAGGAAACAGGAGGGCAATTATGTTGGATATCTTGATCGTTTCAGGAAAATATCCGGATTATGAATCCGGCACATTGGTGGAGGCCAATATCGGCATCACAGGCGAAAAGATCACTTATGTGGGAAAGGAAAGGCCTGAAGCAAAGGAAGTAATTGATGCCAAAGACAGAGTGGTATCGCCCGGCTTTATCGACATCCACATGCACGAAGAAAATATTAAAGAAGGCGACAAGTGGGTCATCTCCAATATGATGGCCAAGCAGGGCGTGACTACGGCAGTAGGAGGCAACTGCGGCAAGATCAAACAGCCTCTCAAAGATTTCAAAGCCATGATAAAAAGGCTGGGAGGCAGTCCTGTCAACTATATTCTCTGTACGGGATACAACTATTACCGTTATGATGTGCTGGGATTCGGCCATTATGACAAGACCGAAAAGGATGTATGGGACAAGATCAGAGAATACATGAAGGAAGACCTTGCTGAGGGAGCGTTCGGCATTACCTTCGGCATAGAATATGATCCCGGCCTGACCATAGAAGAAATCAAATATGCCACAAATGTCAGCGATGATCCCCATCTGCTGATCGCAGCCCATTACAGAGAGGACGGAGCTCTGGCACCTCAGGCTGTACAGGAGATGATAGACATACAGGAATCCATGGATAAAAAATTCCAGGTATCCCACCTGTCATCATGTGCGGCGCTCGGAAAAATGAAAGAATGCCTCGATATGATAAACGAGGAGAATGCAAAGAATCCTAAGTTTAACTTCGATACATATCCGTATAATGCCTTTTCCGCATCCATAGGCTCGACTGTATTTGATGAGGGATGCTTTGAATGGTGGGGAAAAGATTACGGGGACATCATGCTGACCATGGATCCGTATAAGAATGTCCGCTGTACAAAAGAAATCTTTGAGGATGCCAGGAAGAATTATCCTGGCATGTATGCTGTAGCCTTTGTCATGAACGAGGACGAGATAGCTGATGCGGTGGCAAACCCTATCGGAATGGTCGCCTCAGACGGCATACTCAATAACGGTAACGGTCATCCGAGAGCTGCCGGTACTTTCCCAAGGGTACTTGGCAAATATGTCAGAGAAGAAGGACGGTTAGATCTGATAACCGCCCTGAAAAAGATGACTCTTGAACCGGCAAAACGGCTGGAGATAGACCACAGAAAAGGCATCATCAAAGAGGGAGCTGACGCGGATATAACAATATTTGATCCTGACACCATCATCGACGGACCTGAATTCGGCAATATAGATGTGCCTAACAGGGGGATAGACTATGTCATCGTAAACGGAAAGATTGCGGTCAAGGACAATCAGATACTGACGCAGCAGGCCGGAAAGTTCATTTCTTATTTTGAGAAATAACGGATATCAACAGTGCTCCCATCTTATCAGGGAGCACTGTTTTTATATTACTGTTTTACAGGAGGTATTATGTTAGATCTACTTATTGTTTCCGGAAAGTATCCGGATTTTGAAAGCAACCAGTTAAAAGAAGCAAACATCGGTATCACAGGAGAAAAGATAACCTACATAGGCAGTGATAAGCCTGAGGCAAAGCAGGTCATCGACGCTGCCGGGCAGATAGTTTCTCCAGGGTTTATCGACATCCACATGCATGAAGAAAAAGTCAGCGAAGGAGACAAGTGGGTGATCGCAAAGATGATGGCCAGACAGGGAGTCACCACGGCCATCGGAGGCAACTGCGGCGTTATGAACCAGCCTGTCAGAGAGTTTAAAGCCATGATGGAAAGGCTCGGAGGCTGCCCTGTCAACTATGCGATCATGACAGGATATAACTATTACAGGAACACCGTGTTTGGTTTTGAACACTATGAAAAAACTGACAAGGCTGTGTGGGACAAGATCAGGGAATATATGCGAGAGGACCTTAAAGAAGGAGCCTGCGGGATTTCTTTCGGCATAGAATATGATCCGGGCCTGACTACGGAGGAGATCAAATATGCAGTCGGCGTAAGCGATGACGACGGATTGCTGCTTTCTGCCCACTACAGAGCAGACGGCGATCAGGCTGCCGCAGCCATAAAAGAGATGATAGAAATACAGGAATCCACAGATAAGCCGTTCCAGGTATCTCATCTTTCTTCATGTTCAGCCATGGGGCAGATGCAGGAAGCCCTCGACCTTATCAACGAAGAACATGCAAGGAATCCTAAATTTAACTATGATACATATCCGTACAACGCCTTTTCCACTTATATAGGCTCAACGGTATTTGAGGACGGCTGTTTTGACAGCTGGGGCGGAAAAGACTACAGCGACATCATGCTGACAGAAGAACCATATAAAAATGTACGCTGTACAAAAGAAATCTTTGATGATGCCAGAAAAAACCACCCGCAGATGCTGGCAGTGGCCTTTGTCATGAATGAGGACGAGATAACCCAGGCCATAACCAATCCCATAGGCATGGTAGCTTCAGACGGGATAATAAGCAACGGCATGGGCCATCCGAGAGCTGCCGGCACTTTCCCAAGGGTACTGGGCAAATATGTCAGAGAAGAAGGCAAGCTGGATATGATGACAGCGCTGAGAAAGATCACGCTGGAACCGGCCAGGAGGCTCAGATGGGAAGGCAGAAAAGGCGAGATAAAGCTTGGCGCTGACGCTGATATAACGATCTTCGATCCTGAGACCATAATAGACGGTCCGCAGTTCGGCAACATCGACATCCCTAACAAGGGAATCGGATATGTGATCGTAAACGGCATGGTGACAGTAAAGGATAACGAATTTTTGACAGAAAAGTCGGGAAGGTTTATTTCTTATCTGGAAAAATAGGCACGAGCCTGGGAGAGAGAAATGCTGGACATATTGATAACCGGCGGCAGATATCCTGATTACGGAGAAGGCAAGTTCGAAAGGGCCAATATAGGCATAAGAGACGGAAAGATAGCATATATCGGCGTACGGACACCGGAAGCCGCACAGACCATAGATGCGCGGGGACAGATAGTATCCCCCGGATTTATCGATATCCACATGCATGAGGAAAACCTGTGTGAAGGCGACAGGTGGATAATATCCAAGATGATGGTCAAACAGGGAGTTACGCTGGCAGTGGGCGGCAACTGCGGCAGGATGAAGCAGCCTGTAAGAAAATTCAAGGATCTCATCCGAAGGCTCGGAGGCTGCCCTGTTAATTATGCTCTCCTGTCGGGATATAACTATTACCGTCACAATGTCCTGGGCTTCGGCAGTTATGAGGAGACAGACAGGACGGCCAGAGACAGGATCAGAGAGTACATGCTCATGGATCTTGATGAGGGAGCTTTCGGGATTTCCTTTGGCATTGAGTACGATCCGGGGCTCACCCTTGATGAGATCCTTTATGGAATGGCCCTGAATTACGATGAACACCTTCTTGTGGCGGCCCATTACAGATACGGCGGCCCGCCGGCGGCAGATGATATCAGGGAAATGATCCGGATACAGGAGGGGACAGAGAAAAAATTCCAGCTGTCTCACCTGTCATCATGCGCGGCATGGGGCTGTATGCCGGAATGTCTGAGACTCATACATGAGGAACATGCAAAGAACCCCAGGTTTAACTTTGATACCTATCCATATAACGCATTTTCCACTTCAATAGGCTCGGCGGCCTTTGACAATGGAAATCTGCAGTCCTGGGGAAAAGACTATGGCGACCTTATGCTGACGGCGGAACCTTACAAAAATGTCCGCTGTACAAAAGAAATCTTTGACGATGTCAGGAAGAACCATCCTCAGATGCTGGCAGTGGCCTTCGTGATGAACGAAGAGGAGATCATCGGGGCTATGGCCGATGAGATCGGCATGATAGCATCCGACGGCATAATAAATAACGGTCTTGGACATCCGAGGGCCGCAGGTACTTTTCCAAGGGTGCTGGGAAGATATGTCAGAGAGGAAGGAAGGCTGGATCTGCTGACGGCTTTGCAAAAAATGACGCTGGAGCCTGCCAGACGGCTGGAACTTGACCACAGAAAAGGCATCATAAAAGAGGGAGCCGATGGGGATGTGACCATATTTGACCCGAACACCATAACCGACGGCCCGACTTATGATGATATCAGCATACCCAACAGAGGTATAAGCCATGTGATAGTCAACGGAAATGTGGCGGTCAGAGATAATGAGATACTCTGCCTCTCAGCAGGCCGGTTCATTTCTTACAAAGACCGATAGCCGCCATGATGGCGCTCACGCCTACTCCTGCAAAAAGAGGGTCGAAGCTTTCAATGAAGAAATTGCCTGCAAACACGACTGCCGGGCCGGCAATTATGGCTGCAAGCATATAACGGGAGCTTACAGGTTTTTTGATAAAAAGGACGCACATCAGCGGAACGAATAAAACGGCGCCCCTGAGGGCCATGGACATGAAGCTGAAATCAAGGATTATGCCGCCTGCTTCTCCTGCAGAGATAAGGGCTGCTGACAGGAGCAAGAGGATGATGATCCTGCGGGTTGAAAACAGCTTTTGAACATGGCGGCTCAGGGCTGTTTTTTTGTCCAGAAGATCACGCCTTATGGTGGTGGCAACTCCAAGAGCAAGACCTGAACCTGTGCCGATCACTGCTATCAGCAGAGCTGCTGTGATGATCCCTCCAAGGGCAGGAGGCAGATATTGGGTGATGAAATATGTAAAAGCATATTTTGCATCGGGAAGATCAGGGAAATTAACCCTCATATAAAGACCGACCAGGATACCGCCGATACCTATGGGCGGCACCAGTACGGCGCTGACCAGCGCACCGCAGCGTGCAGCCCTGTCGGTCCTGCCTGCAAGGCATGCCTGGGCATAAGTCTGAGTAGATACGATCCCCAGTATGAGGGAGGCTCCTGCGCCGAGGTCGGTGCTGATACCCCGTGCAAACAGGCTGAAATATGCGCCTTTATCCAAAACCGGATCATTAACGATGTTTGATATGCCGCCAAACATATATAGGGCATACATGCCTGCACCTATGGAAGCCACATAAAGGAGAACGGTCTTAAGGATGCCCACGCTGCCTATGCCGTCTATGCCTCCGGACAAGGCGTACAGGATCATTAGAAGAGCAGCTGCAATGAGCTCTGCTGCCGGATCTGCGCCGGGCATGAAGAGGGACAGGATCGATGTGGCGGAAAGGAGCTGAGCCATCAGATTGATATATGTGCCGGCCGATGACAGGACAGCAGCCAAAGAACCGGCATTTTGTCCATAGCGGGCAGAAATCATGCCCGTCAGAGTATCGCATCCCTGCCGGCGCAAGGGCGATACGAAAAAAACACCCATGAGCAGACATCCTATGCCTCCTCCCAGGGTGAACCACCATGCAGACATGCCAAAGTGATATGCCAGCTGGGCGGTACCTATGGTCGAAGAACCTCCCACAAGAGTGCCTATTATGGTACCCGAAACGACGGCAGCTTTGCATGTCCTGCTGTTTTCAGCAGAGCCTCTGTGCTTTATCCCCATATAAATGCTAAGACCTGCCAGGATTACCATTGTTGCAAGAAATCCCGCCGTAAAACCTGCTTCCATTGAAATTATACCGCAGACCTTTCTCTATATTTCTTTCTCATGGTTATCTTTTAGACTGATCTCTTCAGAGACCTTCTGCATGAGGAGATCCATCACATCCTGAGAATTTTCCAGCTTGCCGCTGCTTATGAGCCATGCCGTACCGCTGACCATTGCAGAAACAGAAAAAAGCAGCATAGTTTCGTCGGAGCGGCCGTCCCGTTTGCAGAGAGCCCGTATCTCGTCGGTGATAGAAGGGGTGAAAGACTGTCCGCCCATGCTGTACAGCGGATTGGCCAGTTTGAACCTTACATTGGCGGCACACAGCCGGGGGATCCTTTCACAGGGGTCGTCAAAGGAGGCGACTATCTGACGGCTCAACCTGTTCCATTTTTCATCTATATACTGGATGGTAGCCTGGATAAATTCTTCTTTATTCTTAAAATGCTTATAAGGAGCTGCGCAGCTTGCTCCACAGGCAGCAGCTACCCGGCGGAGAGAAAAGTCCTCTGCTCCGTGGGCTGCGATCTCATCTATCCCGGCTGAAAGGAGCTTTTCTTTTAATATTTTTGTTCTGTCTGTATCTGTCATTCAGTCCACCTCAATAGTTAATACCGTTAACCGTATTATAATATTTATTTTCATCCATGGCAATATTTTTCGGCAAAATGTTGACTTTGCACGCATAAAACGCTATAATCCATTATAGTTAACAGTGATAACTTGCGAGGTGGCAAATGACAGACAACAAATCCGATCAACTGAAAAAAATAAGGAACAAGATAACGGAAACCGACGACAAGATGGCGGAGCTGTTCCGTCAGCGAATGGAACTTGTCAGACAAGTAGGAGAGTATAAAAAAGAAAACGCTCTGCCTGTTTATGATCCGGAAAGGGAAAGACAGGTGCTGATGATGGGGGCAGACCGCATAGAAGACCCCAATATCAGAGCCCATTATATGAATTTTCTGGAAAGCGTCATGGCCATTGCCAGAAGGTACCAGGGAACGATACTTGAAGGGCTGAAAGTTGCTTACAGCGGAACGGAAGGCGCCTTTGCCCACATAGCGGCCTGCAGGATATTCCCCACAGCCCGCAAGATAGCTTATAACGGATTTAAAAAAGCTTATGAAGCCGTTGAAAGCGGAGAGTGTGACTGCGCTGTCCTGCCTGTGGAAAACAGTTTTGCAGGAGATGTGGATCAGGTCAACGACCTGATGTTTTCCGGCACACTTTTCATCAACGGAATGTATGACCTGGCCGTTACCCACGATCTCCTCGGCCTTGAGGGGGCGACGATCAAAGATATAAGGACAGTGGTGAGCCATCCACAGGCCCTTTCCCAGTGCGCAGCTTTCATAGAAGACCACGGGCTCAAGCAGGCCGACTATTCCAATACCGCTCTTGCAGCCGAGCATGTGAAGGAGCAGAATGACAAGAGCATTGCCGCCATCGGCAGCGCAGAGTCAGCCAAATTGTTCGGGCTTGATGTCATCGCCAGGAGCATAAACGACGACAGGACCAACACAACAAGATTTGCTGTGTTTTCCAGGGCTGACACCAGAGATGCAAACCATGGGGGCAAACCATATTTTTCACTGCTGTTCACAGTAAGAGATGAAGCAGGTTCACTGGCCCAGGCCCTTAACATCATAGGCAGCCATGGTTTCAACATGAGGACTTTAAGGTCAAGGCCGATGAAAGAACTGCTGTGGCACTATTACTTTTATGTGGAAGCAGGCGGAGACATATATGGCCAGGAAGGCCAGGAATGCTTTAAAGAACTTCAGAGCTGCTGCGACAAGATAAAGATCGTAGGCTCATACACCAACCTTCACGATCAGGAGACAGAAAGATGAAGATACCGGTAAACTTAGGAAAAGACAGCTATGACATAGTTCTTTCAAGGGGGATCCTTGACAGGGCGGCAGAAGTGCTGAGCCTTGACCGCAAAGTCATGATCGTCACCGATGACGGTGTTCCCGGCCAGTATATCCAGAAGATAGCTGGATCCTGCCAGGAGCCGCATATTTTTAAGATACCATCTGGTGAGACATCCAAAAGCCTTTCAAATTTTGAGGCTCTGTGCAGAGCCATGCTCATGGCCGGATTTACACGGGGCGACTGTGTGGCGGCTGTGGGAGGCGGTGTTGCGGGTGATCTTGCGGGATTTGCCGCTGCCTGCTATATGCGGGGCATAGATTTTTACAATATACCCACAACCCTTCTTTCCCAGGTAGATTCGTCCATAGGCGGCAAGACAGCCATAGATTTCTGCGGCATAAAGAATATTATCGGGGCTTTTTATCAGCCAAAGGCTGTGCTGATCGACCCTGATACGCTGGAAACTCTCAGCAAAAGGCAGTTTGCCTGCGGTGCGGCTGAGATCATCAAGATGGCTGTGACAATGGACAGGGATCTGTTTGAGAAAATAGAAAAACAGGAAATATCTGAGGATACAGATCACATAATAGAAAGAACCCTTAAACTGAAGGCTGCTGTCGTGGAAAGAGACGAGAAAGAATCGGGCCTCAGACGAGTCCTCAATTTCGGCCATACTCTGGGCCATGGCATAGAAGCTGTGACAGACCTTTGCCATGGGGAATGCGTGGCCCTGGGCATGCTTCCCATGGCGTCGCCGGGATTAAGGAGGCGGCTGGAGGAAGTCCTGGCCAGAGAGGGATTGCCTATCTCGTGTGATGCTTCCGGCGAAGCTGTAGTTGAAGCTGCTCTCCATGATAAAAAAGCAGGAAAGGATTCCATAATGACAGTACAGTCGGAGGAAGCCGGCACTTATAGATTTGTCAGATGGGGCAGGGAAGAATTATTGAAAGCGTATGATGAGGTGTTCAGATGAGAAATGTCTTTGGTACGGTCCTGACACTCACTCTCTTTGGAGAAAGCCATGGAAGGTCCATAGGGGCTGTCATTGACGGTATGTCTCCGGGGGTTAGGGTAGATGAAGAATATATAAGAGAGAAGCTGGATCAGCGCCGTCCTTCAGGCAGGATATCAACCCAGAGGAGAGAGGCTGACAGCTTTGAGATACTCAGCGGTGTATTCAGAGGCTATACTACCGGTTCGCCCATATGTATCAAGATAGACAATCAGGATACCAAAAGCGGCGATTATGACGAAATGCGGTCCGTTGCAAGACCATCCCATGCAGATCTGACTGCCTATGAAAAGTACGGCGGTTTTGAAGATTACAGGGGAGGCGGGCATTTTTCCGGCAGAGTGACAGCAGCTTTGGTTGCCGCCGGAGCCATCGTTATGAAAGCCCTTGAAGATAAAGGCATAAGGATAGGGACTCATCTGTTCAGGTGCTGTTCCATCAGTGACAGGCAGTTTGCAGACTATGAGCAGGATATTGAAAAACTGTCAGGCCTGACTTTTCCGGTGCTGGATGAGGAGGCCGCAAAAGCTATGACAGAGGCGATAGAAAAGATCGCATCCCAGGGAGACAGCACGGGAGGCATTCTTGAGACAGCTGTCACAGGCCTGCCGGCAGGGGCAGGAGAACCGTGGTTTGATACGGTAGAGAGCGTTATAGCCCACGGCATTTTTTCTGTACCGGCAGTCAAAGGGATCGAGTTTGGGGCAGGTTTTGCCATGGCAGATATGAGAGGTTCTCAGGCCAACGACCCTATCCGCGTTTCAGAAGGAAAGTTTTATACCATTTCAAACAACAACGGAGGCATTAACGGCGGTATAACAAACGGAATGCCGGTGATCTTCCGCACCGTGGTTAAGCCGACATCTTCCATATACAAGGAGCAGCAGACTGTAGATTTCAAAAGAAAGGAGAATACCACCCTCTTGATAAGGGGAAGGCATGATCCTGCCATCGTCCACAGGGCCAGAGCCGTGGTAGACGCAGTTACCGCCATTTGTCTGGGAGATCTGCTCATCACACGGTTCGGGGCAGATTATTTCAGGAGTCAAAAATGAGCAGATACGGATTATTGGGAAAAAAACTGGGCCACAGCTTTTCCAGGGAAATACACAGCGCCATAGGCGGGTATGAATATGAACTGATCCAGCTGGATGAGGGTCAGCTGAAGGAATTTCTGATAAAGAAGGATTTTGATGCCGTAAATGTGACAATACCTTACAAAAAAACGGTCATACCGTATCTTGACAGGATAACAGCCGAGGCAGAGAGCATAGGTTCCGTAAACTGCATAAGGAATGACGGAGGAAGGCTTATCGGGCACAATACAGACTTTGACGGCCTCGCCGGACTGATCCGTCACTGCGGCGCAGAACTTGCCGGCAAAAAGGTGCTGATACTGGGAACCGGAGGTACTGGGGCCACAGCGGATGCAGTATGCAAGGCCATGGGCGCAGATCAGATCATCAAAGTCAGCAGAAAAGAAAGACATGTCTGCAAGGACTCAAAAGAAATGCCAGCCGGAGAAAAGACGGTATCATATGAGGAAGCCGTCAAATACCATGGTGATGCGCAGATAATGATAAATGCGACGCCTTGCGGCATGTATCCGGACATATTCAGAAAACCCATAGATCTGAACGCCTTTTGCAGGCTTGAGGCCATGATAGATGTGATATACAATCCGCTCCGGTCCATGGCCGTATCAGAGGCCCTGCATATGGGGATCAAAGCTGAAGGCGGCCTTTACATGCTGGTGGAACAGGCGGTAAAGGCTTCTGAATTTTTCTTTGACACTGCATATGGACCTCACATGACAGAAAGGATCTTTCGCAGCATCTATGACCGTAAAGCAAATATAGTCCTCACAGGCATGCCGGCCAGCGGCAAAACGACCATAGCAGGGATCCTGGCCCAAAAGACAGGCAGGACAGTGTATGACACCGATGAAATGGTGGAAAAAGATCAGGGAATGAAGATTTCCGAAATCTTTGAAAAATATGGCGAAGAGTATTTCAGAGACATAGAGTCAAAGGTCATCAGACAGGCGGCTGCCTATTCTTCGGCCATCATAGCTACCGGAGGGGGAGCGGTCATGAGAGAGGAAAACATAAAGGCGCTGAAGATGAACGGCGAGATTTTTTTCCGTGACAGAGATCCGGAAAAGCTGACGCCGACGGCAGACAGGCCAAAGGCCTATAACATGGATGAAATAAGAAAAAGATATGATGAAAGATATGATACCTATGTTTCTACAGCCGATCATATAATTAAAGAGCAGGACTGCGCAGAAAAAGCAGCCGATGAGATCTTGGAGGTATTATCATGAACTTTGTCATAATAAACGGACCTAACCTCAATATGCTGGGCATAAGGGAGCCGGACAGATACGGAAGAGAAACCTATGACGACCTTCTTGAAAAGATATGGACACATTGCAGAAAACACTGCGTTACCCCGTCTTTTTACCAGTCAAATCATGAGGGGGATCTGGTGGACCGGATACAGCAGGCTTATTACGAGAAGGCGGATGCCATAGTGATAAATCCGGGGGCTTATACCCATACCAGCATAGCTCTGCTGGATGCTGTAAAAAGCGTAGGGATACCTACGGCAGAGGTTCATATCACCGATGTGACAGAGAGGGAAGATTTTCGGCAGATAAGCTACATAAGGCAGGCATGCTGCTTTACGGTCATGGGTAAAGGGACCGATGGCTATCTTGAAGCCATAGATCACCTTATAGAAAAGATCAGGGAGAACAGATGAAAGTAGAGATAAAAAAAGGAAAAGCCAAAGGTTTTGTGGAGGCGCCGCCATCCAAGAGCATGGCCCACCGGCTCTTGATATGTGCAGGCCTTTCTGAAGGGGTGTGTACAGTCCACGGCATATCCGAATCTGAAGATGTGCTGGCGACCCTGGACTGCCTCAGAGCCATAGGCGCAGAGTGGAGCCGGGAAGGAGACAGGATAACCGTCAGGGGCACGGATATGAGATGTGCAGGTCCGGCGGACATACTGCGGTGCAGGGAGAGCGGAAGCACTCTGAGATTCTTTGTTCCAATATGCCTTGTGTCAGGGGCCAACTATGTCATTTCCGGCAGCCGGAGCCTGATGGCAAGACCTCTTGGCATTTATAAGATATTGTGCGATGAGCGGGGACTGATCTTTTCCCAGGATGAAAACAGCCTCATGGTCAAAGGACCGCTCAAAGCCGGCAGTTATAAGCTGGCCGGAAATGTTTCGAGCCAGTTTATCAGTGGTCTTTTGTTTGCTCTGCCGCTCCTTGAGGGGGACAGCAGCATCACGATCACGCCGCCCATTGAGAGCAGGTCTTACATAAACATGACCATGGCCGCACTGCAGGCCTTTGGCGTTGAAGCTTCATGGAAAGATGAAAATACCATATATATTCCGGGCGGCCAGCGGTACAAGGCTTCAGAGGCCTATGTGGAAGGAGACTATTCCAATGCGGCATTCTTTGAAGCGCTCAATGTACTGGGAGGAGATGTGGAGATAGGAAATCTCTCTCCGGACAGTATACAGGGAGACCGGGTATATGGAAAGATGTTCAGCCAGCTCAAAGAAGGCACCCCGATCCTCAATGTGTCAGATTGTCCGGATCTGGGGCCCGTACTCTTTGCAGTGGCGGCCGCCGAAAACGGCGGAGTCTTTTCAGGGACAAGCCGTCTGAAGATAAAAGAAAGCGACAGAGGTGCAGTTATGGCAGCAGAACTGCGAAAATTTGGCACTTCTGTAACGGTATACGATGATGAGATCGTGATCTATCCGGCAAAATTCGGGCCTCCCAAGGAGCCTCTCTTTGGCTATAACGATCACAGGATCGTAATGGCAGAGGCGGTGCTGCTGACAGCCACAGGAGGTATCATTGACGGTGCGGAGGCCGTTGCCAAAAGTTTTCCGGAATTTTTTGACGAACTTAAATCTTTGGGAATCGAGGTGAAAAGAGTTGAAAATTGAAAAAGATACTAATATTTTGATCGTCGGGCTTGGAATGATAGGAGGCAGCTATGCCAGAGGACTTACAAAAGAAGGCTATCATGTCAATGCGATCGACTGCGATCAGGAGACAGTAGATTATGCCATAGAAAACAAGATGATCCAGAAGGGCACGGTGCAGGTTGACAGGAAACTGATAGGTGAGGCGGATCTGGTGATCTTTGCTCTTTATCCTCACATTTTCAGAGAATGGATAGGGAAAAACCAGTGGTACTTTAAGAGCGGCGCTCTGATAACAGATGTCACAGGTGTCAAAGGCAGGCTGGTATACGATATACAGGATAAGCTCAGGGATGACTGTGAATATATCGCAGCCCATCCTATGGCCGGATGTGAAAAACTGGGCATATGGCACAGCGATGAGACTATCTTTTATGATGCCAACTATATAGTGGTCCCTACAGACAAGAATACTGAGGAAGCAGTGGCAGCATGCAGGCAGATCGGACAGATACTGCATTTTGCCAGGATCTCAGAGCTTGACCCTTATGAGCATGATGAGATGATAGGATTTGTTTCGCAGCTTACCCACTGCATAGCCATGTCCCTCATGACATGCGACCATACGGAAAACCTGGAAGATTATACAGGAGACTCTTTCCGGGATCTGACAAGGATAGCCCGAATAGACGAGACCATGTGGAGCGAACTGTTCCTGCTGAACAAAGACGCCCTTCTCCATCAGATGAAGCTGTTTACCATGGAGCTGTCCAAACTGGAGCGAATGCTCATGGAAGGCAACAAAGAAGGCATAAAGGACATGATGAGACGATCGACAGCCAGGAGGAAGCTCTTTGACAAGGAGAGACCGGCTGATACCGGGCGGCAGGACGGCCAGACATCTGATGATGAAGGACCCCTGTCAGGCGTATTGCAGTCAGAGCCTGATAAAGACCAAAAGAAAGGCGGTAGCAGTATATGAACATGGAATTCCGGCGAAAACTGCCTATACCAAAAGATATAAAAGCAATGTTCCCCATCAGCGAAGAATATGCTGCCAAGCGGGAATACAGAGATAAGGAGATAAAAGACATACTTTCCGGCAGGTCTGACCGTTTTCTGATCATCATCGGCCCGTGTTCTGCTGATAATGAGGACGCTGTCCTGGACTATCTGACACGGCTCAGGAAAGTCCAGGACAAAGTCCAGGACAAGGTCTGCATTGTTCCCAGAGTGTATACCAACAAACCGAGGACAACGGGAATGGGATATAAGGGCATGCTCCATCAGCCTGATCCGCACATGAATGAAGACATGCTCAAAGGCATAATAACGATCAGGGAGACATATATCCGGGCCATGAACGAGACGGACTTTTTCTGCGCCGATGAAATGCTGTATCCGGAAAACTACAGATATCTGAGCGACCTGCTTTCATATATCGCAGTGGGAGCGCGTTCTGTGGAAAACCAGTTCCACAGGCTGACAGCAAGCGGCCTTGACATACCAGTCGGGATGAAGAACCCAACCAGCGGAGATCTTTCGGTGATGATGAATTCCATCATAGCGGCCCAGAGTTCCCACACATTTATCTACAGGAACTGGGAAGTGGTCAGCCAGGGCAACCCATATGCCCATGCAATACTGCGAGGACATACCAACAAGAGGGGACAGTCCATACCTAACTATCATTACGAGGATCTAAAGACTGTCAGCGAGATGTACCTGAAGAAGGAACTGGAAAATCCGGCTATCATAGTGGATGCCAACCACGCCAATTCGGGTAAACAGTATCTTGAACAGATAAGGATAACCCGCGAGATCCTCCAGTCCATGCGGCTCAGTGAGGATATAGGACGAATGGTAAAGGGGATAATGATAGAAAGCTACATTGAGGACGGCTCTCAGCCCATCAACGGCAGCACATACGGTCAGTCCATCACAGACCCTTGCCTGGGATGGGATAAATCTGAACAGCTCATATATGAGATAGCAGAATCTATAATCTGAGATAAAAAAGAAAGGGCCCATTTGACTGGACCCTTTTGTTGTTTTTCTGCAATACAGGGGCCCGGCTGCATGCCCGGTCCCTCTGGCCAGAGCGGCTTCCTCTGATCCTGAATTGGTCAGCGGCCTGCTGGATATTCAGGTCATATGCGTATCCTCTCAACTATGACTTTCTGTACTGCAGGGATAAGCACAAAGACAAGTGCACCGAAGGCTACGCAGTTTGGTATCCTTGAGATGACATATGCAAAGTAACCCATCCCTTCAGGTCCGCCATAGGTAAGATACAGAAAATATGTAGTGCCGAAAAGTTTGATGGCAAAAGTGGCCAGTGCTGCAATAAACGACTTCAGCCACAATATGCGGGCAGGTATGACGCCGGGATTGGCGCCTGCTGACTGGACCGCATTGTCCTTTCTGTAAAATAAAAGCCCAAAGACAAGGCCGATCAGGAACAAAGTGAATGTGATCCCCGGATTGAAGGGCCCCACCGGAAACAGTATCCCGCCTATGGTATCTGCTACCGCATATGTCAGTGCAGACCACAGGGGGCCAAACAGCACAGCGACGATATAGACCGGAACAAAGTCGACAGCCAGATGATATACTGGCGTTGCCGGCACGACACGGTTTATTATCAGCGTCATGGCGGTCATCAAAGCTACCAGCACCAGTTTGTAAGCTCTGCCGGATGCAGGGTGATTTGACATAAAAAAACAACCTCCTTTCCCTATAAGTGTAACTACACCATAGAGAAGAAAAGGCAGTCTTCGTGTAATAGTGTAGCAGCGGACGCAATATTGCACCGCGGCCATATGCCGAAACCATGGGTAAACGGCTTTAAAACAGGCCTTCGTCTATGAGCAACATCCCATCTCATAGCACTTGACGCGCAATATTTACTCTACTTGAATACCATCATAACATAAGGCGCATATTATGGCAACAGGATACAGCTTTTTTTCTGCGGCCTTTTGTAGGTTTTTCTGCGGCCTTTGGCATGGCTTTTGTAAAATATGGAAGATCACAGGGAGCCCCCCTGAAATCAATTTTCGGGCAGATTCAGGGGGACGGATTCCACCCAAACAGTCAAGTCCAAATTTGTGTGTAAAATCATTTCCAGGTAAATATTGCTCTCTATC